>ERZ1026856.360-NODE-360-length-29991-cov-11.642471_pt1 | contig 29991 bp, 31 predicted proteins | sample MGYA00380158_ERZ1026856 | MGnify/ENA primary metagenome ERZ1026856 (study PRJEB33269, sample SAMEA4719794) | human gut metagenome | biome: human-associated habitat; feature: organic feature; material: feces | place: Cameroon | collected 2013-10 ...
CCTCAAAGATGGGGCGGAAGAACTAATCAAATTTGATATGAAATGCGGACAGCCGCAAGGCTTGCCTGTTCGGTTGTAAACGCCCTCACGACGGCTCGCTGTCGATACCAACTTTTACGGATTTATATATTGCTTTCAGCCGTAAATCATCATATATCAACAGCAATCTAACGGCGGCAGCAAGCCACCGCCCTACACTGTCGAGGTTAATTTGATGTCTAACGCAACAACGCAGTATCACGCAAAAGCAACAACAGAATTTAATTTTGTGTGATTTTTGAGCAAGACAAGGCGTAAGTGCGATGGCGTATGCCATACTCCGAGTGCGAAGCAACGCAATATTACACAAAAGCAACAATAGATTTTAATTTTGAGTGATTTTTGTGCAGAGCAAGGCGCAAGCACGACGGCGTATGAATATACTCCGAGTGCGAAGCAACGACAATATTACACAAAAGCAACAATAGAATTTAATTTTATGTGATTTTTGTGCACGACAAGGCGTAAGTGCGATGGCGTATGCCATACGTCGAGCACGCAACAACGCAGTATCCCGCAAAAAGTACAAAAGATTTTAATTTTGAGTGATTTTTGTGCAGAGCAAGGCGCAAGCACGACGGCGTATGAATATACTCCGAGTGCGAAGCAACGAAGCTATGCGCAAAAAGCACCAAAATTAAGGGATGTAATCGAATTCGAGATCGTAAATCGATACTGTATCCCCTTCGTGAATACCCTGCTTGATAAGCTCATCGATTATACCGCTGGATTGAAGAACATTTTGGAAGTATTGAAGCGAGGAGTAGTCGTCGGGATCGGTTTTGAGGAGAATTTTGTAAAGCCATTCAGCTTCGACAATGTAAACGCCGTCCTCAACGGTAACCTTGAAGCCGTCATTTTTCTTCTGTGCCATAACCTCAAGCGGAATTTCTTCCGATTCGTATTTTTTGACAGGCGGAAGAGAAGCAAGCTTTTTCGCTACGGCGTTGATAAGTTCTTTCGTGTTATGCTGAATGGGCGCACAAATTTCAAAGTATTCATAGCCCTTGCTTTCAATATAATTTCTGAAAGTGGCAAGCTGTTCGTCTGTGGCAAGGTCGATTTTGTTGCCTGCGACAATCTGCGGACATTTTGCAAGCTCGGGATTGAATTTAACAAGCTCTTCATTAATCTTTTCAAAGTCCTCAATCGGGTCTCTGCCCTCACTGCCTGCAACGTCAACTATATGCACAAGCATACGGCAACGCTCAACATGGCGTAAAAATTCATGACCTAAGCCCACACCGTCAGCCGCACCCTCGATAAGTCCCGGAATATCGGCAATTACAAAGCTGTTTTCGGGACCCATTGAAACAACACCCAAAACGGGAATTATGGTTGTAAAGTGATAATCGCCGATAATCGGCTTTGCCTCACTGACAACGGAGAGAAATGAGGATTTTCCGACATTCGGGAAGCCTAAAAGTCCCACGTCGGCAATAAGCTTTAATTCAAGGCTTACCTCCCACTCCTCGCCGGGAGCGCCGCTTTTTGCAAAACGGGGCGTCTGCCTTGTCGGAGTTGCGAAATGAGAGTTGCCCCATCCGCCGTTACCGCCTTTTGCCGCAATAAACGGTTCGTTTGAGGACATATCCGCCATAACAACGCCGCTTTCAACCTCACGGATAACCGTTCCTCTCGGGACTTTGATTATAAGGTCGGGAGCTTTTTTACCGTTGCAACGGCTGCCTCTGCCGTTTTCGCCGTTTTGTGCTTTGTATTTCCTTTTATAACGGAAATCGGCAAGAGTTGAAATATTGTCGTCAACCTGAAAAACAATGTTGCCGCCTCTGCCGCCGTCGCCGCCGTCAGGACCGCCGGAAGCCACATATTTTTCTCTGTGGAAAGCAACGGCACCGTCGCCGCCGTTTCCTGCTTTTATACGAATTTTCGCTTTATCTACAAACATAATTAAATTCCTTTTCTTTTATCAGCTTTATTTTAACCGCTTTTGTTCGGAAACAGCCGAACAAACACTCAATATTTTTATCAAGATATTATATCAAATTTTATCACATTTATAAACAGTAAAGTGATAAAAAGTTGTATTTTTTTACATAGATTGCATAAATTGTACTTATGTTAGTTGACATACACTATATATTGTGGTATTATATTCATAGGACAGGTCATATAATGAAAATGAACAAATCGGCAGGTTATCGGATAAAATCAAGTAAAGTCCTTTTATGCGTACTCTGCTAAAAATATTTTCGAACATTTGTGTTGACAAATAAAAAATGCATGCTATAATAAGGGTGTAATCAGCAAGAACGAATGTTCGACAGTGAACGGAGGAAATTATTATGTTAGCTATTTTTGCAAAAACAAGTATTGAATTGGCAGTTGTTTTACTTCTTATATACGGTTTTATTCACGAAAAAGAGGTTATCAAATTTGAACAGTATGTCAAGATGGTCATTGTCGTAAATTACCGCAGATATAAGAAAAGAAAAAAAATCGAGCAAATGAAGAAGAACAGAGAGTTCCGTGTCGTTAAGGGCGGCAAATCGCCTAACGGTGGCACTCCCAATTCATTTGACGTGGCTTAATGCAGCCACATTAAATTGCTACCTCTTTCCATAATAGATTTTTCACACACAGACAAGCGGGAGACGGATTTTTATCTGTCTCCCGTTTGTCTTTTTTTGATAAGTGTGGTACAATACCTCTTCGATAGGAGTGTTTGCTTTGAACAAGGATAAAAAATCAACCGTCAAGCTGATAATTCGTCTTGCGGTAATCTTCGCCGTTATGGCGGTTGCGATAATAAAATATGATAAGCTATCCAATATAGATATAAGAAACATTGTGGCAAATTCGCCGTCGGTCGCTCTTGCCATTTTGAGCGTGCTCGGAATATACGGCATAAAGGGCGCTGTTTTCGTAGTCCCCGCTTCGCTCGTTTATATCTCGGTGGGAATGGCTTTCCCTACGGCGCAGGCGGTAATAGTCAACCTTTGCGGAATTGCCGTTGAGGTAACGGTTTCTTATATTTTCGGTTGGTTTGTCGGCGGAGAATATGTAAACGACCTTTTGAAAAAGAGCAAAGGCGGAGAAAAGTTGCTTGCATTTGAAGAGAAAAATAAGTTTGCCTCTATATTTGTAATCAGATTTTTACCCGTGTTCCCTATCGACTTTGCAAGTCTGTTTTTCGGCTCAATGAAAATTCCGTTCGCAAAATATTTCTTGGCTTCCGTTCTCGGAATTGCACCGAGAGTAATTTTTTTCACAATTCTCGGCGACGCCGCATATGACTATATACCTATGAAGTTAATCGTTATAGGTATAATCTGCGCAATACCGATAGGTGCGATATATTTGATTGTGAAGTGGCTAAAGGATAAAAAAAGCAAAGAAAAATAGAGCTTGCTATTGTAAACAAACGGTAGCAATGCTACAATATAAGAAATGATTGAATTGAGGTATGTATATGGTATATGAAAGCATAAAGAAATTAGTTACCTACGGACTTGAAACAGGTCTTATCGAAGAATGCGACAAGGTTTATGCTACAAACAGAATTCTTGAGGCTCTTCGCCTCGACGAGTATGACGAGCCGTCGGAAAGCTTCGAAAACGTTGACCTTGAGAGCACGCTTTGCGAATTGCTCGACTTTGCGGCTGAAAACGGTATTATAGAAAACAGCATAGTTTACCGTGATTTGTTCGACGCAAAGCTTATGGCTTGCCTTATGCCCATGCCTCACGAGGTAATCAAAACCTTTAACGCTCTTTACAGCGAAAGTCCCGAAAAGGCAACGGATTGGTTTTACAAATTAAGCGGCGATTCCGACTATATCAGAAGATACAGAATTAAAAGGGATATGCGTTGGTCAGTTCCGAGCGAATACGGCGATATTGACATTTCAATTAACCTTTCGAAGCCCGAAAAAGACCCGAAGGCGATTGCCGCTGCAAAGCTTCAAAAGCAAAGCGGTTATCCTAAGTGCCTTTTGTGCAAGGAATGCGAGGGTTATGCAGGCAGAGTGAATTTCCCTGCAAGGCAGAACCACAGAATTATTCCGATTACAATCAACAATACGGCTTGGGGCTTCCAGTATTCTCCTTATGTTTACTACAATGAGCATTGTATTGTATTTAACGGCGAGCATACACCGATGAAAATCGAAAAGGCAACATTTATAAAGCTGTTTGACTTTGTAAAGCTGTTCCCTCATTATTTCCTCGGCTCAAATGCAGATTTACCGATTGTCGGCGGTTCTATCCTCTCTCATGACCATTACCAAGGCGGTCATTACACCTTTGCAATGGCAAAAGCTCCGATTGAAAAGCATTTTGAAATCAAGGGCTTTGAGGATGTTGAATCGGGCATAGTTAAATGGCCTCTTTCGGTTATCAGACTTCGCAGCAAGGACAGCGACAGAATTATCGAGCTTGCAGATGTAATTCTTAAAAAGTGGAGAAATTACACGGACGAGGCGGCATTTGTATTTGCGGAAACCGACGGCGAAAAGCACAACACGATTACACCGATTGCAAGAAAGGTCGGCGACACATATGAGCTTGACCTTGCGCTTCGTAACAACATAACGACAGAGGAATATCCGCTTGGCGTTTATCATCCGCACGACAAGTATCATCACATTAAGAAGGAAAATATCGGTCTTATCGAGGTTATGGGACTTGCGGTGCTTCCGTCAAGACTTAAAGAGGAGCTTAAAATTCTCGGCGATTACATTGTAAACGGCAAGGATATACGCTCAAATGAGCAAATTGAAAAGCACGCTGATTGGGTAGACGAATTCAAAGCGAATTACGGCGAAATCACAGCGGAAAACGTTGACGAAATACTCAAAGCGGAGGTCGGCAAGGTATTTGTCGGAGTGCTTGAGGACGCAGGCGTTTATAAGTGCACGGAGGACGGCAGAAACGCATTTATGAGGTTTGTAAACAGCATATAAGCATCAATAAAAACACAAAACGACTGTAAGGGTTAAAGCCTTTACAGTCGTTATTTTATTAGTATTTACAAGGGTTACAAGTGATATTACATTAGAATTTCACATTTAATAGCAATAGCATCCCTGTAATATAATAAGCAACTTAATTTGGTATTACTTGATAATTGTATATATCCTCGACTAAGTAAATAAATACTTATTTAATAACAAATATTGCTTTTGTGCTGTTCCAAAAGTCGTGCTCATACTCAATTTCTATGCTTTGTGCATTTGAGGGGACCTCAAAATATACAGCACCCGTTGCTTTTCTACCTGTTGAAAGAGTAGCCGAAAGTGTATCATTTGCCGAAGTAATATAAGTAGCATCACAAGCAACGCCGTCAGCATAGCACTTAAAGTCGTAATCAGAAATATACAAATCGCTTGTGCCACGGTTTTCTACATTAAATTCCGCTCTATAAAACACATTGCCACTCTTCGGTTGTATAAACTGATTGCTATCTTTGTAAATATTCGCCGAGACGAATGTCATTTTCAAATTGTCTGTGTCAAGTGTTTCTCCGACACTCAACCTTAAATTTGTTGGAGCAGTAGTATTTTTCTCCGAAACATCAACGCTGTCTCCTGACACGCTTGCATTATCGCTACTGCTTGCAACCGCAAAAAACGAAAATATGCAAACAACTGCCAATAATGCAATTACAGAAATAAATTTTTTCATAGGTTATCCTCTCCTTTTAATATTGCATACGGCGAAGCCCACTGCCGTAAGCTCAAAGAATATATCTAAAACATCAAATGTTCCGGATAAAACAGAAAAGTATTGAAGAAATTCTATACTTATTACCAGAAAACACGATATTAAAGATGCTATTAAAGTTTTTCTTTTAAAAGCAAATAAACTTATCCATATCGCATTGAAAAGTGAATAGCTCCAAAGAATATCACACAGCCAAGATTTTATAAAAATGTCAAGCACATTTCCAAAAGTAAATTTAATTGATATGCCAAACAATGAATTTATATATGTATTACTGCCAAATAATAAATAAATGCATAACCCGATTATCAATGGCAATACTATATTTATAAATATAAATTCTTTATTTTTTATAAATTCCCACCTGCCTTTGTTTAATTTTACTGCAAAATGCAGTAAAAGTCAATACTGCATTTTGCAGTATGGTAATATTTTATTGGTGATTGTAATGTATATACGCATACGCAATCTGCGGGAGGACAGCGACATCACGCAGGCTCAAATGTCAAAAATATTAAACTGTTCACAACAAGTTTACAGTAATTATGAACTCGGTCAAAGAGATATACCAACTGATATTTTAATAAAACTCTCTAAATACTACAATGTATCCATAGACTACTTGCTTGGTCTCACTAATAAAAAAGAACGCAACATTTAACCCACCGATAATGATCGGTGGGTTTTGTTACATCTATCAAAATACAAAATATCCGAGCAAGCCCGACAGCAAGCCGATTGCCGCACCGACAAGCACATCAGAGAGATAATGCACGCCGCCTATCACCCTAACGGCACACAGTAAAACACCGATTATAAACAGCGGTATGCTAAGCACGGGTTTCACATACAGAAAAGTCATTGCTATCATAAAAACGGAAAATATATGTCTGCTCGGCATTGACTGCCCTTTTTTATCCTTATTTATAAGCGGTCTGATATTCAGCGTTTCATAAGGTCTCGGTCGGTTTATGACACGGCGGAGTCCGCTGACGAACAAAAGCATACCGGCAGGTATCAAAACGCACCGAAACAGCTTTGTTCTGTCTGAAAATGCAAGATATGCCAATAATGACGGATAAGCGATATAAACTATTACCGTCAGCACTGTATTCAACAAATTAAAGCCCAACACCGAGTTCTTATTTTTGCGAAACGGAGCTGAAAGCTTTCTGTATTGGCTCGAAGTCATTTGCTTCACCTCACTAAAAGTATATAACATTGCAGAACATCTTTCAATCTTTTTTGACAAATTCCTACGTTCTTCATTGACAAAGACGATTTATAAACTTATACTATATATACTTATTTATAATATAATTTCAGGAGATAAAAATATGAATCAATATTCACAAGAGGATAAAAGACGACGTCAGATGAAGCTCTCAGGCAAGGCGGCGGCAGCTTCAAAGGAAAAAAGGACTATCTTAATTATTGTATCGTGTATTCTTGCAATAATTCTTATTGCAGGCACAATCGCACTTGTAAAGCATTTTAAGAAGCCCGAAGCGCCCTTTGTTCCCTCGCAGAGCGAGCCTGCCGTATCGGAGCAGCAGACCGAAGCATCCACGCAGGCACAAGCACCCGAAACCACAACCACACTCTCGGGTGATGTTGCAATTACGGACTATTCGGCGACAATGTATTCGACAACCGTTACATTGAATGTCAGAAGCTCACCGTCAACAGACAGTCAGATTTTAGGTCAGCTCGGACAGGATACGCCGATTAAGGTAACGGGCAAATGCTCAAACGGTTGGTTTAGAATTGACTTTAACGGTCAGACAGGTTACTGCTCAGAAAAATATCTCAAGGGCAGTCAGGACCTTTCGGACGCACCTTACTATATCAAGGTCAACCGCACGCAGAACATTGTCATTGTCTATACGAAGGACGCAAACGGAGGCTACACCGTTCCGTACAAGGCTATGGTTTGTTCGGTAGGCTTGAACGGCGCAACGCCGACAGGCTCATATAACACGACAGACAAATACACCTGGCGACTTCTTTCGGGCAATGTTTACGGACAGTATGCAACGAGAATTACAGGACATTATCTGTTCCATTCCGTTCCGTACGTTACGCAGAACAAGGCAGACCTCGAATATGACGAGTTCAACAAATTGGGCGAGGCTGCTTCGCTCGGCTGCATAAGACTTTCCGTTGAGGATGCGAAGTGGATTTACGACAACTGTCCTAAGGGTACACCCGTTACAATTTATGACAGCAACGATCCCGAGCCGTTGGCTAAGCCCACACCGATTAGAATTGACACGAACGATTCAAGACGTGTTTGGGATCCCACCGACCCCGATCCGTCAAACCCGTGGAAGCAGTAATTTAAGACACATTAAAGGCACATTTCGTTTTGAAATGTGCCTTGTTTTTTTGCCGAAAAGCGGCTTAATTTAATTTTTCACAAGCGAGCCTTTCAACCGCTATTGCGTTGTTGTATCTCTCCATATATTTGTCGAAGCCCTCAACGTCTCTCAAATCGGGGTCAACGCTCACGGACTCGGCTGAAGCAAAAATCTTGTTGTCGAGATAATTTTCAAGGCTCTCATCGCTTTTTGATATGGAATAAAGTGCAAGCACCGCCATACCCCACGGTCCGCCCTCGCCTGCCGTTTTCATAACGGTTACTTTTGTGTTCAATGCCGCAGCCGTTATTTTCTGACCGACGCCCTCGGTTTTATAAAGTCCGCCGTGTGCGGAAATTTTGTCAAGCTTAACATTTTCCTTTTTCAAAAGAATATCGTTTCCGTTTTTCAATGCGGCAAAGGCTGAATACAGCTCGTTCCTCATAAAATCGGCAACCGTCAGCTTTGAATTCGGAAGTCGCATAAGCATAGGTCTGCCCTGCGAAATATCCAAAACAGGCTCGCCCGACAGGCAGTTATATGAAACTATTCCGCCGCAATCGGGATTGCCCTTGAGAGCCTCGAAATAGAGCATATCATAAACCTTTGATTTCTCGGTCGGGTGTCCGCTGAGTGTTAAGAGCTCGCAGAACATTTTAACCCAAGCGTCAATATCTCCCGTGCAGTTATTACAATGCACCATTGCAACGGGCTTTCCCGTCGGAGTAGTTACAAGGTCGATTTCTTTATATACGTTTTTAAGCGGCTTTTCCAAAACAACCATTGAAAAAATACTCGTTCCGGCGGAGACGTTTCCCGTCTTTTCTCTTACGGAATTTGTAGCGGTCATACCCGTACCTGCATCGCCCTCGGGAGGACAAACGGGAATTCCCGATTTGAGTGTTTTGCTCTCGTCAAGAAATTCTGCGCCGCTTTCCGTAAGCGTTCCTGCATTTTCTCCTGCGACAAGAACCTTCGGCAAAATATCACGGAGCGAAAAATCATATCCGTCTTTTTTCGAGAGCGTGTCGAATTTCTTAAGCATTACCTCGTCGTAATCGTTTATTGCGGAGTCAATCGGAAACATACCGCTTGCCTCGCCGACGCCTGCAACAAACTCGCCCGTCAATTTTGAGTGAATATACACAGCAAGAGTGGAAAGCCTCGAAAGCTTTTTCAAATGTGCTTCGCCGTTCAGCATAGCCTGACGAAGATGTGCAACAGACCATCTTTGCGGAATATTAAATTCTAAAAGCTCGGTTAGCTCTTCGCTCGCCTGTGCGGTCGAGGTGTTCCTCCATGTTCTGAACGGAGTGAGCAAATTGCCCTCGCTGTCGAATGCCATATAGCCGTGCATCATTGCGGAAACTCCAATCGAGCCTACATCGGTAAGCTCAATTCCGTATCTGTTTTTCACGTCATTTTTAAGGTCCTTATAGCAGCTTCGAAGTCCCGTGTGAATGTCCTCAAGCGAGTACGTCCACACGCCGTTTTCAAATCTGTTTTCCCATGTGTGACTGCCCGACGCAATGGGTGTCGCCTCGTCGTCAATCAGCACCGCTTTTATTCTTGTAGAGCCGAGCTCAATGCCCAAGCTCGTCCTTGCAAGGAGTATTTTTTCTTTAATTTCCATTTGCTCACCGCCGCAAAAATATTGTGTAAATCTATTTTAATATATATCCCGATATTTTTCAATACAAAAAAATAAAGTCCGAAAACCCTTGATAATACGTGGTTGCGGAGCTTCGCAACCGATAGTTTCCTTGAAAAATCGCATTTGCAAACTAAAGTTGGTAGCGCAACCGAGGATTTTTTTGTAAGATATCGGCGTACCGAGAAACAAGAGCGAAAGCCACTCGGGTAAATTCAAAAGCTACTTTTTATCAACAATAAAATTTGACAAACAAGGAGACAAACACATGAAAAAGACAAACACAATACACTTCGGAATTCAGAGAAAAATCGTTTCAAATATGACCGCCGAAAGCTGGGAAACAATCCCCCACGTAACATATAATTATGAGCCTGACGTAACCGCTTTTATGCGTGAATATAAAAGATTGAATTTCGGAAGAGACCGCAACGACAAGATAACAATAAATACTCTTATGTTAAAGGTCATCACGGAGGGTCTTAAAGACGCACCGATTCTCAACTCACACTTGAATTTCAACCGCAAGCTCGTAAGAGGAGAACTCAACACATACGAGGACATAAATATTTCAATGCCTATGATTCTTCCCAACGGCGAAATGATGACGGTTAATCTTCACAACTTTGAAAACAAAAATCTTGACGAAATGACAGCCGAAATCAAAGACGTTACCCGCCGTGCAGAGAACACGGATTTGAACGAGGTAATGTTTGACGTTTCACTTGACAACACTATTACCGCACTTAAAAAGGGAAAAATTATGCAGACTGTTTGCAGACTTATCGGCTCAAAAACGGGCAAGCACAGAGTTAAAACTCTCAGCGGTAAAGCTAAAAAGGCTTATGAGTCGATTCCCGTTGAGGACAGACTTACGAAGCACGATATTGAGCAGGGCACAACGACAATTTCAAATATCGGCTCAACATACCGTCAGCAGAGAGGCTCAACCTGCCTTCTTGAAATCATACCGCCGCAGGTTACAGCTTTCGCAGTAGGCGCCGTTCAGGATAAGCCCGTCGTTGTAACAAACGAATTCGGCAAAAAAGAGGTCGAGGCAAGACAGGTACTTCCCATTTGCATTGCGTTTGACCACAGAGCGCTTGACTTCGGAGATATAGTTCCTTTCCTTGAAAGACTCGACGACATTTTTGAAAATCCCGAGCAAATTCATTCGTGGGTTTCAAATGATGAAGCCGACGGGCTTTCACAAATGCAGGACGCTTAACTAATTTACCCATCCCTATCTATATAAATACCTTAAAGCATGACACCGCCGTACCCGAAAGAGTGCGACGGTGTTGTGCTGTTTATTATTAAAAATAAGTTTTAAGCCTCAATTTCTTTCATTGCCTTTTTGAATTGGAAGCCAAACAAAACGGATGTGAATATAACCGCAATAATATCCGCTATCGGCTCTGAAAGGAATACGCCCGTTGTCTGATTTGCTACCAAGTGCGGCATAATGTAAATCAGCGGAATTAACAGCACGAATTTTCTTACAACCGCAACAACGATTGAATTTACGGCCTTTCCGAGAGATGTAAAGGTCATTTGGCAAGCAATTTGAATTCCGAACAAGAATATGCCTGCAAGATAAATCCTGAGCATAGGAGTTGCAAACTCGACAAGGCTTGCGTCCGATGTGAAAATGCTTATAAACGCTTTCGGGAAAAGCTGTACCGCACTGCAAAGCAAAACGGAATAGCTCAGGCAAGTTACAAGCAACAATTTGAATGTGTTTTTAACCCTCGGCGAGCATTTAGCACCGTAATTGTAGCTCAAAATCGGCTGTGCGCCCTGTGCTATACCCTGCAACGGAAGCATAGCGAACTGCATTACACTTGATAAAATCGTCATTGTTCCGACCGCAATATCTCCGCCGTATTTAAGAAGCGAGGAGTTAAAGCAAACTGTTACAATGCTTTCGCTTGCCTGCATAATGAACGTTGCAAGTCCTAATGCAATGCACGGTAATATTATATTCTTTTCAAGGTGTAAATTCTTTTTCTTGATACGCAAATAAGTCTTTTTACCTCTGAGAAACGAAACGACCCATACGGCTGAAATCGCTTGCGAAATAACGGTAGCAAGCGCACCGCCCTTTACGCCCATATGAAGTCCGAATATGAAAATCGGGTCTAAAATAATATTGCAAACAGCACCGATAAGAACGGACACCATTGAAATATTCGTAAAGCCCTGTGCGGTAATAAATGCGTTCATTCCCAAGGTCAGCTGAACAAAAATTGTACCGAGAGCATAAATGCCCATATAATCGGTTGCATAAGAAATTGTGTTTTCACTTGCGCCGAACGCTAATAAAATCGGCTTATTCCATATCAAAAGAATAACTGTCAACACACAGGAAATGATTATCTGCAGTGAAAAGCAGTTGCCGAGAATTTTCTCCGCCGTGTCGTTGTCCTTTTTTCCCATATAAATCGAGGCTCTCGGTGCACCGCCCGAGCTTACCAATGCCGCAAACGCCGTAACAATCATAATAATCGGCAAACAAACGCCCACGCCCGTTAAAGCCAAGCTGCCCTCAACGGGGATATGCCCGATATATATCCTATCGACGATATTATAAAGCATATTGATAAGCTGTGCGATTACCGTAGGAATAGACAGCTTTAACAACAGCTTTCCGATTGGATATGTGCCTAAAATGTTTTCATCTTTTTTCAATTCAAACTACTTCCTTTATTTTGACTTATTTATTGAATTTGTCTATATTTTCCAACAGGGCGGAATTAAGCTTTTTTCTTATCCTCATAAATTCTTCGATTTCCTCTTCGTCCAAAGCCGACAGCACGGTTTCAAGCTTTTCGATGGCGTTTTTCCGAAGCTCCGCAACTTTTTCAACCCCTTTTGAAGTCAGCACGATAATCACTTTTCTGTTATCCTTATCATCGCATTTCCTCGAAATCATACCCTGTGAGTCTAAATCTCCCAATATTTTTGCAATTCTTGCTGTGCTGACAGCCATTGCGTCGCTTATTTCTTTCGGGTAGGCTCTGCAATTATGCGTGTACAAATAATTCAGGACAAACGAGTCGCCCTGTGATATTTTTATAAGCCTTCTGTCCATTATCAGCTGCCCCGTGCTTAACAGCTGCTCCAAAAACCTTATTGCCAAATCCTCCGACACCGTAAAACACTCCTCAATAAATTGCTAACATTGTTAGCTATCTACCATATTATATCACGCTAAAGCAAATTGTCAACATTATAAAATGTTAAATAGCTTAAAATCATTTGAAATAAAAAGTCCCGTATTAAACACCGTTTTCTGCGTAAAATATTACAGGATAAAATTAACTTTATAAGGAGAACGGTATGAAAGCAACAGGAATTGTCAGACGAATTGACGACCTCGGCAGAGTTGTCATTCCAAAGGAAATACGCCGTACAATGCATATGCGAGAGGGCGACCCGTTGGAAATATTCACGGCGGCGGACGGCGAGGTTGTGTTCAAGAAGTATTCACCGATAGGAGAATTTTCATCCTTTGCCACTCAATATGCAGAGGTTTTAAGCAAGACTACGGGAATGACGGTTATGATAACCGACAGGGACCGAGTAGTGTCCGTTTGCGGTGCGCAGAAAAAGGCTCTGACCGACGGCAGAGTATCGCCCGAGCTTGAAGCTCTTATGGACGAGAGAGGCTCATTTACGGCAAAATCGGAGGTCGGAATTAAGCCGATTATGAACAGCGAGCTTGAGGCGTCGATTGTTTATACGATTATCGGCTCGGGAGATGTCGCAGGCTCGGTTGTGATGATGTTTGACGAGCAGAGAACTCCGCCCGATGCCACAAAAGAAAAGCTTGTTTCCGTTGCCGCTTCATTTCTCGGAAAGCAAACGGAGGATTAAATTTAATAAACAAGCAAAAGAAAAAACGGACTTTTAGTCCGTTTTTTTGTTATATTATGTGTACTTTACTTTTTAATATCAAACCAAAACTCAACGCCGTTTTCGTGATTTATCACTCCGTAATCGAGTCCGTAAAGTTTTTGAATGGCGCTGACTATCGAAAGTCCCAAGCCGTATCTGCCCTCGCTTCGGCTTCTCGACTTATCCGCACGGTAAAAGGCAATCCAAATCTTATCTATATCCTCGTCGGCTATCGGCTTACCCGTATTAAAGACGGAAATCCTGTATCTATCGCCCAAATCATTGCTTGAAACTGTAATCTGCTTCTCACCGTCTGCGTGCGACACGGCATTTGAAATATAATTGTTTATAATCATTTCCGTTTTCACTCTGTCGCCGACAACCCTTGTGTTTTCGGGAATTTTATTTGTAAAGGTTATACCCTTTACACTTGTTTTGATGGAATTTGCGTCTGCGTAATCGTCCGTCAAAGCGGAAATATCAAAGTTTTCATCCTTTAGTGCAACATTTCCCGACTCGTACATTGAAAGCTCCAAGAGCTGTAATACAAGCGTGTTCATTTTTTCGGTTTCGCCGACAATAACATCGCAATATTTTTTTGCCGACTCAGTTTCGCCGTTTTCAATCATCAGCGACGCACCCTCGGAATATCCCCTTATTATAGAAATCGGCGTTTTCAGCTCATGAGAAACGTTTGAAATGAAATCCTTTCTGATTTTTTCAAGCGTTTTTTCTTTTTCAATATCCTTTAGAAGTCTTTCGTTTTTACTGTGCAAATCATCAAGCGTTTCATTAAGCGAATCGGACAGGTGGTTGATACTCGACGAGAGCACGCTCAATTCATCATTGCCCGTAACCTCGCATTTCTCGGAAAAATCCATTTCCGCCATTTTTCCCGTAACCTCGCTCATTTTAATAAGCGGCTTTGTGAATTTACCCGAATAAAAATAGATAACGGCCATCGCCGCAAGCATTGCGACAACGCTTGTAACACTTGTAATCATAACCGCAATATCAGCCGTGCGGTCAACGTCGTCCTTACGGGAATACATTTCAATTTCCTCGCCGCCCGAAAGGTGTGAGCCGTAAACTATATACTGTATATTTTCGTTTTCAATCGTCTGTATTTCAAAAAATGAGCCGTCGTCATAGTCCTGCCGCTTTGAAACGGTAATTTTACCCTTTGACGAGAAAATATCCGTCGTGCCGAAATAAAGCGGATCGCCGCTTTGAGAATAAATATCAATGGAAAAGCCGTATTTCTTTTCGAGTGAGCTCAACTGCGCTTCGTAATCGCCCGCATTAAAATCAAAGGTGCTTATTTCATTTTTAACATCAATCATAGAACGCTTTTCGTTTTTTGCGTAAATTGTCGGCAAAAGGAAATTGTTAAGCGACAAAATAAGCAGTACGGCAACAACCACAACTGCCCCGACCTGCAAAAACAGTCGGGTGCGGATGCTTATTATCTTTTTACTCTGCTTATTATTCATCGGAATTCTCCTGAAGCTTATATCCGACCGCATAGACGGTTTTCAAATGAGCCTCTCCCCACTCGCCGAGCTTTGTGCGAAGCCTTGCAACGTGCGTGTCAACAGTTCTTATGTCTCCGAAATAGTCATAACCCCACACGTCATCAAGCAGCTGCTCACGGCTGTAAACCCTGCCGACAGCCTGCGAAAGCTTTTCGAGTATCTTAAATTCCTTAACGGTAAGGTCAATTTTCCTGCCGTCAAGACGAACATCAAGAGCGTCGGGGTCAATGACGAGCCCCCACAAGCCCTCTTTTTCGGGCTTCAATGCACCGTTACGGCGAAGCAATGCCTCCACCCTCTTAACAAGCACGACGGTAGAAAACGGCTTTGTAACATAGTCGTCTGCGCCCGAATCGAAGCCTGTTATCTGGTCAAAATCCTGACTTCTTGCGGTCAAAAGCATAATCGGAACATCCGAAGTGCTGCGTATCCTGCGGCAGACCTCCCAACCGTCAAGCTCGGGCATCATAATATCAAGAATACAAAGTGCAACGTCCCTGTTTTCATTAAAAAGCTCAAGTGCTTTTGCTCCGTCCTCTGCCTGCAAAACGGTATAGCCTGCCTTTTCAAGGAAATCCGAAACAAGGCTTCTGATAAGCTGCTCATCATCTGCAACAATGATTTTTGACATAAAAAGACACCGCCCTTTCTGTTAAATTGTAACACAAAGGACAGTGTTGTTCAATATTATTTATTTAATGTACTTTTTGAGCTGCGTCTTTTCAACCGCTATAAGCAACGGAATTCCTGCGGCATAGCACACGACAAGCTCGCCGAGACCGACCCAAAGCGCCTGAATAAGATAGCCGTAAAATGTAAAGCCCTCGGGAAGAAAGGCTGTAATCTCCGCACCGACAATAAGTGCGTTGCTGATTACGGGGAACAGCGGCGCCAACACGGATATACCTTTTACCTTGACATTTCTTGTCTTATAGGAAAGAAATGCGGCAACAAGCGTTGCAAGAGTTCCGCAGATAATATCAATCATACCGTACGGGCTTCCGAGATTTCCCAAAAAACAGCCGATTGTAAGCCCGGGAATTGCTGCCGGAGTGAGTGCTGCAAGCACCGTAAGAGCCTCCGAAAATCGGAACTGAACAGCTCCGTAAGCAAGTCCGACCGAGGATGCGGCGTAAGTCAATGCGGCGTAAAGTGCGGCAATTACCGCACCCGAAACGAGTGTGTAAACCTTTTTGTTTTTCATATTCAATTCTCCTTAGTTTTGATTGACACAAAGTGCCGGTCAGGATGGTTACGAACTGACCGCTTCGCTTGAAGCAATGAAATGATACAGTATATCCCCTGTTTTGTCAAGGCTCAGACATAAAAACGGACTGTAAAAGCAGCAGTTTTACAGTCCGTTGATATATTCTGCTTTCAGTTGAGCGTAAACTCAACCGTTTTTGTTTCGCCGGGTGCAAAGGTAAGCGTTTCGGTTTTGTCGGAAATTCCGCAGGAAAGCTTTATCGTTTGCTCAATATCGGAGGTTACGGTTACCTGTGCGGTTTTTGTGTTCACGTCCCATTTAAGCGAGTCAACGGTGGCACGGGTTCTTGCCTTTATGCCCGTTATCTCGCCTGCGTCAAAGCCCGACTCGAACAGTGCCGGAAGCACCTCTATCTCATTTGTATTTGAATAGACAAGCGCCTCATTGACAATTCCGAGGTAGCCTATTGCAAAATCAGTACAATAACAGCTTCCTTGGTCGTAATCGTGGTTTGTCATAAGAGAATTATATCTGATTTTATGGTTTTGAAGCTTCAAAAGAGCCGATGTGATACTTGCTCTGTCCTTGAGTCTTGCCGCAATAAGCGAACGGTGGACAAGTGCGTGGCTTGCCTCATTCTCCGACGTTCTGTTATCAATCGCCTGTATGCAAGCCTGCTTGAGTTGTTCGTCGTTCTGCGTTTCAAACAGCGGCCATACACAGTAAAGGTGGCTTAAATGTCTGTGCTTGTTGTTCTCGCTGAATTGATTGCACGCCCATTCCTTGAGTGCTCCCGTCTCGTCATAGAGGTACGGCGGAAGCTTTTTGAGCATATACTCCCACCTTGCCGTATCCGTTTCGGGTGCAACATCCTTTACAACGCTTAAAAGCATATTTATATTATCCCTGCATGCGGCAATGTCGATAGCCGTGTTTGCGTCGGACGGAGACGGATAGTTTGACGGGTTATTTTCGGGAGAATAGCTCGGCAAAATGCAATAATACTCATTGTCGGCAAGCTCCGTCTTACCCGCTTCGTAATGAATATCCCCGTTCGAGTCGGTGTAATACTCGGCGGTCATAAGCTGTTCCCAATAGTTTACAGACTTAATCAAAAGCGGCATAAGCACATCTTCTTCAAGCTGCAAGTAACCACGAGCCTTAATCGTTTCTATATCACTGTCCGTAAGGTCGTCGGCAGTCGTCGAAAGCACGGATTTAAGCTTTTCAAGGTCTATTTCGTCGCTCAACGGAATTCGTATATTACCGTAGCACTGCAAGGTTTCATACAGCGGTTGAATCATCCAGCTTGAGCCTGCGTTCCAATATCTGAACGGATACGGATAACACGTTTCCGTGATTACCGCCTTGTCGCCGTCGGTGTTTACGGGAGCCTGTATCGCATCGGTAAAGCCGTGGGTCGCAAGGGCGTTTTCCTCCCAGTCGGGCAGCTGACGGAGTATGAAATATGTATAGCCTATCGGCGAAGAGGAAATATTGCCTGTATTCATGGACGAGGTCTGCAAATTAACATTTGCGTCCATTGTATACTTACTGCCCCAGCCCGTGTTCCATTCTCCTGTCCACATACCGTAAAGGCGTGAGGTAGAATATCCGCTGCAGCAAAGGTATGCGTATCTGCCTGCATAGTACGAACGCTGACTCAAAGCGGAATTAAGCTTTTTCTTAAATCGCTGCGAGCGTAAAAGCGATTCGTTTGACTTGTCGGAGCTTCCGTCCTTCAAGGTAAGCGTTACTGCGTCAAACTGCGGCTGATATATTGCAAGGTGTGCATTGAGCGCAGAATCATAGCTGAATTTTCCGTCAGCCGTATATTTTTTTGCGAAATCAGCAGCTCTCTCATAAAGCGAGTTTACAAGCGAATAGTCGGTTTGAGCATCAAAGTCGGAATATTTGCCCATATTGTAATCTCTGCCCGTAACGGTTATGAGATAAACGCTGTCCGCACCGCTTACTGTAACCTGCGGTTGAGAGTCCGAAGCATATTGCTCATCGGTGGGCTTGGCTTTTTCCGAAAAATCGAGCGTACCGCCGTCCGTTACAATATATGTAAGAGTAGCATAGCCGCCGTTTTTAAGCTCCGAATTTTCATAGTCGGGATAATGTGCGACAAAGGCAAGATATCCCTTGTCGCCGTCGGCTGTCTTTTTGTATCTTATATTTACCTCGTCGCTCTTTGAATAGTTCGCCAGAGTGGAAATATCGTCATAGCCGAGCGTAACGGTTACGGGTATATTTTCACTTGACTTTTCAATTTTAGTTACGGTTACACAGTCGGCAAGAGAGGTAAAGGTCGTCCTCTCCCAAGTACCGTTCTTATCGGTGTATCTTACGCCGACCTGAGCCGTTTCATAGTCGGTATAGCGTACATAGTCCTTTGTGCGGTGCTTCTGCGAGGAAATACGCAGCTGACCGCCCGGATGGAAGCGGTAAACATCGTCATAGCTTGCATTGTCAACTATATCCTCGCCTTTTACAATGCTCTGCTTCACCGTTTCAAGCTCGTCCGCCGTATCGGGACAGGTTCGGGCGTTTTCATTAGGCATAATAAAATGCATATTCTGGTAAATAATCGTATCGCTGTACGGACTTCCGCTTGTGATAAAGCCCTCAAGACCGTTGCCGCCGACCATTCCCTGCCGCCACGATTTTTTCTTATTTGTCTTTTTGTCGGAAAGCTGTGTGTAGGAGGTCGAATATGAGATTTTCTCATTATCCTTAAACACATCGCTCATATCGGGCGATTTTGCACAAGCGGTACACGAAACACAGACCGCCGCAACAAGAGCCGCCGAAATCAACTTTTTCATATTTTTCATTTCCTCACCTCTTGAAAAAGTATATCACAATATTTTTTATAATACTATAATTTTTTTGCAAAGCTTATTGACTTTATCAAGGTAAAGTGCTAACATATTAGTACGACAGAGTAAAGGAGCTATCGCAATGGCAGATTTCAGAACAGAGGCAACGGATCGCCTTTTCCAAACCTTTCTAAATCTTGAAAGTCTTGATGACTGTTATAAATACTTCGACGACCTATGCACGAAAAAGGAAATTATCGATATGGCGCAACGTCTTGAAGCCGCTATAATGCTTGAAAAGGGTGCAAATTACCTTACTATTTCAAAGCAAGTGGGCATAAGCACCGCCACGATAGGCAGGGTCAGCAACTGTCTGCGCTACGGCTCGGGCGGATATAAAAGTGCAATTAAGAAGCTTGAGGAGAGTGAAAAGAAATGATAATCGAAACCGATAATCTCAAATATGACGAGCAGGCTGTGTTTCTTCTTCGCTCGCTCTATTCAAAATACGGCTACAAGCAGTACAAAATGCGTAAGTTCGAGGAATACGACCTTTATGTTCGCAACAAGGATTTTTTAATTTCCGACAGCGTAATAACCTTTACCGACACCAACGGCAAGCTAATGGCATTAAAGCCCGACGTAACCCTGTCGATAGTCAAAAACACGAAGGACTCCGACGGCTCTGTACAAAAGGTCTATTACGACGAAAATGTTTACAGGGTATCAAAGGGCACTCATTCATATAAAGAAATCAAGCAGGCAGGTCTTGAGTGTATCGGCGATGTTGACACTTACTGTGTATGCGAGGTTTTGAGCCTTGCCGTAAAGAGCCTTATGACGATAAGCGAAAGCTGCGTCGTTGACGTTTCCGACCTTGCGATACTTTTTGCGCTTTATGATTATATCGGTCTTTCATACGAGGCGAGAAAAAGAATGACCTCGCTCATTTCCGACAAAAATACCCACGAAATGAAGCGGCTTTGTGAGGATATGTCGGTTTCGGCAGAAAGCACGGCACTTTTGGAGGAGCTTATCTCCTACAACGGCACTCCCGACGAGATTTTGCCGAAGCTCAAGGCTATGACCGAACGAATAGGCGCACAGGCTGAATTTTCGGAATTTGAAAGCGTTGTTTCATCACTTGACGAGGAGCTTCAAAGCAAGCTGCGTATTGACTTCTCGGTGGTAAGCGATATAAACTATTATAACGGTATTGTTTTTAAGGGCTTTATCGATAAAATTCCCGACAGCGTGCTTTCGGGCGGCAGATACGACTCGCTTATGCAGAGTATGTCGAGAAAATCAAAGGCGATAGGCTTTGCCGTATATATAGATATGCTTGAACGCTTCAATGTAAAGGAAAGGGAGTTTGATTATGCTGCGGTTTTGCTCTATTCGGAAAACGACGGCATTTCAACAGTCAAAAACGCAGCGCAAAAGCTTATAAACGAGTACGGCTGCGTATTCACGGCAAAAAAGCTCCCTGAAAAAGCAACCTACGGTAAGCTTTTCGAGCTTCGAAACGGAGAGGTGATTTTAATTGAAAACAATGCTTAATGTTGCTCTCCCAAAGGGCAGGCTCGGCGAAAAGGTTTATTCCATGTTTGAAAAGGCAGGCTTCCCCTGCCCGTCAATCAAAGAGGTAAACCGAAAGCTTATATTTGAAAACGAAGAGGCAGGCGTTCGCTACTTCTGGGTTAAGCCCTCGGATGTTGCCATATACGTCGAAAGAGGCGCCGCAGACATAGGCATTGCGGGCAAGGATATTCTTCTTGAATACGAGCCGGATATTTATGAGCTGCTCGACCTCGGAATAGGCAAATGCAGAATGGCGGTTGCCGCACCTAAGGGATTCCGTGACGACGTTCGCAAAACGCTTCGGGTTGCAACGAAATTTTCAAACATAGCGCAAAATTATTACGCCTCACTCGGCAGAGATATTGATATAATACATCTTAACGGGTCAATCGAGATAGCTCCGATTTTAGGACTTTCCGACGTCATAGTCGATATTGTCGAAACAGGCACGACGCTTAAAGAGAACAATCTTGAGGTCGTTGAAACGGTCGTTCCGATTTCGGCAAGGCTTATAGCAAACAAGACGGGCTACAAGTTCAAAACGGCTCAAATTGAAAAGGTTACAAATTGCTTAAAACAGCAGGTGGAATGTAAAAATGATTAAGATAATGAAATACGGCGAAGTGCCGAACAGTGAAATTTTTGCCCGTTCCGTTCCGAAAATCGATGTCGCCGGTACGGTTGCGGAAATTATAAAGAACGTAAGAGAGAACGGCGACAAGGCACTTTTTGAATATTGTGAAAAATTTGATAAGGCGCAGCTTGCCTCACTTGCGGTAACAAAAGAGGAAGTTGACGAGGCATTGAGCCTTGTTGAACCTGAATTTTTAGAAATACTTGAAAAGGCTGCAAAGAACATCAGAAAATTCCACTCCCGTCAGGTACGCAACAGTTTTATAATCAACGACGAGGACGGAATTGTAATCGGTCAGAAAATAATCCCCGTTGACAGGGCAGGACTGTATGTGCCGGGCGGTACTGCGGCTTATCCGTCAACAGTTCTTATGGACGCCATCCCTGCAAAGATAGCAGGCTGCCGTGAGGTCGTTATGGTAACTCCTCCGACAAAGGACGGCAAGGTAAATCCCGTTATACTTGCGGCGGCACACGTTGCAGGCATTGACCGAATTTTCAAGGTCGGCGGAGCGCAGGCAATAGCGGCACTCGCATACGGAACGCAGAGTATTCCTAAGGTGGACAAAATCGTAGGTCCGGGAAATGCCTTTGTGGCTGAGGCTAAAAAGCAGGTTTTCGGCGTTGTTTCAATCGATATGATAGCAGGTCCGAGCGAGATACTGATAGTTGCGGACGGCAAGTCAAATCCGTCATATGTTGCGGCGGATTTGCTCTCACAGGCAGAGCACGACAAAATGGCGAGCGCAGTGCTTGTTACCGACAGCGAAGAGCTTGCAAAAAACGTCAGCACGGAGCTTGAAAAGCAAATTCCGTTGCTTGAACGCCGTGAAATCGCAAGAGAGTCCATTGATGTAAACGGCAAAATAATCGTAGCCGATACACTTGACGCAGCAATTGAAATCGCAAACGAAATTGCTCCCGAGCATTTGGAGCTGTGCGTTGACAATCCGTTTGACAAGCTCGACAGCATACGTCACGCAGGCTCGATATTTATGGGCAGAAATTGTCCCGAGGCTCTCGGCGACTATTTCGCAGGTCCTAACCACACCCTGCCGACAAGCGGAACGGCAAAATTTTCAAGTCCGCTTTCCGTTGACGACTTTATAAAGAAAACGCAATACACCTATTACACAAAGGACGCACTCAAAAAAGTTGCCTTCGACGTTGCGGCTTTTGCGAAAAAAGAGGGCTTGACGGCACACGCAAAGAGTGCTGTTATCCGTGTGGAGGACGAGCAGTGAGCAGATACTTTTCAAAAAAATTCAAGGCACTTGTCCCCTACACCCCGGGAGAGCAGCCAAAAGAGATGAAATACATAAAGCTGAACACCAATGAGTCTCCGTTTCCGCCGAGCGAAAGGGCAATGAAAAAAGCAGCCGAAGCGGTTAAAAATCTTCAGCTTTACTGCGATCCCGAGTGCCGTGAGCTTGTAAAAAAGGCAAGCGAAGTCTTTTCGGTCGATACGGATGAAATACTTTTCACAAACGGCTCGGATGAAATTCTTAATTTCGCTTTTTCAGCTTTTTGCGACGAAACGCACCCTGCGGTTTTCCCTGATATAACCTACGGCTTTTATCCCGTATTTGCCGAGATAAACCGTGTGCCATATGAGGAAATTCCGCTAAAGGATGATTTCACAATTTCGGTTGACGACTACATCGGAATAAACAAAACGATTTTTATAGCAAACCCCAATGCCCCGACAGGTATTGCGTTAAGTCTTAACGACATTGAAAAAGTCGTTTCCTCAAACCCCGATTCGGTAGTTGTTATAGACGAAGCGTATGTTGACTTCGGCACAAAAAGTGCTGTGAGCCTTATCCACAAATACAGCAACCTGCTTGTTACGCAGACATTTTCAAAATCACGCTCGCTTGCAGGCGGACGGCTCGGCTTCGGAATTGCTTGCAAGGAGCTTATCGCAGACCTTAATACAATCAAATATTCCACAAATCCATATAACATAAACTCTCTTACACAGGCGGTGGGAGCATGCGTTTTAGAGGATGAGGAATATACAAAAAGCAACTGCAAGACGATAATCGAAAACAGAGAATATCTTACGAAAAAGCTTGAAGCTATAGGCTTTTTCGTTCTTCCGTCAAAGGCTAATTTCGTGTTCGCAAGGCACGACAAAATAGACGGACGGGCACTCTATGAGGCTCTCAAAAGCAAGGGCGTGCTTGTAAGGCATTTCGACAGCGAAAGGCTCAGAGACTATAACCGTATAACGGTAGGAACAAAAGAGCAAATAGACATACTCATACAAAAAATCACAGAGAAAGGCGATTAAAATGAGAACTGCAAAAATTGACAGAAAAACCAACGAAACGGATATAAAGCTCTCGCTGAATATCGACGGAACAGGCAAAAGCGACATCAACAGCGGCTGCGGCTTTCTTGACCATATGCTGACTCTTTTCGCCTCTCACGGAAAATTTGACCTTGAAATAAAGTGCGACGGCGACACCTATGTTGACGACCACCACACGACCGAGGATATAGGCATTGCTCTCGGGCAGGCTTTTTCGCAGGCTCTCGGAGACAAAATGGGTATCGTTCGCTATGGGGACACAATTCTTCCTATGGACGAGGCTCTTATTCTTACGGCGGTTGATTTTTCGGGCAGGAGCTGTCTGCGGTACTCGCTTGACATTCCTTCGCAAAAGGTCGGCTCCTTCGACACAGAGCTTGTAAAGGAATTTTTCATCGCATTCACAAGCAACGCAAAGTTCACGCTTCATATAATGCAGCTTGACGGCGAAAACTCACACCACATTATCGAGGGTGCGTTCAAGTCCGTTGCAAGAAGCATCAGAGCTGCGGTAAAAATCGACAGCGATTTTGCCGACGAAATTCCGTCCTCAAAGGGTGTGTTATAATGGTTGCAATTATTGATTACGGCGTGGGAAATCTCTTTTCGTTAAAAAGCTCATTTTCCGCTATCGGTGCAGATGCCGTTGTTACAAGCTCAAAATCGGAGCTTGAAAGGGCGGAGTCGATTATCCTGCCGGGCGTAGGTGCGTTTTGTGACGCCGCAAAAAAGCTCAAGGACAGCGGGCTTGAGGACACGGTTATTTCCCTTGCTAAAGCTGGAAAGCCGCTTATGGGCATTTGCCTCGGTATGCAGCTCCTGTTTGAGAAAAGCTATGAATACGGCGAGCACAGGGGCTTGGGGCTTATTAAGGGCGAGATAAGACCTATCGAAGCAGTCATTCCGAAGGGCTATAAAATTCCGCATATCGGCTGGAACAGCCTTGAAATTAAGAAACAAACACCGATTTTTGAAAACGTAAAAAACGGCGAATACGTTTACTTCGTCCATTCATATTACGCCGCCGACTGTGAAAGCTCGGTAACGGCGGTATCAGACTACGGTGCACCGCTTACGGCGTCGGTGCAAGACGGAAATATTTTCGGCTGTCAGTTTCATCCCGAAAAAAGCGGCGAAACGGGACTTAAAATACTTCGCTCATTTGTAGCCTTAGGGGAGGAAAAATAATGTTTATCTATCCTGCAATAGACCTTTACGAGGGCAAGGCGGTAAGACTTTTCAAGGGCGATTACGCACAAATGGAGGTCTTTTCGGAAAATCCGCCCGAGGTCGCAAAGGATTTTGAGAGCTGCGGCGCAACGCACATACACCTTGTTGATTTAGAGGGCGCAAAAAACGGAAAAACGCCGAATTTTGATACGGTTATGAAAATTCATAACGCAACGGATATGTTTTGCGAAATCGGCGGCGGAATACGCAGTATGGAAACGGTCGAAATGTACCTTGAAAACGGGATTGACCGTGTAATTCTCGGCACGGCGGCTGTAAATGACAGAAAATTTCTTGAAAGAGCCGTCGGAAAATATAAAGACAGGATTGCCGTCGGCGTTGATATAAGGGACGGCTTTGTCGCAATCAAAGGCTGGACGGAAAAATCGGAGCTTGAAGCGTTTGCGTTTTGCAGAGATATGCAGGCTCTCGGCGTTTCGACGCTCATTTGCACCGATATTTCAAAGGACGGCGCAATGAAAGGCACAAACCACAGCTTATACAAGGAATTGAGCGAGCAGCTGAAGATGAACATAATTGCCTCGGGCGGAGTTTCCTCGCTCGACGATGTAAAAAAGCTTCGTGCGCTCAATATTCACGGTGCGATAATCGGCAAGGCTTATTACACAAAGGCTATCGATTTGAGAAAGGCGGTTGAGTTGGCTTTGTGATTACAAAAAGAATTATCCCCTGCCTCGACGTCAAGGACGGACGTGTTGTAAAGGGCGTAAATTTCAAGGGCTTACAGGACGTTTCATCCCCTGTTGAGCTTGCAAAATATTACACGCAGAACGGTGCCGACGAGCTTGTGTTTTATGATATAACAGCTTCCTCGGACGGCAGAAAGCTGTTTACCGACATACTTTGCGAGACTGCAAAAAGCGTATTCATTCCGCTTACCGTCGGCGGCGGTATAAACACCGTTGAGGACTTTGACAGGGTATTAAAATGCGGTGCCGACAAGGTCAGTGTGAACTCCGGAGCTATCAAAAACCCCGATTTAATCTGTAAAGCTGCAAAGCTTTACGGCGACCAATGCGTAGTGCTGTCGGTTGATGTCAAAAGGGTTGACGGCGTTTTCAGAGTTTTCGCAAAGGGCGGCAGAGAAAACACGGGAATGGAAGCCCTTGAATGGATAAAACGCTGCGTTGCAAACGGTGCAGGCGAGGTCGTTGTCAATTCCATTGATACGGACGGCGTAAAAAAGGGCTTCGATCTTGAAATGCTCGAAAAGGTATGCGATGCGGTAAACGTACCTGTAATCGCCTCGGGCGGAGCAGGAAAAATCGAGGATTTTATCACTCTTTTCAACACCGTTCCAAAGGTTGACGCAGGACTTGCCGCTTCGATTTTCCATTTCGGAGAGGTCAGCATAAACGACCTAAAAAAAGAGATGAAACGCAATAACATTCCGACAAGGATATAAGGAGAAAGCTATGTTAAACATTGACGAACTTAAATTTGATGAAAAGGGTCTTATCCCCGCAATCGTCGTTGACGCAAAGACGAAAAAGGTCTTGACCCTCGCATATATGAACAGAGAAAGCCTTGAAATTTCGCTTGAAAAGGAGCTTACCTGCTTTTGGAGCCGTTCAAGGAACGAGCTGTGGCTCAAGGGTAAAACAAGCGGAAACTATCAGCACATTGTTTCGATAACGGCAGACTGCGACAATGACGCTCTTGTCGTTTTGGTCGAGCCCGACGGTCCTGCCTGCCACACAGGCTCATATTCCTGCTTTACAAAGCCCGTTTTCCAAAGCGAAGAACGTTCGGAATTTTCCTACGAGGGACTTATGGAGCTGATAAGAGGCAGAAAGACAAATCCGCAGGACGGCTCATATACCACCTACCTTTTCAACAAGGGACTTGATAAAATTCTTAAAAAGGTCGGCGAGGAGAGCACGGAGGTAATCATTGCCGCCAAAGCCGAGGACAAAAGGGAAACCGTTTACGAAATTGCGGACCTCGCCTATCATATTATGGTACTTATGGTTGAAACGGGAATTTCACTTGACGATATAAGAGACGAGTTGGCGTCACGCCACGTTATCGACCACAAGGTAAAGCAGGAGAAGATGACCTGATGGAGCTTTTTGATTTACACGTTCATTCCGTTTTCAGCGACGGCAGGGACACGCCGAGGGATATAGTTATTTCGGCGATTGAAAAGGGTGTAAAAACACTTGGCTTTTCCGACCATTCCTACACCGAATTTGACGAACGATATTGCATACAAAGGGACAAGCAAGCCGAATACATCCGAACAATTAACGAATTAAAAAATGAATTTTCGGACAAAATAAAAATCCTTTGCGCCACCGAGCAGGATTTTTATTCGACCGCACCCACGGCAGGCTATGATTATGTCATAGGCTCTGTTCACTATGTTTTGATTGACGGGGAGTACATCCCTGTTGACGAAACCGCCGATATATTAAAGCAAGCAGCAGATAAATATTTTTCGGGCGATATTTTAAGCCTTTGCGAAGCGTATTTTGAAAACGTCGGCGAGGTTTATGAGAAAACCAAGTGTGATATTGTCGGACACTTTGACCTGATAACAAAATTCAACGAGCAGGAACAGCTCTTTGATGAAAACGACCCGAGATATATAAGAGCCTACCGAAAAGCCGTTGATAAAATAATCGAGGGCTGCAAGGTGTTTGAAATCAATACGGGTGCTATCAGCCGAGGTTACACGACTACCCCCTACCCGTCCGAAAATATACGAAGCTATATTCGTCAAAAGGGCGGAAAATTCATTCTTTCGAGCGACAGCCACCAAAAAGAAACGCTGTGCTTTGAGTTCGATAAATTCCGTAATTTGCTGTAATAAAAATAAAAATCTGTAAAAGCTAAATATTTTTTAAATTACACTTGCAAAACCCGAGGAATTTATATATAATATAAAGGCATTTGCGAGAGCAATAATCTTTCGCAAAATAAATAATTGCTACTGTGGCTCAGTTGGTAGAGCAGCGCATTCGTAAACGGAAGGCTGTTCGCTGATTTAGGCTCAAGGCAAGTGAAAAATTGAATAAATGCTGATATGGCTCAGTTGGTAGAGCAGCGCATTCGTAATGCGCAGGCCGTCGGTTCGAGTCCGACTATCAGCTCCAAAACCTGCGTAAATACGGCGTTTTCGCAGGTTTTTTTCTTTTTTTGAAATGCATTTCAAAATTCAATTCGAAACAAAAAATCTCACTCTTTTTTTACGGAGTGAGATTTTGTTCGTTTATTCGATTTTCAGTCCAAGACCATCTATTGACCATTTATGAATTTGCCACATTTCCACCGAGTAAATTACCCATTGTGTTTGCAACATTTTCTTGCATGGAATCCGTCACATGCATATAGGTGTTCATTGTAAATCCTGCGTCTGTGTGACCGAGCATGTGCGATACTGTTTTAATGTCCATTCCTTGTTCAAGGGATAAGGTTGCAAAGCTGTGCCGTAAATCGTGAAAGCGTATTCTTGGCACACCTGCCCTGTCTTGTATTCTGTGTAATCTTCTTGTTACTGCTGAAGTATCTCGTATCTCTCTTGTTACAGTAGATGGGAATATGTATTTTGATTTTGGCACTTGATTTGCTTTTAACTCGCTTAATAACCGAATACACTCATCGCATAATCTTATCGTTCTGATAGAACTTTTTGTTTTTGGCGTGTTAATTTTTATCTCGCCTTTGATTTTTTGTACCGCTTTGTTTACCGTTATCGTTTTGTTTTCAAGGCTTAAATCATCCCATTCCAAAGCACAGATTTCACCTAATCTCATACCCGTTGTCAGTTCAAGATAATAAAATTCATAACAACCCGAACGCTTGGTTTCTTCAAGAAATGCTGTTAATTCTTCTTTCTTCAGCGTTTTCATTTCAGGTTTTGTGCAGTTAGGTAACTTCACTTTTGATATGGGATTCTTTGGTATTAAATCTTCATCCACCGCTTTTTGTAGGCAAGAACTGAGTGTTCTCTCTATTCCTTTTACCGAGTAATATGCCAATACGTTACCATGTTTCTCTCTGCCTCGTTGCCTGCCGTCACTGAATAATCCTACCAAGAACTGCTGACAGTTTACGGTGGACAGCTCGCTTAATTTCATATCACCCAACGCAGGTAAGATATTGGTTTTGAACCTTTGCTCGTAACCGTTTACGGTATAGTCCTTGATCACGTTTCTGCAAAATGTGTTTATCCATATTTCGTACCATTCATTAAGCGTGGGATCGGAATCGGTCAAGTAAGTATGAGAAGATAACACAGACTGTTCTTTCAGATATTCTTCTTTGGCTTTTTTTAGCTTTTCTTGACATTCGGATTTGGTTTTTGCGGTAACACTTTTTCGTTTTGTCTTGCCGTTTTCATCTTTACCGATGTTAAACCAACCTTCCCATCTTCCGTCTTTTCTTTTGCGAAGTGTTCCTTCGCCTTTTGTTCTTCTTGCCATTCTATAGCCTCCTTTCTGCTTTTGGCAACTCAAACATTACCACAAGCTTTTTTCAATAGCCAGATAATTATCTTTTAGATTTTTCATCAATCCATTCCTTGAGTTGTTCTTTTGGAATGGATTTTCTTCTGCCCAACTGAACAACAGGGAACGATTTATCTTTTTCTATCAGCTTATACAAGCTGACATTAGATATGCCAAGCACCTCCGCTGCTTGATTGACTGAAAGCATTACGGGCATTTCATCAAAGTTTTTATACACTTTATCACCTCCGTTTTTTGCTCACAGGCTTTCACAAATCGCCTGTAAGCCGTTTTTAGTTTTAGTCCGACGAGTTACTCTATTTAAGAGAGAACTCGTCAATTTTTGTTTACAGCGTTGCCTGATTTTTCATAAATTGGTTTATCATACCGCAACGCTCACGTGAATACGCAAAAGCCTTGATTTTCTGCGAAAAACAGCCCTTACTGCATACGAATTTGGAATCATACGCAAAAGTATTACGAATTGAAAAACCGACAGGCCTTGCCGGACGGCGTTTTCGGGCATTTCAATGCCCGAAAATCATACCCCTTTATCC
>ERZ1026856.361-NODE-361-length-29883-cov-42.501375_pt1 | contig 29883 bp, 22 predicted proteins | sample MGYA00380158_ERZ1026856 | MGnify/ENA primary metagenome ERZ1026856 (study PRJEB33269, sample SAMEA4719794) | human gut metagenome | biome: human-associated habitat; feature: organic feature; material: feces | place: Cameroon | collected 2013-10 ...
CGTTTGACCACACATTCGGCGAATCTCGTTTACTATTTCTTCCTGCTTCATATTCACAATAGTTTTGTTTTACTATTTATGATAGGAGAGGGAAAAAAGTAACCATTTCCATCAGTCCAACATTACAAACGCAGCCCAATGGAATGGATCTGGGTGCTTTTGGCGAATAATTTCCTTAGCTTCCTCAAATGCCTTACGTTTGTTCCAGGCATTATTCTTGTCAGCAAGACGTTCATAAAATGTGGTCATAAACTCAGAAGTTGTTTTGTCGCTCACACTCCATAATGACATAACAATTGTTCCAACTCCAGCCTTTTTGAAGGCTCGTTGCAAGCCATATAATCCTTCTGATGTAGCTTTTCCTTGTCCTGTTTGGCAAGCTGACAATACCACCATATCCGTATTGCTCAAATCCAAGCGTGCTATATCATTAGCAGAAAGTATTCCACCAAGAACACCTTTAGGTAAGGGTTTGCCTAACCATGCAGCATTACCACCAGACAGAACAAGTCCTGAAAGAGACATTGCATCTGTATAGCCTTTGAGATAATCTACATTCTCCGCTCTATTTGGAGTGTAGTAAAATCCATGAGTGGCAAGATGAAGCAATTTAGGCGATTTGCCGTGCATATTTAGGAAAGACTCTTCTGTACCGTTTTTGCCCATGTATGGAGTGACTTGCCATTTATTTTTTTTCAACAAGTCTTCAATTTTCAAGATTTCCTCTTTTGTTCCTTGTAATTCATGAAATACAGAATCACCACGAGCAATTTCACCACGCAAGGCAAGCAAGTTCGACAAATCATATTTCTTGGACTCTTCAACCATAGCTGTTGCCTCCAAGTCATATTGCAAACCGCCATACATTACCGCAGTATTAGCCTTGTTACTATTACTTTTTGATTTCATCTTAACCAATTCACGGGCAGAAGACAACCGTACAAAATGATAATGACTACCCAACAACGAACCATCTGCCAAAGGCAATGACTCCAATGATATTTGGAATAGCAACTGCGATGGCACATAATATATGGTTGTACCTACTGGTATATTCGTTTTCAATGGTTCCCATAGTAGCTGCAATACATCTTGTGCGTAATCCTTGTCATAAAACATATCAGATCGAACGATACCAAGTGAATCTATCAGTCTTTCTGCAAACATAGGTTTCAACAGAGGATAGTCTTGCACTTTATTTATAATATAGGCAGCATACTTTCTTCCTTGTGATTGTGAAATATAGTCAGTGAAGTCTATCAGCATCTCGTTTTGTTCCAAAGCCCGTTTTACAGCATTATAATCCACATCCATGAAGTCTGTGCCGTCACTATATCCTTTGCATCTATTCATCAACAGATTTTCCAAACGGCTTACTATTCTTGACACACTTAGGATGCTGTCAGCATTTGCCTTATAGTCTTTTTCCCAAGTCTTCACCTGATTCTTCATACTTGCCAATGTAGTATAGTCGTGTATGTCATCAGGCGTCCCCATCCTCTTTATGACATCATACATGGAGCGTTCCGATTCCAAGAGAAAAGACTTCGACATAACAAGAGCGTCATAGCAATTCTTTGTGAAAGCCGTCTGTGTCTGCTTTGCCTCCAAAGCGTATGGCGTCATCATGGTAAACAATGAGGATAGAGGATTCCACAAACTTTCACGCTCTGTACTATTCATATATGGGATGCGTTGTTTCATCAAAGCCTTCAATTGCAGCACCGCTGCTGTATAATCATTGCAACCATACGTTACATTCCCAGCAAAACCTTCAGCATTGGCAAGATAAATTTGCGCATTGATATGTTCCAGACTATTCTCACCATATAGTACCTTTGTGTATTCGGCATACTTCCGATAATACTGTTCTGATTCTGCATAGTTCCCAAACTGATGCTCAACGCCTCCTATTAGAGCTAACAAGGATATTCTGTCGCCATCCGTTTGTGGATATTTTGTGGCAAGCAATTCATTTGCTTTCTTATAGTCATTCAAGGCTGATTGGTAGTCTTTGAAAGCAAAATGGCATCTGCCTCTTGTTGTATATAAGTGATAGAGTTCTTTAGAATCTACTATTCGTGAAGCCGTTTCAAAAATCTTATCAAGGCTCCTATAGCAGTTCTCCTTGTCTCCCATCAGTCGATAAATATCAGCCAAAGCCATGTAAGGCATATTGTAAGTGGCATCACCCACTGGGGTATGTGCCTGAAATTCTTCTATTGCTTTCTTGGCATATTGCAGAGCATCGTCATACCGTCCTATGGCCGCATACAGATTTCGCAAGTTGGAATAACTCAGATGTTTGTTAGCTGATATGTTTTTTGCATCAGCACGCTCTGCAATATTCTTCCCGCGCAAGTACCATTGCTCCGCAATGCCGTATTGTCCCAAGCCTTTTGCTTCATTACCTTTCTGATTATAATAAGTGTACTTAGTTTGCAAGTCAGACGTTGCGTCTACTAACGAGTCAATACTCGCAGCATAAGTCTGTACCTGTTGCACGTTGCCTATTGTGTTCCCTATATTCCAAAGATCTTTCAGAATTTCCATCTGAACATCCGGTTTGCCATACTGCTTTGCTAAGTATAAAGCCTTTTTGTATGCATCTTCAGACCCAACAACATCGTAAAGCAAACCTCTGATTGTCGCAATCTGTTTCAATACAGAAATCTCATCCGTTACTCTTCTCTGTTCTTGAAAACCTTTTAGAGCATTCTGATAGCACGCCAATGCTTCATCGTACATTTGTCTCTGATGATTTTCTATACCTTCAAAATACCATGACAAGGGAATCTTTGGCAAAACATATTCTCTTACCTTGCCATCAGCGTATGGCATAATCTCCTCCAATATGGCACGAGCCTTAGCTAATTGCCTGTTGTCTCTGTGCATAAAACTGGTGGCATACATATATCCGTTCATTGCATACAGATGACCGACATCTTTTTTTTCTTTCTCTGCAAGACCGCCTGACATCAATTTCTTAGCCAATAGATACGCCTCTTCATAGCGTTTCAAGGTTTCATAACACATACAAGCCATCGTCTGACTGCATACATACACTTGATGCTCAACCTCATTTCGCTGCTGTTCCGTATTTCTTCCGACAAGGAGAAAAGCATCCAGTGCTTCAGCGGTCTTCTTGGCATTGTTCAATGCAAAGGCTTCATTCATTTTAGCCGTGACTTCCGCCTCGGTCAATGTCTGCGCTTGCATCTGCAAACCACAACAGAATAGGACTAACGACAATAGCAATGCTTTATTCATGATGCAATGATATGGTATCTGTTGATATAGAGTCATTGCTGATACTGTCTGTTGGCACCGTCATATCAAACACTTCGTTTTCATCGCCACGCACATTGTCAGTAGGGGAGTTTTCTACAAACAGAGGATTGATGGCCAAGAAGCCTATCACCAATATAGCAGCAATGCTTGAAATCCAAAGCCAAGACTTTCTGCGACCATGTTTTATTTCCTTTTGAAACTCTGTCATGGCTTTCAACTTCTCTCCACGGCTCACCATCGCCTGTTTAACATTCTTCGTAAACTCATACAGTTCTCTTTTCTCTTCATCCTCTTCTATCTCTTTCAGGAACTGTGCCTTGTCTTCCTCCGACATGGTGTCACCATGAAGCAAGTATTCGTCTATTCTATCTTGAAAATTATTATTGTCCATATCCATCTGCCATTTTATGAGTTCAAATAGTTGTGATAAATGTCCTTTGCCAAAGTGCGCAACGACTCCATGCACTTATGCTTCTTCGTTTTGAGAGCGTTCTTTGAGTCGATTGTTGGTATTTCTAGCAGAATTGTGTCCAAGTCCTTTTCTTCATAGTAGAACTTGCTCAATATCTCACAGCACCGCTCCGACATATGTGATATGACATCAGCAATGATGTCAAGCATCTTGTTGTCCTCCGAATCATATAGCATATTGATGTATTGCTGGGCATCAAATCCTTCTTCCTTTATCTTTCGTCCCATTTCTGTTTCTGGGTCAGCATAGGTTGGATGTTCCCTTACCCATTCCAAATACTTGATACGAGCAATCCCCATAAAATAGGTGAGGATGCTGCCGCTCAATGGCTCGTTGTTCTTGCCCATCACTCTGCCATCGCTCACATAAATCTTCCTGCGCTCGATATTCTCCCACATCGCAATGAATGTGTTTTGGAAAATTTCCGTGGCAGATTCCTCATCAGCGAAGAACACACCACGATAGTTTGCCCAAAAGTATCGTGAGCAATAAGCATACAGTTCCGACTGTATTTTTCTATTCTTATCGTACATTCCAGCAACAAGCCGGGCTTCTTTCTCTTGTTGCGGTGTACGCATTTGTATTGTCTTTGCCATTCTATCTACTCAGTATGTCTGTTATATTGTATTTGTTACTGTCCTCACCTGTCATTTCTGGCTGTTGTGGTCTGCTACTGGTATTGCGGTTCACGAACTTTCGGATTCGCTTCATAAACTCATCATTGCCAACCTTGTCAATACTCTTCAATTCTTTCCACAATGCGTATGTCAGTTTACCAACAGTAGGTTTCTTCATCTCGATATTCACTTGGTCGCTTCTGCAAGCACTGATGGTAATCCATCGTTCCGCCAATGGCTTTGCCTTAGTATTAATGACATTCTCTTTGCTGTTATCACCCATAAAGAACGATTTAATCGCCTCAAAGGTTTCATATAAGCCGCGAGCATTTTGGCTATCAACCACCAACGTGTCTTCCACACCTCGTACTATTTCATCATCTTCTCCACGAGTGCCATCACCACTATGGCAAGCGTCTATTACCACCAATAGCTTTCCTTTCGCTCCGATTTTATTACGGATAGCATTGAGATACACATTCAATTCATCATCCGTTAAGTGCTTCTCACCATGATAAGTTGCGCTTGCTTTCCGACAAGCATCATACGGAATCCAACATTCATCCAGTCCGTCTTTCTCGTCATTATGCACATCCGTCATCTGCTGTCCATGTCCAGAATAATGGATATATACCACATCGCCATGTTTGCATGATGCCGTCATTCTCTTGAATGCCCTAACAATGCCAACCTTTGTTGCCTGTCGATTTACTAATGTCGTAACTGACTTGAAATCTGCGTTTTTCAGCATCGCCTGAACAAGCGGCACATCCTTGTCTCCATTAATTTTATTCCAAGCTTTATCTTGCTGTTCTCCTAACCCTATAACCAAAGCTCTCTTTGTCTGTGCGGAGACAGACAAAGAGAGCAATAGGAGAATATATGTGATTATTCTTATCCTCATTCTATAAATGTTGTTCGTAAATGACTTGGTTAGGGTAGCTAAGTGACTAAGATAAATTTCTATCTATTTTGTTTATGAGGGCTAATATAACCAATTGATGTCCATCAGAGAATTTAACCTTATATGACATGTCTGTTTACCTCTTTTTCCACAAAATTCTTAATCTAATATGTTTTACCGTATATGTTTTCACCTATTTCACTTGCTTTGCAGAAATAATACAGCAGAATAAATCCTCCAATATAAGGAATACAACATATAAAGTAAAAATAGCCGCTTTTACCAACATCGTGCAGTCTTCTTACAGACACAGACAGTCCCGGAATAATCATTGCTGTTAAATATATAAATGCAGAAATGCACAATATTGGACTTATGACATCATGGTCAATAGCAAAAGCCAATAATACAGGAATAAAGAATATCAGATTATTGAATAGTGCGAAATACCAATATTCCGAACGTGATGCACGTCCTTCAAACTTTGCATATTTTTTGAAACATGTCTTTACTGCCCACATCATATTCCTATTCGTTACATGTTCTTCGTGGGACAGTCTGATATCTGGTATGTCGTGCTGCTTAGGTATTTTATCAACCTCTATGTTTTTCACTTGCGTTTTTTCTACGAATGCTAAAGATTCTTGCCGAGGATTTAATGTAACACCATTATCGTTAGATGTATGTATTGTTCCTTCTGCTATCTTTTCAATCTCAGGTAATCGAGAGCCACATTTCTTGCAGAATTTTGCTTCATCATTCTCTATCTTGAAGCCGCATTTTGGACATATTCTCATAATTATTGTATTTTAATTTTTACAATGTTCTTTGTTTCTTTTACTTCAGACATTTCTGTTGTATATGTTTGTGGGGCTTTACCCTCTTGGAATACAACAACCTTACATATTCCAGAGCCTACGACACCCGTGGATTTTGATTGTTGATAATATACGAGTTGAATTGTATATTCACCTTTGGGTGGTCTTGCCCAATAAATATTCTCAGCAGACCCTTGATTTAAAGAAAAAAGGCACAATAAAGTGCCCCATTTTCTACCTAATCTGAAGATTCTTCATGTAATATTGACTCCCTGAAGAGATGTTTATTCGTTTTACCGATGATGGTAATGCAGGATAAACCTCGAAGAACTCATGGTCATTGGTGTCTTGAACGATGGTTCTATTTCCTTCAAAGCCAATGCTTGAATTCTGAAGATAGTATTTGCGACCCGTATCAGCATCTTGAATATACTCATCTTGGCTACTATTAACATATGTACCCTTTGTGGTTGGAGTAACAACTTTCTTGATTACGGTTTGAGTAGGTAAAATCTGGATTCCTGTTGCACGCCATTTGTGATCAGAAGTAACAATCGTCTCACCACCAGAAATATTTTGAATACCACTGTTGTCTAATGTTATGTTGTTTACAATCCACCCCTCAGTGCTTGATTCATAGAAATCAAGTGTCTTTGTAGTCTTAGGTATCTCTGGGAAATATAACTTAAAAGTCAATGAGACATTGTTAGCAGATTGATAGTTTGGATAGTCTGTATGACTTGGAGAATAAGTAATACCTTCTGCACGCTTTAGTGAATACTTCTTTCCATTTGCCATAATATAGGCATTCTTATTCATAGAGCACCACTGATACTGACCACCATTATAGGAAATGAACTCTAACACAGTATTTTTCCCCTCCCAATATACTTTAGAAACAAAGAGTTTTTTATCACTTGCTGTTGAATGATGTGGGAAAATATAAGTGTCAGCTTTTCCGAACGTACCATTTGAGGTGGAGGAAGGAGTAGAAGAGTTTGTCTGATTGAGCTTTTCATACTCTCCATTGAATCCTTCTACAGAGGTCTTTATTGCTTTTATCATAGAAGGAAGAACCGATGTGAATGGTTTTGACTCCTTCAAATACATTTCACAATCGAACACTAAAACATTGTCTCTGCAATCACAAAAAACAGGCATACCACCAGCGGCATTTAATGCAGCTCTACGTGCAATATCTTCTTTGTATGATTCTGGAAGGTTAAAATAAGCACCTATTGTTACATACATGGGATCTTTATCATCCGCACTAATCTGTACTGTGTAGTTTATTTTTCCAGATGTGAATCGGATGACTTCTCCACCATCATCTTGAAGATTTGTACCAACCTTCTTAATTGCATTATAGATTTCTTGCTTAACCTGTTTCTGAACATTGCTCAATGTTTGTGCCGAGATGGCACAAACACTGAACAAGCTAAGTATGCATAATAAACCCTTTTTCATAAACTATATTATTTATCTTCTCAACATCTTAACTGCATCCAGAGATCCCTTATCTCCATATTTTGCAGCTTGCTCTGTATAATAGGAAGCCAGGCTTTGGTCAACTTCCGTACCTCTTCCAAAACGGTAGCATGCACCTATCTTACGATAGACATCTGCCAATAAATCTTCATTTATAGAACTTGCATCCTTTACTGCTACAGACAAATATTTAAAAGCTTTATTATAATCCTTTTCAACTAATGGTTCTCCATCATAATAAAAAGTTCCTAAAACTGCACAAGCAAAAGAATATCCATTGTCAGCAGCTTTAGTCATATATTCCAAAGCCTTACTATTTTCCTGATGAAGAATTTCGCCTACCAAATACTCATATCCTAACGAATATAATGCATTGTCATAATCATTATCTGCTGCTTGACGCAAATATTGAATTGCTTCTTGTGTATCTTTGCTTACACCGTCTCCACCTTCTTTCAGGATAAAGTATAGACGATGCATAGAATAGTTGTTTCCTTGTTCTGCAGCTTGCTTGTAATATGAGACAGCATTAGAGAGACTCTTGGTAACACCATATCCATTTTCATAACACTTTGCTAAACCAGATTGCGCAGAAGAATAGCCTGCATCTGCAGCTTCTTTGAAAAGCTGAAAAGCTTTTGGCTCATCTTCAGTCACACCTAAGCCATACAAATACATATTTGCTAATTGTGCATATGCATTTCCATAACCAGCATTTACTGCTTTTTGATACCATTGGAAAGCTGAATTATAGTCAACATCCATGCCTAAGCCATAATAATACATATCACCAAGCATTTTCATTGCATTTGGCACCTCGCGTTCTGCAGCAACAGACAAATAGTTATATGCTTGAGAAAAATCGCGCTCTGCACCATAGCCATTAAGATAAATCATACCAGCTTCACTCAAAGCTCTAGTATTGCCTAATTGAGCAGCTTGAGTAATGAGTTCTGTGGATTTTTGAAGATCTTCTTTTAATCCACCCATTCCTTCTCTATATGCAAAACCAAGTTCCAGAATAGCTTCTGCGTTATTTTGCTCTGCGGCTGCCTGTATTGATTCAACGCCTAATGTTGCATTTTGAGCTATATTGTAATCTTCACTACCATGCAAATACAATAGACCCAATTCCAACATAGCGTCATCGTCACCATTACCTGCAGCTTCCTTCAAGAATCTTAGATACATGGCCTTATCAGCACTAACATGAATACCACCTTTATACATTTGACTTATATAATAAGTCGCACTAGCATCTTTTTGTTTATGCGCTTTGTTTAACAATGTCCACGCTTGCTGGTAATCTTTTAAAACGCCAACACCATACAAATAGCATAAGCCAAGGGCTTTTTGGGCAGGTGCATAATTCTTTTTTACGGCTTTTGTTAACCATGTTGTTGCAAGATTGTAGTCCTGAGCAACGCCGCCATTACCGTTAATGTAGCACTGTGCCAAGTTATACATGGCTTCTTTATCACCCTTTTCTGCGTATTTCTGGTAGAAAGACGCATCCTGTGCGCTTGCGCTGATGGTAACAACCATCATGAGTAAAATAGAAAGTATATATTTCATAAATACAAAAGATTTTTAATCGTAATAACCAAGATTTTCAAGTATCTTAATGATTGCTTGTGCTCCACTCTGACCTGCAGTTTTGGCCTTCTTTGCGTAGCGATCTGCATCATCGTACTCATTATTGTTCAAATAATACTTTGCCAATGGTACATAGGCTGGAGCATATCCTTCATTTGCAAGAATCTGTACCTGCTTATAATCACCCTTGGCTAAAGCTGCACTCAACTTCTTTTTCTGAGAGTCCTCTGTCTTCTCAGTTTCTGCATCAGGTTGTGTTGCTGCTGGTTGTTGCTCAACAACTGTTTCGGTTGCTGGTGTTTGTGTCTGCTCTCTCTGAGTCCCTCTTCTTGTAGGCTCCGTAATTCTTGCTGGACTTTGATTATTTTGTGGCTTTTCTACAAGTTCAGTCTCTCTGTCTTTAGCCTCAGATTGTTTATCACTACCAGAGAAAGCATAGAATACAATTAATAGCAAGGCAACAACAGCTACAGAAAATATACCAATTTTAGCAACAGAGGTTTCACTCTTCTGAAATTTTGGTGTTGGTGTAGTTGACTCTTTGAGGGGATCCCCCAACCAAATACCTCCGTCATTTTTCCCGAACAGGTCGGTTCCGCATTCTTTGCAGAATCTTGCGTTGTCATTTTGGATGACCTTTCCGCATCTTGGGCAAATTTTCATATATTATTCGATGTTAATTAAGACTATATTTTTAAACTCATTCAATGTTGTCATGTTCACGTTGTATGCTACTGGTTCTTTACCTTCTTGGAATACAACAACTGTACATGTTCCTGATTCGGATTTACCAGATTGAGACTTTCCGTAATAGTTAAGTGCTACAATATACTGTCCCCTTGGTGGCTCATTCCAGTATATGTTTTCTGCAGCACCATTGCCGCCTTCACGATTATCTACGTCAAGGTAACCTCCTGTTGATAAGTCCTGTTTATCTTTGTAGTAAATCACCTTACCATTAGGCTGCTTCACGTGCAAATCAATATCAGCATGAAAGTTCCAAAGCAATGTAACTTTTAGAGCGCCAGTAGAACCGATAGACTCAGCCTGTCTCACAACTTCAGTTGCAGTTGAATCTATTTCAACTTCATCTTCTGGAGTCGGTGCAGCAATTGAATCAATTAATGACGTTGGTGGTGGAGTTTCCGTAGATTGCTCTCTACTACAACCATTGCAATTATTCAATAGCAACAATATGATCAATATTGGATATATCAATCCAAGAATTGTTTTCAATGACTTCATAGCTCATTTATAATTGCAAAATGAATACTCGGTACAATACATCCATCGCTAACTGAAGAAACAGAAAGACTGGAACACAAATAAGAAACATCTTATGCAAAGTCTTGTGTTTGAAAAGTATCATTGCACATAATGCCCCAAATGCGCCACCCAGGAATGAGAACAGCAACAGGATAAACTCAGGGATGCGAGTTTTTTGATAGACAGCTAAATGCTTATCCCATCCATATAAAGCGAAAGTGAGCAAGCTCATCGCATATATTACAAACAAATCATAATAGATTTCCATACTTTTCGAGTTTTTGTTATTGATATATGCCAACAAATGTTCCTGCAAAGATTGCTGATAATACAGGCCATAGATAGTATACGGCAGCAATAGAAGCCAAAACGATAAGTATTTGCAGGAGTATATTCAACCATGAAGTAGTATTCTTTTCTTGCAAAAGATATTCGTTCTCGTTCTTGTCAAGGGTGAAAGTAAATGGATCGTATGTCTTTACTCCACCTTGAATAGAGACAGAGATAGGCTTGTCCACTTTGAAAGTATCTGCCCCTAAATACGTGTCACCGTTCTCATCGAGAGTAGCAAGGACATCATTAGCTCCTTCCTGTAAGAAGCGAACTCGGTCGCATCTGATAGGCTTACCGTCTGCATCACGAAGCATCACCTTTATTTTAACATCTTCTTCCTTTGGCTCGTATGGCACATGGAAAACATATTCTGGTTGCCCAGATTTCAGTTCATACTCTGCTGAGTTGGTCGGATTGAGTCCGTCAGTAACCTTCATGGTCTTACCCTCTTCCATTTCTAGAAGTTGTACAATACCATTTTCATCAGAGATATACTCCTTTGTTACTACATTATATTCGACAGATATAGGATATTTGTTGCCAATGAAACCATTGTCCCCTTCGATTCGGATATATGGTGAGAACTTAACAGGTTCAACGGGAGGTTCTGGATGAGTGGTAGTCTTCTCGAAACGGAAAACATTGACTGCTGTTTCCTGAAGTACTTTTGATTGTGACTCGTAATCAGGAACAGAAATGGTACAAGAATCTCCTGCAACCACATCAACACGTTGTGTGAACAAGCCACGCTCATTTGTAACTCCTGTGTACTGATTGCCAGAATAGGAAATTGTAACAAACTTGCCAACATCTGGCTTACTGTCCTCCATCACAGAAACTTCAATATCAGTTTTCACTTCCTCCACAGGAGTTTCAAAGACAAATTCTATTGTATTTGCCCCTGCTGATATTGGCTCTGATTGCGATTGGTCACGCAACGTAGCAATTACTAATTCGTTGTCATGTAAAGGGAGTTGGATTACCGCAGAACCATTTGCATCTGTTGATGCCTCGTAGTTCTTGCCGCAATACTGGACAGATACCGTCTCTCCAATTACAGGATTAGCATCAACTGTTGCTTTTACATGTAGAGTTGTGTAAATGGTTACGTCAAAATCGTAGTCTTCACGTCCTTCTTCAACAACTAAACGGAAGTCTTTCCCTGTTACGAAGTCCTTCAACAATAACTCCTTTTGTGTAAGGTTGTTGAAGTGATATTGACCAGTTTTATCTGTCTTAAACTTCTTGACTTGTGTAGGAATCTGCACTCCGAACTCATACATAGGTTGCTTTTCACCATCGTATGAGAACGATATGTTAACAGGAGTATTTCTTTTCAAATCACCTTTATCAGGACCTCCTTTAACTCTTACCGGCTTCTTAAATCCCCAACCAGTTACAAGGATTTTCACCTCTCCTTCGTCATCATTATAGTAAATATAACTATCATCAGGAATGGTAAAGAGTTGCTCTGCAGTATTACTTCCTATTAACGAGGCAATATCTTTCTTGGTTTGGATTAAAGCGTCTTGAACAACACTTCTCTCAAAATCGCTGGCAGCAACCATTTGATTCCATTGGCAGCGAGTATCTGACCAAAGATAATAGCCATTACCTATATTGATTTTGGCAAAAGGATTGTCATGACCAAGTTTTTTGGACAGGGTCTTGAACAGTTCAGAAAGATCCTTCTGAACTACCTTATGTACTTCATTTACTGACGACTTTCTTTCCATATTTTTCTTATGTCAAGTTCGTTAATTTGGATAACTAAGAATCTCTGCTTCAATTGCAGGATGACTCATAGGATTTGCTTTTATCGCTTTAAGATAATCGTTATAAGCTTTATTCAAATATGGCACTTGAGTAATCTCAGAGTCAATTCTTCCCTTTATATTGTTCTTTGTAATTATTCGTCGCAAGTCGTCATTCAAATCAGCCTTTGAATAACTTGTTACGCCTTCACGATTCTTGTTGAGTTTCTGAATAAACTCCTTGAATATAGTCATGCCTGGTTCAAAGTGTGAGAGCACACCTCTTACATAATTAATCTCATCACGCTGAACAGCATTCACGTTGCTAAGACGAGCCAAACGATCTAAGATATTTATCAATTCACCTTTGTTGAATTTTGAATTAGCAATGCGAATTGCCTCATCATAAGTATGTTTGTTTTTAAGGACATCGTCAGTTTTAGCTATCAGCGCATTAATCTTTTGGTCAGTTGAATATTTGCTGCATTTTGTTTTAATAGCAGTCAATTCTTCAACACTTAACTGAGAGAAAGGCTTTTCTAATGTACCCTTGCTTTCATCAATCAGCTGCTTACTGACATTATTTTTTATAGTCTCCAATTCTGCGACATTGCCGTTTAATTGGCCAATCTGTGCTTCTAATGAAGAAACCTGAGTAACCAAGTTTGTTGTGTCAGTCGATAAAGCCGCAATCTGTGACTCTAATTGTTTTTGTTGATCAAGAAGTTCTTGCAACTTTTTGTAGTTAGGACTACTTAACAGTTTCGTTTGTTCTGCCTTTTTTGAATCCAGTTCTTTAATTTTGGCGTCAGACTTCTTTGTTAGCTTCGAGCTGTCAGTACCTGTAATTGCAACCAACTCCTTCTTGCGATTTTTCAAATCTTGCAAAACGTCATTTAAGGAATCCTGACGTGCAAGTTCCTTTTTGTACAACGCCTCATAATCTGTATCTAACTGAGCAAAAGTTTCATTGCAACTGAAGGCGAGTAGCATAACGAGTAATATATTTTTTGTTTTCATATCTATTCGCTTTTCAATTGCATGATTAATGTTTCTGTTTCAGTAGGTGCTGTAAAAGGATCGGCTTGTAATTCATTCCAATACTTCTGGCAAAGCTCTTTAAGAGTTGGAATCATATCGAAGTAACGCTGTCTATTCTCAATAGCTTCAGGTGCTTCGGAAATGACAATAGAACGCATGGCATCAATACAAGCAGCCTTATTGCCATGGTATTGTTCGCGAATATTGCTTTCATTTACGGCTTTTACAATATTTTGTAATACTACTATTCCAGCACCATATCGAGAAAGTTTGATGTCAAGCGTATCAATCTCAGAAAACTGAGTTTCTGAGAGTTTTACTATGCCCTTACGAAAATCATCCTTCTTTATGTCGAGTAGCTCATAGAGTTTATCACGAGTTTTATCTATTTTGTCACTATTAAGCTTTTCCGTCAAAAGACTCTGGGCTAAGTCAAATAACTTCTTATTATTTTTACATGCGTTTAATCGCACATTGAACTCTGCAAAGTCTGGCAACTTTGTGAATGATCTCATCTTAGATTCTATCTCATCGAGAACTGTTATCGTAATTTCAGAATAAGGTTTTGTTAGCACCTCCTTGTATTGAGCATACATCTGTTCATCTTTAATGGCAGAATATGCGCCCATACCAGAAATGTTACTTTTCAGACTTGCTAACGAAGATTCTTTTTGCTGACGCAATGCTGCCAATTCCTTCTTGCGAGCTTGCAGTTTCTCTACAACACAATTTAAGGAGTCAACCTTTTGCTGAACAGAAGCCACTTTTTTGTTATCAACATCACCTTTTAGTTCGTTACATAGATTGGCAATGGAGTCAATCTGAGCATAAAGGCGCGACTGCTCTGCTCCAAACTTAATAATAGCTTGATGCAAAGCTGTTGTATCAGCAAGTAGAGCTTGTATTTCTTTCTCTATCTGCCGATTACTATTAACAAGTTCTTCCCAAGACTCCTTCTGTGCACTTGCTGAAGTAACAGCAAGACACAGAAAAAGTACAAGTAATGATTTAAGAATCTTAGTTGTTTTCATTAGATTCATTCCTATCTACGTCATCTGCAAATGAATTGCAAAAATTATTTAAATATTTATTTGATGAAGGGGCCTCATTGTTGAACTTATTACGAGCATCGCGTAATTCATTCAACTGGCTTCTTGTACGTGAAGATTGCTCAATATTACGATAGTGTTTTACGATGTCACTTGCAAGATTGTTGTAGAAACGAGTCCTTGCATTATCAAGTTTAGAAGGGATCGCATTCAAACCATCCTTTATGTCCTTGATGTTTGCAAGATACTGTTTGTAATTCGCATCATTCTGCATCGAGCTCTTTTCCGACAACATAGAGTTGCTGTAACTAGAAAACGATCTCCATGAAGTTCCATCAAAACCAGGAGTTAATCCTATGCCCTTATGCGCAAGCGCGTAGGCTTTCTTGTAAGTTTCATTAACCGAGTTGATCTTCTGAACATTAGGATTAGACTTAGCGCTTTCGTCCTCTGATTGGATTTTCACTAAGGCCTTAATGTAGTGCTCAATTGTAGCTTTTCTGCATGATGCAGATTCCCACTCCTTGAAGATTTTGTCAAAAACAACCTCAACAGCAGTAGTAGTGTTTAAATCCTTCAATGGAGCAACATTGTACTCCAAACTAAGTTGTTTTACCATGTCGCAATGAGCACTAAACAAACTGTCTGACCAATCGCCTTTGTCCTTCCAGTCATTTTCAAACTGTGTACGATATGTCTGGTATGTGTCATCAGATGGTTCTTCCAAACCTGTACCACCTCCTCCGCCAATAAGATAGAATGCTCCGACAACGCCACCCAATATGATGACGAAAACTAAAAGTAACTTAACTATTTTCATGATGCTTATCTTGTTGAATGAAGTTCACCGTCCCTGCGCTTTCCTCTCTTATGCTTAGTAAGCTCAGCTTGTGTTGCGAAATATACATTAGGACCACATTCTGTGCATTCAAAATGATGCTTTGCTTGCATATGAGTCTTTAACGCTGTTTGGTCATCAAAAGTATTACCACAATAATTGCACACTTTAGGACCATGGTCTTTGTTCTTGTGCGCTCTAAGGCTTTTTGCAGAAGTAAATTCATGATCACACTTATCGCACTTGAATGAAGAGGCAACTGTTGCTTTATGATATGTTTCCTTATGAGTTTTCAATTCACTTTCAGAAGCAAATCTTTCATCACATTTGTCACATTTAACCTTTTTAGGACACTTCAATTTATGAGCATCTAATTCTGCCTGATTGAAAGGACCATTTCCACAATCAAGACAAGTTAATGTCCTTTCGTTGTTAGTATCAACTGCGGTACCTCCATTATCTGAATGTTCTAGTGACATATGGTTATCAAGGTCTTCCTTGGTCATGAACTCAACATTACATATATTGCACTTTGCATGCTCATTATTATCAGTAGAAGTTCCAAAATAATTCTTAGCGACATAAGCACCAATAGCTGCACCAGCAATGAGACTCAGTAGTATTAGGATAGAGATAACAATTCCTCTTGAATGCTTGATAAAGAAACCAACAGACTTCTGATTAAAGTCTCCGTCTTTCAGTTCAATGATGCCGTTAACATCGCGACCTAATGGATTATGAGACTCCCAACACTTGTCTTTTGATTTAATACGAGCATAAATCGTAGATGGAGACCATGTCTTAGGTATAAATATCTGAGCAGTATCAGCACCATTAAATGATACCTTTGTGCTTTGCAACACTTTGTCAACATTAAAGAGTTCAACTTTATAATAACCTCTACTATTATAAAGCTGTTTCATTGTCAACTGAACCTCATATGCATTCACGTTATTGGTTGCTTGTACGACACCACCAATTCTACCTCCACCTCCGATAGGGCCAACAGTACGGCGTATTTTTTCTGCTGAAATACGAATTTCGTTAGAGGAAACAGATGAAACTTTTGCTTCATATTTATCCTTGCGAGACTGCCGAATTCTAAAGTTCTGAATATTGTTAAGGATCTTTATTTCTTCTCCTGTCAGCACAAAGGACAGATCATTTGCAAGACGAATCTGTTGATTGTCATAATAAAGTCCCCATTCATTTGTCTTTGTAAAGAAATATGTTTCGGATTCCTCTGGGACAAATACAACATTAATCTTACGTGTTATCGGTTTTACAAGAGCTTTTGAGCTAACATTGATAATCTCATTAGCTCGATCAAGAGTAACATTAGGTACTTTTTCGCCTTTCAACAACTCCTCAAGAGTAAACATCAAAGTATCATTTTCATAGTACTTTGGGTCTCCTTTTCCTTTTACAGTAAGAAGTTTCTTAGGATCAGAAACGACAATTGGCTGGAGCACTCCATCGTCATAGATTGAATACTCCACCATACGAGGAATTGGCAGGTTCGAAATCGGAGCATAGCTTGTGCTTCCAACAGAGTTGGCAACTACAATTTCACTGTATTTTACAAAAGCAGGATAATGAACATCTTTCATCAATTGTTCAATTTTATCCTCAGTTATAGTTACATAGGCAATCGGAGCCCCGGTTGACATTGTTCGATATGGTGCTTGAACAGGTACAAGTGAATATGAACTTGCTATGTCGTCTAAGATGTTTGGTGAAACTCGATTGCTATTAAACTCATACTTTTCGGTAGCCGGATCCTTACAAGTCATACAAAGTGCAAGGAATCTATTCTTCAACTCAATAAGTACGGTATAAGGAGAAATACCTGCATCAAGCTTATATCCCTTTGGAATAGCTATACCTATAACCAAGCTTCCCTGGCGACTTGCACCAAGGCTACTAACATTATTTTTGATAAGTTTATATACAACTTGATTCTTCTCTATCTTTATAGTGAAGAAATAGGAGTTTGCGTCAAAACCTGTATAAAAATTATCTTTAATCTCTATTGAAGGAGAATTAAAGATTACCATAGGCTGAAATCCACCATTTGCATCAGGATTTCCGCAAACCTTTAATGATATTTGATTTATATTTGCCATTTCTCTTCAGTTTTTAATTAACAGTCTCTTTTAAACGGTCCCACCAAGACTTTTTCTTAACACTCTGTGTTGAATTCTTGATAGCAACTACAAGCCTGTCTGAATCGGTCTGTTCATATTCATACAAACCTCCAACATAGAATGTTCCCAAACTGAATGTATATAGATTTGGGTGGAAGTTTGTTCGAGAGTTGATATTGTATTCCTCGCAAAGGTCAATCAATGGTTTCAAAATATCGCCACTGAATTTCTGCTGGAAGATATTCAGAGCCTTCTCTTCACGCTCAACAGGATTACCCAATGTATCAGACTTAGTCATGATGATATGGATAGAATCCACCTTCTTCATGATTTCTGCATTACCTGGATCAGTGAACAAGTCAACCATCTTCTGAATAAGAGTACGCTGATTTACTACGCAGTACTGAAGGTCTGTATGAGTAATTGGCTCGCCAGTATCTTCATCAAAGCCATCCTGTACAACGATTTCACGGTTGATGCGAACAACATTTGCAGTTGGGTCAATAATCAAGAAGAACACCTTACGGTTGTCATTTTTCAACAACTGAGTTGCACCGCTACCCATTTGCTCGAAAGTGAAAATCCTGTCAGGGTTATTAGCGATGTCAAAAGCAAACTCCTCACCAGACATCTCGACGAGATTGATCTTATGTACAGCACCGCCTTGGTCTGACACAGAACTGATAGTAGCCTCCAATGTTGTAACAAATGTACCAGGAGTACGAGGAACTGTTACACCAACATCAGTATATTGCTGAAGAGCTGCTGCATAGTCACCACCTCCAGAAGCAAGATTGATGTGCAAAGAATTAGAGCGTGACATACCCATCAATACACAGGTCTTACCTGTAGAAGGAACTCCAAAGAAGAATACGTCTGTATAACCATCCTTACATTCCGCTCTTGAGTTCTCAATAGCTTGACGAATGTCAGGAAGGTCAGCATTAATATCGTGGTTACGCAATGTCTCAAGTACAGTTTCTGTCATAACCTTTGCATTAATCAGCTCATGGTCAGAGAAAATACCATCATTGATGAGACGAAGAAGACGATTAACCTCATAGCTATTAGGATTGGTACGCATCATACCAATCTCCTGCTGTTTCAAGCCCATCAACTGTACCTGAGCTGGATTCTTGAATGGAGTATTTGGATTGTTACGAATATAATCATTAACGCAGAATATGTCATTAGTAAGTTTAACATTGTTCCACTCAACAATAGCGTTAAGAATAAGTTGTGCCTCACGAACATGAATGCCCTGAGGAAGCATTGTAATATAATTCTGAATATCCTGAACGCTCTCTTGATTAACCAAACCCCAGAGACTATCGTCTATCTCAGACTTGTGAATTGTATTTGGATATTTCGACAAATAGCCCCACAAATCTGTTGTAGAGAAAGGATCAACGGCATCCCATTCTGCTTGCTCAGCTCTCTCAGCTTCTAACTTGATTTGAGATTCAATCTCTGGGAGTTTTTGCTTTGCCAACTCTACATGGTTGCCTGCAGGTCGACCGGCATCCCAACGAGCAATGTAAGAAGAAAGTTTCTGAACGAGTTCTGTAGAAGGCTGGATAAGCATCATCTCAATAGCCTGCCACTCCTGTTGTTCTACGGGATTAGGCATGCTATTCAGTTGGTCAATAATATATTGTTTTCTTTCAGCAGAGATGTGGGGAACATCATCCAATGTTATATCACCTATTTGTATATATTTTATAATAGAGTTAATAGAGATGGAGTTTATCCCCTCTATAAGTTTTTTACGTTGTAAATCAGTAAGTGCCATATATAGATTTCATTTTATTCGTTAAAGAACTCGACCACCATCACTCTGAGAATACTTTCCAACAGCGATTTTGTCTGTGCGGTAAGCAACGATGTAGTTGAACAAAATCAGAAGATGAATCAGAAGAACTACTATCAAAGCTGTAATGCTAAAACCTGATGCGTCAACTAACTTTTTCTTGAACATAAAGTTCTCCGTATCAACAGAGAAATCTTTGGTCTGATAACCTGTAATAGTAAATCTTGAACCTGAGTTCTCAATGACTGGCAATTTTGCTTCGTTAGATAAGTTTGTAAGGTATTTGCTTGCAGAAGTTGCTAACTCTTCAATCTGCTTGGCTTTAGAAGGAATCTGCATTACACTCCAGCTACTAACAGCTGCTTCAATCTCATTACGAGCATTACGGAATGACTTGTAGTAAGAATCAAATCCTTCACCGATCAATTTGTTACGCTGAATCTGCTCGTAGTTCTTTGCACTCTCACGTGTAGAGATTGAGCGTTCCTGCATGAAACTGTTCAAGGTTTCATCACAGAGTTGACCTGTACCCTTAGCATTAGAAAGACCAGTTCCTGTAATAGCCAAAGCCTCAGTTTCAAAATTCTTGTATTCTGAAAACATTTGGTCGATGATATTGAGATCTGCCTCTGCATATTTCTTAATCTCATTCTTTTGGTCATTAACCACAAAGAAATGCATAATACCTCCGAACAAGGATGCAGGGATAGCAAATACAATATAAATAACAAGAGCTGCCAATTCTGCCTTCTTCCACTTGTCAATGTTGTTTTCAGCTCCTTTTGCTTTAATAAGGAACCAAAGTAAGAATGCAGTAAAGCCAGTAATTGCTACTGCAATAACGATGTCAAAACCTAATTCGCCGCCACTCATATATGAGCGACCCAAAAATGAGAACACCAAAAGTAAAACAATACCGACAATCGCGATAATGTTGGCGATGGTAATTCTACCTGCTTGTTGTTTTTTAGCCATATCTGTTATTTTTTATAATTATCTTCTTGATTCATCTGTGGCAGCAGATGATACTGTTTGTTTTGCTTTAACTAAAGCATCCTTTACTTGTACTAGATTGCCAATTTCTGGTGAGCCATTTACAGGTTTTCCTGTGCTTTGTAGGATTTTAATTATTTGCTTTGTTGTTAAATCTTTATTTTCACTCTTCAAGAGCGCAACGACTCCTGTAATAATTGGAGCAGAGAAGCTTGTACCAGGCCATGCATCATATGAGTTGTTTGGCAAGGCTCCCCAAATATCTACGCCAGGAGCAGAAATCGTTGATTCATAAATACCTCTGTTGCTAAAGTTACCAAAGTTACTAAACTCGGCTCTTTTAAGATTGCGATTAACAGCAGATACTCGAATAGTATTTGCATTACGTTTTGATGTGTCCATTGCACCAAAGCAGTTATCGTTACCAGCAGCCCAAACAATGGTTACATTGCGCTTGTCTGCAAGTTTGAACACATAACTCCACATGGCCTCTTGTCGCCTGCCATATTGCTCAGAAAATTCTATCTGCTTTTCAAGAGGCATTCTTGTAATCTCTGGTGGGAATTGAGCTCCGCATGAGATATTGACAACCGAAGCTCCGTGATACATGCAATATAGTATGCCTTCCACCATGGTAACAGTATTAAGAGCATCACCGATACTAACAGGGATAAACCTGCATCTTGGAGCAATACCTGATGAACCTGCGTTGTTGTTAGCATTGCCAACGGCTACAGATGTTACCAATGTACCATGACCAGCCATACCCTTGTCAATTCCACGAGGAGGAGCTACATTAGCATTTCCTTTAGTGACAGAGAAAGGATAAATAGCACGAGTACCAGCCAATTCTGGATGATTCAAATCCATATAGCTGTCAACGATGCCGACAATGATGTCTGATGATCCTTGTGTTATACCCCATGCTTCATACATCTGTATAGGCTTGAAATACCAGGACTTATTAGCATCATTAAAAGCAGGATCATTGGGTTTGACCTCTGCATATTGTGTCATAACCTCAACTGGTACTACATAGAAATCTATCTCGGAAATCTGCTGTGGCAACTTGTCGCAAATAGCCTCACGTCGTTCTTCTGGCACACTCAAGACTGCTGTTTTTGAACTTGTATTGTAGTATTCAATCTGATGTTCAGGTGCAGCATATAGAGAAGTGAACTTCTTAGCGAAAGTTTTGAAAGTCTCATCATTTGCATCTGAATCAAAAATCACATACAGCAGATTTGGATAGATTTCGGTTGCACCTCCATTTTCAGGATTCGGAATTGGCTCCGATTCCTGAAAAGGTGGAAGTACATTTTCTTCAGGAGTTGGCAAACCTACTTCTTCTCCACCCTCAATCGGTTGGTTCCAATCAGGGTCAGAGACCTGAGCTATAGGTCTGTCAGTTCCTCCGTTAGAGCCAGACTCGTTATTGCAGCCTCTAAAGAGACTCAATAAAAGTAGCAGACCAAACAGCAACAGCAAGAAGCCTAAGAGTCTGCCTAAGCATCCCATTAAGCCCCATGGCTGCCAAAATGGAGTACCATTCTTGAATTTTTTACCAAAAAATATTTTTTTCATCTATCGCTTTGGATTAAGCTTCGTTAATATGTTCCAGAATCTTAGCAAGTGCTTCGTTTGCATCGTGATCATACTCTGGTATGTCAAGATGTGCAACGAACGACACGAACATGTATTCAATCCACTTGTTATAGTTGTCATCGAAAGAAGGAAGCAATGCCTGAGGATTCTCAAACATTTCGTTGAACATTGCAGTCAACTCTTCCTCTTCAAGAGTCTCAGGTGTCTTCTTGCAGATGTACTTAAATACTGGAATGTTACTCTTCTCACATACGCCCTTTGCTTTATTCTTCTCTTCATCGCTTAAATACTTAAAGCCAAAGTCCATGACAAAGTCATTGATGATGCTTGCAAGCAAATCAGCCAACAATGTTTCATTCGCAGTATGAATGTTTACCACATTTACATACTCAGCAATTGCCTCTGCCATAATATCACGAAGATTCAATGAGTTTGCTGTAAGAATAAGTTCTTCAACCAACATCGTCATAATATTGGTATCGAAACTATCTTCATTAGAGAACTCATTAAGGAAGTCCACAGACTTGATTCGAGAACACCACTTGTCAAATATGGCATCACCGATAATGCACGAATTAAGCTTGCGCTTGAATGAGCCATCAAAGAGCTTGTTGACATCAACCTTCTTTCTGATAAGATACTCCTCAGCCTCTTCTCTTGAAATGAATGCAAATGAATTTATCAAGCAAAGCCACTTATCATCTGTAGTTTTTGCTTCTTCAATTGGGTAACCAAAATTCTTGCAGTGGTTGCGAATAATCTCGTAGTCTTTAAAATCATTTACTTTGCTATTGATTTCTGGTCCTTGCATTACAGAATGAACTTCACGATAGCATACTGATTCTGTTAACTGCAAAGCCTGAAGCAAATGACCGAAATAGTAATTATCAGAGTTGCATGTGAATGCCATCTCACGAGAAATAGCTCTTGCCTTGCGAATGTTAGCCTGAAGCAACTGGTCAAGATCAGTAGATACAAAATAACCTTCCATCACGCTCTTGATCTTGCTTGAAGATACCTGCAACAGACGCTTGAACTGCTCATCACGAGTCTTTCCCATACATGAAGCAACCTTTGCCAGCTGAGAAATGATATACTGAGCACCGTCGTTATCAACGGAAGCACAAACATCCCATGAAAGCTCAGGGAACGAGAAGAATCTCTTCACTGCATCGTTATGAATAAATGTCTCGCGCAAATTCTCATAGTGCTCCTGTGGGATAGTCATTGTGCGATTTGGAGTATTCTCATCTTCGTACAATTTGCTTGCCAGAGGGCCTGAGAACTTGAAGTCTCGAAGTATATAGCTATTGCTGAAGCATTCACCTGTTCGAGTCCAGTTAAGGAAAATCTTTACCTTCTGTGCATCCAAACTACCATCAGCATTGAAACACTGGTGATAAAGCACCTTCTCAAAACGCTGCTGCCAACGACCATTGAGGGCATTGATTCGGTTCTCTATATCCTCAGTCTTCTTCTGCATATCTATGTTGAACTTTGTGCCAATGTAGAAGAGAGGAGAAATGCCGCCGGTCAATTCCAATGTCTTCCGGCGCTTCTCCATTGTATCGCCAACGTAGTTCATAATCCAGTCATTGAGCAAAAGAGGGATGTCGGTCACGTCATTCTGTGCTGCATGATGACAAAAAAGCAATATATTGATGAGCATTGACTCATTATACATATTAAACAGGTACGCGACCTTACCACGAAGCAACACATTTATAAGAATAGCATCCTCATTCAATGTGTCCAACAACTCCTTCTTACGTGAACGAGCTCCAGGGAAGTCCAGCATATCATTTTCTTTGAGGACTCCGATTGATGTCTCATAGCTCACATCAGTCTTTCCAGTAACAGGATTGCTAACCTCCTTCTTTTCACGACCCTTTGACAATTCAGCTTGTACTCTTGGGTCGTTAATGTTGATGAAGCTATAGCGGCTGGTGTTTTCCAAATACTCGTCACCGATTTTTACGATGATCTCAGCACAAACGGCACAAACCTCACTCTTTGTCAAGTTTGCAACCTTTGTGTATGTGTCTCCAGAACGGAGGTATGCATCAGTGAAGTAACGAGGTGAAGCAAGGAACAATTCGTTCAAGCACTGTACGCTCATTACAGTATTCTCATTTATACCATCATGCAACATTGACTGTGCAGGAAGGTAAACATATTGAGCATAGTTGAACTTTGCCAAAGTTCCAAGCATCTTCTTAAAGAGTTTTGTCTGATACTCACTACGATGCCACAGAACAGAGAATACATCAACCCAGTCAGTTGCAGGAATACGTTCCGCAACCAAAGCAAGTTGATCAAAGAAACTTGTATGCAAGAATGCTTGAGCATTGTTCACATGCTTATGGAAGTAAGCACGAATGTCCATAATGCTATCGGCAGTAATAGCAGAGTTAGTGATAACAGGCTTCTGGATGTACTTATTATATAGATTCTCAGCAAACTCAGTTATCTCCGATTCACTATAGGTGGTATAATCACTAATGTCATTGAAGTAACCATCGCTCAGTACCAACAACACATCAGCAACTGAGAGACACTTCATAAGTATAGGATATTCCTTGCTGTACTTACTTTTGTCCTTTGAGAAAGACGTAAAACGAGTTACAACACCAGTAGCCTCTGTGTTATCTGTCTTTGGGTTCATTTCCTCAATGAACTTATAAGTAGTTCCGTCTGCTTCGATAAGGAATGGCTTGCCATCCTTCTGCAAGATACAGTTCATCAAATATGACTTACCGACCTGACTAACACCGTATGCAGCAATAGCAGGGTTATCCTGATTGGCAGTGTCAAGTTTCTTCAATTTACGACGCTCTTCAACCAACTGGAGGAATCTCTGCTCATAATCGTTTGGCTTGTTCTTACGAATCCATTCAAGCGATGCATTTATATTTTCTATTTGAGATTTTATAGTCTGTAACATGGATGCTCTTATTTAATAGAAAGTTCAAATTCACCCTTGTCCAACCAGTACTTACCGTCATCAACCAACGACTGCTGTACAAGTTCAAGGTCTTTCTTACAATTGCGATATTCGCTATCAAGTGCTTCTTCAATTACAATTTCTTCCTTGTTCTCATGGAATGAACGTGAAAGGCGAATCTGTAATGTCTGAGATCTACCATGATTGTAGATAGCATAGAGAGGACGAGCCTGATAGTTAGTAGCATTCAGCTGACGGCATCCAATGAAAGCAGGGAATACAGAAACGGTCATTTCTGCAGTAGCTGCAGTTGGAGTGAGCAACGATGTTGTCACCTGCTGTCTTTTTGAATTGAACTCTCCAAGATAGTTTGCAGTCGAAGTCATCTTCTTTATCATCTTAGAGAAATCAATAACAAGACCCTTCAAACCGTTGTGTGAAGCCAAGTAGCCGACCATACCACCAACAGCAACAATAGACTTTTGGTCATAGAAGTAACCTTGACCATCAGCAGTTGGGAACCACGAACCTACACGGTACTCATTCAATCTAATTAATCTGTCTGGTGCAGTTGGAACATACTTAATGAAGAGTTCTGTGATAGGATCAAGTGAAGATGGACGTCCTGCGAGAACGATAATGTCACAATGATGAGCATAGAACACCAAAGCCATCTGCTTCATCAGTGGTTCCATGGTTGACTTAACGATATTTGCCACTTCTGTAGGATCATAACGCCAGTTCAACTCCTCAAATCGGAATCCGAAATGATGCTCAAAATAGTTAAGCAGGTATTCAGCAGGCTTGACCTCTGGGAACAAATCATCATAAGTGTAAAGCTTAGATGGTCTATGGGTACGCAGGAGTTCAAGCATACGCTGAGCAATAGGTACAGAAATCTGAGTGTTAAAGTCATTTCTACACCTACGGTCACGATAACCCATCATAGAGCTGTCTGTTCCGAAAAAGTCATGGATGAGGTTGGCAGCGAATGCTACCTTCTTCTCTTCCTTCTCTTCCTCGTTTGTTGTCATACAAATGTCGTTTACCTTTGTTCTGTAAACCACATTGTCAAGACAAGGCAGTGCTAACAACTCATTGTCAGACATACCACAAATTCTTACGGTCAAAGCACCTGTCAAGTTGCCAAGGTTAGGCTGACGATGTTCCTTGCCTTCGATAACAACGTTCTGGACGAGGTTGCGCAGAATATCATCACCTGCAAGATAGAAACTATCCCAGAACAAAGGTGAAGGGGTAATCTTGCTACGACCTTGTCCCTCATATTCATACGAACAGATCATAATGTCTGTTGTACCAGCGCCAATGTCGATACAGCCGATAGTAAGTGCTTTATTTTCGTAGCCCTCTGCAACAAACTCTGGACGAACATGTCCCTTTGACTCAAAGAACTTGTGGATTTCACCACTATAACGCTGTGCAATTTCTGCGTAAAGATAAACGAGCTGGCAGCATGATGCTTCATCGTATGACCATACACGAGTATTAGAATCTGCGTATGGATCTGTTATCTTCAAAGCAGATGCCTTTGGTATTATATCAGCCATCTTCAGTGATGGAATACACAAAGTCAAAGCCTCGTAAGCATTCTGTGCGCTTTGACGAAGAGTAATTTGTTCCTGCAAAGGCATTGCTGTTGGGCATGTAATTATCACATTGCGAATATAGCGACGGCAGTCAACATTGCCCCACTTCTCACGATACTTGATTGAGTTGATCTGAGATATTGCATGCTGGAAGATTTCAACAAATGCAAATGTCATCAAAGAAGAACGAGAATAGTGATGCTTATTACCATCTAGATCCAACAGCTCTAAGCTACTGTCTGTGTTGGGCGTATATTTGCCATCATCATCGAACAATGAAGACAATGTAGGAACAGATATTTCATTCGAAAGAAGCACATTGAATGGATCATCTGTAGTAATAAGATTTTCCCATTCGCCTTCGTACTTCTTTGTATCCCAAAGGTATCTCTTAGGACTAGAATAATTGGTAGTCTTTTCAGAGAGTCCTTCTTCCTCCAAAGAACGATATACGAGTCTGCGCGCTTCTTCACCGATACGAACAAAACTCTTCCACTGGAACATTTCCTCATCGAGGATGATATCATTGCCAAAGTCTGCTTTACGGAAAACAACTCGCATATCATAGGTTTTGTTCTCGTAAGAAATCCATGGCATAGAGAGGTCTCGTAATTCAAGCATCTTGCCTCTTGCGAAATCACCTTCTTCGAACAAGATACCACAAGTACGGCTATTACCAATGTCAAGTACCAAGTCTACATATATGTCTCTACACTTGTTATCATGCAATGTTATATCTGGCGCACCGCCAGACAAACGAATGAAATTCAAGAAATAAATATAGAATGCCTTGTATTTACGAGATTCCTCTTTTTCTATATTTATACCAAGCAAAGATGCAATATAGTCAGAGAAAGCATGGAAATCCTCATCGGAAGATAAGAAACTCAGCAACAAGTCAACCTTGTTACACATTCCATATTCAGCAGAGCCATTTTCATCCTCAGTTATGTAAGGACGTAGAACGGACAATTCGTCCTCTGCCATCTGCGTATCAAATGCCCAAATAAGACGGAAGCGTTCTATTCCTTTTTTACTGCCTTGTCCAATTCTTTGCATTTTCATACGACACCAGCCCATTGGATAATTGCTGGTTACTCCGTCAATTTCCTTGCGGAACATTGGCATTGGAAGCCATTTGTCCAAAAGGAGTTCAAATGCAGAAATCTGTGCATGAGGGTTCTGTGGATCTTTTACTCGAAAAGAAAGCATTGAGTTAATGCTGAATACATCCTCGTTACCCTCATCATAGGTAGTTAGCAAGGTAGTACTACACAATGGATTCTTTTGCACCATGCCAGTAACATCCAGCTCCTCGCGGCCATTAGGGCGACGAATAACACAGTCATCAGTATTCTGCATTTCATCTATAGGGATATACTTACCACAGTCCTGGTCGTAATACAGAATGTTGAATATTCTATATCCCTCCAAGAAATCAATGGTCTCGCAAAACGAATACTTCAGAGTTTTTCCGCCGCTCAAAAGCAGAGGCTCTGAAGGATTGAATTCTATCTCATTTGTAATGAAATGAATCCCAGAATCAGCGATTAAATGTTCCATATTATAGTATTTCTTATTTCTCTATTAATTTTTTCAGATACTTCACCCTAATTCCATAGTTGAAGTTTTGAGTGCCGTTAAGACCGGCAAAATTTACAGCAACTAATTGTCCTTGCATATTCACGACAGGTGAACCGCTACTGCCAGGGAGAGTAGGTATCGAGTACATTAGTCGTTCATTTGTTTTTTGGCTTATGCTGCCGTTGTTAAATTGGGACTTTATTCCTTCTTTGGTTATAGCCAATTGGGGTCCAAGATTAAAGCTTGACATGAATAGCTTGCTGTTTTTGTCATCTTTGATTCTTTTTTCAATTTTGTCTTCCCAGTTGTAGGTCTCCAAAGGATCTTTCTCTTCGACCGAGAATATATATTTGTTCGTTGGAGTATTCTTGTCCTTCAATTGAATTATAGCCAAGTCGTGTTCTTGGTCGGTTTTAGTTACAACACAAGAGATGAAGTCGTTAGTCTTTGTCACAAACGTGTTGTTGTATGCAATGCTAACCTCATTATGATACTTTATTTCCGAATCATTAGCGCGTATGTCATCCAAACCATTATAATACTGAGCGTATTCCTCCATCTCATTTTTTATCGCGTCCCGAATGTCTCTTACCTTATAAAAGTCCTCATAACTTACTTCTGAGCTTTGGTTGGCATAATCATAAGCCATCTGAGCTCTTTCCAATTTTTCATTATAATCGTTATATATTGTAATAATCACCTTCTTTAAGGCGGAGATTACTTTATCCACAGATTTATTCACGTCCTTGTCTGCAACTGTATTTGAAACGACATGACAATTCGTCGCAATCTCACCCTCCTGTGAAATGAAAAAGCCTGTTCCGTAGTTTATTACTTGTTCTACAGAGTCTTTATCCGTAGCAATTCCCTTTAAATCGCCATCCTCATCGAAACCGGAAAAATAAATGGATTCTCCATTTGAGAGAACAACTTCATAATAACTTTGATTTTGTACTAAGACGACACCACTTGATGTCGTCTCTTCAATTTCTTTTTCTGATAAATTGCTACAGGAAAATAGCAAACTGCAAAGTACGAGAATAAGGAAAGATGTTTTTTTCATATTATTGTTTTTCTGTTTTATGAGTTTTTGGCTATTTGTGTAACCCATCTTAAATGATTTTCTCTAAAAACGCACTCGGCACATACGCTGTCACCACCGTTACCAGTTCTTCCAGCACAACAGCCACTCTCTGTTGTCCTTGCCATCTTGCAACTCTGCCTACCACTCCTTTGAATGCTCCGTCTATTACTCTCACCATCTGTCCTTGCTTGAACTTTGGCACTTCGGCTAATGACACGATTGTGTTATCCGCATCGGCAGCACAGATGATTTTTAAACTATCCATCTGATAGTCAGGAACTATCATAGGAATCTTCTCTATTCTGCGACCAACGTGGACGTGTCGATAATAAAAACGAAGGAATGGGAGGTTTACGTTGTCGTAAACAAAAGATTTGAGTTGTTCTTCTGTACCGTAGGCGAAGAAGATATTTGGTAAACGAGACTCGGTAACAACTTTGCGCTTACCTTTTATAAGTTTTACAGTGTCTGTAGTAGGATAGAAAGCCGTGATGCCTTTGGCTGTCATATAGTCGTATGCCTTTTTCTCTCTACCATAGGTAGTGCGTAAAGCATACCAATGAGGAATTTCTTCCTCTTTTTGTACTTTAGACTTACTTAATATATGGACACTTCTGGTGGACACCCCTGTTTGTGAACTCT
>ERZ1026856.362-NODE-362-length-29834-cov-5.484838_pt1 | contig 29834 bp, 21 predicted proteins | sample MGYA00380158_ERZ1026856 | MGnify/ENA primary metagenome ERZ1026856 (study PRJEB33269, sample SAMEA4719794) | human gut metagenome | biome: human-associated habitat; feature: organic feature; material: feces | place: Cameroon | collected 2013-10 ...
GTAGCCTGCATTGACCGCCGTACGGCAGCCGACGACGACAAACGCGGCGAGGCCGACGGAATCCGCAACGTTCAGGATGAAGTTCGAGCGGATACGGTTCCGGTCGATCTTATCCATATAGGTTTCGGTGGTGCGGCTGCGCTCGAAGATGAAGTCGACGACGCAGGTGATGAAGGCGACCGTCACATAGACCGGCTTCGTGAACATCGCCGGCGGAATCTCGCCGAGGATGAGGTCACGGATCATACCGCCGCCGACCGCCGTCGCACAGCCGAGCACGATGGCACCGAAGATGTCCATCTTCCGCTCCTTCGCGACCATGACACCGGAAATCGCAAAGGCCACCGTACCGATCATTTCGAGAATAAAAATTACATCATCAAAGCTCATCAGTCGATCTCGTCCGGAAGCTCGAGGGTGTGCTCTCTGTTCAGCTTCTGGCAGAAAGCGACGAACTTGTCGAGCGGAACGTTCTGGATCTGCTTGTTGGAGCCACGAACGTTGATGGATACGGTGTTCTCCTCTGCTTCGTGATCACCGAGTACGAGGATGTACGGATCCTTGTAGTTCTTGAAGCCCTTGATCTTCGTCTTCATGTTCTTATCGCTGTAGTCCGCCTCGACACGGATACCGGCGTTCATGAGTGCCTCCTCTACCTTCTTCGCATAGGCGTTGTGCTCCTCACGAATCGGAACGAGGGCTACCTGATACGGGTTCAGCCAGAACGGGAAGTTGCCCTTGAAGTTCTCGATGATGATACCGATGAAACGCTCGAGGGAACCGTAGATCGCACGGTGAATAACGACCGGCATCTGCTGTGTGCCATCCTCCGCGGTATAGTTCAGGCCGAAGTTGTGCGGAAGCTGGAAGTCGAGCTGAACCGTACCACACTGCCACTCACGACCGAGTGCATCCTTGATCTGAAGGTCGATCTTCGGGCCGTAGAATGCGCCGTCGCCTTCATTGATCTCGTAGCCGCCCTCGCCATACTTCTCGTCGAGGATGGACTTGAGGGATGCCTCTGCACGGTTCCAGACCTCGAGATCACCCATGAAATCATCCGGTCTGGTGGAGAACTCTGCACGGTAGGTGACACCGAAGGTCTTGTAGATCTCGTCTGCGATGGAGATGACATCCGCGATCTCATCCTTGATCTGGGACTCCATCACGAAGGTATGGTCATCATCCTGACGGAACTCCTGTACACGGAAGAGACCGTTCATCTGACCGGACTTCTCCTTACGGTGCAGCACATCGTACTCGGAGTAACGGATCGGGAGCTCCTTGTAGGAACGAAGCTTACGCTTGAAGGTGAGCATCGCATTCGGGCAGTTCATCGGCTTCGCCGCCATGGTGTCGATGTTCTCACGGTTGTAAATGACCGAACCGGCCTGGATCTTCGCTACCTTCTTCTCGGCTGCCTCATCCTTATAGTCCTCGACCACGTTCTCGATATCGGCATCGGCGGTGGTGTAACCATCGATACCCGGGACGATGAACATGTTGTTGAGATAGTGTGCCCAGTGACCGGAAACGAGCCAGAGACGCTTGTTGTTTACGAGCGGTGCTGCGATCTCGGTGTAGCCATGGCGACGCTGTACCTCACGGCTGTACTGAAGCAGTGCCTGGTACATCTGCCATCCACGTGGCAGCCAGTATGGCATACCCGGAGCGGTCTCGTTAAACATGAAGAGCTCGAGCTGTGCACCGATCTTCTTGTGGTCACGCTCACGCGCCTCCTCGATCATCTTTACGTGCTGCTTCAGCTCATCCTTCGTCGGGAATGCATACACATAGACACGCTGCATGTGGTCACGCTTCTCATCGCCTCTCCAGTACGCTGCGGAACAGCTGTGGATCTGGTAAGCCGCGCTCATCAGCTCCTGTGAATTCTCTACGTGCGGTCCACGGCAGAGATCCACATAATCATCACCGGTATAGTAAACAGAGATGGTCTCGTCCTCCGGAAGCTCCTCGATCAGCTCGAGCTTGAACTTCTGATCCTTAAAGATCTCCTTCGCCTCGGCCTTCGAAACTTCCTTCCGTGTCCACGGCTCACGACGCTTGATGATCTCACGCATCTTGTTCTCGATGGCCTTGAAGTCCTCCTCACCGATGCTCTTACCCTCCGGCAGAACGAAATCATAGTAGCAGCCGTCCTCGATCTGAGGTCCGATACCGTACTGCACTTCCTTACCGTAGATCTCGATCACTGCCTTTGCGAGGATGTGTGCGAGGGAATGACGATACACCTGTAATAACTCTTCCTTTTCCATTTGTTTCTCCTTTGAATGTTTCAAAACCAGCCCTTTGGGACGGCTGATTTCGTGTCTGGACAACCGGTCCAGTGCCACACAGCGAATCTCTGCAGCTTGTGATCAGGCAGTGTCTCATCTCGAATTCCCTTCGGGAATCCACAAACGGTGCTGCCTTAAACAAAAACGCCCCAACCAGCTCTTTCGAACTGATTGGGACGATAGATTCGCGGTTCCACCCAAATTGTCATCAACCACATATCCTGTGGGCCAATGCTTCTGCATCCGCTCTGATGACCACTCTTTCGACGGTAACGTAGTCAACGGGTCCGATTAAGGACCTCTCCGAGGTGGTGTTCATATTTATTTCATCGACGCCTCGCAGCAAATGGCGCTTCTCTGTATCCGAAATCAAATACTACTGTCCTCTTCAACGATTTCTGTCTATTCAATTGACACAGCCATTGTAGGTTCGTCGGGCAGCTTTGTCAAGAGGGCTATTTCTCGATTTCCAGACGGCCGTCGGCGATGCACTTTCCGGACTGACGGTCAAACAGGAGGATGTGGCTGCCGTGGATGTCGATGCCGGCCTGCTCGCCGATCCTGTAGGCATTGTTCCCGAAGATCACACCGGTCAGCAGATAGTCATCCTGCACGCAGAGCTTGAGCGTCGATTCCATACCGGTCGGCATGGCACCGAAGATCGTGGTCTGAAGCGCGCCATCCGGCTCGATGTCGATGGCCTCCGGACGGATGCCCAGCACGAGGTCGCGGTTTGTCAGAACCGGATCCTCGAGGATGGAGCTGTCCTCTTCGACGACCTTCTCGATGTGATACTTGAAGACCTCATCCTTGTTGCTCTTCTCAACGGCGTGCTTCTGTTTCAGACGGTCGATTTCTGCCTGCTTCTTCGCGGCGGCATCTGCGTCCCGCTGCGTGAACCAGCTCGAAAGCTCGAGCGCTTCGTTCGGGATGAAGCGTGCATGGATGCCATGGAAGATCTTGAGGGCGACGCTGCCGTCTGCACTCTGCTCACCCGTGGCTTCTACGAAGTTGATGGACGGGTTGCCGACGAAATCGGCGGCAAAGAGATTCGTCGGGCGGTTGTAGACCTCGAGCGGTGCGTCGTACTGCTGGAGGACACCGTTGTTGATGAGGCAGATCTTCGTCGCGAGGGTCATCGCTTCCATCTGATCATGGGTGACATAGACGAAGGTCGAGCCGGTCTCCAGGTGGAGACGCTGCAGCTCGTAGCGCATCTCGAGACGAAGCTTCGCATCGAGGTTACTGAGCGGCTCGTCCATGAAGAGCACCTGTGGCTCCGGTGCGAGGGTACGGGCGATGGCAACACGCTGCTGCTGACCGCCGGAAAGCTCTGCTGGGTAACGATCCATGAACATACCGATCTTGACGACACGGGAAACCTGACGTACACGGCTGTCGATCTCTTCATCCGTTAATTTCCGGACCTCCATGAGCGCGGCGCCGTTCTGTGTGACGTGGAAATGCTCGTCGAGGGCCTGTCCCTTCGCCGCGTAGCCTGCATTGATCTCCGCAAGGGTTTTCTCGTAACCGGCACGTGCCGCATCGGCTGCCTGCTGCGGGTCCGCTGCCTCATGGATCTTCAGGTTGAAGAGCTCCTTCGCGCTCATGATGGAGAGGCTGAAGGTATCGATCAGCTTCACGTAGGCCTTTTCGGTATCGAGCTTTCCGTTCTTATCGCGGCAGTCCTCGATCTGGTCCTTTACCTTCTTTCCGCTCTTCAGTGCATGCATGAGGTCGGAGCTGACCTTCGCCTTCACGTCGATCTGCGGCAGCTCTTCTTTGATGTTCTTAAGACCGAAGGAGATGTTCTGGTACACGGTCATGTTTGGCCAGAGTGCATAGTTCTGGAAGAGGAAGCCGACCTTCCGCTTGTTGGCCGGGACATTGATGCCCTTATCCGAATCGAAGACGACGCGGTCACCGATTTTAATCTGTCCTTCGGTCGGGGTCTCGAGGCCCGCAATCATACGGAGGATGGTGGTTTTTCCACAGCCGGAAGGACCCAGCAGCGTGACGAAGGCATTGTCCGGGATATCGAGACTGAGGTCATCGACACCGAAATAGTTTTTCCAGCGTTTGGTAATGTGTGTTAATGTGATGGACGGCATACTTAACCTCCTATTCCGTTATCAAGGCTTGCTCCCGTCAGGATATTGACGAGGGTGTTAAACAGAAGAATCGTCATGATGAGGATCAGGTTGATCGCACTGGAGAAGGCGTACAGACCCATCTCATCGAAGTAATCCAGTGTCGTGGAGAGGATGAAGCCCTGGGTGCAGAGAAGCAGGAACAGGGACAGCTCACGAAGGCAGGTCATGAACGGCAGGGTATAGCCGCTGATGATGGAGCTCTTCTGAATCGGGATGATGATGTTCAGCATCCGCTTATGCCACGGGATATCCTGAATGATGGCGGCCTCTTCGATCTCGTTGGAGAGCTGCAACATCGAGTTCAGGGAGTTTCTGGAGGCGAACGGGATGTACTTGACGACGCCTGCGATGATCAGCAGGGTGTAGGTGTTGAACAGATTCACATGCTGATTACTGAAAAGGATGAAGAACGCAGCACCGACCGCGATGGATGGCATCAGGTACGGCAGGAAGGCGACGTTGTTTACGTAGTTCGCCCACTTCGAACGGCGATTCTTCGATACGGCGTAGCCGATCAGGGTGCCGATCGTACCGGCGATGAGTGCGCAGACGATGGCGAGGAACAGGGTACCCTTGAAGGCGTGCCAGATGGTCGGATTATAGAGGATACCGTGCTGACCATACATACCGTTCTCGCTGACATTTTCATGCGTCAGCCACCACTTCGTGGTGAGGTTCGAGGTATCGTGTGTATACAGGAAGCTGTAATCGCCCGGGTTCGGCAGGAAGGTCTCCAGCGCGAAGAGGAGAATCGGCCAGATGGAGGTGAAGAAGGTCAGCAGGATGAAGACCACGCCCATGATGTACTTCCCGGCTTTTCCGAGGTTGATCTTACTGAGCTGGCCGGACTTACCGGTGACGGTCGTGTAGTTTGCGCGACCGGTGACGGAGGTCTGGTTGAGACCCAGGATCAGGACGCCGAAGAGCATCATGATGATCGCGAGGATGCTGGCTTCACCGGTGTACTTCGAGTTCAGCGAGATGTACTTCGTCGACAGGGTCGTGAGGCCGAGGTAATGTGGAACCGGATAGGAGCCCATCGCGGATCCGAAGACGAGCAGGATCGTACTGAGGATCGCCGGCCGGATCATCGGCAGCGTCACGCGCAGCATGATCTTCCACTTCGGGGTATCGAGGATGGTCGCCGCTTCCTCGAGGTTCGCATCCATGTTCTTAAAGATGCCGCCGATCAGGATATAGGCGAACGGTGCGTAGTGGAGACCGAGCACCATGGCACTCGGGAAAGCGCCGAGGCAGAACCACTTCGGCATACAGATACCGAACAGCGATGCGAGGAGGCCATCCGAGGTACCGCAGACAGCATTGGAGTTAAACATATGCTGCCATACGACCGCCAGTGTCCACTGCGGCATGATGTACGGGAAAATGAAAATCGAGCTTAAATACTTTTTGAAGCGCATGTTGGTTCTCGTCACCAGGAAGGCGAAAAAACCACCATACAGGATGGAAATCGCACAGGTCAAGACCGAGAGAATCACGGTATTCAGGAGCGGTTTCCAGAGATTGGTCTTTGCAAGACGGCTCGTAAAAAGATCGACATAGTTTGCGACGCTGTAGCCGGAGGCTTTTCCGGTGAGATGGGCGTCGATGGTGCCCGGATGGATCTGGAAGGTGTCACGGACGATGGCAACGATCGGGGCCACCGTACTGAAGGTGAGCACGATACCGAAGACGAGCAGGATGATGTTCTGCGGCTTCGAAAAGAAGGTGACGATCTTATTACGGAGTATGGCTTTCGTATCACGTGTACCGGATGCAGTCGTTTCCATAGATGAATTCCTCCGTTCTTAAAACCGACCGGGGAGTCATGAGCTCCCCGGCCGAAAAATCAGTTCATATAAGCGTTTATTACTTCGCGTCTGCGTACTTGGTCAGGGTCTCGATCCAGCTGCCGACACCGAATGCAGCGTCTGCGCAGTACTCCGGATCCTCGAGTACGAGCTCGCCGGTGGTGGTCCACCAGTCATAGCCACGGTCGTCCTTTGCCGGGAATGCATCTTCGCCGGCGTCGTTGTAGCCGCCCTTTGCGTGGTTATAGGTCGCTTCGGTCTGCTCTGCAACCTTCGGGTTCGAGCTGTAACCGCCCATGTCCTTGCCCCATGCACTGAAGCCGTCCTCTGTACATGTCATGTAGGTCATAAATGCACATGCGGTCCATGGAAGCGGGCTGTTCTTTGTCAGGAAGAGGTAGTGGTTGTAGCCGTAGCCGCCGATGCCCTTATAGCCATCCTGGTATGCCGCTACCTTGATGTTGTTGACGGAAACGGTTGCGGATTCTTCTACGGAACGAAGCTTCGAGTAAACGAGGAGACCGGACTGATCCTTCGCGGACTTGTCGACGAGAGTGTTGCAGATCGGGCCGTCATCGGTCTGTGCGTTGTAGTTCTCTACCCAGAGCTTGATCCATGCGAGGGCGTACTTGCCGTTCTCACCGAGACCGAAATCATCCGCGTCGGAAGCCACTTCCTGGATGGTCGGATCGAAGTAAGCCTTATGCTCATCATCGAGTGCATCGTAGGCATCCTTCAGCATGCCGGCGTACTTATCCTCGGTCAGCATGTAGAGGAAGTTCTTTCCGACGAGCTCGGAATCGATGTCCATGTACAGCGGGTGCTGATCCTTGTAGATGAAATCCCAGCAGTTCTTGAACTCTGCGGAGCCGGTCGAGTTATACATGAAGACCTTGTTCAGGGTCTGCAGTGGCAGGTAGCCGCTGTATGCATCGGCGGTGGTGCCGTTTGCCTCTGCCCACTCCTTCGGGATGAAGGTCTTCAGGATATCGGTATCCACCATCTTGCTCTTGATCTGGTTACCATCCTGGATGAGGGTCATCGCGAAGGTGCCGGTATCCTTCAGGGAATCAGCGGTGAGCTGCTCGAAGATCTTGTTGTTCTTTGGCTGCTGCCACTCGAACTCCATATTGTAGTTCGGATCGATGGTCTGCAGATAAGCGATGAAGAGCGGAAGTGCGGACTTACCACGCGAGGAGTTACCGACGCCGTAGAAGGTCTTGCCGTTCGACTCTTCGATGGCCTTCTTTGCGAGCTCCTCCATGGTCATGCCTTCGGCTTCCTTGATGATGGCATCGATACCGGTGAGGTTCTCTTCCTTCGGCGCCTCGGTTTCCGCCGGCTGTGCCGCCTGGGTCTCTGCCGGTTTGTCAGTGGCTGCGGCAGCCGTGGTGGCTGTAGTGTTGTTTGATGAAGATCCGCATGCGGCCAGCATGGAAACCGCCATCGATGCGGTTAACAGTAACGAGATGAGTTTACGTTTTCTCATAAATGTGCCTCCCTTATGGTTTCACGATCGGCGCTCCGATTTACTTCGTGCGAAGCGCGTTCTTTACTTGATGGCTCTAGTATAGAAATTTTTTTGCATAATAAAAACGCGGTAAAAATGATATTTCGATGGTCATTTCTGACATCTTTTTATCGTTTATCCGCGTTTACATGTGCAATATGCACTAGCTCTCCTGGTAATCGGACGGTGTCATCCCGGTCAGCTTTTTAAAGGTACTGGAGAAGTAGGCGATGTCGTGATAGCCGACCATCTCGCAGACCTCATAGACCTTATAGCGCACATCCCGAAGGAGGCGCATCGCCGTCCGCATCCGGTAGCAGGTGATATAGCTGTTGATGCTCTGTCCGGTGTCCTTCTTGAAGAGACGGCTGAGATGCCCCTCGGACACGCCGATGGCGTCGGCGATGCGCGTGATGCTGATGGCATCCTCACTGTAGTGATCCGCGATGTACGCGATGGCACTCTGCACATAGCGATGCATCTCCGGACCCGCTTCCTTCAGCGGCAGAAGCTCTGCATCCTTCGGTGATGCCATGCGCTGCCCGTGCAGGATCGCCTCCCCGAGGATTTTCTTTACGACGGCTTCGAGCTGGCCATCCTCGAAGGGCTTCAGCAGATAGTCGGAGGCCTGCAGGCGCACAGCCTGCTGCGCATAGCTGAAGTCACTGTAGGCGGTGAGGAAAATCACCTTCACGTCCTGCTTCTCTTCCCGAAGCGTCCGCACGAGCTCGATGCCGTCCATCTTCGGCATGCGGATATCGGTGACGATCAGCGCCGGATGCAGCGTGCGCGCCAGCGCGAGGGCCTCCTCTCCGTTCTTCGCCTGTCCGACCACCTCACAGCCGACACTCTTCCAGTCGGTAGCACGGACGATGCCCTCCCGGACGAATTTTTCATCATCGACGACTAATACTGATGTCATAATAAACCTCCTCACCCCTGGTCGTATAGCCCACGGGTGATCTTCTATGGGGAACCACGATCTATGCGCTTTACCCCATCTGTTCTTTCTGGTACGGCAGTCGCAGCACGACATCCGTACCCCCTTCCGGCAGCCGCACGATATCGATTCCATATTGCGCCCCATAATTCAGACGGATGATCGAATCCACGTTCGCGAAACCGAGGTGACCGCTCAGCAGCTTTCCATCATGCTTCTTCACCATCTCGATGAAGGCATCTTCGATGCCACAGCCGTTATCCAGCACATGGATCTCGAGCTCTTCTTCTACCCGGCGGGCGGTGACCTTCACGAGTCCATCCTCGACGCCCTCGAGGCCATGGATGATGGCATTTTCGACGATCGGCTGTAGCATCAGCTTCGGCACCATGCAGCTCATCAGCTCCTCCGGGACCTCAACCTCGAAGCTGAAGGAGTCGTCGAAGCGCAGCTCCTGGATATTGCAGTAGCTTTCGAGCAGCTCGAGCTCCTCCTGCAGCGTTTCGAACTCGTGCCCCGAGATGCTTCGACGGAGGATCTTCGCGAGATCCGAACTGAGTGTGACGATTTCCGGCACCTGATGGGCCTTCGCTACCCACTTGATGGTGTCAAGCGTGTTATAGAGGAAGTGCGGATTCAGCTGAGCCTGCATCATCCGCATCTCGGTTTCGTTGAGATGCTTCTGCTGCTGCACCCGCTCTTCCATGTTCCGGCGGATCCGTACCGTCGTTTTATTGAAGCCATCGGCGAGCTGCCCGAGCTCGTCATCCCGCGGAAGCTCCACATGGGCGCTCAGATCTCCATGGCGCAGGGCCCGCATGCCGTCACTCAGCTTCTGGATCGGCTGGGCGAGGAAATTCGATACATAGCCGGACAGCATGAGACTCCCGATCAGCACCAGTACCGTGATGATCAGCAGCATCATGAACATCATACGGAAGATGTCCTCGCTGAGTGCCGGTGGCGTCATGTAGACGAGCGTCAGCCCCGTGTCGCCGACCGCGGTCGCATAGAGATTGTCGGCGAATGTCTCATTCAGGCGTCGCCCCTCCAGACGGTTCGTCCGGAAAAGCTGAAGGTTTGCCCCGGAAGCGAGGTTCCCGCCGGCATAAATCGGCTCCCAGTAAGCATTCAGCAGGAGGACGCCTTCGTTGCCGTTATAGCTCTCCTTCAGTATGCTTTCGAAATCGCTCTGATCGATCGTCACGATGACGTAGCCGGCATTGACATTGATCTTACGACCGATCTCCAGACTCGTTTCCCGGGTGTAGATGCCATCGTAGTTCAGGACGTAGGCCGTCGCCTCCGGCTGCGTCTCGAGACGGGCGATGATGCCGAAATCAGACGGCAGGGTCTTCGACACCGTACCGCGATCCGTCGTGTAGATACGCTTTTCGCCGGTGTAGATATCGACCGTCGAGAAAGGACGGATCGCCTGTGTTTCACGGTAGAGGGCCGCATAGATGTTCGAGGACGAAACGGTACCCTGGGCCAATGCTTTCTGAATATCTGCATCGTCCGCAATCTGCGTGATGACCTCCTCCACGGTCGAGAAGTGCTCCTCAAGACGCTGCTCGATCAGCTGCTGCTTCCCGAGGTCCTGGGTCGCGAACTCGCGGTGGACGCGCGTACGGAACATGCCGACGAGCAGCAGTCCGCTCAGTACGAGCGGAACGACGGATACCAGGGTGAAGTAGAACATCAGCTGGCGACGGTAGGACTTGTTGATGTACTCAAGCATAACGTTCCTCCCAGATCTGCCAGAAATCCTGCAGTACCTTCGCCTGACGTCCACTGGCCTCCTCGATGTCGAAGGCGAGGATACGCAGCCCCACGGTCTTGTCGTTCGTGGACAGGTCCGTACGGACCGAGCGCCGGAACAGCGGGGAAATCGTATAGCGCTGCACCGGATCGCTCAGGATGAAGTCGAGGAAGCGCTCGGCATTTTCCGGGTGCGGGGCGTTCTTCACGATGGCCGCACCATCCGGAACCGCGGAGGTGCCCTCCGTCGGATAACTGATGCCGACATCACTGCCACGCGCGATCTCCTTCAGCGCACTCTCCTCGAGGGTGATGCCCACCAGCCGGTCACCGTTGGCGACCTCCGTGAGTACCTCTCCGGAGCCCTTCGCAAGATGCCCGTCGAGGTCATCGCAGAACTTCGTGAGGATTTCCTCCTCCGGAAGCTGCGTCGCATCCTTCATGGTTTCGAGTATCGTGTAGCTCGTGCCGGACATGGATGGATCCGCAAAGCTGATACTGCCCTTCCAGCTGCCGTCGAGGAAGTCCTGCCAGCTGTGCGGTGCATTCTCCGGCTGCACGATCTTGCTGTTATAGATAAACACGATCGGAAGCTCGGTGAAAGGCGTCCAGTAGTGATCCGGTGAGAGATAGATCGGATCCAGCTTCGCTTCCAGCGGCGACTGATAAGGCTGAAAGCAGTCTTTATACGCTTCCAGCATCTCGATGCCGCCGCCGAACATGACATCGACCTCATGCTTCGACGCGTTCTGCATATCCTGCAGATCCTCGAGCAGCTCGGTCGTGCCACCCGCACGGACCTCGACCCAGATACCCGTGGATTCCTCGAACTCCTGGATGATCGGTCGATAGACCTCGGCCTTATGCGCGGTATAGATCGTCAGCTTCTGATCCTCGGGGATGTCGGCGAACCCCGGCATATCCTCCGCGCCGCTGCGCCCGCAGGCACTGAGTGCAGACAGTATGAGCGCCCCGACCAGGAGAAGGCCGGCGCAGATGTTCCGTCGTTTGTGCAGCTTTATCATGATTTTCACTTCCACTTTCTGATTATTTAACTATTATAATAGAAAAGCCGTAAATATTTCAGCGAAAATTAAGGATGATCAGAAATGGTGCAAGGTCCACTCCTGCTCCTTCGCTGAAATACTGCAGATAATTATCAGAAAATGGAGAACTTAAAATGGATAAAAAAGTTTATTTCGCAGGTTCGATCCGTGGTGGTCGTGAGGATGCCGCGCTCTATCGTGACATCATCAAACATATTCAGGAGACGGACATCGTGCTCACCGAGCATATCGGCGCGACGGATCTCAATGCACGCGAGCAGGGGGTCAAGGATCAGGACATCTATAATCAGGATATGACCTGGCTGCGCACCTCGGATCTTCTCATCGCAGAGTGCACCCGTCCATCACTCGGCGTCGGCTATGAGCTCTGCGCAGGTGAACACTATGGAAAACCGTGCTATATCTTCTACCGCCCGTCCGTGACACAGCTCAGTGCGATGCTCCGCGGCGACGCGTATTTCCATGTTGACAGCTATGAAACGAAAGAAGAGCTGTTTCAGAAGCTGGACGCGATTCTTCGGGAGGCCTGAACGGTGAACATCGATCGAATGTCGGCTCTCCAACTAAAATAATCAAAAACCGGTTGACAACCTTGGCTGAATTGAGTATAGTATCTAAGTCGCTTGAGAAAAGCGTTTCGGGGTGTGGCTCAGTTTGGCTAGAGCACCTGGTTTGGGACCAGGGGGTCGCAAGTTCGAATCTTGTCACCCCGACGATTGATAGACCATCGAGATTTCGTTCTCGGTGGTCTTTTTTTGCGCTTACATCCGATCGTGGAGTACTGTGCTTCTGGTGCCGGCCCTCCGGGGACCCTGCGCATCGTAAATTGCAAGAAAAACTGACAGAAAGCAGAAATCTGTTTATATTTACGCCCTTTTTACATAAACTGTACTTTATTTTTATTACGAAAATTTTTGAAAACTGTATGAAATTCTTAAGGAATGTGCTATAAAGAGTTTAGAAATTTTAAGTCACGGATCAGGTGACAGATTTCAAATTTATTTGAGAGGTATATGATGATGAAGATGACAAAGAAGATTGCTGCTATGGTGATGACTGGCGCACTGGTTGCTGCTATGTCCGTTCCTGCATTCGCTGGTGTTGCATCCTACGACATCGGTTCCTTAAATGCAAAGAATGCTTACTCTTTCGCTGCTGCTGAGTATGCAAACGCTATTCACGAGGCTGCTGTAGCTCAGGCTGCTGTTGATCCAGCTGCTCCTGTAGTCGTTGCTGCTGCTGACGGCACTCAGGTTGTTTACGCTAACTACTCCGAGTATGCTGCTGCTATGGCAAACGCTGCCCGTGAGGCTTTCGCTGCGCAGGGTATCGACAACGCAGCTGCTTTAGGCTACGGCGTAAACTGATCATCCGTATATACAACTGAATAAATGAACGAATCCCCGGACCGTATGTCGGTTCGGGGATTTTTTCAGCAAAAGAACCACCTGTCACACAGGTGGTTCTCTCTTACACTGAAAGCAGAATCGGATTGGATGTCTGCAAGAAGTACCGCGACAGATTCTCGTACTCATGTACAGCGGACTGTATTACAGCAGTGTGGTGATGATAAAGGCGGTGAACGGCAGGGTCAGGATACTGAGCAGGGTGGACAGGATGACGGCACCGGCGACCTTCTCTTCATCATAGTGGAACTGCACGGCGAAAACCGTACTGATGGCGGCGCACGGGCAGGCTTCGAGCAGCAGGACGACCTCGGAGGCCATGCCGAAGCTGATATGCAGGAAGCCGTAGATCAGCAGACACACGGCAGGAATCAGGAAGAGGCGAATGCTGATGACCGCTGCGACGGCGCGGTCCCGAATCACCTTCGAAAGATCAGAGCCTGCGAGAATCATACCGGTAATCATCATGCTGATCGGGGTATTCAGCCCGCCGATCTGTGAGATCGGCTGATGAATCAGCTCCGGTACCGGAATCTGCAGAAGGTAGATGACGAGGCCGAGCACAACGGCGATCATCGCCGGCGTCCGAACGATCGTGTTCACCACCTTCTTTGCGTCGGTCTGCCCGGAGACCCGGGCATAACCGTAGGTCCAGATCAGGATATTAAAGACGGTGTTGTAGCTGCTTGCATACAGCAGTCCCTCGTTTCCAAACAGTGCCTGAATCAGTGGAAACCCCATGTAGCCGGCATTGGAAAAGATCATCGCAAACTCAAAGATCGCGGCATTTTCCTTCCCCATACGCCGTGCCGCCTGCACAGCGATGACGAGGCCGATCATGATGAGGATGAAGGAGTGGATAAACGCCAGCACGATGCCGTGAAATACCTCTGCATCAAATTCTGTGATATAGGAATTCACGATCATACAGGGCACGACGATCGATACCAGAAGACTGGAGAAGTGCTGACGTGCTTCCGGCTTCAGGGCCTTCGACTTGACTGCGAAGAATCCCACCATGATCAGCATAAAAAAGACGACGACCTGACGGGCCGAAATAAGTGCAAGTTCCATGAAGCCTCCCTGATATGGACAGAAAAAGGTGGCTGACGCATTCATCCGGATCATCGCTGCATGTCCTGCAGTTTTCATCAGATGAGATGTGTGCCACCTGTTGCCATCTTGTGTTACGAATGATTTACGCGGCTGTGATCGAGAGCGTATAGCCTCCCACCGGTACATCGACGCCGGTTTCAGCCGTTGTGGTAGCGCTTACATGATACATCGCCTGTGCAGCTGAATCAAGGTAGATCGTTTCATGACTTCCATTTTCTGCGGCTTTTTCACTTCCTTCGCCGAAGAAATTCGTGAGCATCGGACGAAGCATGGCTTCATCCATCCCCAGTGCGGACATATCCACTGTGATCTGATCCACACGTTCCGGCGCGGTCGTCACATGAACCTCGACCGGTACCGGCGCATCCTGCTGCAGGATGTAGAGCTGCGCGGTGTAGATTCCGCAGCCGTCCGCAGCCCTTGTGCCTGTATCCGTCAGTCGTGTTCCGAGCTGCTGCTCGATTGCCGGGATCCCTGTACCGGATGGCCATGCATCCACCTGCGGCTGGAATGCACCCGCCGCACGGACGTCCGCCGGCGTCGCTTCCACTTCCGTTCGGAAGCGGCCGTTCTTGTCCCGCATCAGCCCCTGCACGGTATCCCCGACGATGGCCGCGGCCTTCGCCAGCTCATCCATTTCCGGTGCGGCGTCGCCGCCCTGCGTCAGCACCGCGGACACGATCCCCTCCATGCTGAACGCGGTATGATCCGAGGATTTGTCTGCGCGCATCGTCGCCTTCTGTCCGCTCATCCGCTTCACAGATTTCACGAGCCGGTCAGTGAGTGGATTTTCACGGCCGTTGCTCACCACAATTTGAAACGCACCGGCGTCTGCATGACCAATGTCTCCGACCTGGATGTCGGCGACCACCCGGTCCTTCTCTTCCTCCGGGAGGCTCGCGAGGTAGTTCCGCGCCCCCGCGAGCGCATCCTCTTCGCCGGTAAAGGCGATATAGCGAAGCTCGACGGCACTCTTCTTTTTCTGTGTCTGCTCCGAAACGGCCTTCAGCACCGCGAGTCCGGCTGCATTGGTCGTACCTTCCGGTGTATAAAGCGCAGTGGACAGCACCACGATGTCTGCATCGGCCGGATCCGTCCCGCCCTGCTGGATCGCGAGGAGCGTATAGCCGTCGGCCGTCTCCGGTGTCGCATCCGTCGTGCTCTGATAAGCGCTCGTCACGGCCTTTTTATAGTCCGCGGCATCGAGACGGAACTGGTGATAGACGATGCGTGGTGCAAGCAGGACGACTCCGAGGAGGAGCGCCCGCACGCCATCGCGCCGTGCCTTCGTATCCTTATAGAGGACGGCATGCAGGAACTGCATCGCTGCAAAGATCAGCACCAGAACGCCGATGACATAGATAAACAGAAATACGAGATCCAGCGGATCCCGCAGCATGTAGGCAATCTTCATAAAACCTGTCTTTCCCTTTTGGTGCCCGGAGGGGCGTTTAATCGGACGTAAAAGCCCTTGCAGTCCGGAGGCGTCCGTCGGCAAAGGCTTTTACGGTCTATAAATCATTACTTCTGCATGTTCTTCAGGGCTTCCACCATCTCGACGTCGTCCTGCAGGACGCGGAAGTTGGTGGTCACTGGCTGTGCACCCGGCTTCGTGATCGTGATCTCGATCACCGAGCCCTCCGGGATACCGGTCGAGACGAAATGCTGGACATAGGAGACCACCTTCGGGTGATCTGCCTGAAACTTCTTGAAAAGGCCGGCGACCTTCATCATCGCTGCTGGATTCATCATTTTTTATTCCTCCGTTTTTAAATCATCTCTGTATATAAGTATTAATTGTAGCTCTTCTTCTCGGAATCAAGCGTGAACCAGAAATCCACACCGGTCCGTGTATTCTTCACACCGCACTTCTGGTGGTGGGACTCCATGATGGCCTTGACGATGCTGAGGCCGAGGCCGCTGCCGCCGTAGGAGCGGGTATGGGCCTTATCGACCTTGAAGAACTTCTCCCAGATCTGCTGCAGGTCCTCCTCCGGAATCGGCTTACCGGTGTTCGACACATGGATCGATACCGTGCCGTTCACTGCCTTTTCAGAGAAGAGGCTGATGTTATTCGGCGCCTGCAGATGGTTGAGGGCGTTGTTCAGGTAGTTCGTGATGACCTCCTCGATCTTGAACTCATCCGCCCAGACCATCGTGCCCTCCGGGATATCGATCTCCACATGGGCATCCTTCTGGCGGATCAGGATATCCGACTTCGTCACGACGCCATGAACCACCTTCGAGATGTCGAAGAGGGCGAAGTCCGGCAGGTCCTTGCCCTGCTCGATCGAGCTCAGATTCATGAGCTCATGCACCATGATGTTCATGCGCTTCGCCTCATCCACGATCACGCCGCAGTAGTATTCCCGCGATGCCGGATCGTCCGCGAGGCCTTCATTGAGGCCCTCCGCGTAGCCCTGGATCAGCGCGATCGGCGTTTTCAGCTCGTGGGAGACATTGGCGATGAACTCCTGCTGGCGCGCCGCGATCTTCGTCTTGTTCTGCACATCCGACTGCAGCTCGTTGTTGGCGGTCTTCAGATCCGCGATGGCGCTCTCGAGCCGATCGGACATGACATTCATCGAGTTTCCGAGCACTCCGATCTCGTCACAGTGACAGCCGGTATAACGAGCCGTGAAATCCAGCCGCGACATGCGTTCACTGAGGCGGGCGAGCTCATTGATCGGCTTTGAGATCTCACGGCTCATGAAGTAGACGATGATCGAACCGATCAGGACGGCGCAGATCCCGATGAGAAGCAGGAAGCGATTAAAGAAGCCCACCGATTCACGGAGACTCGAAATCGGCATCGACATGATAAAGGATGTCGTGTTATCCGAAAAGTAGCCCCAGCTCTCGAGGTAGAGATTTCCGCTGTTCGGATCCCGGTTGCGTTCGATCTTGTAATTATCGAAGCTGGCGAGGATCTTTCCTGTTTCATCCCCCCGGTTACCGAAGATGTACTGATTCAGCTTCTGCATCTGAAGATGCAGATCGCCATAGGTCGAGAAGGCACGATCGGTCTGCGTATCGATGATGATGACACTGACATTGCTCGTCTCCGACAGGCTCTTGAGATACGTGGTCGCCGGTGTTTCCGTCTCCGGATTCGAGGTGTCGTAGTCACTCGGGAAGAGCTGGTCGATACGATCGTCCGCAGCTTCATCACTCCCCAGCATCGTATCGATGGTCGTATAGGCATTCTCGAGGGCGCTGACCTTCTGCATCGTGTAGTAGCCTTCCAGCAGGAAGGAATTGGCCAGTAGGATGGCGACGAACAGGACGGCGATCAGCCCCATGAAGATGAAGGTGAAGCGCCATTTGATACTGCTTTTAAAACGATTCTGCTTTTTCATGCCTTCTCTTCCACTTCGAACTTATAGCCCATGCCCCAGACGGTCTTGATATAATCGCCCTTCGCGCCCATCTTCGCCCGCAGCTTCTTGACATGCGTGTCGATGGTCCGGGCATCCCCGAAGTAATCATAATTCCAGACGTTATTCAGGATCTTCTCCCGGGACAGCGCGATGCCCTTATTCTCGATGAAGTAGAGCAGAAGCTCATACTCCTTGAAGCTGAGCTCGATTTCCGTTCCGTCGATCTTCACCGAGTGCGCCGACTTATCGACTTCGATGCCACCGATCCGTACGACCTCATCCTGGTTCACACCGGAGCGGCGTAGGATTGCCTCGACACGTGCCACCAGGATCTTCGGTGAAAATGGCTTCGAGATGTACTCGTCGGCACCGTACTCAAAGCCCTTCAGCTCGTCCGTCTCCTCGGTGCGCGCCGTCAGCATGATGACCGGCACCTTACTGTGCTCCCGCACGGTTTTCAGCACCTCCCAGCCATCCATCTTCGGCATCATCACATCGAGGATGATGAGCGCGATTTCCTTATCCGCGAAAAAGACGTCGATTGCCTCCTCGCCGTCGCCGGCTTCCACGGTCTCATAGCCCTTGATCTTCAGGAAGTCAGAAATCAGCTTCCGCATCCGTTCTTCATCATCGACCACCAGTACCTTCAGTTTATCCATCCTTCTACCTCTTTATTTTTCTCCGCTTTACATCGTGTGCAGTGCAGCAGATATCTTCCGTCTTCCGTTCTCATCCTGCGCGGACGGCGCCTCCGAGCTGCACGCTGTCTATGGTTCAGCTTCTTCGTCTCCGGAAAATTTCCGGAAGCGAGCGTACCCAGCCATCGTGCTTCGGCTTCGCATCCGACAGCCCGTCCAGCAGAAAGCGGCTCGGACTGCATTTTTTAGCATAGCGACTCTCTGTGAAATAAATGTGAAGTTCTTTCTTCGCCCGCGTGCAGGCGACATAAAATGCCCGCCGCTCCTCCTCGATCTGCGCCGCCGTGACCGCCTTCGTATACGGTGTCACGCCCTCCGTCGCATCGATGAGATGGACGATGTCGAACTCGAGCCCCTTACTGCCATGGAAGGTCATCAGCCGCACCCCGCGCCCCGCCTCGTTCCGGACCGCCGCCCGCTTCAGCTCCTCCCCGTAGTTCTCCGCATAGGCGAGCCACTTCCGTTTATCCGGCTCCTGCCGCGCGGACAGCTCCAGCGCATCCATTATAGCATGGACGCCGTCCAGCTCCGTATGATTTTCCTGAGCCCACGCCTCGAGATAGCTCATATACCCCACGCGGAGGCCAATGTAGATGACCGCGGCTTCGGATGGCAGGGCGCGGATGGCCTTTAAATCCTCCACGAAACGATCGAGGATCACGTCCATCCCCCGCTTATCCCGGTAGTAACGTCGCAGCTTTTCGAAATCCATCGCGCGATCCCGCACGGCCTCCCGCGAGATATAGCGGTTCGGCTTATTCATGATACGCATGAAATCCCGGCGGGTTCCCGTGCCGAGGGCGAGCCGGATATAGGCGAGGATGTCCTGTGCCACCGTACTGTCATAGAGATTTTTCGTATGATCCCGCGTCGTATACGGAAGCTGCAGCCGTACAAATTCGGAGATCAGCGGACGCGCCAGGGTCTGGGTACGGAACAGGACGGCGATGCGCTCCGGCGGAATCCCTCGTGCGAGCTCTTCCCGGATGTTCTTCAGCACAAGTGCATACTCCTGCAGGGTGTCGGCAGTCTGATAGCGCAATGCCCGTCCGCCCGGTCCCTGCACGGCCTTGATTTCCTTCGGGAAACGATGTTCGTTCCGGGCGATGACATGCGCCGAAAATGTGACGGTTTCCTCGTGTGAACGGTAGTTATTTGAAAGTGTGATGCGCGCGGCGCCCGGATAATCGCGCTCGAAGCCGAGCATGATACCGGGGTCCGAGCCCCGGAAGGCGTAGATCGACTGGTCGTCGTCCCCGACGATGAAAAGATTGTTTTCCGGCAGCGCGAGCATACGCACGATTTCATACTGGAGAGGGCTGATATCCTGGAACTCATCGACGAGCAGATACCTGTACTTCTCCTGCCAGCGTCGTAACTCCGCCGGCTCGTCGCGGAAGAGCTGACGACAGCGAAGGAGCATATCGTCGAAGTCCACGAGGCGCTGCTGCCCCAGGCGCTCCTGGTAGCGCAGCATGAGGGCCGTGAACTGCTCGTTCGAGAGCAGGCTTGAATCAAATTCCGAGAGCAGCTTTCCGCTCCCCTTGAAACGGGAGATTTCGCCGATCAGAAGGCGCAGGAAGTCCTGATCATAGCTGCAGTCGATGCCGAGGGCCTCGGCGATTTCACGCAGAATCTGCGACTGTGCCCGTTCGCTCAGGATGTTTTTATACGAAAAGTGATAGCGGATGCGGAGGATGAAGAAAAAGACCGAGTGGAAGGTGCCGAAGCTGACCTGCCCGCCGGCATCGCGCAGGCTGCCCGGGAGGCGTGCATCCTCAGGGGACGAAAAGGCCGGACGATGCCCGGCTTCTGCTTCATAGGCGTCCCCCAGCCGCTGCTTCATCTGCTCCTCGAGGTAGAGCTTCCGGAAGCGGCTCTCCATTTCGAGGGCCGCGGCCTTCGTAAAGGTGATGACGAGGATGTCCTCTGGGCGCACGCCGCTCCGAATCAGCTGCAGGATGCGATGCGTGATCACCGTCGTTTTCCCGGAGCCTGGTCCGGCCAGCACCATCGCCGGCCCGTCTCTGTGTTCGATTGCCCGTTTCTGATCGATAGAAAAACCCATGGCAGTATTCTACCATGGGTTTCTGAAATCTCCTATAGTCGTCAAAACGACCATATTTTCTGTAGCTATAGGTGGATGTGATACGCATATCAGCGTGCGTCAGCACAGCTAAGCTGCGCACCTCTTCGCGGCATGGCCGGATAGGCCTTACGCCTCGAGGCGACGGATGCCGTCGGCGATACGCTGGAGGGACTCCTCCTTGCCGAGGACCTCCATGATCTCGGTCGCACCGGCCGGGGTCATCTGACGGCCGGAAAGAGCGATACGGATCGGCCACATAATGAAGCCGGTCTTGTAGCCCTTCTCCTTACCATACGCGGAAAGCAGCTCGAACAGGGCGTCGTTGGAGAAATCCTCCTGTGCGCTGAGCAGCGGCTGTACCTCGCGGAGAAGCGCGAGCGAATTCTCAAGGGTCGTCTTCGACTTCTTATTGACATAGAGCTCGGTGCTGTACTCCGGAAGGGCCTCGAAGAAGCCGATCATCTCCTCGTTGATGTCTGGGAAGATCTCGATACGGGTCTTCACCATCGTCGCGATGTGCTTGAGATCGAGTGGCTTTGTGATGATCTTCTGGATATACGGAAGCGCACGCTCGTAATACGGATCGAAATCCATCGCCTTGATATACTCACCATCCATCCAGCGCAGCTTCTCCATATCGAAGACCGCCGGGCTCTTCGAGATACGGTGATAGTCGAACTTCTCGATCAGGTCCTGGAGGGACATGATCTCGTTGTTATCCTCCGGTGACCAGCCGAGGAGAGCGACGAAGTTTACGACCGCCTCCGCTACGAAGCCCTGGTCGATGAGATCCTCGAAGGAGGCATGACCGGAACGCTTGCTGAGCTTCTTATGGTTCTCGTCGGTGATGAGCGGGCAGTGAATATACTTCGGAATCTCCCAGCCGAAGGCCTCGTAGAGACGATTGTACTTCGGGCTCGAGCTCAGATACTCGTTGCCGCGAACGACGTGGGTGATGCCCATAAGATGATCGTCGACAACATTGGCGAAATTATAGGTCGGATAGCCATCCGACTTGATGAGCACCATGTCATCGAGCTCGGCGTTATCGACGGTGACGTCTCCGTAAAGCTCGTCGTGGAAGGTCGTCGTGCCCTCGGTCGGGTTGTTCTGACGGATGACATACGGCATACCGGCGGCGAGGTTTGCCTCGATTTCCTCCTTCGAGAGGGAGAGACAGTGCTTATCATAGTGCATGATCTCCTCTCCGTTCACGGTGGTCTTCAGGGACTCGAGACGCTCCTTCGTGCAGAAGCAGTAGTATGCCTTGCCCTCATCGACGAGCTGCTTCGCATACTTCATATAGATGCCCTGTGCACGACGCTCGGACTGCACGTACGGACCGCAGTCGCCCGGCTTGTCCGGGGACTCATCCGCGATCAGGCCGGTATCCGCGAGGGTTTCATTGATAAGCTCGACGGCACCCTCGACGAAACGCTCCTGGTCGGTATCCTCGATACGGAGGAGGAAATCACCGCCCTCATGCTTCGCGATGAGGTAGGCGTAAAGTGCGGTACGAAGGTTACCTACATGCATTCTTCCGGTTGGAGAAGGTGCATATCTCGTTCTGATTTTCATAATATAGAACTCCTTAGTCTCTCAGATCCTGCGGACGCATGGTGAGGTTGATACGGCCCATCTTGTCGACCTCCTGAACCTTGACGGTTACTTCGTCGCCGATGTTGACCACATCCTCTACCTTATCAACGCGGCCATCGGCCAGCTTGGAGATATGTACCATACCATCCTTGTTCGGGCTGAGCTGTACGAAGGCACCGAAGTTCATGATACGAACGACCTTACCGGTCAGTACCTGACCCGGCTCGATATCGTTGACGATGGACTCGATGATCTTCTTCGCCTTCTCGAGGGCGTTCTTATCGATGCCGGAGATGGAAACCATACCGCTGTCATCGATGTCGATCTTTGCACCGGTCTCATCGATGATGCCGTTGATGGTCTTACCCTGCTTACCGATGACATCACCGATCTTCTGCGGATCGATCTGCATGGTGATGATCTTCGGAGCATACTCGGAAAGCTCTGCACGCGGAGCGGCGATGGCATTCTTCATAACGCCATCCATGATGAAGTTACGTGCCTCGTGGGCTCTGTGGATCGCCTCGGTCACGATGTCTCTGGTGAGACCGTGGATCTTGATATCCATCTGGATCGCGGTGATACCCTCATGTGTACCGGTTACCTTGAAGTCCATGTCACCGAAGAAATCCTCGAGACCCTGGATATCGGTCAGTACGATGTAGTCATCATCCGTGTCACCGGTCACGAGACCGCAGCTGATACCGGCTACAGGCTCCTTGATCGGAACACCGGCTGCCATCAGTGACAGGCAGGATGCGCAGGTCGAACCCATGGAAGTGGAACCGTTCGACTCCATGGTCTCGGATACGGCACGGATCGCATATGGGAACTCCTCGACAGATGGAAGCACCGGAATCAGTGCCTTCTCAGCGAGTGCGCCATGACCGATTTCACGACGTCCCGGTCCACGGCTGGCCTTCGCCTCACCTACGGAGTAGCCCGGGAAGTTATACTGGTGAAGGTAACGCTTCTCGGTGATGTACTCGTTGAGTCCCTCGACCTTCTGAACCTCGGAAAGAGGTGCCAGGGTGACGATATCGAGGATCTGGGTCTGTCCACGCTTGAACATCGCAGAGCCATGGACTCTCGGAATCAGATCTACCTCTGCCTCGAGCGGACGGATCTCCTCGATCTTACGACCATCCGGTCTCTTGTGATCCTTCAGGATCATCTTACGAACGGTCTTCTTCTCGTACTGATATACGGCATCCGGAAGCTGCTGAAGGGCATCCTCATCATCCGCGAGTGCCTCCTCGAGCTTTCTGGTCACCTCGGCGATATTGGCATCACGCTGCTGCTTGTCGTCGGTGAATACCGCGTTCTCCATCTCCTCTTCCGGAACGATGGACTTGATCTTATCAAAGAGCGCCTGTGGAACCGCATAGCTCTCGTACGGTGTCTTCTCCTTACCACACTCGGCGATGATGGAATCGAAGAAGCTGATGATCTGCTTGTTGATCTCGTCGGCCTTATAGATGGCCTCGATCATCTGATCATCGGAGATGCAGTTTGCACCGGCCTCGATCATGATGACCTTATCTCTGGTCGAGGCGACGGTCAGGTTCAGGTCGGATACGGTCTTCTCTGCATTGGTCGGGTTGATGATGAACTCACCGTTGATCATGCCGACCTGTGTGGATGCGCATGGACCATCCCATGGAACGTTGGAAATCGCCGTTGCCAGGGAAGAACCAAGCATCGCAAGCAGCTCCGGAGAGCAGTCCTGGTCGACGGACATCACGAGGTTGTCGAGCAGAACATCGTTACGGAAATCCTTCGGGAAGAGCGGTCTCATCGGACGATCGATGACACGGGAGGTGAGGATCGCATTATCGCTTGCTCTGCCCTCTCTCTTCTTAAATCCACCTGGGAACTGTCCTACGGCATACATCTTCTCCTCATACTCCACCTGGAGCGGGAAGAAATCGATACCGTCACGTGGCTGTGCCGATGCGGTACAGGTAGACAGAACGGTCGTATCGCCATAGTGCATCAGTGCTGCACCGTTTGCCTGGGCACATACACGGCCGATATCGACGGTCAGTGTTCTGCCGGCGAGTTCCATTGAATAACTCTTGTACATTCGTACCTCCTTTTATATAGACAGGGAGGTCCAAAAACACTGATCAGGCTCCCTCTTCGTGCGGAACGGGTTCCTGCAGAAAACCGGGCCTCATCAGTGGTCTCGGATACTTCCCTGTCGATGATTTCGATAAATCCATGTGCACGATCGCAGAAAGGCACATAGTCCATATGATTATAGTATAAAAAAAGGACGGAGAAAAGTATCTCCGCCCTTTTTCTTTATAAGTTTACGATTACTTTCTGATGCCGAGCTTCTCGATGAGGGATCTGTAGCTGTCCAGATCGTTCTTCTGAAGGTAAGCAAGAAGGCCTCTTCTCTGACCAACCATCATGAGAAGACCACGTCTTGAGTGGTGATCCTTCGGGTTCTTCTTAAGGTGCTCAGTGAGCTCGTTGATACGTGCAGTCAGAATCGCGATCTGAACCTCTGGTGAACCTGTGTCACCAGCCTTACGGCCGTACTGCTCGATGATCGCTGTCTTCTTCTCCTTGGAAATCATGGTAAATCCTCCTGATTTTAAACTATGTCACACATGGTGACGACTTACGTTAACAGAGCTGCCGGATGGAGTTCCGCGCAACCATGCCAACGCGCATACGAATGTACTCTAACAGAAGTCCCCCGGCTTGTCAATCGCTTATTAGCCGGAACAGGGCACTTTTTCGGGATATTTGTAGTAACCGTTCAGCCGAGGGTGAAGAAGCCATCCCAGCTGAACGGTTACGGATATTTCAGCGTGTTCGGACCGAACATCCTCTTTTGGTCCCGGGCTCAGATGCTTCCGAGCTCCATCGGCCAGGCGGCTGTTGCGGCGACATCCCGCTCAAGCTGTGCCTTCAGCTCGTCGATCGAAGCGAACTTATGCTGGTCGCGGAGTCGCTTTATAAACTCGACGCGGATCTTCTTTCCATAGAGGTCTCCGTGGTAATCGAGGACATAGGTCTCGATGGAGGTCGGATTATCGTCGGCGATGGTCGGATTCGTCCCGACGTTCGTCATACCACGATATAGCTGCTGCCCGATCAGGATGCGGGTGATATAGACGCCCGGCTTCGGATTCAGCTTTCCTTCCTTCGGGAGGATGTTTGCGGTCGGGAAACCGATCGACGCGCCGATCTCCTTTCCGCGCATCACGGTGCCGCTCAGCGCCACATGACGGCCGAGCAGTTCGGCGGCCTTTTCAACATTGCCCTTCTCGATCTCCTCGCGGATGAAGGTGCTGGAGATCTCGCGTTCCTTTCCGTTTTCGTCCAGGACTTCCTTTTTCTGAATCACATGGACCTCGTAGCCGTACTTCGGAGCGCGTGCTTCGAGGAGCGCGGCATTTCCCTGCGCCTTATACCCGAAGGTACAGTCCGTGCCCACGACGATATCCGACGCGTGCATGCCTTCGACCAGGACGGTACGCAGGAAATCCTCTGCAGAGACGCCCATGGTCTCCCGGTTCACCGGATAGGAAAAGACATAGTCGAAGCCGAGGTTGCGAAGGCGTGTCAGGTGCTCGTCGCTGCTCGAAATCGTGTCCTGACGGACGCCGGTGAGGACGTCCTTCGGATTTGCACTGAAGGTCAGGAGCGCTGTTTTCCGGTGCTTCTCCTTCGCGATGCGGAACATGTTCTCGAAGATGAGCTGGTGACCGAGATGGCTGCCGTCGAACTTTCCGAAGGAAACGACCGCCGGCTCCGGGACATACATCGGTGGCTTCACGATACGGATCAGCTCGCCCCGCGCCTCATACCCGGCGATCTCCTCGATGGTCCGGCTGTCGGAGATCGAGAACTGACCGACACGTGTACGCTTCAGTGCAGACATCGCGGCACCACAGCCGAGCTTCTCCCCGATATCCTTGATCAGTGTACGGATATAGGTGCCCTTCGAGCAGGTGACGGTCATCCGTACGTATGGGAGGTCAATGTTGTCGACCGTGATGTCGTGGATGGTGATGCGGTTCGGCTTCCGCTCGATGACCTTTCCCTGCCGGGCGAGGTCGTAGAGCTTCTGTCCGTTCACCTTTTTCGCACTGTACATCGGCGGAATCTGGTCATAAGAGCCGACGAAGCTCTGCGCGGCTGCGCGGAGCTCCTCTTCGCTGAGATCGACCGGATGCTCGCTGAGAATCGTTCCGGTCGTATCCTCGGTATCGGTCAGGATGCCGAGCTTCATCTCCGCCTCATAGACCTTTTCAGTCGCTTCGATCGAGGAGACCAGCTTCGTCGCCGTACCGGCACAGATCACCAGTACACCCTCGGCCATCGGGTCGAGGGTGCCGGTATGTCCTATTTTCTTTTCATGAAGGATGGCACGAAGCTTCTTCGTGACGTCGAAGCTCGTCCAGCCCTTCTCTTTATAAACATTGATAATTCCGTCCATAGTTCCCTTAAAGCCGATTGGATACGAAATCCGGTGCATCCATCTGCTTCGAAAGCTCCTTCGTAATGTTGTTCATCACATCATGGTAGGAGCCCTGAAGTGTACAGCCGGCGGCCATTTTGTGGCCACCACCACCGAAGGTCATCGCCACCTTCGCTACATCCAGCTGGTTATTATTGCTCCGGAGACTGACCTTGAAGTTCTGATTGCTCATTTCATACATGAACATCGCGCAGTCGATGCCTCTCGTCTCCCGCATGGTGCTGACGATACTGTCTACATCCCGGGAGGTGACCTGGTAGAACTTCATATCCTTACAGGTCAGCCAGCCTGCGAGACAGCGATGATCCATCAGCATCAGGCTTTCCATCAGTACGCGACCGAGTACCTGCTGCTGTGCATAGGTTTTCGTATAGTAGCTGTCGTCGATGATACGGCCGAAATCGAGGCCCTTCGTCATCAGGAAGCCGGCGATTTCCATCGTATGCTGCGAGGTGCAGCTGTACTTGAAGATGCCGGTATCATGTGCGATGCCGAGATAGAGGCACTCGGCTACCTTTGCATCGATGTAGCTCGTATCCATCAGATCATAGACGACCTCGGAGGCACTCGAAGCATCTGGACGGATGGAGCCATGCGGGAACTGCTGTGCGCCCGGAACGTGATGATCCGCCACAAACAGCTCCTTCGCATTCTCTGCGAGGCTTCGGAAATCGCCGACACGATCATAGCCGTTACAGTCACAGATAATACAGAGATCATACTTCCGATCGGAAGGTGTATGCACGATGGTATCGATGCCCGGAAGGAAATCATACTTTTCGTTTGCAATCTGCAGGTAAACATTCACCTTCTTATCAGGATACTGATTCAGAATATAATGCTTCGTGCCCAGGGTTGAGCCGAGACAGTCCCCGTCCGGGTTCGTATGGCCCAGGATGCAGATACTGTCTGCCCTATTAATCATCTGCTGAAATTCATTCATCAATCGTACCTTCTCCATATATCAACATATCAAGCGTGATTATGCTTCGTCCGACGGTGCTTCCGAAGAATCCTCTGTATCCTCCGCGGATACCGAAGCGTTCGTCTCCGAACTGCGCTTCGCAGCATCCTCTTCATTCACCTTACGGATCAGCTCGTCCATATGCGCTCCATACATGATGGAGTGATCAGCGACGAACTGAAGCTCCGGTGTATGCCGGAGATTGACGGTCTGTGCAAGCTCACGGCGCAGGAAGCCACTGGCGGCCTTCAGGCCCTCCATGGTCTTCGCAAGCGATTCCTCGCTGCCGAGCACAGAGATATATACCTTACAGTACTGGAGGTCCGGTGTGACCTCGGCGTCGGTGACCGACGTCATCGGGGACACACGCGGATCCTTCAGGTCACGGATTGCTACGGAAAGCTCTCGCATGACCTCTGCGTTAATTCTTGTATTTTTTACAGAACCTTTTTTCAACGCTTAACCTCTTCCATTACATATGCTTCAACATAATCCTCAAGCTCGATCTCATTGAAGCCCTCGAATACAAGACCACACTCGTAGCCGGCCTTGACTTCCTTTACGTCATCCTTGAAGCGCTTTACAGATGCGATTGCGCCCTCCCAGATCTTATCCTGCTTCGGGCCACGGAAGATGCGGGCCTTGGCACCTCTCTGTACGAGACCGTCCTTGACCATACATCCTGCGATGTTGCCGACACCGGACGCCTTGAAGATCTGACGGATCTCGGCGTGGCCGATCACCTTCTCCTCGAAGACAGGGGCCAACATGCCCTTCATCGCATTCTCGATATCCTCGGTTGCCTTATAGATGATGTCATAGAGACGAACATCGACATGCTCACGCTCTGCGATTTCACGTGCGGTCGCATCCGGCTTGACATCGAAACCGATGACGATGGCGTTCGACGCACTTGCGAGTACGACATCGGACTCGTTGATCGCACCGACACCGGAGTGGATAACCTTTACGGCTACCTCCTCGTTCCGGATCTTCTCAAGCGCATCCTTGACGGCCTCTACAGAACCCTGAACATCGGCCTTGACCACGAGCGGAAGCTCCTTGATCTCGCCGGCCTTGATCTGATCGAAGAGTGCATCGAGGGATACCTTCTTCTTGGACTCCTCGACCATCTTCTGCTTGCTCTCTGTGACGAAGGCGGCAGCATAGGCCTTGGCCTCCTTCTCGTTGTCCTTCACCTGGAAGATCTCACCCGCATTTGGAACGGAGCTGAGACCGAGGATCTCACACGGCTGTGAAGGTACGGCCTTCTTGATGCGCTTACCCTTATCGTCGGTCATCGCACGAACCTTACCATACGCAGAACCGACGGCGACGACATCGCCCTGGTGAAGCGTTCCCTTCTGGACGAGGAGACGTGCAACCGGGCCCTTGCCGCGGTCGAGCTCTGCCTCGATGACAACGCCATACGCTGCACGGTTCGGGTTTGCCTTCAGCTCCATCACATCCGCCTGGAGAATGATATTCTCGAGCAGGTCATCGATGCCCATACCGGTCTTCGCAGATACCGGAACACAGATGACATCTCCGCCATACTCCTCCGGGATGAGGTCATACTTCATCAGCTCCTGCTTTACCTTATCCGGGTTTGCCGTCGGCTTATCCATCTTATTGATGGCGACGATGATCGGTGTGTTTGCGGCCTTTGCGTGGTTGATCGCCTCGACGGTCTGCGGCATGACACCATCATCCGATGCAACGACGAGCACAGCGATATCGGTCGACTGCGCACCACGCATACGCATCGCGGTGAAGGCTTCGTGGCCCGGTGTATCGAGGAAGGTGATGACTCTGTCTTCGTCATTTACATTGACCTTTACCTGGTAAGCACCGATGGACTGTGTGATACCACCGGCCTCGCGTGAGGTCACATTTGTATTACGGATGGCATCGAGGATAGAGGTTTTACCATGATCGACGTGACCCATAACGCAGACGACAGGCGGTCTGGTGACCATCTCGTCATCGGAGTCCTCGACGTCATCCTTTACGAGCTCGGCGATGACATCGACCTTCTCCTCCTTCTCGCAGAGGATCTCATAATCAACCGCGATGTTCTCTGCATCCTCGTAGGAGATCTCTGTGTTCAGGGTAACCATCTTGCCCTGCATAAAGAGCTTCTTGATGATTTCAGCCGCCTTGATGCGCATCTTGTCCGCAAGATCCTTGATGGTGATCACCTCAGGAATCGTGATGGACTTGATCTCCTCCTCTACCGGCTTCACAACCTCCGGCTTGATGAACGCGCCCTTGCCGGTCTTCTTCTTGTAGGAGACCTCATCGGCTCTCTCGTAGGACTGCTCTGCCGTATACTTGTTCTGCTTACGGTTGTTCCGGTTCCGCTTTGCTGCCTCCGCCTTCTCGTTATCGAAATTCTTATTTCCGAAGGTCTTTCCGGCCACCGGCTTATGCGCTACGCGGTTCTGAGTCGGCTTCGAAGCGACATCGACGGCTGGTGCAGCACCTGCGCCTGCCGGACGTCTCGTACCGCTGTCTCTTATACACATCTCCGAGCCCACGA
>ERZ1026856.363-NODE-363-length-29800-cov-14.517566_pt1 | contig 29800 bp, 44 predicted proteins | sample MGYA00380158_ERZ1026856 | MGnify/ENA primary metagenome ERZ1026856 (study PRJEB33269, sample SAMEA4719794) | human gut metagenome | biome: human-associated habitat; feature: organic feature; material: feces | place: Cameroon | collected 2013-10 ...
GGGTAACACCAAAAGAAAATGCAAAACATGCAGTAGTAACAGGATTACTCCCAACTACAGATCAAAATGGTACTTTTTTAAATAAAGACTTAGAAATTGAAGGTGAAGAATGGCTCCCTGTTAAAGAATTTCCAAATTATTTAGTTTCTTCTTTTGGAAGAATAATGAATAAAAATACTAATAGAATACTAAAAGGATGTATTAGCAATAATGGATATCATCAAGTAAATTTGTGGAAAAATAATAAAGGAACAAGTGTTTTAACTCATAAATTGGTTTATAGTTATTTTAATCAAGACTTTGATTTAAAAGGATATGTTATAAATCATAAAGATGGCGATAAAACAAATAATCAATTAAATAATTTAGAAAAAATAACTTATCAAGAAAATAATCTTCATGCAGAATATGTTATAAAAACACATAATTGTTCAAAAGCAGTTTATCAATTAGATGAAAATTTTAATATAATAAATGAATTTGTATCAATGGCAGAAGCCACTAGACAAACTGGTATTAATAATATTAGTAGAGCTGTAAGACAAAAGTCAAAAGCAGGTGGTTTTTATTGGAAGAAAAAAGAAGAATAAAAAATAATATTTAAAAAGCTCAACGACTATCCTTTTAATGGAGTAAGACTCAAGCGAGTTTGAAAAAGAGAATTATTTAAAAATAAATAAATGATATAGTCTCAACTTTATTGAAAAATAAAGAGTAAAAGTAGCGATTTTACGAAAGATAATGGTGGACGGGTTTCAGAAGATGGCAAGAGTCTACGATAGTTTGATGAAAAGCGGGAAGTTTACAGAAGCGCAGCGAAAAGATAAGGAATCCGCAGACATTGATTCTGTTGGAGAATTAGTCGTTATGTGCGAAAAAGAAGGTTTTATTCCTAGATTTTATGTAGACAAACCAAATGATAGAGCAGATGAAACTCTATTTGACTATAAACATTATGTCCATAACTTAGTTACTAATGAAATGAATCTTGGTAACTTAATTGAAGGTGCGGTTCAGCAAATGTCACTCCAAGAGGCAAAAGAAGAAGATAATGATGAAGATGAAAGCGGAAATATTAGTGAAGCTTCATTTATTAAATCTTATCAGAACTCAGAGCTTGCGGAACTCAACGATGAGGAAACTTTAGCCTCGAATGGTGGCGTCGATGAAGCGGAAGCCGCATATTTAGAATTTGTTGAATTTATGCAACAAGAAAAAGAAGATGATAAGGAGATTGTATAGTAAAAATGGCTTTAGCAGATTTATTATACTCTTCATCTAGTAAAAAATAGGGGATGTCTGAAGATCGTGTGCGGAAAGTCATCTCTGCATTGCGTTAGTATATTGCCTTTTGGCGGGAATACCCAGATTTGTTTATTGACTTTCTTCTGGAGATAGGGAACCCGCAGAACTTCGAGTTTTTCTTCTATTAGAGGGTCTTTTTGCGCGCTGCAGCTAGACATTAGTATATGTACAGCGTGTTTCCGAGAGCGTGGATGCGCCAAATAAATGGACAAATTCTTTAAATTGCGTTGAACCCTTAAAAAAGGGAAATTCGCAGGTAAATATCTAAAAAAAAGATAAAACTTCAACGACTATTCTGAAAGAAGCTTCCTCGGAATAAAAATAGAAGCATTAGAAGTAGGACCTAAGCTAATGAGGTGGGTGAAATCCCCTTAAATCGAAAAAGAGAAAATTCTTTAAAAAGAATTGTGAAATAGTCTATTCTTGCGGGAAACCGCAAGCAGTTATTAAAAACGTATTAAGCGTTGCGAACTTAATAGAATATAAAGATTCTAAATCATTCCTGAGTATGTTATTGCTTATGATTCGATGTATTTTATACCCTGGATCAAAGCTTTTTGTTACTTCTGGAGGTAAAGAGCGAATTGCTTGCTCTGCGTTATTGTGAAATAGCGAAAAATAAATTTTTTGAATTGCTGGAAATTCCTAAAGCTATTTATACTACAACATAAATCAAATTTTTCTTTATTGATTAAGTGTGAAAGTTATTGAAAAATAGAAAAAAATAAATAGATGTTATAAGGAGAAATCCTAAGTAATAAAAATAATGGATAATCAGCAGCTAAGAATAAGTAAGAAAAATAAAAAGTATCTTATTAAAGTTCAACGAACAAGTAACCAAAAATCCATTGGTTTAGCAGAAAACTACTTTAAAGTAAGTAGATGATATGTTCTAAACTATGCGGAAACGTATAGCAGTTTTTTAACGCAGGTATATTAAATGGTATATACCTGGAATAGCCGATTTGAAGCAGCCGGGATAATGAAGGAGAAGGTAAACGAGCTTTGCACTCTTATCCCCGGGCTTAAAAAGGAAATAGACTGGACAAAAGGAAAAACTTTAGAAGGAAAAGATTACGCAATATATAAATTTAAATCTGGTTCTTATTTTGACAACATAGCGGCGCGAGAATCATCTAGGGGTAAGCGTCGTCACGGTGCTAGCGCATTTGTGCCGTGGTAAAACTCCAGAATTAAGCGGGAACCCTAAAAAGTTAATCTTCACGGGAATCCGAACCGAAGGCTATAGGAACTATAGTCAGGGGCAGAGCATAGAGAGTGAAAAGATATAATCTCTCCAAGAGGCTGGAGCTAAATATAATTTTATTTAGAAAAGATATGCCGAGCTTGCGGGAAACCGCAAGAAGTAAAAGATAAAAAACTTTTACGATAACATAACTGGGAGTCATAGAGGAATGTGTCGGGGTGGATGGAGATATACTCTCGCAAGTCATCATTCCAACAATGAATATTTCTCGTAGATGTTTAGATGGATCAACGCATCCAGAAGAACAGTTAAATAAAAGCCAGGTATACATTAAAATAGTGTCATTATTAAGTAATTAATAAAAGTAAATTTTTTGAATTGCGGGGAACTCTTAAAAGCAATTAAGACAATCCGCAGCTAAGTTCTATTAAAAAATAGAAAAAGTTCAACGACTATCTCAATATAATGAGAGTACACTACAAGTGATTGGTAGCATGGAAGTGAAAAACCCCTTTAAAAGGGTGAAGATATAGTCTATTCTTATAAGTGATTATAAGCTTTGTAAAAAGTAAATAAAAATAGCGTTTTATTTATAATATAAAAGAACAACAGCAGGCTGGAAGTCGTCCTTCCCTTAGCTAAAATAGGGGCATATAATAGTGATATTATATGAAAACTTTGTGAACCTAAATAATTAGGGTGTGGTTATTTAAAAAATAACTGCTAACTATGGAAGATAATAACTTTATTATTAACGTAGTGCCAAGCTATATATAAAAATATATAGAAGGTTCAGAGACTATCTAGTAATAGAGTAAATATTAATGAAATTTTAATATTGAAGCGCAAAGAATCTAAGAAAGGAAAAATAAAAATGAATAATGAATTAATAGAAAAAGAAATATGGAAAACAATAGAAGAAGCACCAAACTATGCTGTTTCTAATTTTGGAAGAATAAAAAATTAGATGACAAATCATGTTTTAAAACCTTGGAATTGTAAAAATGGTTATCAACAAGTAAGTTTAAAAGTAATTGGTTATGATAAATTTCAAAAAAGATATGTCCATAGAGTGGTAGCTCAGGCTTTTATTCCTAATATAGAAAATAAAAGAGAAGTAAATCATATTGATGGAAATAAAACTAATAATAAATTATCAAATCTTGAATGGGTTACCTCTTCAGAGAATCAAATAAAAAGACATGAATTAGGAAATAATAAAACTTCACATAGAAGAATTGGAAGATTTTCTTTAAATGGCGAGTTAATAGAAGAATATGAAAGTATAGTGCAAGCCGCACAAGACATGAGAGTAACAAGAAATGCAATAGATTGTGCCGTTCATAAAAAACATAAAACTTCTTGTGGTTTTGTTTGGAATTTTTTAGATTAAAACATAGTCCAATAGTAAGAAATACTATGTACGACAAGCTTATATAGCTTTTAGTCTGGCAGATAGTGAAACCAGAGAAGTCGATTATTATGGGTGGTACTTACCGCATCCCTGTAATTCTTGGTCTCTTGGATAAAAACTTTGTTAACGACCTCTAGATGGATGGCACCTACAATGAAAGCTCCTTTGGACGCGAATATGAAAGTATTTGGTCTGGAACCATTGAGGACGCCTTCTTCGATTAGGACTCCTTTGACCGAAATAGAATACTAAAACAGCCAGAGTATGAATACTCCGGTAGATCGTCGAAAGGAAGCTTCTACACTATCTCGGTTGATGTGGGCAGACGTGGGTGTGATAGCGTCGCAACCGTGATAAAATCCACACCACAGCCAACAGGAACGTATCTAAAAACTGTGGTTAATTTATTCGTTATGTCGGATATGCATTTTGAAGACTAGGCGATATATTTGAAGAAACTTTACTACAAGTTTCAGGCGCGTAGGCTGGTCATAGACGGAAATGGGTTAATAAGACTAGCTCATGTAAAATTTTTTGAATTGCGGGGATACCTCTATAAAAAGGCAATCCGCAGCTAAAATTAATCAAAATTATTATAAAAAAAAAGGAAGTGAAAGAAAATGGAAAAGATTTTAATTAAAAATCATAAATATGATTTAAAATATGATTATTATGTAACAGATGATGGCAGAGTTTATAGTACAAAAACAAATAAATTTTTATCCCCTCAAATAGATAAAGATGGATATGAAAAAATAAGGTTAATCTCTACAGATGATAAAAGACATAGATATTCTGTTCATAGATTAGTATTAGAAAATTTTAAACCAAGAGAAGATATGCAAAAATTACAGGTAAATCACATAGATGGTAATAAAACTAATAATAATTTAGATAATTTGGAGTGGGTTACTTGCTCAGAAAATATGAAACATGCATATAAAAATAATTTAGCTAATCAAAGAGGTGAAAGAAATAATGCTAGTAAATTAACAGAAGAACAAGTTAAAGAAATTATAAAATTAATTTTATCTAAAAAGTATAGTTTTGTACAAATAGGTAATATGTATGGAGTATGTAGTGACACTATTGCTTCAATAAAACATAAAAGAAATTGGAAATATTTAACAGAAAATATAGATTTTGATTAAGAAAGTTCAACGACTATCTTTATTATAAGAGTACATTATAAGCTATAATGATAATGGAAGAGGAAAACTTTTAATTTTTAAAAGAAGATATAGTCTAATCTTATAGGAAACTATAAGCAGTTCATAAGAGAACGTGCGCAAACCTGCGACTTGCGTAGAATATAATGTAGGTATAGGTCTGGTAGATTACTTGGTTAAAACATAGATAGACTAGAATACAGGAATGACTTTACCCGACTTTGGCATATTTAATGACCGGGATAATGAATACAAACGATTCGAGACTACGAATTGTGAAACAGACGCGATATATATTATAAAAGCTAACGCGCCATTAAACACCGAAGCATACGCAACTCTTCAAGCTTAGATGCAAGCTGGAAGAATTAAATTTTTAATAGATGAAAGAGTAGCAAAAACTAAACTGTTAGGAACAGTTAAAGGTCAAAAAATGACCTCAGAAGAACGTGCGGAATACCTTAAACCATTTACTTTAACTTCAATTCTTGCGGAAGAAATACTCAACCTTAAAGAAGAACATGAAGGAGTAAATATTATACTTAAGAGAGCCAATAGCACGATAAAAAAGGACAAATTCTCTTCATTGCTTTATGGTATTTATTATATAAAACAAGAGGAAGAGGACAAAAAGAAGAAGAAGTTTAATGTAAAAGATTATTGCTTCTTAAATTAAATAATTTTATATATAAAGGGGGTGACTACATGAGAGCCAGTAGAGCAGAAATTAAAATAGAAGAACTTCTTGAAATGGCAGATTTAAACTTTCGCATGGAATACACAGTTCCCGGTTTAACAAGTGAGAATGGTCGCCCTCTACGATTTGATTTTGCGGTTTTTGATGATGATGGCAATCTAGATTGTTTAATCGAATATCAAGGAAAACAGCATTATCAAGCAAGTTCTAAATTTGGGGGCAAAAAAGGTTTATGTCAATAGTAGCATAATGATAATAAAAAGAGGAGATATTGTGCATTACATGATATTAAATTAATAGAAATTCCTTACACGGATGAGAACTTGATAAATTATGATTATTTAATTAATAAAATCATATAATAAGGAGAATGTTTATGGAAGAAAGACAAGAACAAATTCATAAAAAAGGTTTTGATATCTTTGGTTCTGAATTTTCAAATCAATAGATTTTAAGCGCGCCTCCGCACTTAGATTATGGTAAAATAAAAGTCGGAGTTAAAAATCTTGATGACGCGGTAATGGATTTAGGCAGTTACCGCAAACTTTTTCCTAACTTTCCTTTTGGAGATAAGTAGGCTATTTTAAGGGCTATTTATAACAGAGATTATCCTGTTTTGCGGGAAATATCTAATTTTTATTATAATATTAGCGGCATTTACCAAAGGTCTTGTAATTACTTTGCTTTTTTATATAGATATGACTGGTACGTTGTTCCAGAGATAATTTCTAGTGCTGTTGGAACTGAAAAGCTTTTAAAAGATTTTCATAAGGTTTTGCGGTTTTTAGATAAATCTAATATAAAAAAGAATTTAGGAGATATAGCTTTATAGGTTATCGTAAATGGGTGTTACTACGGTTACAAAGTTCCATCTTCTTCTGGAGTAATTTTACAAGACCTGCCCGTTAATTATTGCAGGTCCAGATATAAGAAAAATGGAAGACCTGTTGTAGAATTTAATATGTCTTATTTTGATCGTTATAGAGATACAAAATATAGGGAAAAAGTGTTAAATCTTTTCCCCCCAGAATTTAAGAAAGGATATAGGTTATATCAGAAAAGAAAACTTCAAGAAGATGATATATATTTATCTAGCATGGGATATATTCCAAGAGGAACTAGAAGAGAAATGCTTACAACTGGTTGGTATCTTTTAGAACCTGAAAATTGCGTGAAGTTTAATTTTAATAATAATGATATGCCCTTATTCATAAACTCGATTCCGGCAATCATAGACCTAGATCTCGCACAAGATCTGGACCGCCGCAAGCAAATGCAAAAGTTATTAAAAATATTGGTATAGAAACTTCCTATGGATAAAAACAATGATTTAATTTTTGATATAGATGAAGCAAAAGATATTCATAATAATGCTGTAGAAATGTTGCGGAGAGCTGTTGGGGTCGATGTTTTAACAACATTTGCGGATATAGATTCAATAGATATGTCTGATAGTAATACTGTTACTTCTAAAGATGATTTAGAGAAAGTTGAAAGAACTGTTTTTAACTCTTTAGGTATATCTTAGAATTTATTTAATACAGATGGCAATCTATCATTGGAGAAGTCAATTTTAAACGATGCTTCTTCAGTGCGGAATCTATTATTACAATTTGAAATGTTTTTTAAAGAAATAACAGAAAATTTATTATCCACAAAGAAATATACTTTTAAATTTCATATGTTAGAAACCACACAAGATAATTATTAGGCTTTATCAAAGCTTTATAAAGAATAGACTTCAATAGGATATTCTAAAATGTTACCTCAAATTGCTCTTGGACATTCATAGAGTTCAATCCTTAATTCTATTACTTTTGAGAATGATTATCTTGATTTAATTTCTAAGATGATTCCACCAATGTCAAGCAATACAATGAATAGTGCAGTTTTGGACAACAATGGTAAATCCGCAAGTGACAAAAATGATAAAAATTAGACGAGTAAAAATTAGTCTACTTAGACAACAATAAAAGAAAATAAGGAAGTTGGAAGACCTGAAAAAGAAGATTCAGAAAAGTCGGACAAAACCCTTAAAAATAAAGAGTCTATGGCTTAAATATAAGGAGGTTAGAAGATGGCTTTTGAAAGTATTCCAGTAGAGAATACAATAGAGATTTTAAATGTAGAGCCTTGTGATAATCCTTTAATTTCAAAATGTTAGATAAAAGTTTGTTACGTGCAAGACGAGCCTAATAGAAATGGAAGTATTATAACAAAGGAAACTGCAAAAAAGATGGCTCCTTCGTTGAGAGGAACTCCAATTGTTGGATATTATAATGAAAACAATGAAGATTTTGAGGCTCATAATAAAATTGCAATAATAAATAATAAGGTTACTTTTCAAGACATGACTAAACCTTATGGGTTTGTGGACTTAAATGCTAAAATTTGGTTTTAGAAATATGAAGATGAAGATGGGGTAGAGAGAGAATACCTTGTTACTGAGGGTTGGCTTTGGACTAGTCAATATGAAGAATGTCAAAGAATAATAGATGAAGGTAATAATCAATCTATGGAGTTAGATGAAGCTACACTTGATACCTCTTGGACAAAAGACAAAAATGGTTTACCTTAGTTTTTTATTATAAATGACGCTAATATTTCAAAACTTTGTATTTTAGGCGAAGATTTTGAACCTTGTTTTGAAGGAGCTAATATAACTAACAATACAGAATTTTCATTGAATAAAGAATTTATGACAACTTTATATTCAATGTATGAAGAAATTAAAAAGATTACAAAAAATCAGAAAGGAGCAGAAGAAGTGAATATTACTACTTATGCAGTAGAAATAGGAGATAGACTTTTTAGTCTTATTTGGGAATATTTACGTGAAAAATATCCTAATCCTAAAGACTCTTGGTGTTCTGCTTATGCTTTAGATGGAATTTATGAAGACGGTGAGCAAAAGTTTGCAATAGTAAAATGCAAAAAAACTAACAGTCTTTTTAAATTAGGTTTTACTTTAACAGAGGAAGATGGGGTTACTTTTGCGGAAGACCTTGAATCTGTAAAAGCAGATTTTATTCCAGTAGAATCACAAAATCAATTTTCATTAGAGGAAATTGAAAAGTTTGAAGCTGAGTATAAGAAGAAGAACGAAAAAGATGGAGATAATAGCACTTCTGATGATTCTAATAATAAAGAAGATGATTCAGAAGGAGAAACTTCGGATGATTCAAATACAGAAGAAGGAGACGATTCTTCTGATGATTCAAAAGAAGACGATAAAAAGAAAAAGAAAGAATTTTCTCTTGAAGATTATGAAGAACTTTTAGAGAAATTCAATGTTTTAGAAAGTTCATTTAATGAAATACAAGAAAAGGTTTCAAGTTTAGAAACTGAAAATAGTTCTTTAAAGGAATTTAAAGCTAATAAAGATAAAGAAGAAAAAGAAAAGATGATTGAAAGCTTTTATATGCTTTCTGATGAAGATAAAGCAGATGTTAAAGAACATATTAATGAATATTCTTTAGAGGATATAGAAGCTAAATTATCAATTCTTTGCGTTAGAAATAAAGTAAGTTTTGACAATAAAGAGGAAGAACCTACTACTGTTACAACTTACTCATTAGATAATGATGATGCGGAAGATGATACACCAGCTTGGGTTAAAGCGGTTTGTCAAGTCGCAAGAAATATGGAATAATATAAGGAGGAATAACGAAACATGATTCGTGACTTTTTAAAGAAAAATATTACAAGTCAGGCTGGTTATGTTGAATATGGCTATGGTCAGGTTGAGCCGAATCATCTGTCAGGTAAAAGAACTGGTCAAATGTATGCTCAGTTACCAGCTGACAAAGAAATTGAAGTTTTAGAACAAGGTCAGTTTGTAAAATATGATTATGCAAAAGGTGTATGTGATTTTACAGGCGAGGGTGAGTGGATGCTCGTATTTAACGAGATAAAATTGTATAGAGAAGACCAGCTTGATTGTGAATTTGCAATGCTTAAAGACAACTATCAGGCTAGGATTTATAGCCCTCTTGACCATGAAACTTTGAAGTTTATAAAATCAAGATATTACAATGGTGTTGACGCAGATGGCAATGATTCAATTAAAATTGGAGAAAAGACATATAAATTTGATGATGTGACTGCCGCACCAGATATGTACGAACCAGCTTACAATGAAGATCCGTTCACTGTAGAAGGTAGATACAAGGAAAAGAGGATGCCAGAAGGTACGACAATGGTTCCTAGAGTTCTTAAGACTAATGTAGGAGACATTATGACTACTAACTTTATTGTAGAGGAAGAGCTTGCAGTTAATGATATTCTTAAGATTAACGACAAGGGTATTCTGTCAAAGGCTGGCACTGATGAATCAATGCAATGGCAAGTAGTTAAAGTTTACACAATGCCTGATGGACAAAAAGGCGTTAAAGTAATGCGTATAGTTTAATAAAAGAAGGGAGAGATAGACGAGATGTTAGATAGAGCAAATTTACTTGCATTAATGAAACAAACTGGTAAAGCTAAACCTTCAGCTCCTACTGCTTATAGTTTTAAGGGAGAGTCATTAAGCTATGACGCACTGAATGAAACGCTTAGACAGGAATTAAAAGAACTTTGTGGAACTTATTCACTTTGGAGAGAAAATAAGAACCTTATATTTAGTCTGATTGAGGAAACTCTTGATGATGTTCTTCCAAAGAAGATTATTGAAAAGTATGATGCTTTTGCGGAAGTTAAGCAGTTTAGCCAGGGAGATAAACCTATATTCAAGAGACCTGTTGGATCAAATAGAAGAGCTAAGCAGTTCATCACAAGAGTTGGTCTTGCGGGAGTTTATGAAACTTTCAAGCTGTCAAAAGGCATGGAAAAGTTCGAAGTAAGAACTTCAGCTATTGGCGGAGCCGCTGAGATAGGCTTTGAAGAGTTCCTTGATGGAAGAATCCAGATGGATGAAGTTTATAACATCATTCTTGAAGGAATGGACGAGCTGATTTCTAAGGAAATTGGTGCCGCTCTGAAGGCTTCAATTAATCAGCTTCCACCGGCAAACAGAGTTGCGGCAAATGGTTTTGATGAAAAAGAATTTGATAGACTTCTGACTATTGCGGCTGCTTATGGATTACCTACTATTTACTGCCTGTTTGAGTTTGCGGTAAACATGATTCCTAAGGAAGCTTGGAGATATACTGAAGCTATGAAAGATGAGCTTTGGAGAACTGGAAGACTTGCTGATTATAAGGGCAAGAGAGTTATCATTCTTGAGCAGGGCTTTGAAGATGAAACTAACTCAACAAAGGTAATTGACCCAGGTTATGCTTGGATTATTCCAAATGGAGCAGACAGCAAGCCAGTTAAGGTTGCTCTTGAAGGAAATACTATTGTTGATGAATATGTAAATAGAGATAGATCAAGAGAGATTCAGGTTTATAAGAAAGTCGGTGTTGTAGCTATGCTGGCTAATAACATTTGTGCTTATGTTGATACTTCACTTGTTGGTAAAATGGATACATTCAACTATGATGGTGTAACTGGTAAGGTTTACACTTATGATGGCAGGCTTTCTGGACAAGGAGCTTGATAAAATTATTTGAAGAAGAAAGATTTTAATTTTTCTTTCTTCTTCAATTTTATATAGATTTGGAGAAAAAGGAGATAAAATGGGTTATATTACAATAAAAAATAGAAGTGCTAGTAGAGTAGTGTATAATATTCCAGATGAAGGGATTAGAAGAGAGTTTAATCCGATGGAGAAGAAGAAAGTTGATGAAAAAGAAATTGATAAATTAATGTATCAGCCAGGAGGTCCTGAGCTTTTAGTCAACTTTTTACAAATTCTTGATAGTCAAGAAGCATTAGATGCTTTACATATTGACAAGAATACTACTCCGGAGTATTTTTATAGTGAAGAAGATGTTGCAAAATTGGTGGCAGGGTCAGATAATTTAGACAGGTTTTTAGACTGTTTGGACTTTGCGCAAGAGGGTATAATAGATTTAGTGAAAACATTAGCTGTAAAAGTTCCAATGACTGATACACAGAAAATTGAAGCTTTAAAGAAGAAAACTGGGTTTGATGTTTTAGCGGCAATTAGAAACATGGAAGCAGAAAAAGAAGATGAACCGGATTCGATTGAAAAAACTATTCCAGAGAGAAGGGTCGCAACAAAGGAGGAAGCGCCTCAAAGACGAGTTCAGCCAGAAGAAACAGCAAGTAATGAAAACAAAGCACCTGAGCCACCTAAATATAAAAGGGTATAAAAATGGGAAGTGCTTTTACAGAAGTATATAATCGCTTTCTAGGTTAGATTACTGACGACATGTATATGGAAACTACACCAGAAGAGACTTTGCGGGATTTGCAAAGTCTTTTAATTTAGGCTTTACCTGGTTTTGAATTTCCAAGAAAAAATATCTTAGATTATGAATTAAAAACATTAACTATTCCAGAAGACCAAGTAGTTCCTTCTGATTTTGTAATTGGAGTTGTTTGGGAAGATGGAGATGATGTAAATTTAGATCCTGATAAAGTACCAGATGTTTTAATAGAACGTTCTTATTTTGCGGAAGAGCTTACCGCGGAGGAACAGAATATTTTAGCTATCCTTATGATGAATGGTTGGTTGCAGCGATAGGTAACTTCAGTCGAGAATACACGGATGAAATACTCGGGGTGAAAATCTTGCCCCCTTTATTAGAAATAATAAATGAAAAAATTTTAGGAAAAAACTGGAACCCTGAGATGGGAATCAGAGCGGAAGTTTAAGAATTAAAGAGCTTAAACACGCGCAGAGCATAGAGAAAGGAAACTTTTTAAAATGAGTAAAAGAATACTTTCTCCAAGAGCCTAGAACATCTCAAAAAGATGAAAAGATATGCCGAACTAATACGAATAGGAAGTATTAGAACTATAGGATAAAAAGCCTATAGGATAACAAAATTGCAGATTTTAAAATGACCAGCCAAGCGAATCATTTAGCCAAGTTACAGAGTCTTTTAGGCGAGTGTTAGCGACAATCTATCCACTATCAACGTCTTTATAAAAGACGAGAAATAAATCCAAAGAGTGGACAGTATTAGTCTACTTGGTATTGGTTTGGAGAACATGGTACTACAAACATCAGATAAATATAATTTTGAGTTTCCGCAAAACAGCATCAATAAAAATATAATTCGTTTAACCAACCAGTTATGGAAACTCATTCCAATGCGGGAGAATAAAGAAGATTGGGAAAAGCAATTAGATACAGTTATTATTGAAATAGCTGGATTAAATAATATATTTATAGAAGAACCTGTTTTTTTACAGTTACTTGCAAAACTTGAAGGATTGCAAATAAAGGTTGAAATTAGTTTTGAATTATATAGAAAAACAGTGTTTGAATCTATAAGTTTAATTTAGGAGTTGAAGAAAAAATGAATTTATATGAAATTTAGAAAAATCCTAAAACACGAATAAAAGATATAGATGCTAATAAACCTCCTACTCCAGATATTTATTTTACAAGTGGTCTGGAGATATTGAATAATAGACTCCAGAATTAGGGAGGTCCAGCCTAGCAATCCCGCATGGTAAAAGATAAGCTCAAAACTTTAGATAAAGCCGTTAAGTATTCGTACTAGGCAGCAAAAATAAAAAAATTTCTTCCAAGAGGAGAAGATTTGCGGGGATTAGATAATGAAGAGATTCCCGCACTTATAAATCCTAATAAATTAAAATAGGATTATGATGATAAAATAATTTCAGTTAGGTATGACTATGACTTCAAGCCAGGCGATATATTTGAATGGGCATAGACTGATACCTATTGGTTAATATATTTATAGAATTTAACAGAGCTTGCTTACTTTCGTGGAGACATTAGAAAATGTTCGTATTAGATCATCTGGGAAGATGAAGGTGAATTGCATGATACTTATGCAGCTATTCGTGGACCAGTTGAAACGAAAATAGATTATGTACAAAAACACTTAGTAAGCATAGATAGACCTAATTATTCTTTAAATATTTTAATTCCCAAAACAAAAAATACGTTAAAATATTTTTAGAGATATAGTAAATTTTATTTACAAAATGATTACAATTAGGTCTGTTGGAGAGTAGAAGCTGTAGACTGGATTGGTATGCCTGGTATTATTGAGGTCAATGCTACAGAATACTACGAAAATAAATTTGAAGATGACGTGGACAAAGGGATTGCGGGTTCGCTAAAAATGAAACCCTTAGACCCGAATAATGATGATTTAATCAAGGGTGATACTTTTATTAAGCCAAAAGTGATGGTGACCTTCCGCACAAATAATGATGGTGTGGGAAAATGGCATATAGATAAAAAATATCCTGTTACTATATTAAAGACTTATTTTGATGATGATAAAAATGCTTGTATAGATTTAAGATGGGATAGTGCTTATAGTGGTCAATTTGAACTTGCTTTTGGATTAAAGAAAAAGACTGTCGTTGTAGAATCATTATTTTAAGAGAAAAAGGAGAGTTTGAGAAGATATGAAAATTGAAAGTTATACTTATCCAAAATCCAGTTTTCTATCTATCGAAAAAGATATGGGTATTATCATTTCTGAAATTTTAAGAAATGATAGAATTAAAAAACTATTATATTATACTACAAAGGATTGTTTAAAGAGACCTAAATTAAAAGATAATGAGACTCTTGAATTAATTTAGAATAATATTAAACGAGTTCCAAAGCTTTATACTGATAAAGAAGTATTAAATTATTTAATGGTAAGTTTTGATAATTTTTCGCCAAATGCGGAGAATCCTTAGTTTAGAGATAATGTAATTATGTTTGATATCATTTGTCACTATGATTAGTGGGAATTAGATGATTTTAAATTGAGACCTTATCGAATTGCAGCAGAGATAGATATGATGTTTAATAATAAACATCTTACTGGAATAGGAACACTATAGTTTGCGGGAATGTCAAGAATCACTTTAACAGAAGAATTTTCTGGTCTGTGTATGATGTTTTTAGCAATCCATGGAGAAGAAGATAAGAAAAATATGCCTAAGCAAGAAGATTAGCAAGAATTTGAAGAATTTTTTGATTAGATGTATAATGATAAGCATTGATGATTTAAATATAGCTTTAATGTGCGGAAATGACATTCCAATAGTTGATTGTTAGTTAGTTGCACATTAGCCGTCTATTCAAGAACTTGCTCTTCTAGGTGAACGTTCTATTTTTATGGCGGCTCAAACTCTTAACGTCCATAAAAAATTAGTAAAGGCAGAGGACATTTCTTTATTAGGGGAGATAACTAATTTTGAAGTATTTATGATGGTGATGAACGACGAAAGAACGCAAGATAAAAAAGAAGAAGTAATGGAATTGCTTTAGTTGGTTTTTCCAGAATATAAAATTTCATTATTACCTCGTTCATTAGGTTTTTTCAAAGAGGGACTGAAATCACCTATAATGGTGGATGAAAATAATTTTGAAAGTTTATAGTATGTTTTATCTTAGATATTTTGTCAAAACTCACAATCTAATCAGGGTTTTAATCCAGTTGATAAAAAAGCGCAAGAGATTGCGGATAAGCTAATGCGGGGTCGGGCACGGGTCGCCGCACAGAAAGAGGCTGGAGAAGCAGGAGATAGTATTTTTACAAAATATATATCCATTTTGTCTATTGGCTTACATAAAACTCCTGAAGAAATAAAAGAAATGACTATGTATTAGTTATTTGATTTAGTAGAGAGATATTCTTTGTATATAAATTGGGATATAGATTTAAGAGTCCGTTTGGCGGGGGGAACCCCGAATGAACAAGCGGATGACTGGATGAAAAATATACATTAACTAGATAAAAAGTAGAAAGGAAGTGCGGTAATGCGGTTCGGGATACGCGAGATATGCGACGTCGTTCTTCGCGCCAAAGCAGCGCAGAAGGTCGGCAACAAGATTTTTTATAAGAATGAACCTGTTATTTATTTTGATACACTGAAAACTTCCACTCTTGAGGGTGCGGCAACCACGGTATATGCTCAAGGAGGCCGCGGTAACTCAAGACTTGTAGCGTGGGATAGATAAAATTTTCTCTGGCCCACGAATCTTAGTAATAAGATAAAGAAAACTCTCGTGAATTGCTGGGAAGTCTTTTTTAAAACATTCTTACTTAGAAAAAGAAGGGAGAAGATATTTTATGAAAGATAATCAGCAGCCAAGTTCTATTTATAAACCTTTACCTGAAGATAATGATTATTTGATTTATAGTGATGGTAGGGTTTATAGTTTAAAATCAAAAAGATTTTTAAAAGGAAAAATTGATAATGTAGGATATTAGGTTTATGCTTTAGCGATAGGAGATAAGATGAGTGCTAATGGTAAAAAATTATCTAAAATGGTTTATGCTCATAGATTAGTCGCCTAGGTCTTTTTAGAAAATCCTAATAATTATCCTTATGTTCATCATAAAGATGAAAATAAATTAAATAATAATTTAGAAAATCTTGAGTGGGTTTCTGAAAAAATGAACACTTATTATCATAATCTTTAGAAAAAAGATAAAAAAATTTATAAACCTAAATATTATACAAAAGATCTACCAGGAGAAAAATGGATGATTATTCCAGAACAACCAAATTATTCTGTATCAAGTTTAGGTCGTTTTAGAAATAATAGAACCAACAGATTGTTAAAAAAAGATGAAAATTAGAAATATGTTAGAATTAGTTTTGCTGATAAAAAACATTATTATGTTCATCGTTTGGTTTATTGCGTTTTTAATAATGATTATGATTTAGATGGGTTTGTGATAGATCACATTGATGGAAATCCAAAGAATAATGAATTAAGTAATTTATAGAAAATTACTTAGTCTGAAAATTGTTTAAAATAGAAAAGGTTCAACGACTAACCCGCAATGGGTGTAAACTCAAGTGAGTTTGAAGCGCGAGACTCCTGCGTAATGTAGGATGAAGATATAGTCTAATCTGAATGTATAAATAAAGATTCAGTAGTTCATTAGAGAACACGCATCACCTAGCTAGTGTTGCGGAATGAAACGGGGAGAAAGAACGATAACCTTCACGATGGAAGATGCCCTCATATCCCCGGCAGGATTCATGATTCTGTCAGGTGCAGGACTTGTGGAGGCTAGTGCTAAAGAAACAATTAAGGTTCACAAGACAGAGACAACTGATGAGGTTGTTGTTGATGAAACTGGAATTGTATCAATAATAACAAAAGAAAAGCCATATGTTGGCAATAAGAAAGAAAATTTAATATATGTAATGTTACTGGAAGATGGTGAGCCAATTACGGAGCCATATATTCCAGATATTGCGGCAGTCGATGCTATAGAAGCTGTTAAGTATGACAGCGCGGAAGGTGCATGGGTAACAGCCGCAGAGGAAGACCATCCAGAAGGATTTAGGTTTAAGTTAAAGGCTACTGATGCTATTAAGGCAGATGCAGCAACAGGTTTCCCTGGTTTTGAAACTGGCAGTGTAGTTTTAGTAGACTTCTATACAGAGGAATCAAGTGGTGTTCAGCAGATAGATATTACTCCGGATAAGTTCGGTGGTAACTATTACTTAGAGGCTTCAACACTGTTTAGAAATCAGAGCGGTGTAGATATGCCTGCTGAGTTTATTATTCCTAACTGTAAAATTCAGTCGAACTTTACGTTCACAATGTCTTCTTCTGGTGATCCAAGTACATTTACTTTCACACTCGATGCTTTCCCTGATTATACTAGATTCAACAAGACGAAGAAAGTATTAGCAGCAGTTCAGATTATTCAGACTGCGGGAACAGCTGATGTAGAGAGAATTGGTACTTATCATAACTATGGTGAGTATGAAGACAGATTTAATAAAGAGCAGGCTTCTTTCTTTAGAGACGAGCTGTGATTATAAGGGAGGTATTTTTATAATACCTCCCATTTTTTTATTATAAGGAGAAAAAAGGAATGGCTAATTTATACATACATTATTGGTTTAATCATTATTTAAACAATGGTGTTTCTTATGGTTCTTCACCTAGTGTTTCTAATATAAACCCAGAGATGGAATTAGAAACAGCTGTTGCTAAAGCAGAAAAAGATACTCTGGATAAAGCTGCTGTTTAGACTAACCAAGCGAAAGCTAAATTTTTGGAAAATCTTTTAAATTATTTTATGAATCCAAAAGAGAATAAACACTTAGTAGGAAATTATGACCTATCTAGTGCGCAAAGGCAAGAAATAGAATAGGCAATAATTGAAACAATGGAAGAACAGATTTAGTTCACAGAAATTGATTTTAATAAAGGTGAAGTAAAAGGTGTTTCTCAACATGGTAAAACTTCTTCTGTGCAAGCTAGAGGATTGAAATAGAGTAAAGCTGGTGAAAACAGAGCCTTTTCAGTCTGGGCTTTTCAATAGCGTGTTTAGAGAATGGAAGAGTAGGTAGAAGCTGCGATAGCTGGAGGTCTCGGAAAAGATGGAGCAGAGGCTTCCGCAAGAATGACAAAAGTAAGAAATGAATGGGAAACTTTTAAAAGAGATGTATTAGACGCTCAGAATATAAAAATGGTTGCTCAAGGTTCTGGTAGTATTAGAACTACAATGGAATCTTTTCAGAGAGAAATAAAAGAAATAGGCGGTTTAATTTATGCGGGAAACCTTAAATCAAAAGCACAAGGATTGTTTGGAGAATATGCGGCTAGTGCAATTGGTACGATAATTGAAAATATGGAGAATGAAAATGTTGATAAAATATTAAAAGATGATTTTAAAAAAGGCTTTAAGAATACTAAAAAGATGACAGGCGATAATTTAATACAAGGACAAGTTTAGGTTGGTGATTTTACTGATTTAAATAGTTTTGATAAATATCAAGGAGATAGACTGCCAGAAAAGATGCAATTAACAGATGAAAATAATTTAACTTATACCGCTGCCGCATCCAAAAGTAAGTTAGATTTAATTATAGATGGCATTGGTTCGTTATCAGTTAAAAATTATAATTTAGGTGCGAATACATTTGCGCAGAAGGCTGGAATAAGTTTAGTAAGTGGAACAAGTTTATTTTATATGTTAATGACTGAACCTATGTTTACTGCACATTATTTGAATATCGTGGGTAAAACAGGAAATTCAAAGGCAGATAGTGGGAGAGATACCTTCCATGAAACCGCAAATCGTTTTATGCGGAGGCTACTGTTTTTAAAGGCTATTGCGGGAACCTCTAGGCATGATGAAAATACAGGGGCAACAGAAAATGTAAATCTTTTTGCTATAAACGATAGTTCTACTGGACGCTGGAGAATATATGAAGTACAACAGTTATTAAATACTGTGGCAAAAGATGTTGATAAATATGTAACAGTTGATGGGATTGATAATAATTTTTCTGTTCCTAATACTTTTGTTTCTAATTCAAAGAATAATCCTTTTGTAAATGCGCAAATACGTGTTAATGAAATGATAGCAAGCTTAAATTATAAAATAAATGTTCATGCTCATTTAGACTTATTTAAATAAAAGTTTGACATTTTTTATTTTTTTTGTTAAAATAAAAGAAAAGAGAAAAAGGAGATTTATTAAATGGCACCAAAATTAGGTTTTACAAAATTAAAGATTAATCATTATGAAAAGATGGTTAATTATTTTGAAATAAACGATGTAGAAGTAGAAGTTAAACAGTATCTTCCAATAGAAGATAAATTAGAAGTAATTACCAATGTTTTAAATAATGCGGTTGATGATAAAGGTTTTTACAATCCCGCACGTATTGAAATTTTCTTTACTTTAGAAATGATATCTGCTTATGCTAATATTAATGTTACTGAGAAATTAAGAGAAGATGTTTTTAGGACATATGATAGACTTGTTGCTTCTGGACTATATGAAAAGTTTAAGGAAGCTCTTCCAGAATCAGAATTTAATCAAATGTGGAGTTGGTGTATGGAGTCAATCCAATCTGTTTATAAGTATAGAAATTCTATTATGGGTATGCTGGAAACCATGAATAATGATTATAAAGAATTAAATTTAGATGCAACAGAGATTGAAGAAAAACTTAGTAACAAAGAGAATTTAAGTTTAGTTAGAAACATAGTTGACAAATTGGGTTAATTTAATATTGTTAATTTTCAAAATTAATGAGAATTATAGGGAGAGAATGAAGAATAGTTCTCTCCCTATTTTTTATTTGCAAATAAAAAATATAGATAAAAGGAGAGAAAGGAGAATAAGAATTTGGCTAAATAGTTAAATGTAAATATGGCTTTTACTGCTGATACTTCTTAGGCAAAAGCTTAGATAAGAGAATTATAGTCTTTGCTTAGAGATATTACAGCAGGAAATCTAGGAAGCTATAAAGAATTGGGCTTTACTAAAGAGATTAATTCTGCTATAAAAAAAGCTTCTGAATTAAAATATATTTTGTCTAAATCAACAAATGAAAGTGGAGATTTAGATTTAAAAAGATTTTCAGAAAATTTAAACAAAAGCAAATTAAAAATAAGTGATTATGCTGATGCTTTATAGTCACTAGGACCAAAAGGTGAATAGGCATTTCTTTAGTTGGCAAAATCAGTAACTTCAAGTACGGTTTAGTTTGATAAAGCCAGAGGTGTGCTTAATGAGATGTGGGCAACTATGAAAAATACTGCTAGATGGCAATTGACTTCTAGTATGTTACATGATTTTATAGGTGGTTTATAGTCTGCATATGGATATGCACAAAAATTAAATAAATCTTTGACTGATATTAGAATAGTATCGGGAGAAAGTGCGGAAAGCATGGCTGATTTTGCAGATCGCGCGAATAAAGCCGCAAAAGAACTGGGCTCGACTACGCTGAAATACTCCGATGCCTCGCTGATTTATTTTCAATAGGGGCTGGATGACGACGCGGTAAAAGAGCGAACAGACGCGACTATAAAAATGGCAAATGTAACAGGAGAAGCTGTTGAACAAGTTTCGTCTTATATGACTGCAATCTGGAATAATTTTAATAAAGCTGGAGATGAGTCTGCTGAACACTACGGTGATATCATGACATTGCTGGGTGCTGAGACAGCCGCAAGTTCTGAAGAAATAGCCGGAGGACTTGAAAAGTTTGCTTCTATTGGAGATACAATAGGTTTATCATTTGATTATGCGGCATCCGCAGTTACTACAATAGTGGATAGAACAAGAGAGAGTGAAGACACTGTTGGTAATGCATTAAAAACTATTTTCTCAAGAATGGAATCTTTAAAACTTGGAGAGACATTAGAAGATGGAACCGATTTAAATAAATACTCTAAAGCTTTAAAAACAGTTGGTATAGATATTAAAGATACAACTGGTGAATTAAAGGATATGGATTAGATTATTGATGAAGTGGGTGGCAAATGGGGCGAGCTAGGAAGAAATGAACGTGTAGCATTAGCTCAAACTGTAGCTGGTACGATGCAATATACTCGTTTTATGGCATTATTTGATAATTTTGATTTCTTTGAAAATATGGTAGATTTGTCTAAAAATGCTGAAGGAACTTTAGAGAAACAGAATGAAATTTATGCAGAGTCGTGGGAAGCAGCAAGCAATAGGATTCGCGCAGCTTTTGAAGGTATTTGGCAGGACGTAATAGATGATAAATTTTTTATAAAATTAACTAATAATATAGCAAATGTTGTTGAAGCTATTGGGACTATCATAGATAGTGTAGGTGGCTTAAAGCCTATTTTATTAGCTGTTTCTACCATTATGCTTAAAGCTTTCGGAGATAATATAGCAGAATCAATTCGTACTATTGGTTTAAATTTAAAATTTGCTACAAAAAGAGGAAGAGAACAAGTTTATGAAACTCAAAAAAAATCAGCTTAGGAATTAATTGATAAAAATAATAGCTCTGGAGCAGATGCTTTAAGTTCAGACATATATAAAAGACATGGAGATTAGTTGTTTGCTCTAATAGAAAGAGAAAAAGAATTAAGAGAGATAGGAAAAGAAATAAATGAAGAGGATAAAAAACGAATAAAAAATTTGATGGATCAAAATCTTTTGCTTGGAGAACAAATAATTGGAGGGCAAAAAGAAAATGATGCTAGAGATAAACAAAATCAAGAATTAATTGATGACACTTCTAATAAAGTAAGTAGAAGATTAAACAACAGATATGATTAGACACTAACATCAGACGAAAAATAGAATTTTAAACAATATGTTGGAATATATGATAGTTCAAAAAATGCTAAAGAAGATAATAAAAGAGTTGACTTATTTAAAAAAGATTTAGAGAGTTATGATAGATAGTCTAAAGCTTATTATAACTATTAGGAAGCTTTAAATCTTATTAAAGAAAAATCAAAAAATATTATGAACACTGGAATATCTGGAGAAGTTTCGAAAAAGATAATGGAAAATAACCCCGGTGATTCAGATGAGGCAAAAAATAAAAGATAGTCTGAAGAAAAATTAGAGATATTTAAATAGTAGTCTTCAAAGCTTTCAAATTTATAGAAAGAAGTATAGAGTTTACTTAATACTTTTGATGATTTAGGTTTTGAAATGAAAGATTTAGGAGTAGATTCTAAAAAATTGAAAGAATTATTTAATAATCTTGAAAATAATGGTGTTGGAAAGTTTGAAAACGCAATTAAAGAACTTGAAACTGAGATGAATAAAGCTGAAAAAAGTTTAAATAAAAAAGGTTCGACATTAAACTAGAAAGGAAGAGAGCTAAGCAATAGTTTTAATGATAATGTTTTAGAAGATATAAATAAAAACAATAGAAAAACTGCAGAAAAAAATAGAGAAATGTCTAAGGAAAGAGATGTTTATGAACAAAATGCTGATGATAATGAGGGGGCAATAAGAGGTTTAGAAGCAAAGTAGCCAGGAAAAGCAGAAGGTGTTGTAGCATTAGGCGAAGCTTTTTTATCGTTAGAGATGGCAATATCTTCTGTAACAGGTGCCTATAACACTTTGATGAGTTCAGAAGCTACAATTTTTGAAAAAATGTCTGCTCTTTTTATGGCTATCGGAATGGGAATACCTTCTATTGTAAGTTTAGTTAAATCTTTTTAGATTTTAAAAGCTGTTTGGGTTGGTGAAGTTGTACCTGGAGCGGCAGCGGTTATTGCAAGTTTAATTGGGGTAGAAGTAACAGAACTTCAAACTATGACAGCCACTGAAGTTTTAAAAGCGTCTTTAAGTAGTTTATATGTAATGTTAGCCCCTTTTTTACCAATTATTATTCTTATAACTGGAACATTAGCCTTATTAACTGTTGCGATTGTAAAAAATCATTAGGCTACTCATAAGCAAAGAGAAGAGTATGAAGATTTAAAAACAGTAAGTGAAGATACTTCTGCTGCATTAGATGGAGTAAAAAATTCTGTAGATGAATTAAATACCTCTTTAGATGAGATTGATGATAAAAAAGAGGCATTAAAGAATTTATAGAGCGGTACAGCAGAATGGCGAAAAGAAGTTGGCGAATTAAATGAAGAAATATTAGATAGTATTGATAGTTTTAACAATTTAAATAATATCCTTCCAGATAACAAACAAGAAAAAGCAAAAAAAGAAATAGCTAAAAAAATAAAAGAAGAAGGTGCTGGAGATAAAAAAGCTAGTGACATAAGCTTAGATTTAGAAGAAGGAACAGATTATTATACTGATTCAGAAGGTGTTTTATAGTATACTAAAATAGGAGAGATAAAAGTAGAAACAATAAATTCTATGATTGTAGAAGAAGCTACTATTTAGTCTATGAATGCAAAAATAGCTGAAAAAGAAAGTGAAGCTGATGCAAGGCTTGAAGAGCTTTTAGGACAAAAAATTAAAACCAATGAATCTCCTTTTGAAGTTTAGTCACAAACAGGAAGTATGTCTTCACCAAGAACAAGAGCAGTTAGTAGTTTAAATGATGCAGATCGACGAAATGTTTATAATCAGTTAGATCCGGATGTAGCAAGGGTTTTAACAAATGCTTTATCTAATAATTTAATAAGAGAAGATGAATTAAATAATGCTAACAAGATAGGAGTAGTTTTAGAGGCTAATGGAAGTTTAGCAAAAGAAACGATAGAATCTTAGAAAAAATTAATAGCAAGTACAGAAACTCTTTAGGCAGGATTAAAACAAACAGGACAAATTAGACAAGAAGCAAATAGTTATATACAAACAACAATGAAAACTAGACTAGAAGAAGATAGTGCTTTTCAAAAAGAATTAAAAGATTTTATGGAATCACAGGGAAAAGGTGATTATAAAAAATATGGCACTTATATAAGAGATTAGGCATCAAAAGATATACAAACAGCTTATAGAAGTTTAAATGATTTAGCAGTAGAAAAAGGTTTGAATAACTCTGAAGTTAAAAATAAACTTTTTGATGGATAGTCGTGGAAAAATTATAGATAGGAATTTTCTAATCAATCTATAGCTTATGGTATGCAAGATGGAAAATATTATAAAAAAGATAGTAGCGGTAAAATTAATACATCTCAGGAAGTTGATGAAAACGTTTTTGAAAAAGCTTTAACACAATGGCGAGCTTTAGACGTAGCATATGAAGATGTAACTAAAAATGCAAACAAATATTATGAAGTTCTTTCAAAAACTAAAGAAAGTTTACAAGGGTTAAAAGAATTAAAGAAAGGTTGGACTGATTGGTCAGAGAGCATAAAAAACTCAGGAAAGGTATTAGATTCAGCAGGAGATAAGGTTAAAAATTGGAATAAACTTTTAAAAAGCGGAACTGAAGATCAAAAAAAAGCAGCAAAAACTTTTGATAATTATGCAGATTCAATTAGAGATTCAGCTGGAAAGCTTTTAAATATGGATTTAGATAAAAGCATTTTTAATGGTAAATTTTTAAATGAAAATAAAGCAACTTGGAAAGACATAGTAGAGTCAGAAGGAGCAGATGAAGAAGCTGTTTAGAAATTAGAAAATGCTTACAATGTTGAAAAGTATATGAAAATGTCTACACAAACAAATAAAGAAGAAGCAACTGTTCTTTTAGGCATGGATTTTAATGAAGAAGAATCTGTTAATAAACTAAAGGGAAAAATGAAAAGAACAAGAGAAGCTCTTTAGGCTAGTCTACAAGATTTACAAGTAGGAGTAAAACTTAATGAAGATCAAATAACAAAAGCTAATTCAGCATTGTCTTCAGTGGTAGGAACATAGCAAGATGCTTTAGATGCTTTAGACGAGATGGGAATTTCCGCAGATGTTGAATAGGTAGAAGTAGATAATGGAACTTCATCTGGTCTTTTTGAAAATATTGAAATGTAGAAAAAATCATTGCCTATTCCAAATTTTGGAACTGTTTCTTCTGTTGGTAATATGGTTAAAGGCATATCAGCTGGAATAAAAAATTTTAAAGAAACAGGAGATTTTTCAGAAGCCTTAGATGAAGCAAAAGTTGAATTTAAAGAAATGGGTACTACTGATATTTATTATCCAACTTTTAAAAAAGGAGATAGTGTAAGAACTAATCAAAAAAATCCAAATAGTACCATAGGCATATGGAAAATAAAAACTGGAAAAGGTGCTGCAACGCCAACATATAAGGGGAAAAGAAAGATTGGAAACGGTGGAAGTGGATCTAAAGATAACACTAAATCAACTCCACCAAGTCAAAGAGGACCAGGCTCTTCTGGGTCAAGAACTCCTTCTCGATCTTCACGCTCTTCCACCCCTAAAAGAGCTAGCAAAAAATCTTCTACATCTAAATATACTCGATACAAAGAAATAGACGATACCATGTCTCGTTTATCTAAAGCAACTGAAAGATAGGTAAAACTTGAAGATTAGCTTTATGGTAAAAAGAAACTTGACGCTATGAAACAAGTTAATAAAAACCTTCAAGCGGAATTAAAAGCTATCCAAAAGAAAAGAAAAGAGGCAAGAGCTTATAGTATAATAGACAAAAACAATCTTCAAAAAGACTTAAAAGAAGCAGAAAAAAATGTTGCGGATGCTATTAAAAAATTAAATAAAGAAAATAAGAATAAGAAAAGTGCTAAATTAAAGTTTACTCCTATAACAGAATTTACTTTTAATAAATATGGAGATGAAAGGCATAGATGCTTAGTTAAAATCTTTATATAAAACTTATAATAAAATTAAAAGTGGAGACGTTCAATCTACTTTTTATGAAAAACGTATTTAGCCTTTAGAAGAAGCAATGTCTCAAATAGAAGCTGCGGTTAAGCAATATGATGAAACTAGAGAGTTAATGATTGAACTTCAAGAAGAGTGGAATGAAAAGTATCTTGAATCTGTCTCTTATTAGGTTGAGTTAAAATTAGAATTAACTGAAGGTTCTAAGAAATTAATTGATTATTTTGCAAGCAAATTAGAAAGTGATGCTTATAAGATAGGAGAATTATTCTCTTACACTTTCACTAAAACTTATGAAAATATTAATGATTCAGTTGCGGCTTACACCGATAAAAATTATCAATTACCAGAAGGTGGAGATAAATTAACCTACTTAGAAAATATACAGAAGTAGTATGAAAGAGGTACTATAACTTAGGCTAAATATGTTGAAGGATTAAAAGAAGAAAGAGACGCTTTATTAGAGCAAGCTTAGAGCTATATTGAACTTAATAATAAAATGAGTAATTGGTATGAGGATTCTTTATCAAAAGTTTAGGAAGAATTAAATAGATATACTCAAAATATAGAACAAGCTGTTTCTGCTATGGAACATATGAAAAATGTTCTTGATTTAAGTGGAGAATCTAAAGATTATAATAAATTATTAAATTATCAAAATAGAATCGTTGGACTGGCTTAGCAACAATATGAAATCTCATTAAAGAATTATGAAGCTAGATAGAATGAATTAAAAATATTAGACGATGAAGCTAAAAAATCTACTTATAATGAAGACCAATAGAAAGAGTATGAGAAACAAAGACAAAATATTATAAATCAAATTAATCAAGCTGGTGAAGAAGTATTATCTAATTATGAAACAATACTTCAAGGAGCACAGACTTTATTAGAAACTTAGTTAGAAAAAGCTAATAAAGCTATAGATGACTTCTTGTCTGATACAGTAGGTGGTTTTGATGAACTTCTCGACCAGATGGATAGAACATCCAATAGACAAGATGAATATCTAACTAAAACTAATTAGATTTATGAGATGAATAAAATGTTGCGGACGCTGAGACAAGATATGGATAAGTCTGATAACAAAGCCGCAAAACAAAGAATGAAAAACTTTGAGAACGAATTAACAAGTCTTAAAGAAAAAGGTGAATTAAGTCAATTAGAGTTATAGATTGCGCAAGCCCGCTATGAGTAGCTTAAGGCCCAGATAGCACTGGAAGAAGCCTAGAATGCAAAACAGACAGTGCGTCTCCGCAGAGATAATGAAGGAAATTATGGGTATGTGTATACCGCAAATGAAGACCAAATAAATGATGCAGAATAGTCTTTAGATGATGCTAATAATAGTTTATATAATATTTATCTTGATGCATCAAACAATTATAATCAAAAAATAATTGATTAGACTTAGAGCTTATTGTCAAAACTCCAAGACATTGAAAACAGTGATTTATCAAAAGAGGAAAAATAGCAGTTAAGAGAAACCGCAATCGCGCAGTATAAAGAATTAATCGGCACTTCCGCAAAATTAGCTGAGATAGGATAGAATGGATTAAAGATAGACTTTGGTGCTTCTGGAGAAGATTGGGTATCTAAATATACTGGTCCAGTTCAAAATATTCTTGGAAACTTAGATAGTTCATTAAAAGAGTATTTAGAAAAAGTAGATAGTGCTAATGAAGATTATCAAAAAATTTATGATAAATACCTTGAATAGACTAATAAAATTGCAGAAAATATCTATAATACATCTTAGGATTCTTGGAAAAAATTAATGGGTGAAGATGGTAAATCTGGTTTATTAAAAGAATTAAATGATGAAATGTTAGAATAGGTTAAAAATATTTCAACATGGCTAGAGAAACTGGCAACTATTTTAAATAAATTAACCAATTTGGAAGATATTATTAAAAATTTAAATGATGCTATTGCAGCTGAAAATACGGGTGAAAGTGCTTTAGATAGTAATTATAATTTTAATAGACTAATGAAAAATATTGCTGGTAATCAATTTAATGATGTCAATTCTACTGCTTATAGTGCTGATAATGATAGTGCCTTAGTATTTAAAGATAAAAATGGTAAAATGAGTTTTAATGCAGTGGCAAAAGCAATGAATAATACTTCAATTTAGGCTCAGAATGAAAAAATAGCTTCAACTATTTATGAGAAAATATCTAATGGAGCACATGGTTTAATAGGATATGATGAAGAAGGAAAATTGGTTTATGTAACCACATCAAATGGAGCGCAAGTAGGTAAAACAAATATATCTGGTTTAAAAGACTCATTAGCTAAAAAAATAGGAGACAACACTTCACTATAGAATGCTAAAAATGCTAAATCAGCGCTTCAAAAATATCTGAATGAATTAAATAAGAAAAAATCTAAGTCAGGTACAAAAAAAGAGTTAAGAAATAAATATAATAGTTTGGTTAATCAAGCTTTTTCAAAAAAGGACAAATAGGATAAATATAAAATAAATAGCAACACTAGCAAAAAAGATATTGAAAAATTAATTAAAAAACTTGATAGCGTTATATCAAGTAGAAGAAAATCTTACTGGGAAAAATCAAATCATGAATTCGTTCAATTTAAAACAGGTGGCTATACTGGTGATTGGGGCGGACAAAATGGAAAATTAGCAATGCTTCATTAGAAAGAAATGGTATTAAACAAAGATGATACTAAAAATCTTTTAGCATCAGTTGATGTTATTAGAGGTATTGTAAGTTCTATAGACTTATAGGCTTTATCAAGATAGTATGGTTCAAATGTTTCTTCTTAGAGCTTAACTAATTTCAATGGTAATAGTTTATAGTAGGATGTGCGGATTTCCGCTGAATTTCCGAATGTTCGGGATAGAAATGAAATTGAAGCTGCGTTTGACAATCTTGTTAATCGAGCTGCACAATATGCAAATAGGAGAGTTTAACTCTCCTATTTTTTTCTTTTTTGTTCAATTGACTTAAAATGAAATTTATGTTATAATAGAAAAAGAGAGAAAGGAGAAAAGATATAATGAGTACAGATGTTGCTGAAAATTTATTTAATTCTATTTAGACAATTGTAGATAAAAATTTAGAAAAATTAAATTTTGATACAACTGTAAAGGGTTATATAGTAGATAACTCAGAAGCGACAAAAGGAAAATATATTGTAAAAATAGGTTCTAATACTTATGAAGCCTATTCAGAAAATCTTGAGTATGAAATTAATGATAACGTTTATATTTCAATACAAAACAATGATTATTCTGAAGTAAAGATAATAAAAGGAAAAGTTCTCTCTACCGAAGATGAAGACTATATAAAAGAAGATACTTCTTCTATTTTTTTAGATATGACAGGAGATATGGCAAGCAATGTTATCTCTGGATAGTTGGTTGCTAATCATCCAGAAGTAAGTAAACAACAAGTTTTGTTATTATATGAAACTTTTAATGCGGAATCTCATATTAATTATAATAAAATTTATTTATCAGCTGACTTCCGCACATAGTTATCTGGATATAATATAGTAGAAGGAAGTTATGGTCTAAAAATTGTAATAGAAAATAATAAAGAAGAGGATGGGCCAAAAGAGTATTGTTTTGATTGTTCTCAAATGTTTGGTAGGGTTTATAATTTTTTTAAAGATACTAAACAATCTATTATTTTAAATATAGAAAATGAAGAAGCGATTACCTCTGTTTCTTTATATTTTTATCAAGTAGGTGGAACTTTTTATAATGATAAAAAGGAATTTTTAGAATATGATAATATTCCTTCTAATCTTTTTGTTTCGAATATTGATTTCCGCATGGGATATGATTCAAGTTCTTTTGCTGTTGGAGAAGAAAAATTATTTTTAACAACAGATGGTAATTTATCTTATGGTTCTGAAATAAATGCTGACTTAAATAGAACTTTAACATTGCGATGGCTCCATTGGGATAACGGCGTTCCCGCAATGATAGATAAT
>ERZ1026856.364-NODE-364-length-29797-cov-20.546399_pt1 | contig 29797 bp, 28 predicted proteins | sample MGYA00380158_ERZ1026856 | MGnify/ENA primary metagenome ERZ1026856 (study PRJEB33269, sample SAMEA4719794) | human gut metagenome | biome: human-associated habitat; feature: organic feature; material: feces | place: Cameroon | collected 2013-10 ...
TAATAACACTAATGCAAATAACAATACTGAAAATTTAAAACAAAATGACAAAAGAATAGATTTTGATATTAAAAAAACTATATCTAATATGATAAAAGTATTATTGGAATGGTTTGGTAGATTGAAAGATGCCATGGGTAATTTTTTTAAGGGATTTCGAAATATAAATCATAAGAAAATAATGAAAGAGATATTTACTGATCCAAATAAACATAATAAAAAAGTAAAAGTTTATGATTATATTAATTTACGAAATGGTGTAAATAATGTAACGAATCTTATTAAAAATGCGGAAAAAGTTTTTCAAGATGCAAGAAAAAATAAAAATCCAGATTTAGCTAGTTATAAACAAAAAATAACAGTTGCTCTTAAAATGAAAAGATACTCAGGTAGTGATTTAAAGGCTTCAGTGTATGGATGTTTTATAAAAAATAATAAAAAAATAGGAATAACTATAGGTCAACTTAATGAGCAAATAGTTTCGAGTTATTTACTTGGAGCTAGTGATGTTATAAATAATATAGAACATTGGAAAAATGATTTAAAAAGAACTATGGAGCAAACCAATAATGATATATATCAAGATTATAATGTTGGTGTATTAGATAAACAAACAGCTAAAAAATTTACAACAATGTTAAAAACACATACTTCTACAATTGAGAAAATATGTGTTCAAGCAATGAAATGTGTTAAAAAAGGATTTACTGATTTTAATAGATTATTAACTAAAGGAAATGGTACTACTGATAATATAGAAAACCAAAATAACAATAATAATAACAATAATGATAATGGAGGAAATAATAATGGATAACTTTATAACTAGAGTTAAACATATAGTAGATTCCATATGTTTTGAACAATTTTTATATGATAATGAAAGAGTTAGAAATGATTATGAATTTGAAGAATTGCTGGATTTTATAGATGGTATATCAAAAAAAGATAGAAATTATTTAGCATTGGATTATAAAATAGATAATGCTAAAATGAATAAATTTGTAATGATAAAATATGAAGGTTCTATAATAGGATTTTTATATAAAGATAAAAATTTATTAGATATGATATATATTGATCCTAAATATAGAAATAAGGGTATATGTAATAGTTTAGTTAATCAATTTGGAAAATCTGGTGATATTGCAAAAACTAAAACATACAATAAAACTATGTGTGGTATATTAAAGAAAAATAAATGGAAAGAAATAAAAAGAAATTCAGAGACAATAACATGGGAGAAGGAGTGATTATATGAGTTCTATAGAATATATTAAAAAAGCTTTGTATAAACTAGATAATGATAATCTAATAACCTTCTTATTAGATGTTATTACTTGTGGAGGTATAGAAGAAGTTACAGATTATGATTCAACTAAACAGTATAGAAAAGATGAAAAGGTATATAAACAAGATGATGATGGTACACATCATATTTATGTATCTACAGTAGATTCTCCTAAAGTAGGTGTTATTTTATCTAGTGAATGGGTTGATTTATTACAATCTTTTAGAAGACCAATAATAAATGCAACTGATGTTATTTCTACATGTGAAATGATAGAAGAAACGATTTTATGTACAATGTCTAATCAAACACAATTCACAATAACAACTCCTAGTGTTGAAAATAAAATATATACAATAAATGTATATCATCCAACAAAAGGTAGATTGGCACAAACAGATTGGACATTAAATGGTAGAATTATAAAACTTAATTCTGGGTATGAAGTACCTAATATAGGTGATAAATTAATAATAGATTTATTAAAGAAAAATTAAGGATATATGAGTTTTCTCATATATCTTTTCTTACCTTCTAGTGTAATTAATGAATTTTCATTACTATATTATAATAGTGAATAAAGGTATAAAATGGTTTATATCTTATTCAAATAAAATTATATTTTTATATACTGTAGGAGGTATTGTTATGAAAAAAATAGAAAAAAGTTATTTAGAAGAATTATACGAAGAATTAGCATTTGAATCAATTGAAGAAAAAGAAGAAGTTGTTAGTTTAGAAAAATTCGGTAGACATTCTTATACAAGAGCAGTAAAAGAAAAAACATTGGAATTAGAATTAGAAATTCTAGAAATGAAAAGAGGTGAATTCTAATACATATGAAGGCAGGACTTTACATCCTGCCTTATTTTTTTCTATGTTCCAGTTTATTTTTTATAAAATATACCACAATTTAATAAAGTGAAAGATGTAATAATTTCAATTATATATTATATAATTGAAAGAAAATAAAATTATTGGAGGTATGTGTTATGAAAAAATTATCAGGAAATAAATATGCAGAGGTATATACGAATTATATAGGTAGATACACTACCAGAATATTTACGTCTGATTCAGGCGATGTTTATCAAAACGACGGACTTGAACTTGACGAAGAAGGTAAATTGAAATTATTGCAATTAAAACATAAAGGATATATCATAAAAGAAGATTAATCAATACTAATATAAAAAAAAATAAGGCGAAGCCATCGTACTTCTCGTCTATATATAAGGGTGGCAATTTAAGGAGGTATTTATGTCTAAATATGTTAAAGTAAAATCTAGTTTAGTTACAACTTATGCATTATCAAAAGCAAAACCTTTCGTTTTACCACCAGTAGGCAGTAAATGTTATACAAGACACTACACTACAATACCTGGTTCTCCACATATAAGTGTCTTAATATATTTATTGCGTAGTAAAGGGGTTACGTCAGTTTTACCACATCTAGTTGGGCACAGTATTGCATATAGAGGTCTAGGCTATGGAACAATAAGCACAATAATGGCAACTACGACAACTGGTATAATATATTGCAGTCATTCTATTCCTCATATACCTTATCATTATACAATCGGATCATCACGTGTAATTACAACAAGTGCTTTATACAAGATGTTGACATCTGGTACTTACACTTTAGTTTAATTAGATATGCCTAGTTCATCTAGGCATTATTTTTTTATAGTAATGAAATTCATGAGATTTCACTACTATATTATAGTAGTGAATAAAGATATAAAATGGTTTATATCTTATTCAAATAAAATATATTTAAATACTCAGGAGGTATTATTATGAAAGAATTATATAATATGGTAAATGAAGGACTAAAAGAAGGGGAAGAAAGAGCAGTTGAAATATATTGTTCTTTAGCAGTAACATTGTTTCTAGATGATCCAGATGAATTGATTTCTTCTAGAAACAGAATAGATAACTACTTAGACGATTATGTTATATATTTAGCAGAAGAATGTAATAAAGACGAAATCGACAGATACATGCATCAACTACACACTAAATATCCAGTGTGCAGAGAATGTGCTATAAAAGAAGTTGCAAATGCTCGTTACGCAGTGAAGGAAACAAAGTCACCAGGAATCAGCTGGTGGACATTTTTACCAACAACATTAATGGAAGAAACAGAAGAAAAATACGGTGCTATGATTAGAGAAAAATTAGCACCGTTTAAAGATGATGTATTAATTGACAGAATATATTCTTCATGGACTAATGATCATATAAATAGGTCATTAGGATATGATGAAGAAGTAGTCATCATTGACTTATATTGTAACAATGATGTTACTATGAAAAAATTAAAAGAATTCTTAGAAAAAGAATTCGGTGGATTTAGTAACAACTTGTATTAAAATTTTATTACCTCTCTAACAATTTTGTAATAGAGAGGTAATATTATTAAGCCTGCACAGGCTTATTTTTTTGTATGTTCCTCATGAAAAACATGCATGTTTCAATTATATATTATATAATTGAATAAAAAATATATTGGGGGTATGATTTTATGAAATTTAATGAATATGTTAATCAACAAAACGAAAAGAAAATTGACAGAAAGAAAGCAAACATCAATGAGAAACAACAAAAAGTTTTTATACGAGTATTAAGAAAAATACCAAATTTAGCAATAGCATTTATAAAAATAACATTTAAAGTAATAGGTAAAATATTAAAAATGGGATTCATGGTTATGAAATGGTTAATTAATGAATTCTTAGAATGTTTAATGCTATTAAATCACATATTTACAACTTTTTCAGAAACAAAACAAAAAGTTGTGATAGGTATTGTTTGTGCTTTATTATTATTATTAACAAGTTATACGTTGTATACTAGACATCAAAATAATGTATTAAATGATGATATAGCAACAATAGAACAATCTATAACTGGAAATAATATAAATGATAATAATACTACAAAAAATGACAATAAGAAAACAGAAAATAAAGAAGTAGAAAAAACATTAAAAGAAACATCAAATGAAGAATTATTTGGCGATGTATATTTTAATGTTTTTGTGAATGACAAGTCAGATTATTATGGAAAAGGTTATGTTAGATATAAAGAAAACGATGAAGTAAAAGTATCTGTTTGTAACACTTACGGTTTAGGAGAATTTACAGATTCACCAAAATCAGGTTCTAGATATGTTAAGAATGTTACTGACTATATCAAAAATGTAGATCCTAATTTATATGAAGAATATTTTGGTAATGTAAATGCTCCAGGAACAACAACATTTACAACAGGATGGCAAACAGCTGCTAGAAAAGAAGAAGACAAAATGAAGAAATATCAATTTCAATATTTATATTTAACATATGTAAAAAATACTATGGAGGATTTAAAATCTAAATATGGTATAGATACTAATAATAAAGCAATAAAAGAATTAATATTTGCAACTTCAGTTCAATATGGATATAAAGGAACTCTTTATATATTTGAACAAGCAGGAATAGAAAAAGGTATGTCGGTTGAAGATATAGTAAATAAAGTTGAAAAAGAAAAAATAAACAGTATAGGTAATTACACTTATACTGACACTTATAAATATGACGATCAAGATAGAGAATCAATGAAGGCTAAGATAGAAAAAGAACAAAGTAAAATAATAAATTTAATATAATATAGGGGGTATGTTTTATGAATAGAAAAGTAGAAAGAATGTTTGACAAGGAAAACAGAGAAAGAGAAGCTAAAAAAAGATTAAAAGAAAAACAAGTGGCATTAATCAATGGTAGTAAAAAAATGGTAGTTGTTGGAGCAACTACACTAGTATTAGCAGGAGCATTTAGTTGCTCCCAAGCTAGTGCTTATGACAGATATGATGACAATTCATATAGAGGACTTGGATATATGTGTTTCTCTGATGAAGTAGGTAGTGACGGTGATGGTAGTTATGTTTCTCCAGGAACTGGAGATTTTGGTGGTATATCTTATGGATTATATCAATTTAGTACTACAACTGGAAGTGCTAAAGATTTTGTAAACTGGAGTAAAAATAGTGATTATCCTGAAATATATAAAATATTCCAAGATGCAGGTAATCCAAAAGCAGGAACACCTGCTTTTGGAAAAGCTTGGAAGAAGTGTTATAAAGAATTAGAAGGAAAATTTGAAGAAGCACAAACTGAATTTGCTATGAGTGAATTAATAAATCCAGGTTATGAAAAAGTTAAAAAAGAAATAGGAATAGATTTGAAAAAATCTAGAGCAAGAACAGAGTTTTTAATTTCTACTGCAAATCAATTTGGTAGAGGTGGAATAGTAACATTATTCAAGGAAGTTCAAAAGAAAGGTATCGAAATAAATGATGATATGAGTGATACTGAATTATTGGGTATTATGTGTCAACATAAATATGATACAGTAGATTATCATTTTAGAAGTTCATCTTCTGCCGTTCAACATTCAGCTAGATTAAGATTCAAAAGAGAAAAGAAAGAATTATTAAAAATAGCTAAAGAAGAAGAAGGACCTAAGTTAGATGAAATAGATACTAATAAAGAACAAACTGAAGCTACTAAAACAGAAACTTCTTCTAGCAAAACTTCTAAGAAAGAAGTTGTAAATGACACTGCAGATAAATATCAAGGAAAAGGCATAACTTATGATTTTGGAGAAAAGAATTATAAATCAGGTTCTCTTGATTGTTCAGGTTTGATATCTCAAATGATGAATGATATGGGAGTTAAAGTTGATGCAGGAAATACAAATGCTTTAAAATTTTCTAATGACAGTAAGAAAATAAATAAAGATGAAGTTCAACCAGGGGATTTGGTTTTCTGGAATGACGATAATGGAAGTAGACATAATAGTGTATACCATATAGGTATGTATGTTGGTAACGATACTATAGTTGATTGTAGTCCTTCACATAATGGTGTTGGTACTAGAAAATTATCTGAATGTAAAGATACAGGCGACATGCATTACACTTATGGAAGATATACTAAATTAGAAAACAAAATGAAAGATTATGCACAAAAAATAGTTAAATCTATAGATGAATTTGACGATGTTATAACTGTAGATAATTCAGATATAGAAAAAGAATATAAAAAAGTTGAAGAAAAAGCAAATGAAGTAAAAGAAGTTATAAATGAAAATGCTAAAGAAGATAAATCAGAAGAAACTTCTAAAGAAGATACAACAGATAATAAAGAAGACAACAATGTACAAGAAGAAAACAAAAAAGATAATGAAACTTCTTTAGATAAATCAGAAGATGCTTCAAATAAAGATGAATTCGAATCTATTATAGATGAAGATAAAGCTGATGAATCTAAAGATACAGAAAAAGATAAAGCTGAAACTGAGGATAAAACAGAAGAATCTAAAGAAGAAAGCAAAGAAGAATCTAATGATTCTACTTTAGATAAAACATTAGTAGTTGGTGATTCTCATGCTAAAGCTTTAGAAGATAAGTTAAAAGACAATAAAGATACAGAAGTAGAAGCAACTGTTGGTGCTTCAGCTTATGTTTATTTAAATGACACAAATTATTTTGGTGATAAACTAATAGACAAATTACCAAAAGACAGTGATAAAATAAATAAAGTTATTATATCATTGGGGGTTAATAATATAGAAGGTAATTCAAATATAAATGATGTTAAGAAAGTTATAGACAAAATAGAAAGCATGTATCCTGGAAAAGATATCTATTTCATGAAAGTAAATCATGTTGGTGATAAATATAAAGACGGTGATGTTGATAAAACTAATAAATTGATAGATGATTTAAATAAAGAAATAGAAAATTATGTAAAGGATAAAGATAAAGTAAAAGTTATCGATGCTTCTAAAGGATTAGAAACTGAAGGTAAATTAACTGAAACATCAGATGGACTTCATGTAAAAGACAATAACAAGTTAATCGATAATCTAGAAAAAGGAATAGAAGAAAATAAAGACAATGAAACTTCTTTAGATAAATCAGAAGATGCTTCAAATAAAGATGAGTTTGAATCTGTTATAGATGAAGGTAAAGTTAATGAATCTAAAGATGTTGAAAAAGATAAAGCTGAAACTGAAGATAAAACAGAAGAACAAAAAGAATCTTCTAAAGAAGATAAAGAAGAAACTTCTAAAGAAGAAGAACCTGTAGTTGAAGAAAGCAAAGAAGAATCTAATAACAAACAAGAATCAGAAACAGAAACTTCTTCTACTAAAGAAGATAAATCAGAAGCACAAGAAGAACAAGTTGAAAATAATAAAGAATCTAATAACAAACAAGAATCAGAAACAGAAACTTCTTCTACTAAAGAAGATAAATCAGAAGCACAAGAAGAACAAGTTGAAAATAATAAAGAATCTAAAGAAGATAAAGAAGAAGAACCTGTGGTTGAAGAACAAAAAGAATCTTCTAATAAAGAAAACAATCAAAAAGAAGAAACAGTAAATGACAAACGAGAATCAACAACAGAAACTTCTTCTACTAAAGAAGATAAATCAGAAGCAAAAGAGACAGTTCAAAATGAATCAACTAAATCTTCTAAAGAAAAAGAACCTGTAGTTGAAGAACAAAAAGAATATAAAGAAGAATCTTCTAAAGAAGAAAGTAATCAAAAAGAAGAAACAGTAAATGACAAACAAGAATCAACAACAGAAACTTCTTCTACTAAAGAAGATAAATCAGAAGCACAAGAAGAAAATTCTAAAGTTGATGAACTACACAGTAGATTACAAAACAATTTATTTGGAAGAATATTAATGGGCTAGGTTATATTAAAAGGGATTAGTGGTGTGTATCACACCACTAATCTTTATTTTTTAGGGGGTATGATAAATGAGATTAGGTATTAAAAAGATTTTAATAATAGGAAGTATAATAGTTATTGTTTGTGGTAGTGGTTTTGTATATTATAATAAAAAAGTAAATGACTTAAATAAAATGAAATTACCTGAAAAAATAATAATAGATGATTCTAATGTAGAAAAGAAAAAAGCTGTTGTTGTAAATGATAACAGATTAGTTGAAAAATCATTAAAAAGTGCTTTAACAGGTAAATTAATTGTATTAGAAAATGATATTGATGTTGAACATAAAATAAATTATATTGAAAACGTTCCTGTTACAATAATAACACCAGGTTTTCTAGGTTCCGTAATGGAAGGAAAAGCAGTGATTACTAAAGTTGGCAAAGCTACTATTCAATATGATTATATAACAGATTTATCTAAAGCAACAATGGCTATAAAAGGTAATGATATTATTATAACATTAGATAAACCTGTATTAAATGATAGGAGTGTTAAAATAAAAGAAGGTTCTTTTAAATTTGATGAAAAACATAGTGATATTTCATTCTTTGGTAGAATTAAAGTTTTATGTCAATCTATAGGTAAAAAAGAAACAATGGATGGTAAAGCAGGTAAACAATTGATGCAAGAAATACCTGTAGAAGCTAAAAAGAAAATAAAAGAAAATGAAAATCAAAAAGAACTTAATATAAAAACTAAAAAAGCAGTTCAATCAATAATAGACAATATAATGAACGGAAAAAACACAACTTATAATATTATAATAAAAATAAAAGAATAAGAAAAACAATTTCTTAAGAGGAGGTTGTTTAAAATGGAAAAAGATAAATTATTAGATGAATTCCGTGATTTAAAACAGGAATGTAATGATCATCCAGATTGTAAAGGCTGTGTTGTTGAAGAAATATTTGGAAGTTGTATATTTTCAGAAACACCAGATACTTGGAGACATTTAGATGAAATCCGATTAGATGATATGTAAAAGATAATTGTTTCAATTATATATTATAACAAAGAATAAACATATAATATGGAGGTAAAAATATGAAAAAAATGATAAGCTTAGTGAGTATTGTGTTATTAGTAATTGGTATTTTTGTAGGGTGTTCTTCTAAAAATAATAGTCAACAAAGTATAATAGATATGTCAGATGTAGATAGTTCTGATATAGATTATTTTACTGAAGTTTTATCAGGAAGAGTTATTAAAGAGTATGATATGGACAACAGTATGCACATGGATTATGATAAAACAAATAATTTTGTAACTATTCATGTTCCTATGGAAAATGAGTATTTGTTAGAAGAAGATATTACTGAAATCAGACAATCAATAATAACAGATACAGATTCAATAGGAACAAGAATTGTAGATGTTTTTAATAACACATTATTGGCATATCAAGATGCAGGAATAACTTGTAATTTAATGCTAGAAGTAACGGATGAATTATTTACTTCACATGGTTCTGTAATCGAAATATATTGTAATCATCCAATAACTTTAGATGATATAAAAGATAGATCAGAAGATCTATATAAAAATGGAAGTATAATGATAGATTAATAGGAATAAGGAGTGAGAAAATCTCACTCCTTATTTTTTTATTTTTTTATTATGAACATAACAAAATAGTAAATAAAAATAAGGGGGTATTAGAATATGGGATTTTGTAGTGCATTAACTTTAGTTTTAATAGTATTAAAATTAATAGGAGTTATAACTTGGTCCTGGTTTTTTGTACTATTACCAGCAATATTAGTTGGGTTATTTTATATATTTTGTGTAATATGTACAATAATAACATTTAAATAAATAGGAGGAAATAAAAAATGAAATTTAAAGAAGCATATGATTTATTAAGAAAAGGTTTTTATATAAAATTACCTTCATGGGGAGGATATTGGTCTTGGGATGATGATAGAGAAACTATAATGATGCATCTTAAAGATGATACTACTATCATGGATATAAGAGCTACTACTGAAGTAGATTACACATTACGTAATATATTATCAGATGAATGGATAATTGCTACTAATGAAAATACTCCTATATTAGGAGGAGAAAACACATTTGATTTTTATAAAGCATTAGAATATATGAAGAGAGGATATAATGTTCGTAGAAACGTTTGGGCTAATAAAAGAGCATATATAATGTTATCTGTGGCAAAACCATATATAGATGCGTATAGAGAAAAAATAAACAAACAATCATCTGATTATTTTGCAAATAGATTATCTAAAATGGATAAAGTTATTATATATGGAAACGATGATCTTTCTGTAGAATCTAGAATAGTATTATTAACTCAAGAAGATATATTAGCAGATGACTGGTGTTTTTATAATGAGGAGGTAAACAATGATTAGAATAATAACAAATAACGGAATAATACGAGTATTAAATAATGGATATTATAAAAAATATAAAAATGATATATCATATTCTAAATTATATGTATATTGGGGGTAAATAAAAATGTATAAAATAGTAAATAAAACAATAGATGGTTTTGACTATGAATATAAAATGGATGAACAAGATAGACCATTAGAAATATATAGAATAAAACAAGATGGAACAAAGAAATTTGTTTGCTCTTATGAATATTGTGGTGATATTTTAAAGCATTATAAAAGAGATGATGGTTATGAATCTGATAGAGAAATTGTAGATGGAAAAGTCGTAAGAGATTATGATAACCAAGGCAATGAAATGAAATTCAAATATGATGATAGAGGAAATATAATAGAAAAAATAATAAATACACAAGCTAGACAAGAAACTCATTATTTTGAATTTGATGATTTAAATAGGATAACAAGAATGCAAGTAGAAGGTGGTTATAGTAAAACTTTTACTTATCATGGTGATAGTGAACATGTAAAACATACTGAAGATAGTATGGGTATGGAATATGATTATTATGAAAATGGTAAAGTTAAAAGTCATAGAGATAGAACAAATGGTATAGCTTATAGTATGGAATATTATCAAAATAGTGATATTGTTAAGAGATATATTGACAATAAAGGAAATATTATAGAATATAACGAAGATGGTTCAATTAAAAATATGACTAAATCTGATGATAAATAATATTTGGAGGTAATATAATGAATAATAATTTTACAATGAATAAAGCTGATGAACAATTTATATCAGCTGTATGTGATATATTATCAAATGGAGTATGGGATGAAAATCCTAGACCAAAATGGTCTGACGGGACACCAGCTTATTCTAAATTTACAACACAATATATGGAAGAATATGATATATCTAAAAATGAATTTCCTATAACAACAATAAAACCAACAGCATGGAAAACTGGAATACGAGAAATGTTTTGGATATATCAAGAACAATCTAATGATTTAGAAGTAGCTAGAAATAAATATGGTATAAATTGGTGGGATGATTGGAACGTAGGAGATAATACTATAGGATATAGATATGGTCATACAGTTAAACGCTTTGATTTAATGAATAAATTATTAAATGATATAAAAAACAATCCTTATGGTAGACGACACATAATATCATTATGGCAAGAAGAAGAATTTATAGAAGATACAATAGGATTAAATCCTTGTGCTTTTCAAACTTTATGGAGTGTTAGAAATGGATATTTAGATTGTACTTTAATACAAAGATCAAATGATGTCATTGCAGCTTATAATATAAACAATGTTCAATATGTGGCATTAATGATGATGGTTGCTCATCATTGTGGTTTAAAACCAGGAAAATTTGTGAGATTTGTGCAAAATATTCATATTTATGATAGACATATACCAATAGCAGAAAAATTTATAGATAGAAATATAAGCTATAAACAACCTAAATTGATATTTAAACCAAAATCTGATAATTTTTATGATTTCACAATAAATGATTTTAGTATAGTTGATTATGAACCTTGTGAAAACATAAATATAGAAATAGCTATATAGAAAGGGATTAATATGATAATACCAAAGGATATTTGTAAATCAATAAAAAGAATAATAGGTTTGGATTTCAAAGAATATCAAATAAATTCTATAATTGATATAGAATTATATGAAGTTGAAGACATAATGGGAATACAAGGAAAATCAGAAATAATAAATTCAATAACTATTAATGATAAAGTACAATATGAAGATTTTATGGATTTTTATAATTTATTATTAATAAGTGATATGGGTAAAGCTGAAAGACAAATAGTAAAACATAATATATATGCTTTTACGATATATGTATATGTGAAAGATTGTAAAAAAGAAACAGTGCATAAAATAATATATAATGTAAGTAAAAAGGAGCGTACTTGTGATGAGTGATGAAAAGAAAAAAATATTAATGATAACAGCAAGTCCTAAGAATACTGGATTTACTAGTTCAATAGCAGCTATAGCAGGTTATCGAATACTATCAAATACCAATGCAGTTATTAAACTTATAAATGTTTATGACTTAAACATAAACTATTGTGATGATTGTGGTAAATGTGCTAGAAGTAAAGGATGTAAATACACAGATGATATGACAGGTATGTATGAATTATTTAATGAATATGATAACTTATTTGTAATTTCACCAGTATATTTTAATAGCGTACCTGCACCATTTAAAACAATGGTCGACAGATTACAAGCAGTTTATAATAGCAAATACAAATTAAACGATTCTATGATAGAAAATTATAAAGAAAGAGATAGATCTGCTTGGTTTTATTTAGTAGGTGGTCAAGAATATACTGAAGATCAATTTACTGGAGCATTAGAAGTATTGAAAATATTTTTTAAAGCAGTTAATTACAAATTTGATTATGGTCACGTAGTATCAAATACAAATAATATACAAAAAATAGACGAAGCAGAATTTAGAGATGTAAAAGAGTTATAACAAAATGGATGATAAGGAATTTTCCTTATCATCCATTTATTTTTTTTATAATTCAGTTTTATTTAAAGCATGTTCACTATCAGATATTCCTTTAGTAGTAGGGTCAACTATAGTATTATATACTGATACTACTACTAATAATAAACAGTAAGGATTTGATACTGCTTGAACTATAACTTCAAATAATTTTGCCCATGTAGTTAAATCTTGTACTGTTAATCCTACATATGATAATATAGGTAAAACTATAGATAGTACTAATTGACCTATGAACATAGGATTACTAAATCTTAATTTCCAATTTATTTTGTTCATTTTAAAACACTCCTTTATTAAACAAACCAAATATCTCCTTTATCATCTTTATATAATGTTACAGGTAATTTACCAGTAACGTTAGCTATTCTAGTATTAATATCATCAACTTTAGTATCAATTTCAGTTTCAGTATAATATCTACTATCATGATTATGTGATGTAATACTACCAGTTAATTTAGCTTCTATTTCTGCTTTTGTTATGTCACTATTCTTTTGAGCATTAGATGGTGCATGTGCTGATGTAGCATGTGTATATGCTACATTACCTTTATCACCAGCAAATGCTTCTGTTGCTTTAGTTCCTATTGTAGCTGGAAATGTAGCTGGTTTTCCTGTTATTGCAGACCATGCATGAGTATGATCACTATCAGATTTTCCATCTAATAAAGTATTAACTTCAGTTTCAGTATAATATCTACTATCATGATTATGTGTTGAAATATCACCAATCAATTTAGCTTCTATTTCTGCTTTTGTTATGTCACTATTTTTTTGAGCATCAGATGGTGCATGTGCAGATTTAGCATGTGTATATGCAGTATTACCTTTATCACCAGCGAACGCATCTGTTGCTTTAGTTCCTATTGTAGCTGGAAATGTAGCTGGTTTTCCTGTTATAGAATTCCATGGTAATGAAGTAACATCAACCCCAGATTGAATTACTTTCCATGAACCAGGTTGACCTCCAGTTGTACATATCCAACCTATTTCACTATCACTAGGGGATGAATTTATAATAATATCTCCACTAGCATATGTTCCTGTTGTAGGAATAGCTGTACCTATTTTTATATTATTTGCTGTGAAATAAGTATTTGTATTAGTAGTTACTATTTTCTTAGCACCAGTTGGAATTGTTGCCATTTAAAATCACTCCTTTAAAATATAATTATTAATAAATTGTTTTACCAATCTACCCAGACATCATTATTGTCGTCCACGTATAATGTTACTGGATTCTTTTGTTTAATATTATTAATTTCGGTATTGATTGATTCTAAGTTATTATCTATTTCTGATTTTGTGTAATATAAGGTATTATGATTGTGATTTTTATCTGCTTTGCTATTTAATTTAGTAGTTATATCTGAAATTATTACACCATAAATAGCTTTTGCAAAATTATCTAAACTTTTTTTATCAACCAATTTGCTATTAGCATTCATGATATCACTTCCTTTCTTATAATACCATTATTAAATTGTTTTTTAAACAAATATGGTTAGACTAAAAAGTCTAACCATATTCTTTTATTAAGCATCTAAACCAGCTATTATTTCAGTTATGTCATCATCAGTACATAAATCTAAACTAGTTTCAGTAACAGTAACACCGTCAACTCCACCTAATTTTAATTTAACTTTATCATCTTCCATAGTTAATGCTAATGTGTTAACTACAGAAGCAACAAATGCTTTCATATTAGTAGTATCAGTATAATTTACTAAAGCATCTGCTATAGATTTAGCTACAGAACCATCAGTTTCAGCAGTTCCGTTTAATTTAGCTATTGCATCTTCGTTAGCTTTTTCTGCTTTTTTAGCTCTTGTTTCTTCAGCAGTTATAGCTGCTTTATTAGCATTTACTGTAGTAGTTAAATCACCTATTTTTTCATCAGTATATTTTTTACTTGTAGCTAATATACCAGTTTCTGCATTATTTATAGCAGCTATTGCATCAGTATTAGCTTTTATATCTTTAGATAAACCTGAAGTTCCTCCAGTACCTAATTGAGCTTTTATTGCATCTACATCTGCTTGAGCAGCAGCAGCGTCAGTAACACCTTTATCTGCTTGTTTTTTAGCAGCAGCAGCGTCAGTAACACCTTTATCTGCTTGTTTTTGAGCAGCAGCCGCAGCAGTAACTGCACTATCTGCAGTAGTTTGAGCTCCTTCTATAGCTGTATCTTGAGCTACATTTTTAGCTTGTAAATCAGCTACATTTTTAACTAATCCAGTAGCAGGATTTTCTCCTTCAGCAGCTTTACCAACAACACCTTCTAATTTAGTAACTCTTCCAGTTACAGCAGTATTAGCACTATTAACTTTAGCTACTTCATCAGTAGTGAATTGTTTAGCAGTAGATAAAGCATCATCAACATCAGATTTTTCTGCTTTAGCAGCAAATTTTTTAGCTTCGTCTTCAGTTATTAATCTACTACCAGTAACTTTATCAACTTTTGTAGCTAATTGAGCGTTAACTGTAGTTACATATCCATCATATACATCTTTATTAGCTTTTATAGCTTCAGATAATTTATTTAATGTATTTCTATCTTCTGGAGCACTATCAATTAAATCACTTATAGCTTTATCTGCATATTTTTTTGCAGTATCTAATGTAGCAGCATCGCCATCTGTTATAGCCTTAGTATTTGCAGCTACTTTACCTTGTAATGCTGTTATAGCTTCTCCATTTGTAGTAACATTAGCTTTAACAGGATCTAATGCATCTTTTATAGATTTAGCTACAGAACCTTCTACTGTATCTAATCCGTTTAATTTAGTTATAGCATTAGCATTAGCTTGTTCTGCAGCTCTTGCTCTAGCTTCTTCAGCAGTTATAGCTTCTGTATTAGCTGTTATACTTGCTTTATTTTTAGTAACATCACCTTTAACAGGATCTAATGCATCTTTTATAGATTTAGCTACGGAACCTTCAGTTTCAGCAGTTCCGTTTAATTTGTTTATAGCTTCAGTTCTAGCACTAGCTTCAGCTTCAATAGCATTTTGTAATTCAGTATCTTTAGTTTTTAATTTTTCTATTTCGCCACCAGCAGTTCCGTTTAAACCATCAGCATATTCTTTAGCTTTAGCTAATATACCAGTAGTTTCATTATTAATTGCGTTTATTGAAGTTTGTAAACCTTGTTCAACACCAGTTGCTCTGGTTTGTTCTGCTTCAACAGCATTTTTTGCTCTAGTATCTAACGCTTGAGCTAATTTTTGTAATTTTGCTTTGTCAACTAATTTACTCATTGTTTAATTCACTCCTTATATTTTTTTTAATTAAAGATTTATAAAAATCCCCATTAAGATATTGTTGTATCATTAATGGGGACTATAATCAAATTATTATAATGTGTTTACTATTTCTGTTACATCTGTTTCATTCATCAATTCAACAGTAGACATATCTTTTTCTCCAGATTTTAACACTAAAGCAGTATCAGTTAATCCTAATCCATCTGCTAAATCGGGTTTATTTTTAATATTTTCCCAATTTATTTCAGATACATTATTTGTTAACATATAATCGATAGCTTCTTTAACGTTTGTAAGAGAAGTTATATTGGTATTAGAATATGTTACTGATGATGCATCCAATGAAGTTATACTTCCACCAGAACCAGCTGGTACTGTTTTTATTATAACCCTATTTTCTTCATCTAAATCTATAGATAAAAGTTTACCTTTATCTTCTTTAGATACTTGAAGTATTTGAGATATTGCTTCACCAGTAAGAATAGCTTTAGAAGCATATATCATATTCTTATATGCAGGTTTAATATTTGTTAATATCGCAACAACAGAATTCCATACTTCTTGATTTTCCGCAACACTTGTAGATCCCATTACATTATTAATCATTTTAGTCGATGTTGCAGCATCTGCTTGTATTTTTAAAGAATCGGTATATAGTAAATTTATGGCATTTACTATTTTTGAATTATAACTTGAAAATTTTTCAGGGTTTAATCCTTTATTAGTTCTAATTGATTTTGTATATGTCATACTAGCATTATCTGATGTTTTTTCTGTTAAGACATTCAATTGTTGTAAAACCTGTTCGTCAGTAAGAGCCATATTCTCACCTCCTTATATAGTAATATTATAAATTACATTTCTATAGAGAATTTAAAATCTCCCCAAGATTTATTAGCAGGATTTAATACTTTTGAAGTAGGTATTCTCTTTAATATTACAAAAACACCTTCAACAGTTGTACTACCTTCAGTTTCAGGTGGATTTCCTGATGTTGGATCCCAGTTCCATCCTTTTAAATTTTTAGCACACATTGGGAATGATGTACCAAATTCAGTTTGTACTTGATGACCTGTTACAAATAAGAAAGAATCTTGACCATGAACTATAGCTTCTGTTTTACCAGCTATACAATATAATCTATATCTATCTTCAGTTGTTTGCCATGCATACCATTCATCAGATCCATCTTCACCATTTACAGCAAAATCAGCATCAAATTCTGCCCATAATTTAGGGGCAACTTCTCTTGTAAATGGAGTAGCAGCACCTTGTATTGTTTGACAAGCACAATATAACCATTCATAATCTATACCTGGAAGACCAAAGTCCATTAAGAAACCAGGAACAGAAACTTTAGATTGTTTTTCAACTTTAGCTTGTAATTCTTGGAATTGTTTAGCTGTTACTTCACTAGTTCCTCCACTACCACTTCCTGCAGGCATAGCACCAGCATCTATTGAAGTACTATCAGATAAAGTAACTACTAAATGATTATTTTCATTTATAGCTATTGTAGTTATAGTAGGAGCATCTGCACCTTTTTCACCAGCATCACCTTTAGGTCCAGCTTCACCTGGGTCACCTTTAGCACCATCTAAACCTTTTTCACCTTGAATACCTTGAGGTCCTTGAGGTCCAGCTTCACCTTGTAAACCTTTTTCACCTTGTAAACCTTGAGGTCCTTGTGGTCCAGCTTCACCTGCATCACCTTTAGGTCCTTTTAATCCTTCTAATTGTTCAGGTGTAAAATCAGTATATTTGAATGCATCACCTTTGTCACCTTTAGGTCCTTTTAATCCTTCTAATTGTTCTTGTGTAAAGTCAGTATATTTAAAGGCATCACCTTTTTCACCTTGTATACCTTGAGGTCCTTGTGGTCCAGCTTCACCTGGGTCACCTTTAGGTCCAGTTTCACCTGCATCACCTTTAGGTCCTTTTAATCCTTCTAATTGTTCTTGTGTAAAGTCAGTATATTTGAATGCATCACCTTTAGGTCCTGCTTCACCTTGTAAACCTTGAGGTCCTTGTATACCTTGTTCACCTTGAGGTCCTTGTTTACCTTGAGGTCCAGCTTCACCTTTAGGTCCTTGAGGTCCTCTTATTTCACCAGCATCTACGAAAGCAGTTCCGTTATAAACATGTAAATGCCCATCATCTGTAGTTATATAACCTTGACCTTTTTCAACACCTTCTATAGTTGCTAATTCTGTAGAACTTGCAACAGAACCTACTATATTAACAGAAGTACCATCTGCACCTTTTTCACCTTGGTCACCTTTAGGTCCTTGTTCACCTTTAGCACCTTTTAATGATTCTAACCATGCTGCTTCATCTCCACCGTCAAATCCTTTTTCAACTGCTATTTGATAAGCAGATTTACCATCTGCACCTTTTTCACCTTGTAAACCTTGAGGTCCTTGAGGTCCAGTTTCACCTGCATCACCTTTAGGTCCTTTTAATCCTTCTAATTGTTCTTGTGTAAAGTCAGTATATTTGAATGCATCACCTTTAGGTCCTGCTTCACCTTGTAAACCTTGAGGTCCTTGTATACCTTGTTCACCTTGAGGTCCTTGTTCACCTTTAGGTCCTTTTAATCCTTCTAATTGTTCAGGTGTAAAGTCAGTATATTTGAATGCATCACCTTTTTCACCTTGTATACCTTGAGGTCCTTGTTCACCAGCATCACCTTTAGGTCCTGCTTCACCTGCATCACCTTTAGGTCCTTGTTCACCTTGTATACCTTGAGCTCCTGCAGGTCCTGTTTCACCTTGTATACCTTGAGGTCCTTGAGGTCCAGCTTCACCTGGGTCACCCTTAGGTCCTGCTTCACCTTTAGGTCCTTGAGGTCCTCTTATTTCACCAGCATCTACAAAAGTAGTTCCATTATAAACATGTAAATGTCCTGTAGCTTCAACTATATAACCATCACCTTTCTTTACATTTTCTAAGTTAGCTAAAGCATCTGCATCAGCAACAGAACCTTCTATATTAACAGAAGTACCATCTGCACCTTTTTCACCTTGTATACCTTGAGGTCCTTGTTCACCAGCATCACCTTTAGCACCTTTTAATGATGCTATCCATGCTGCTTCATCTCCACCGTCAAATCCTTTTTCAACTGCTATTTGATAAGCAGATTTACCATCTGCACCTGCATCACCTTTAGGTCCAGCTTCACCAGCATCACCTTTAGGTCCTTTTAATCCTTCTAATTGTTCTTGTGTAAAGTCAGTATATTTAAACGCATCACCTTTTTCACCTTGTATACCTTGTTGTCCTTGTATACCTTGTTCACCTTGAGGTCCAGCTTCACCTTGTATACCTTGAGCTCCTGCAGGTCCAACTTCACCTTGTAAACCTTGTGGTCCTTGTGGTCCAGTTTCACCTGCATCACCTTTTGCTCCTTTAAGAGAAGCTAACCAAGCAGTTTCATCACCTTCAAATCCTTTTTCAACTGCTATTTGATAAGCAGATTTACCATCTGCACCTTTTTCACCAGCATCACCTTTAGGTCCAGCTTCACCTTGTATACCTTTTTCACCTTGTAAACCTTGAGGTCCTTGTGGTCCTGCTTCACCTGGGTCACCTTTAGGTCCAGCTTCACCTGGGTCACCTTTATCTCCTTTAGGTCCTTTTATAGAACCAGCATCTACGAAAGCAGTTCCATTATAAACATGTAAATGCCCATTAGCTTCAACTATATATCCATCACCTTTTTTGACATTTTCTAAATTAACTAAATCATCTGCAGTTGCAACAGAACCTTCTATATTAACAGAAGTACCATCTGCACCTTTTTCACCTTGGTCACCTTTAGGTCCAGCTTCACCTTGTATACCTTGAGGTCCTTGTGGTCCAGCTTCACCTTGTATACCTTGAGGTCCTTGTTCACCTTTAGGTCCTTTTAATCCTTCTAATTGTTCAGGTGTAAAATCAGTATATTTAAAGGCATCGCCTTTTTCACCTTGTATACCTTGAGGTCCTTGTATACCTTGTTCACCTTTAGGTCCAACTTCACCTTGTATACCTTGAGGTCCTTGTTCACCTTGTATACCTTGAGGTCCTTGTTCTCCTACAGGTCCTTGTATACCTTGTTTACCTTCTGGTCCTTGAGGTCCTTGTTCACCAGTGTCACCTTTAGCACCTTTTAATGATTCTAACCAAGCTGCTTCATCTCCACCATCGAAACCTTTTTCAACAGCTATTTGGTAAGCTGATTTACCATCTGCACCTTTTTCACCTTCTGAACCAGAAACAAAAAGTTCATATTTATCAACAACAGCATCTTTTACTTCTATTCCTGCAACAGTTTTAGATTTTAAAGTTTTTACTATATAGTATTTACCTTCATCTAATACATAAAATAACATACCAACAAATGGAAGTGGTATGTCTGCAACGTCAGCTATTGTTTCAATTCTTGTACGCATATCAGTAGGTATATTAGGTGCTGATAATTTCAAACCACCTTCTACTAATAATGAGTGTTTATTAAAATTTGTAGCCATTTTAAATTCCTCCTTTTAAATTTGAAAACTTGTATGATAATATATTATATCATCTTATCATATTGTTTTCAAAAAAAGGAGAGCGATAGGGAAAACTCCCTATCGCTCAGTGTGAGTAAGAATAAAAACTCCTTTTTATAATAAGCTTTCTCTACATATCTTATTATAAGAAAAACCATTGGAATAATGACTAATTCATGATTATTGTTAATAGTAGGTTACCAATCCACTATTACTATATTGTTACTACAAATTATTATTTATTTGTAGTATCCCTTGAAATATTATTAGAATTTTTTACTAAATCATCAGCATATTTTTTATATAATGCAACAGCTTCATTTATATTTATTTCTGTTGTATCAGTACATTTACAATTTCCACCACAAGAACAAGATTCTTTTTTATTTTTTAATTCTTCATTAAATTGTACCTTAGTAACATAATGCATATCAATATAATCTTTTGCTTGTTCTATTAATAGATTTAATTGATCTTCTCTGAACATAAGATTTCTATTTTCATTTGATATAATTTTATTTACTTTTTTAGGAACATAAGGATCTTTATTTAAATTATGAATCTTATTATCTAATTCTTGCTTAGTAACAAATCGTTCATTACAATATTCTTTTAAACCATTTATCATTTCACATGCTTCTTCTTCAGTTATCCATTTATATTCATCAATCTTTACTGTTTTTATATCTTTACCCTCTTCTTTTTTCTTATTAAATATTCCCATTATAAACCTCCTTAACATTATTTATTATTATAATGTTAAGGAGTATATTAATTTTCATTATATTATTGTGATGTTTCTTCTGTACCATTATTATCATTACTGTCTGATTGATTTGTATAAGTTACAAAATCACTACTATTGTCATTTATTGTTAAATTTATATTTGCAGTTATTGTTCCACATGTAACTTTTATAATACAAGAACCAGCAGATTTTGCTCTAATCCTATTATTATTTTCGATTACTGCTATACTTTCATCTAAAGATTCATAATGTATTTCATTATTCTCTGTACTATTTAATGGATAAGCAATAGCATCAATAACTTGAGCACTATATCTTCTAAAATAATATTTATCGGTATCAAAAGAATCCATACACCATCTAATGTAATTAACTCCTTCTCCTGGTATAGTACAAGTCATATTATTATAATTCTCAATATCACCATCTGTATATTTATCATAATTTGCCCATCCTTTGTCTGGTCCAAACCAAGTTTGATAATAATCTTTATTTTCATTATATCCAACTAATCCTATTCCATATTTTGTAGTTGGCATATCTATTATTATATCTTCTCCAGGAAACACTGGAATAAAATCATAAGTTGCTGAACTATCATCACCAGTAATACCACTAGAATCGTTAGTGGTTCTAAGAGCACCAGCTAAATGCCCTGCTGTATCTATATAAGTTTTAACACGGCATAATATACCATTAATATATTTTTCTGGCACTAATCTTGTATATAAGTTCATAGTCAAATCTTGTGTAACATTTCTGAAATTAAAATTAGTATGTGGTATACGTGGATTACTTGTTGTAAATAATTTTTTATCTCCTAAATATATTTTTTTTATTTTATTTTCTCCTATTGACATTGCTTTTATATTATTAACACCTGAATTGAAATTAAAAGAAATATCTTCTACTATTTCATTAACATTAACAGAAAAAGTTTTAGTACAATTTGGATTATTAGTATGTGTTGCAGTAATATTGCAACTTCCAATTTTTTTACCAATAACATTACATGAAAATCCATTATCAGCTGGTACTAATTTAACTATATCAGATTTATCTGAAGTCCAATTTATAGAGGATCTTGGATATGCATTTACATTAATAACATGATTTTCTCCTTTAGCTATCCAAATTTCACTATCATCAGATAGCATAGTTTCATTCAAATCTGTATAATCTAATTCAATATACATATCAAATATATAAGCATAACAAGAAAACGTTATTGTATTATATCTACCAACAAAACTTAAACTATTTAAACTTTTATATTGCTCTTCACTAAGAGGTATACTATAATTAATACCATCATTTACAAATTGTAAATGTATTTCTTTTAATGTTAAAGCAGTATCATTTAATCTTATAGCTAAAAAGCAAGCTCCTGTTGAATTACTATTTGCACATTTTAAAAGTAAACGTAAATTTATTTTATTTATAATCGATCCTTCTGGAAGTTCTGGTAAAGAAAAATTATATTTACATTTTTTTTCACCACTAATTCTTCTTAAACTACATCTTGCAACAGTTGTCAAATCATCATCATAAGCATTTTCCATGGGATAGGCTTTACTATCCCATGCACCAGCATCATATCCAGAAGGTTTAATTTTCATTATAGTCATAAAAATTCTCCCTTCTAATATTATTTTACTCAGTAATTAAATATAATGTGTTAGGTTCTTTACTCTCTAAAGAAGCATATTCTGATTGAGTTATAGTTTTTATATTTAAATTATTAAGTCTATTATCAACATATTTTTTAGTTGTAACATCGGCATCATTTGTAGGAGTGTATTCTGTATTACTGTAAGTTACAAATTCTCCTATCCAACTTCCATTTATATAAGTTAATATAAATTCATATATATTATCACTTATTATTTTAAATTTACCTTCATTAGGATTTTGACCACTTTTCCATGTTACAAGTGTATCAAAATTAGATTGCATTTTACAATTTGTTACATATAAATGTATTTTAAGAAATGCAGGTAAATCAGTAGAAGGTAACCATATTATATTATCAACAGTATTTACTCCTGTAACATATTGATATTTATCCTTAGTTAAATAAATATCGGGATCATTAGTCAATGAAGTAGCAGTATCAGTAACTTTATTGTTTACATATTCTTCAGTAGCTAAACCTTCTATACTAGGTATAGTAGGTTTATTAGATAAATCATTATAATCTCCACTAAACATTGCTTTTGCTAATTCTGTTTTAGTATATAATTTCATTTTTGATGGAGAATTTGCATCATCCCATGGTAATACTAATTTATTTTCATTATTATATTTATTACATATGAATATAGTACCAGTATTAGGAGCTTTAGGATATATCCATGCACTATTAGTTGCATCAAATGTTGAATTTTCTGGAGAATATAAAGTATTATCACATAATAAATAATATGGATTAGGTTTAGATGAATCAAATGTTAATTGTCTATCTATTACCCAACATCCATTTCCACTAACAACTGGGCATCCAGTCCAATAATCTGAAATTACATCGGCACCACTACCATTGCCATCATATATAACATTTTCCATTGAAGTTTTATTATCTACATAAGTTTCTGTAGCTAATCCAACTACTTTACCATCAACATATTTTTTATTAACAAGATCTTTATCATCTGTTGGAGTTCCTTCTTGAGATAACTTACCAGCATACCATCCATTACCAGACCAATCTAATGTATATGCATTTGAACTTCTATTAGAACTAATACCATTACCAACAATATGAGCATATTTATTAGCTGTATCTTCTATATTATATTTACCTTCCACATGTTGATTTTGACCTTGTGCTGTTGTTCCATATCCCTCAGCATGAGAATAATCCCCATCAGCATAACATAAATATCCTTCAGCATGTGAATATTGACCATTAGCTCTACTAGATCCTTCAGCATGGGAATATTGACCAGATGCTACAACATTTGACCCCATAGCCACGCTTCCTTTTCCAACTTTACTACCGTCTAATCTCCCTAAACTTACATTTCCTGTAAATACTGGATTATTTTTTGTAGCTAATCCATCTATACTAGGTATAGTTGGTTTATCAGTTAAATCATTATAACTATGTTTAGCTTGACTATAAGCATAAGCAGAGTCATAATTATCTTTTAATTCATTTGTTAAATCATTGTGAGTTAAGCTCATGCCATCAACTTTATCAACTTTTTTTCCTATTTGAGTAGCTACAGTAGTAGCAAAATTAGGATCGTTTCCTAAAGCTGTAGCTAATTCTTGTAATGTATCTAAAGTTTCTGGTGCTGAATTAACTATTCCCGCTACTTTATCGTCTACATATTTTTTATTAGTTAAATGATTATTTTCTGTTGGTGTACTTATACTAGTAACTGCTCCAGTATTTCTATTTACTGACAATAATATTTTATCTTCTTTTGAAGTACCATTACATAAAGCAAACATTTCTGTAGATGGTATAGTTCCATATGCACCTACAAATAAACCTGATTGAACAGCTTTAATATTTTGTCCTATTATACCAATATAATAATCTCTATTAGCTTTTTCTTCTGTAAAATTATTATACTTACCTATACACAAACATCCTTGGATTCCAGCTCCACCATAATAAGCGTCTAATATATTATTATATCCTGCAATAAAACCATGTTTAATCATTTTAAACTTATTGTTATAACCAAATATAGATAAATTATTACTTGTAGCAGGATAAGTATATGTGCCATCTTTAATTCCAAAATCATTTAAACCTGTTATATATGAACAAGAAGGAACGTCATTATTACCAAAATTTATAGAACAATTTCCAACATATTTGTCTGTATAGTCATAATCAATTCCTAAAGTATATTTTGCTTTTGATATTTCATTTAATCCATATATAGAAGTAATATTATTTTTATTTATCTCTAAGCCATGAATTTCAACTTCAATATTCCCTTTTAAAAAATCTACTAAAGCTTCAGCATGTGCATAAATTATACTGACATAAAATTTTCCAATAGCATTTTCAAAATTACCACTACTATTACAAATTTTATTTTTTCCTATTATTACTCTAAAGTAATATGTTCCATCAAATCCTTCTGGTTTTTCGGGATAATAATATTTAGTAATAGAAGTGGTAGGAGAGTTGGTTCTTTCGTCTATAATTATATTTTCATCTAATTTCATAATAATATGAAGTTTATTTAATGAATTTGTCATAATATTATACAAATCAGCATCATCATAATTCATTATTACTTGATTACCTAAAATACCAGTAGCATTTTCTCTTGATGTACTAAAACCAGTTTTGTCTAATTTTCCATCATCATTTACTTTAGTTTGTAATTTAATTATTTTTTCATTATTTTCTATATACGGTCTATTTATATTATTATAAATTTCTTGTATAGACTGATCATTATAATTCTTCATATTAAATACACTTTTCTTTAGTTGATTAAAACTAATAGCATTATTACTTGCCACTATAATCACCTCCTAAAACTTCGTTAAGCATATTATCTACTTCTTCATCAGTACACATAGCAGTTTTTGAATTTTCTACTAATTCATCTACATATTTCTTTGTAGTTGGATCATATAATCTAGTAGGACTGAATTTATAATTTGCCTTATTTGTATATAGTACAGAATTACTATTATAATTATCATATAAATTTGATATTGTTTGATTTATATTGTCGCCCAAAGTATCATATATGATAATACTATCAATATATAGATTATTATTTTTAGGAGCAACACATTGTAAAGTATATAGATTAAATTCTAAAACATTTTCATTTAAATTCAATTTTGATTTATATTCAGTATTAGTAGCATTTAAATAAAATGTTTTATTCACTATTCTATTTGCTGTATCAGTTGATTGTCCTTTAAATATTCTATAAGTCATTGTACTTACATCGAATTCTGTTTTATTTGGCAAAATACCTATAACATCTATCGCTGTACCTTTAAATAGCATTGTGATATGTGATGATATATTTTTATCATTTTTTTTATGAAGACTATTTTTATAACAATTAGTATTTTCTTCTATAGTCCAATTATCGCTATAAGTTATTCCAGCATTTTTATCATCATATTGCATTTCTCTATAAGGAACTATAACTAATTTTTGTTCAACATTATTTACTTTAAATATAAATGTTTCAACATCAGTCATTATATTATTAAGAGTATAAGAATAAGTGCCATCGTCATTAGCCACTAATGCACCAAATTTCCCAGTTAAATTGTCAATTGTTATAGTAGCATCAGCTATATCAGTTATATCACTTTTCTTAATAACTAAAGTATCATCATTAGTTATTAATATATACTTATTAGTGTCTTTCTTTACTAAAGTATTAGCTGTATCATCTACATATTTTTTAGTTGCTGGACTATAATCTGTACTTGGAGTATATTCATATTTACTCCCTGGATAAGGAGTAATACTTGTAAAATTTGATATTGACCATATTCCATTATTTTTTGATAGTGATATACTATAATTATTTTCATATGATTTATATCTAATTAACACGAATTTATCAGTTTTTGCCATTAAAAATAGCATAGGATTCATCATATGATTAAACCCTAATGTGTTTCCATCGTTATTTATCATAAACAACGAACCATCATCATTTTTACAGCATAATGCAATTTTTCCTAAACTTCCTAATTCTACTTCTGGATATTTAGGCATCTTATAAATAATATCTGGTTTTAATTCAGTAACATCAACATATCCTTTATTATATTTTGTACTATCATAATGTATTGTAGGATACTCATAATAATGTTGTGTATCCACATAATCTTTTATTTTTCCAACACCTCTTTGATATTGTTCAGGTGTTACGAAATCTTTTGCCATTTTCTATCACTCTCCTTTAAAAGATTGTTTTGAGAGGTGATATGTTAACCATATCACCTCTATTATTAAGCAGTACGTTTTAAACTAGGAGTCATTGTATAAGTTCCTTTCATAGAACCTATATTAGAAGACACATAGAAATAAACATATACTTCAGTTGGTTTTGTTATTTTAAATGTTGAACCACCAAATCCTCTATCCCACACATCATTTCCACTTGTATCTTTTATATGATTACCTGCTTTATCTTTTATACTTATACCCCATTTAGTACCACTGTCTGTTGTTACATTTTCATGTTTAACTCCACCAGATAGTTTATAAGTACCTGGCTGTAATAATAAGCAACCTTTACTATCATCTATTATATAAAATGTAGTAGATGCCGTTGGAACATTTTTACTAATAGTAAATCCACCATTAGTGTTTATTTTAAACGTAGTTCCATTTTTTGTTGTGCTATTTGTACCACAATCATCATATGCAAACTTAGGTAATAATTCTTTACCTACTTCAACTGCCTGAATATTTTCATCAGGACCCCAACTAGGTTTAACTATTAAACTAATATATTGCAAATGTTCTGCTAATTTACTATATAATATAGTATTTCCAGTAGCATCTGAAGTAACATGATAATATCTTTCTCCAGTTCTATCAACTATACCTATATGACTTATTCCTTTAAATCTAGATTTTTGTCCTTCTGATGCTATACCTGTAGTAGTTCCGTCAGAATTTGTAACTTTTAAAGGTTTACTCCAGAATACTATTTCTCCACCTTTTAATCCAGTAGGAAGAGAAGTTGGATCCGAATCGTATTCATATAAAGTATTTCCTTTACAATAAAAATATTCAGCTATTTGAGCTGCATTTCTTAAACTATAATATCCTGAAGCTGTATTACCAGTATCCCAAAAAGAAGGATCCACCTGTCTATCCATATATTTATCAGCATAAGCATATGGAGAACTATCTGCTAATTTTTTTATTTGTGTTTTATCTGCAGAAACATTTGCTGTTCCATATTTTCCATAATATGGGGAATTTTTATATTCTATTCCTCTAGAATATAAATCAGCATATGTCGAACAATCTATTCCACAATTACCACTAGAATTAGTTAATTTATCATAAAACGGACCCATACTTTGACTATACACCCATTTAACAACACCGTTTGCTCTAGTTATATAATAACTTTTAGCAACATCCAATACTAATATATCATGATTACTACGAACAATAGGAGCTCTATATTTGTGAATTTTATCTATTTCACCTCTAACTCCAAATATACTAACAAATTTATTGTTTTTTCCTCTAAGAATATTACTTGAATCTAACATAGTATCACCAAGTATAGTTTGGTCACCTGATAAATATTGATTTGCTTTTATAACTTGATTTGTTGTGGTTGGTGTATAAGTTTTAGCAGATTTAGATGCAAATGAAACACTTGAATTAGAACCACCATCACTAACATATCCAGTAGATTGAGTTGTTTTAGCAGTTATTTTATTACCATCTACAGTTATAACAGGAGTTGCTGAATCGACTTTATTTACTTTTCCAGTAACACCATCAATTTTACATAATTTACTTATCTCAGAAGCAAATTGATTAGGTTTCATTTTAGCAGTACTACCATTAACACCTTTAATAGCATTTGCTATTGATTGAAATAACTCAGCTAATGTCATTGTATCACCTCCTAATATTCAGCATTTAGTGCATCATTTAATATTGTACTTACTTGTGAATTCACAATAGTTATAACTTGATCTTCAGTTAATATATTAGGTTTATTATTTAAATCATTATAATTACCACTTTTTGCTACAGCAGATAATGTAGGAATATTAGGTATATCAGGTTTATCTTTTAAATCATTATAACTTCCTGTTTTAGCTACATTAGATAATTCTGCAGTTTTAGCATATGGAGTTAAATCTGGATCTGGTGGTATATATGGTTTATCTGTTAAATCAATATAACTTCCAGTTTTTGCAACTTTAGCTAAATCTGCTGTTTTAGCATAAATAGATAAATCTATATCACTTCCACTTCCATTTAATTTAGCTTCATTGATTGCATTCTTAACAAAAGCTTCAGAAGCTAAACCTGATATACTAGGTATAGTAGGTTTATTATTTAAATCATTATAATTACCACTTTTTGCTACATTAGATAAATCTGCTGTTTTAGCATATGGAGTTAAATCAATATCAACACCACTTAATTTCGCTTCATTAATTTTAGTAGTAACAAAATCTTCAGAAGCTAAACCTGATATACTAGGTATAGTAGGTTTATTATTTAAATCATT
>ERZ1026856.365-NODE-365-length-29764-cov-6.093238_pt1 | contig 29764 bp, 27 predicted proteins | sample MGYA00380158_ERZ1026856 | MGnify/ENA primary metagenome ERZ1026856 (study PRJEB33269, sample SAMEA4719794) | human gut metagenome | biome: human-associated habitat; feature: organic feature; material: feces | place: Cameroon | collected 2013-10 ...
ACCACCCCTGGCTTTGCCACCTCTCCTGTAACATATACAGCCACCTGCCTCTCACTGACAGCCTCCTTATTATCAGAGGATAAAGTAGACAAATCCACAGCTTGACCAGACTTCTGATAATCATAAAAGCTAATTCCCGCCACCAATAGCAATATAATCCCCAAAACTCCCATAACCTTCTTGTACATAGGCATTTTTCTCACCTCCGAATATTTTCTTCAATATAGCATTAACTACTTTATTTTTCAATACTTCAAATTATCGTCATATTATATATATAAAGAAACATGATTTATTCAGCAAATTTCTAATAAAATAAAAAAAGACCGCTTCCCTGCTGATTTTCAACAAGGAAACAGTCTTCCACGCAAAATATTTATCTATTGTCTACCTTATCCATAGCCACCAAATCATGCTGGCTAAATCTCTGCCAAGCCAGATCCTCAAATTTGGTGCCAGGCTTGCCATAATTGGTATACGGATCTATGGAAATTCCCCCTCGTGGCAGGAACTTGCCCCATACCTCCAGATATCTTGGCTCCAGCAGCTTCACCAGATCCTTCATGATAATATTTACCACATCCTCATGAAAATCGCCGTGATTGCGGAAACTGAAAAGATACAGCTTCAGGGATTTGCTCTCTACCATCTTAATATCCGGCACATAGGAAATATAAATGGTGGCAAAATCCGGCTGACCTGTAATAGGACACAGGCTGGTAAACTCAGGACAGTTGAATTTTACCCAATAATCCCGATCTGGGTGCTTATTGTCAAAGGTTTCCAGCACATCTGGCTTGTAGTCAAAATCGTATTTGGTATGCTGATTGCCCAAAAGGGTGATATCAGGCATATTTTCTCTATCTCTACTCATAATTCTTCTATATACCTTTCTTTTATCCAATACTAAAAACTGGTGTAAGGATTGCCCGGCTCCACAAAGAATTTTTTCTCAAACTCCTCTGGTGGCTCTGGCCGTCCAAAATAATAGCCCTGAATAGTATCCGCATGACAGAAATCCCGTAGCAGCAAATATTCCTTTTCGGCCTCCACGCCTTCAATGCAACAAGTAATATTTACACTATGACACAACTCAATGGTGGATTTCACCAGCTGACGGTCAAATTCATTATCTGGCTCCATAATATTTATAACAAAAGCTCTATCTATTTTTACAATATCACAGGCCAAATGCTTCATATAGGCCAAAGAGGAATAGCCTGTACCAAAATCATCCATCGCAATACTCATGCCTAAATTCCTAAACCGCTGGAACTGGGCATTAACATTGTTCCAATCAGATACAATGGCTGTTTCGGTCAGCTCCAAAACGATTAAATAAGGAGGCAAATCATATTTTTTCAGGCACTCAAGGGCAAAATCCTCAAAGCCCTTTTCCTTAATCTGCTCATAGGAAAGGTTGATGCTGATTCTCATGCCGGGCCACTTCTCCTGCCAAGCCTTGCACTGCTTTACAGCTGTTTCAAATATCCAGCGTCCCACCAAAATAATCATCTTGGTTTCTTCCAAAATCCGCACAAATTCCATAGGGGAAACCATGCGTCCCTTGGGACTGCGCCATCTCAGCAAGGCCTCTGCCCCGATCAGCCTCTGGGTTCTGGCATTAACCTGGGGCTGATAAAACAAGGAAAAGCCTTCATAATTATTTTCAATGCTATCATGAAGCATTTCCCGCATATTCACAGAGCGAAGCCAGCGGTTATACTGCTCCTTGCTGAAAATTACATTCTTGTTTTTGCCCTCTCGCTTGGCCTGATCCAAGGCAGCCTCGCAATGCTTGTGCAGCACCAGATAGTCCTTGCCCCCCTGGGGATAGGCTACCGTACCGGCAGAAATGGTGCAGAACAAAGTCCGCCCCTCCACCATATGAGGATGACAAAAGGCTTTTTGAATATCCTCGTAAAGATTCTTCGCTGAATCCTCATCCAAGCCTGGCATTACTAAGCCAAATTCGTCTCCGTCCAGCTTGTAGAGGCGAACTCCCTCTGGCAAAACCTTTTCTATGGCCTCTGCCGCCAGCTTCAACATAATATTGCCATAACGACGATTATAGGATTCATTGATAATCTTGAAATTATCCAAGCCCATAATCATAATGATGCCCTGGCCATATTCTCCATCTACGCGCACCAAGGCTTCTTTGACAGCTTTTTCAAATCTGTATTTCCCCAGCAAGCCTGTATTGGCATCTGCCTGAATCTTTTGCTCCATCTGCTTGATAACACCAGCAAAAAGTTCTGGCTGACCTGTGCGGCTGTCAAAGGATACTACACCGTGGCAATGAACCCATATATAATTTCCCTTTATATCCCGCACTCTGTAAAAGGCATCATGGACATTATCCTCCGGAGTATAATTCTTGTGCAACTCCTTCAAAAATCCCTCTGCATCATCAGGATGAATAACAGGCACCCACACTGCCTCTATGTCCGTAACTACTTCAGCCGGCAGGCCAAAATCTGCTACCATATTGGGAGACAGCATCATGAGATTTGCCTTGATATCCTGCACATAATAATATTCACTAGAGGAGGCACACAGCAATCTAAAATATCCCTGAATACGCTTCAATATGGAATCTTTCGGAATCCGACATCGTTTGCTCATTCGTAACAACTCCATAACATAAAATCGTCAACTAATATAAAACAGATACATTTTATACAATATTCACTATAATAGCAATGTTTTTCCAAAAAAATTACCGTGCCACAACATGATGACACGGTAATCAGAAAGTAAAATTTAGCCTTGCTGCTTCTTACGACGAATCTGTAGGAATACTACAATCAGGAACAGAATGAAGCCCGGAATATCTGTCAATGTACCAGGGATAATCATGAGAATACCGCTGACAAACTGCATTACCCGCTCCAGCATGGTACTCTTGTCAGCCAAATAACCAATCAGAGAGGAGCTGACACCTACCATACCCAGAATAGCTGTAACCACAGCCATAAGCAAACCACCAGCGGTGGCATTAATCATCAACAGCTCTGGAGACATAACAAAGACATAAGGTATGATAAAGGCTGCAATAGCCAGCTTGGAAGCATTGACACCAGTCATTAAAGGCTTGCCTCCACTAATACCTGAAGCGGCATAAGCTGCCAAGGCTACTGGCGGAGTTACATCGGCAATAATACCGAAGTAGAATACAAACATATGAGCAGCCAAGGTTGGCACTCCTAGCTGCAGCAAAGCAGGAGCTGCAATAGTGGAGGTAATAACATAGTTAGCTGTAGTAGGTACACCCATACCCAGCACCAGAGAGGTAATCATAGTGAAGAACATGGTTGGCAGCAGATAACCGCCAGAGAGAGCCAGCAGGCCAGAAGCCAGCTTCAGACCAACACCGGTCTTGGTTACCACACCAATAATAATACCCGCAGAGGCACAGGCAATGGCTACACCTAGTACGCCTCGAGCACCAGATTCCAAGCCCTTTACCACATCCTTAACACTGATGCGGGTATTCTTCCGCAGACAGGAAACCGCAATGGAAAGAACAATGGCCACCAAAGCTGCCCGCATAGGGGTATAACCAGTTACCAGCAGATACACAATGACAATCAGAGGAATAGCCAAATGGCCTCTTTCCTTGAAAATCACCCAAGCCTTTGGCAGCTGATCTCTAGGAATACCCTTCAAATTGGTGCGCTTGGCCTCCAAATGTACGCCCAGCCATACACCGGCAAAATACAGAATAGCAGGAATAATAGCCGCTTCAACTACTTCAATATATGGCACACCTACAAACTCTGCCATCAGGAAAGCTGCCGCACCCATAACTGGAGGCATAAGCTGACCACCTGTGGAGGAGGCTGCCTCTACGGCACCAGCAAATTCTTTGCGATAGCCCAGCTTTTTCATCATAGGAATGGTAAAGGAACCAGTACCCGCTACATTGGCTACAGAGGAGCCGGAAACAGTACCCATAAAGGCACTGGAAATAACTGCTACCTTGGCAGGACCGCCGCTGGCCCAGCCAGCAATGGCATTGGCAATATCAATGAAGAATTTGCCCAAACCAGTGCATTCCAGATAAGCGCCAAAGAGAATAAACAGGAAAATAAAGGTGGAGGATACTCCCAAAGGAATACCAAAAATACCTTCAGTAGTAAAATACAAATGGCCAATCAGCTGATTAGGAGTAAGTCCTCGATGGCTTAGTACACCTGGCATATAAGGGCCAGCAAAGGCATAGGCTAAAAAGGCCACCACCACAATAACCATAGGCAGTCCTACTACTCTACGGGTGGCCTCAATAACCAGCAGTACACCCAAAACACCAATGACTAAATCAACAGAATTTATAATACCAGCTCGAAAGGCCAGCTCTCTATACATAATAACGATGTAAGCAGGAGAAGCAGCACCTAGCACAGCCAATATGGCGTCCAAAGGATGGAGCTTATGTCTGGACCAGGATTTGCAGGTTGGATACAGCAAATAGGACAAGGCTAAAGCAAAGCCTAAATGTACAGCTCTCTGGAGCTGGGCATCCAGCACCCCAAAGAAGGCTGTGTACAATTGAAATATAGAAAATGTAATGGCAATTGCCGAAACCAGCTTGGCCATGAAGCCTTTATACTCCATAGTATCTGACTCACGATCGTACTTTTTCAGCACGTCCTGAGCCAGTGCCTCATCGCTGGCAGTGTTTTTATCTAAAGCCATAAGCTTTACCTCCCAAAGAAATGTTTAATACAAGGAATCCCATATGCCCTAGGGGCTATAAAAATATCAACTCTATATCCAAGCTCATGATTTTCATATACTGGATAACTTTGATTATCCAGCTCCAGAGTTAGCTTGGTGCCCAAGCCTGTGCGAAGGCTAAGGCTATCAAAATGACGATTCATATGATCCATAACAAAATCATCACCATCCTGATAAAATTCCCCATCGCTTTCCATAAAGGGCAGTCCCACCCCAAAGGAATGGTAACGAGTGCTGTTCAGCACCAGCTCTGACAGGCTATCATCCACTGTTAGATATTCCTCCACTGGTGTTTTTTGCACCGAATGAATAAAGCTGATGGACAAAGCCTGTCCCGGATAGGCCGGAGCCGCAGCTATCATTTCTGTCTCTCCCTGAATAAAAAGCCAAGGCCGGCTGCCCCACCAGGTTAATCCTGCCATAGCCAATACCAGTATCAGAAAAATAATATATTTTTTTTGAATTCCTTTTCCATTCATAACCAATAAAAACAGGGCTGCCCAGAACTCTGCCGCAGCCCCATTCTCTCCTTCACTTATTCCTTGAAGAACTTTTCAGCACCAGCATTCATCTGGATTGGCATACCTTCCATAGCCCCCTCCTTGGTAATCAGCTTACCAACGGAATGAGCTGCCTTGATGCGGTCCAGATTGGTGAACAATGCCTTGGTAATGTCATAACCCATGGTATCATCAACCTTGTCGGTGCATACCAGCATAGCCATAACGGAAATAGCTGGTACATCCTCATTAAAGCCTGCATAAGTACCTGCAGGAATTACTACCTTGGTATAGAAAGGATACTTGGCAATCAGAGCATCAGCCTTGTCTGCCTCGATAGGCAAAACGCGGATTGGATTCTGAGAGGCAATATCCTGTACAGCAGCAGTTGGATAACCAGCAGTCAGGAAAGCTGCATCTACATTGCCATCCTTCAGAGCGCTGGCTGCCTCAGAAAAAGACAGGTACTGCTCATCAATATCATCATAGGTAATGCCATAAGCTTCCAAAATCTGACGAGCATTGGCCTCAGCACCAGAGCCCTGAGCACCAACAGCTACTCGCTTGCCCTTCAAATCAGCCACACTCTTGATACCGCTGGCATCCAGAGTAATAATCTGACAGGTTTCTGGATAGAGAGTTGCAATACCTCTAATGGAATCAATCTTCTTATCCTTGAACATCTCAATGCCATTGGCTGCATAATAGGTAATATCATTCTGCACAATAGCCAGATCCACAGAGCCATCATGAAGCATATTGATATTGGCTACAGTAGCACCGGTACTCTGAGCACTGGCATTCATGCCCTGAATATTGTTGTTGAGAATTTCTGCCATAGCACCGCCAATTGGATAATAGGTACCAGCAGTACCACCAGTAGCAATGTTTAAAAACTTCTTGTCTCCAGCAGTATCACCGCCACAGCCTGCAATCACAGAGATTACAGCCACCAGCAGAACACTGAGGATGGATAATTTACTAAATAATTTCATTTTAGTTCCTCCTTGCCCTATACATCATGATATTATTCGCTTTTCGCATATCACATATATCATTATAGCATATAAGTGAAATAATAAAAGCTGTTTTTATAAAAATACTGTATACATGATAACTATTATCAATATCTTATATTTTTTTCAAAATCACAGTAAAAAAGCTAGCAGATTCCTCCACTAGCTTTTTACCACGAAATAGTATCACCTATAACAGAGACATATACATTTTGAAATCAGCTTTGGATATATCCAAGGTTTCCATGGCTTCCTGAGCAGTAATATTAAATTTTTTCATAATATTTCTTATTGCTGCCAAATTAGCCTTTCTTTCGCCACGCTCTTCACCCTGATTTTCTCCTTCTGCCACAATACGATCCAGCACCTCGCACATATTACCGACCTCCTGTCCATTATGCTTACTATGCACCCACTCTGTATATCTTTTATCATTTGTTAATACTGACATCAATTTAAGCATACTATCTACATGCTGTATAGGTTTTGAGGATGGATTATAGTTTTTACTTTGATGCAATTGAACAAAATAATCTGCTATTATCTGAAAATCACCTTTATATTTGCTTACCTGCTCCTGTGATAATCTTGGAACATCTATCAAATTCATTTTGTAATCATTTACAAAGGGCCTAAATATTTCTGGAATTTCAATGGCCTCATATAAACTGCAAGGATATTTCCAAGGCTTTTTGCCAAAATATAGCACCAAGGTAATAACAGGATAGCGTCGTTGTCTGATTTTATGACGTATCCCTGTAGACTCGTCAATTTTTATCTTGTCTTGATTTAGTTCATTCCTATAGGCAGCACCATCATAACCATATAACCTCAAAGGCATATCCGGATCGATAGCAGTTTGATTTTCAAATCCTATAAGAGCAAGGCGAATATTGCAATTTTTATCAATGCAGTATTTAGAAACATCTCTTTCCTGCTCATGCAACTTGCTATCATCAGCCTTATACTGTGAAAATGGCTGGGCATCAATCAAACTATCTGGTGAAATAATCTGTTCTCCGTTAAAAAGACTGCCATTTATAATATCCGCCGCCACATCATTGTAAGCCTCAAAATTTTTCTGCGTAATATCCTTTTCCCCCATAGATATTCCCCCTTTAATGTATTCTATCACATATGGAATTAATGCTACAATAATTATTCGTTTTAATAGATGAGGTAATTCCACACAGGGAATATCATATGCTTTACTATATACAACAAGCCTTAAAAGTAAAACATAACTTCTAAGGCTTGTCTAAGTAATTGTCTATATGTTATTACAATGCATTAATTTATCTCTGGGTGATAGCCTGGCAGTACTATGGATGAGTCAATATCCAGATCGAATGACCGTAATGGTTCTATATTACTGCCTACAGCTCGCTTATATTCTGGTTTTTGAGTATTAGCAGCAGCCATATCCATCCAACCTGCATCTACATTCTCAGCATAACGGTCAACGGCTCTGATACGGCATCTTATTTCGTCCAGCAGCTCTTCATAGCGACACATATCTGGTTCCAGCCAACTAATATTATTTTCCTCCGCATAGCTGCGCCATTTTTCCATGCTCTCATACTCAGCTATCAGCCGGCCATTGGACATTACCCAAGGGTTGGTGCGATTATCAAACCAATCTGGTCGAGCTGGGCCTTCATCTGGTGGCCAAGGATCCAAGGAATCTGCCAAGGCTGTAGGTATGGTAGCATTTACCTCCTGAGCAGATTTGCCAGACTTTTGCTGCTTAGAGCTCTGTTTCTTACTGCTGGTGCCTGCACTCTGCGCTGCCTCTCCAGCTACCTTGATAACACTGCCCCAGTTAATACCAGCCTCTACTGGTGGTGTGAAGCTAAGCAACATAGCCGCCCCTACACCTATGGCCAAAAGCTTTTTCATATCTATCACTCCCTGCAATTGTTGCAGAACCCTATGCCGTAATTATAACATATAATTTTATTCATTGTCCTTCTACCATCCTTCAGGATATTTACTATTCTTCCTTATACCTTGTTATCAATACCTGAGCACTTTCATAGTAAATAATCACTGCAATATTATTCTTACGAAATTTTCTCCCCTGCTTGTAACTATCAGGGTATTTCATAAATCCGTCATTTTGTAAATCTAAAGCCAATGCTTCCACTTCCTCCTTAGATAATTCAGCATACTTCAAATCTGCTGAATATGAACCGCCTAGCCTGTTAGTTATATTACCAGAATACGGCTTAATGTGGTATTCATGCATCCTTTTATACTGATAGTCTACGTCTGTGCTGTAAGTTGCCTTCTCTTCATTTGACAATATCATGGAATATACAGTACACACTATTCCACCTCCATATATCAGTAAGGCAATAAATACCCTAGCAAATAATTTGAGATGTAATTTTCTAAACTCAAGCTTCAAACTTACCCCCAAATACTTTCTTTTATAAAGTCTATAATTGATTTTTTTCTCAATTCTTCATCTACTTTTCGTGCTGTACCAACATAATATGTATACGAAACACCTCCACTCACCCCTGCATTTAACTCTATACCTTCTGATACAAATTTATACCCTGATGTTTCACCATCTTCCCAATATCTAAACCTTAAAGCATTACTCTCTCCCTTCATATATTGATACCAGTATTTCAATACTTTTGTCATTATTAAGTACAAAAACCACCGACACATTATTTTTATGAAATTTTTTTTTATGCTTATCACTATATTCTATAAAACCATCATTATACAAATCTGAAATCACAGAATCCAATTCTTTATCAGATATATCTCCATAATATAAATATACACTATAATATCCCCCCAATCTGTCTGTTTTATCGATTTGAATAGGTTTCACATTATACTCCTGAAATCTGCTTACTTGATAATCGACATCATGCCTATATGTACTTTTTGCAATCTCAGCATTGTAAATATTGCACATAGAATATAAAAGAAATAAAATAAGTATACTTGTGTTAATATATTTTTTCATCACTTGCGTATATCTCCCACCAAATCTTTATAATATGGTTTCAATATAATCACATACCTTGCTCGTATCTTGTTATAAGTACTTCAACATTTCTATCAGGATGAATTATAATAATAACTACCACATTATCTTTGTAAAAATGTCCACCCTGATTATATTTATCAACATAATCTAAAAATCCATCTTCATGCAATTGTATAATCAAACGTTCTAATTCGTGTTGAGATAATTTACCATAATTTATGCTAGCAAAATAATCTCCTCCCAGCTTGCCTGTCGTTCTTCCTGAATATGGTTTAACATCATATTCCAGCATCCTTTCATACTGATAATCTATATCCTTGCTATATGTTGCCATATCCTCATTTGCTAGTAATTGGGAATATATGGCACACGCTGCACCGCCGCCGTATATCAATAAGGCAACGCATATTTTAGCAAAGGATTTGAGTGAAAATTTCTTAAAATTAAACATAATATATACATGTTACTTTAGTATAGTAAATCAGTAAATAGGCGTTTATACCTATATTTGTATATCCATTCAAACGCAATCTCATAAAATACATATTTTACCCACAAAAATATGCCCAAGTCATATAACTTGAGCACATTCTTCTATTCTCTATAATTTTGTCGGTATACATACAAGGCTAATTCCAGCTTTAATCTGTCATTCTCCTTATATAGAGATATTTCCAGCATCTTTTCCAAATTACCACAGGTTAGCATAATTATCCCTCCCCAAAACAAAAAGAGGCTACGCAAAGGAACATTGTCCCTTTCGTAACCTCATTGTTACATAAACTTTTTATCTATCTTTTATGATGCCGCAAAGGTCCTTGACTACCTCACTGGCCACAATCATACCTGCCACAGAGGGCACAAAGGACACACTGCCTGGGGTGGTATATTTAGCCCCAGCCGGCTTTTCTATCTGCCCTTCAATCTCCAACAGCTTCAATGGTTCCTCCTGAGAGTATACCACCTTCAGCTTTTTTACCCCCAGCTTTTTCAGCTTCTGGCGCAATGCTCTGGCCAAAGGACACACAGATGTCTTGTAAATGTCAGATACCTGCAGCATGGCGGGATTCAGCTTGTTGGCAGCCCCCATACTGCTAATAATAGGAATCTGCCTCCCTTGGGCCTCTACCGCCAAATCTATTTTGCTTTTTACCGTATCTATGGCATCTACAATATAGTCAATCTGGCCGTACTCTTCCTTGAAGAACATTTCCTTATTATCAGGCAAATAAAAATACTTAATCTCCCGGATTTCTACCTGGGGATTGATTTCCCTCATACGCTCTGCCATCACAGTGGTTTTGGGCTGTCCTATAGTTTTAGTAGTGGCATGAATCTGGCGATTTACATTGGTAAGGCTCACATCATCGTTGTCCACCAGAATAAAATGTCCAACGCCGCAGCGAACCAAGCCCTCGGCCACATAGGAACCTACGCCCCCTACGCCAAAGATAATAACTCGACTGGCCGCCAGCTTGTCCATAGCCTCTGTGCCTAACAAAATCCGACTGCGGGAAAACTGATCTAACATATATGCTTCTCCTTAATTGCCATCTCTACAGGGTGAAAGCCTGGGATGCATATTTTACGAAGTAAAAAATTAATCTCTATCTGTTTTGCCAAAAATCAATGGCTTTGGCTTCTTCTGCATAAAGGCAGGTACATCTACAGTATTGATATTATTCTCCTGCTTTGCCTCAGCCTGTTTCTCATCTGCACCAAAAAGTCCATTGTCATTAGCAGGCTTCTTTTCATCATAAAGACTTGGAATCTCCTTGGCAGCAGCAGGAGGCTGGCCGAAGGAAATAGGCTTAATACCATTGCGGTAATCAGACAGCATCTGAGGATCAAAATCCGTAGCAATAATGGTAGCTCGTACCTTATCCCCCATAGCTTCATCTACTACCAAACCGCAGATATTATTGCTCTCTGGGTGAATATTCTCCAGAATATAGTCATTGGCCTCCCGAACAGAATCCAAGGTCAAATCCTCACTACCGGTAATATTAACAATAACACCACGAGCACCATGAATAGAAAGCTCAATCAATGGGCTGTTAATGGCATTCTGGACAGCCTCCAGAGCAGTCCTGCCTACGCTGGTGCCCAGAATAGCCTCGCTGGTATTGCCCTGAGTGAGAATAGTCTTGGCATCGGCAAAATCCACATTAATAAAACCAGTGGTTTCAATCATTTCTACAATACTGCCAATGGACTGACGGAGCACCTCATCTACAGTGGAGAAAGTTTCTCCTACAGTAATCCGACGGAATTCCGGCAGCTTTTCAATATTATCATTATTTACTACTACCAGGGCATCCATATTCTGACGCAGCAAATCCACGCCGTCCTTGGCAGTGTTCATCTTACGCTCACCCTCATGGGAAAATGGCAGAGTCACCATGCCTACAGTAAGAATATTCATATCATGAGCAATCTTAGCCACTACAGGTGCAGCACCAGTACCTACGCCCTTGCCCATACCAGCAGTCAGGAAGACCAAATCTGCCCCGGCAATAGCCTTGGCAATCTCGTCCTTTTCGCTAATAGCTGCATTCTGAGCCTTTTCTACATTACCGCCAGTACCTCTGCCTTTAGTCAAGGCACCACCTATCAGCAGACAAGGAATCCCCTCTGCATCCAAGGTCTTTAACTGGCGCACATCAGTATTAATTGCCAACAGCTGGCTTTTGTTAAAGCCACTGGCAGCCAATCTCCGCAGTACATTATTACCGCCGCCGCCAATGCCTACAATTTTAATGGTAATTACTGCTCCCTTAATATTATCCTGCACATCAATCATGCTTGTGCCTCCTCTATTTTCATATTTCCACAAATCCACTCGAACCCTATAATCTATACTATCAGCCTATAGGCCGCCTTGTTTTCTTTAGAAGCAACCCTGCCTGTGTCACCAGCATCCCTGCCAGCATCAAGCAGCATCCCAATATTTCTGTGCTATTCATGATTTCTCCCAGTACCAGCCAGCCTCCTAAGGCACCAAAGACTGATTCCAGACTCATGATCACCGCTGCAGGAGCCGGCTCCGCTGTCTGCTGGCCTATAATCTGCAAGGTAAAAGCCACACCGGAGGACAATACTGCTGCATAAAGAATAGGAATAGCTGCATTCACCAACTGCTGCCAGGTGAAGCTTTCAAACAAAAAGCAGGCTATGGTGTTCAATATAGCACATACACCTATCTGGGAAGCAGAAATCTCCACTCCATCTGCTCTGGAAGCATATCTATCTATAAACAATATATGGAAGGACCAAAAAAATGCCCCTACTAATGCCAAAATATCACCAAAGTTCAGACTAAATTCACCCTTAATGCTAAGGCAATAAAGTCCTGTTAAGGCTATAACCGCTCCCAGCCAGTTTTCCGGCCTTATTTTTTTACCAATCAGCTTGGCAAAAAGAGGCACCAAGATAATATACAAGCAGGTAATGAAGCTTGTTTTCCCCACCGTAGTATAAATCAGGGCTATCTGCTGCAGGGCAGAACCTACAAACATGATACAGCCTGCACCAATGCCATATTTCCAGCCAGACTTCCATTGGCCCAGCTGCTGTGCCTTTTTTCTCTGACCAGCCAAAGCCTGCCATATTGCCAAAACTACAAAGAAACCTACCACATATCGCCCCATACCATAAGTAAAGGGACCAATATCATCCATGCCCACCATCTGAGCCACAAAGGTTGTGCCCCACAGGAAGGATGCCATTAATAAACACAAATATCCTCGCAAGTAATCACTCTCCATATCTTTATGATTATATCATACTCAAAACAAAAGACACAATAAAAAATCTCATTACCTGCTGGCAATGAGATTTTCCTCACCATTTTATTTTGTTAAATCTAATTTTCGTGTTTCTCTAGCTTCATCTACCTTGGCCTGTAAATCCTCCAAAGGCGTTCCTAAGGCTGACTCCAAAGCTGCCACAATAGCACCCTCAACTATAGGCCCATCCAGCATGACTACATCATCATAGCCCAAGGCTTCAATCACCATTTCTGTGGTCATAACTGCGCTGCCCATATCCATAAGCACAGCTACGCCATCCTCCTCATGAACCTCTTCCACTGCTGACATAATCTTTTCGAAGCTGGTACCAGCCTGTCCATCATCCAAACCGCCAGCTGCTACAATATTGGCATCTCCTGCCATTAATTTTGCCAGCTCCACAGCACCCTCTGCCAATTTCTGGCTATGGGAAACTACAACAATACCTACCATAATGAATATCCCCTTCTACGGTTTCCAATTTCCTTACAAGCCAACGAAGCAGGCAAAGCACCTCTCAAAGAAGCCCAATCGCTTTCCTGCTTCATTGTGCTTGTACATTTTCAGCCGTTACGCCAAAGCAACATCTATCAAAGCTGCTCCAGCATTGCCTCCATTAGATACAGGGAAGAAGTAGCACCAGGGTCCTGATGACCAATACTACGGTCGCCGATATAGCTGGCTCTACCCTTGGTAGCCTTGATAGTTTTGGTATATTCTACACCATCTCTGGCCGCATCCACGCCCTTGGTTAAAGCAGTCTTAATATCATCCCCGGCCTCTACAGCTGCCTTGATAGCATCATAGGCAGGACAAATAGCATCCAGCATGGTTTTTTCGCCTACGGTAGCTTTACCACGCATCTGAATACCACCAATAGCTGCCTCCAAAGCAACTACCAAATCCTTGCCATCAATCTCCATCTTATCCCGGAGAGCTGCACCAGCTTTCATAAAAGCTGTACCATAGAGAGGACCTGCGGAACCTCCCACAGTGGATACCAAGGTCATACCAGTGGTTTTCAGCAGGGAACCAATATCCTTGCCTACCATAGTGGAAATCTTAGGTACAACGGCATTAAAGCCCTTGGCCATGTTAACACCGTGGTCACCATCAGCAATCTCATTATCCAGCTCTGTGAGATAGTCCTTTTCAGCTTCGATTCTATCAGCCATAGCCTTCAGAATCTCTATTGTCTTTGCACTGTTAATCATTCGTCATACACCTCTTGAAATTACTTTTTCAAGGCAGGAGTATCAGCCTTGGCATCATACAGCTTCTTCAGCTCATCATCCAGACGGAGCAGGGTAATGGAGAAGCCTGCCATTTCAATGGAGGTCATGTAATTGCCTACCATGGTATGATATACCTTGATACCTTTTTCTGCCAGGAAATCTGCTACAAAATTGTTCACGATATAAAGCTCCATTAATGGAGTACCGCCCATACCGTTAATTATAACAGCAACTTCCTTGCCTGTATAGTCTATATCCTCCACAATTCTCTCTAAAAGCTCCTGAGCAATGGAATTTGCAGATCTCAGTGGCTCACGGCTGGTACCTGGCTCACCATGAATACCGATACCGATTTCCATCTCATCATCACCCAGCTCAAAGCCTGGCTTGCCAGCTGCTGGCATGGTGCAGGCAGTAATAGCCATACCCATAGTGCGGACATTGGCAATAACCTTTTCAGCTACAGCCTTTACTTCCTCCAGACTTGCACCAGTTTCAGCCAAAGCACCTGCTATCTTGTGCACCAGCACAGTACCAGCCACACCACGGCGTCCAGTGGTGTACAGGGAATCCTTTACTGCCACATCATCATTAACAACTACATAATCAGCCTTGATATCCTCGTCCTTGGCCATATCAATAGCCATTTCAAAGTTCATAATATCACCGGTGTAGTTCTTAACAATACACAGTACACCTGCATCAGTAGCTACAGCCTTAATAGCCTCATAAATCTGATCAGGAGTTGGGGAGGTAAATACTGCACCTGCTACTGCTGCATCCAGCATACCCTCACCTACATAACCGCCATGAGCTGGCTCATGACCGCTGCCGCCGCCGCTAACCAGAGCAACCTTGCCTTCCTTCTTTGGCACACGGACAACTACATTGCCGCAGTCCAGCTTGCGGAGCTTATCTGGTGCAGACTTTACCAGACCAAGAATCATTTCTTCTTCTACATTCTCTACAGCATTAATAATCTTTTTCACAATAATAACCTCCCTATATTTGAACATCATTCATGGTTGTAAATCCAAAACACCCCCACCTGCCAAAAATACAGGTGAGGATGTTGAATATCAGATTTTGTCAGCTTATCAGCCTGCCAGATTACTCCTCATCATCCAGCCAATGCATAGCATGCTTAACGGCCTTTCTCCAGCCCTTGTAAAGCTTAGCTGCCTCTGCCTCTGCCATTACAGGCTCAAAGCGTACATCCAGCTTCCAAGCAGTCTTCAGCTCTTCCTTGCTGGTCCATACACCTACAGCCAAGCCTGCCAGATAAGCAGCACCCAGAGCAGTAGTCTCGATAATCTGAGGACGATCTACAGGTACGCCCAGAATATCAGCCTGGAACTGCATCATCAGGTTGTTAGCAACAGCACCACCGTCTACCTTCAGAGCAGCCAGCTTAATGCCGGAATCAGCTTCCATAGCGCCCAGAACGTCCTTAGTCTGATATGCCAGAGACTCCAGAGTTGCACGAACGATATGAGCCTTGGTAGTACCACGGGTAATACCGATAATCATACCACGAGCATTGGAATCCCAATATGGAGCACCCAGGCCTACGAAGGCAGGAACCAGATATACACCGCCGGTGTCACGAACCTTCTTAGCAACCCACTCGGAATCAGGAGCGGAGTCTACCATGCGAGCACCATCACGGAGCCACTGAATAGCGGAACCTGCTACGAAGATGGAACCTTCCAGAGCATACTCAACCTTGCCATCCAAGCCCCAAGCAATAGTAGTTACCAGACCATTCTTGGAATCATAGATATCAGTACCGGTATTCATCAGCATGAAGCAGCCAGTACCATAGGTGTTCTTAGCCTCGCCTGGCTTAAAGCAGTTCTGACCGAAGAGGGCAGCCTGCTGGTCACCAGCAGCACCAGCAACTGGAATGGATGCACCCAGAATAGATGGAATAGTATAGCCATATACGCTGGAGGATGGACGAACCTCTGGCAGCATAGACTTTGGTACATTCAGATAGCCCAGAAGAGCATCATCCCACTTCAACTCCTTGATGTTGTACATCAAGGTACGGGAAGCATTGGAATAATCGGTTACATGAGCCTTGCCACCAGTCAGCTTCCAGATCAGCCAGGTATCAATAGTACCAAAAATCAGATCGCCAGCCTCAGCACGAGCCCGAGTCCCCTCTACATTCTTCAGAATCCAGGTAATCTTGGTGCCAGAGAAATAAGCATCAATGGTCAAGCCTGTCTTCTGCTTAAATTCCTCAGTCAGGCCCTTGGCCTTCAGATCATTGGCAATGTCCGCAGTCTGACGGGACTGCCATACAATTGCATTATATACAGGACGGCCGGTATTCTTATCCCAAACAACAGCGGTTTCACGCTGGTTGGTAATACCAATAGCAGCAATATCGCTAGCCTCCAGACCACTCTTCTCCAAAGCGCCCTTCATTACTTCGCACATGGTGCTCCAAATCTCATCTGCATCATGCTCTACCCAGCCAGGCTGTGGAAAATACTGAGTGAACTCCTTCTGCGCTACCCCTACGATTTTGGAGTTCTCATCAAAGATAATTGCTCTGTTGGAGGTTGTACCTGCGTCTAATGCCATTACATACTTCTTTGCCATTGAAAAATCCCCCTCTTGAAAAAACAATTCCCCTTGCAGAGGCTCTTGTTAATTGCCTAAATCCTCTGCAAAACTTTCATCAAGGTATCTATTCGCCATTCATGTCACATTTTCCTGCTAGATTTCAAAAAAAATTTTATTTTTTTAAAGAAAAAAGAGCTGTCCCGTTTTCTAAACAGGACAACTCCCCATAAATTATAAAATTTTCAGCTTACAGCTTGTAATATGCTACACCAGCTTCGAAGATCTTCTGATCCTGCTCACCTGGTACATTCATAGCTACAGAGCCGCCGATACGCTCGGAGTGGCCCATCTTGCCCAATACACGGCCATCAGGGCTGGTAATACCCTCAATAGCATTGATGGAGCCATTAGGATTAAATGGCATCTCCATAGTAGGATTGCCTTCCTCATTAACATACTGAGTAGCAATCTGACCGTTAATTCTCAGCTTAGCCACAACCTCCTTGTCAGCAAAGAAGCGTCCCTCACCATGAGAAATAGGAATAGTGAATACATCACCAGGACGTACATTGTTGAACCAAGGAGACAGATTGGATACAACCTTGGTGCGAACCATGCAGGAAGCATGACGGCCAATCTGGTTGTGAGTCAGAGTTGGAGAAGCAGCATCCAGATCCCGAATCTCACCGTATGGAACCAAGCCCAGCTTAATCAAAGCCTGGAAGCCATTACAGATACCCAGCATCAGACCATCCCGCTTCTGCAGCAGCTCATGAACAGCCTCCTTGATACGAGGGTTGCGGAACATAGCTGCAATAAACTTGCCGGAACCATCTGGCTCATCACCGCCACTAAAGCCACCTGGCAGCATAACAATCTGGGATGCCTTGATACCCTTAACAATAGCCTCTACAGACTCCTCTACGGCCTGTGGAGTCAGATTGCGAATAACCAAGGTCTCTGGATCGCCGCCAGCTCTGCTGAAAGCTCTGGCAGTATCATATTCACAGTTAGTGCCTGGGAATACAGGAATGAAAATCTTTGGCTTGGCTATGCCAACCTTTGGCGTAACTCTATTGCCACCAGTGTAAATATACTCGCTGGCAGTTTTCTTCTCTCCTACCTTTACCTTGGTTGGGAAAATCTTCTCCAGTGGAGAAGTATAAGCTTTCTTAGCCTCAGCAAAGCCAATAACAGCCTCACCAGCCACAATATTGCTATTCTGAGTAGTAGTACCCAGCTCATAGCAGCCAGTACCAGCCAAAGCCTCCTTAATATCGGAATCAGGAGCAACCTCCAGAATCAAAGCACCATAGTCAGCCTTGAACAAATCCTCCATAGATGGCTTGGAGTTGAAGCGGAAGCCAATGCCGTTACCCAGACACATCTTGGTAATAGCAGCAGCAGTACCACCCATACGAACACTGGAAGCAGCAAATACCTTCTTGGCAGCAATGAAATTGCTTACCTTCTCGTAGGTTGCCCGCAGCTTGCGGAAATCAGGCATTGCCAGCTTGTCCTTTGGCATTGGTACATAATAAACCTTGCTGCCAACCACCTTAAATTCAGGAGAAAGGGCATTATCAGCCTTCATAACATCCACAGCAAAGGAGGTCAGAGTTGGTGGAACAGTCAAATCCATAAAGGTACCAGACATGGAGTCCTTACCGCCAATGGCAGGAATCTCCAGCTGATGCTGTGCCCAAAGAGCACCCAGCAAAGCAGCAAATGGACGGCCCCACTTTCTGCTGTCAGTACCCAGGCTCTCAAAATACTCCTGGAAGGTCAGACGAATCTTATCCGCACGACCGCCCAGAGCTACCATCTTGGCTACAGACTCAATAACAGCATACATAGCGCCGTGGAATGGGCTCCACTCCATGAGATATGGATTGTAACCATAGGTCATAGCAGTAGCAGTAGTGGTTTCTGCCCCAATAACAGGCAGTTTAGCCACCATGCCCTCAGTAGGAGTCAGCTGATTCTTGCCACCGAAAGGCATAAGCACGCTGTTACCGCCAATGGAGGAGTCAAAGCGCTCAGCCAAGCCCTTCTGGCTGCATACATTCAAATCCTTCAAATTCTCCAGCCATGCCTTCTCCAAATCAGGAGCCAAAGCGGCTACCTTGCCAGGAATATGGTCTAAATAGCAAGTCTCCTTAGCAGGAGTTTCCACAACTACATTGATATGCTGCTTGACACCATTGGTATCCAAGAAATCACGGCTCAGATTTACAATGGTATTCTGGCGCCAGTTCATAACCAGACGACGGTTATCTGTAACAACAGCTACCACAGCAGTTTCCAGATTTTCCTCGTCAGCAGCCTTGCAGAATGCCTCTACATCCTTTTTGTTAATAACAACGGCCATACGCTCCTGAGACTCGGAAATTGCCAGCTCAGTACCGTCCAGGCCCTCATACTTCTTCTTAACAGCATCTAAGTCTATTACCAGACCATCAGTCAGCTCGCCAATAGCAACAGAAACACCGCCTGCACCAAAGTCATTGCAACGCTTAATCATACGGCTGATTTCTGCATTGCGGAACAAGCGCTGAATCTTCCGCTCAGTAGGAGGATTACCCTTCTGAACCTCTGCACCGCAGGCAGTCAAAGACTCCAGAGTGTGCTCCTTGGAGGAACCAGTAGCACCGCCGCAGCCATCACGGCCGGTACGACCGCCTACCAGCACAATAACATCCTCAGTGGTAGGAACCTCACGAACTACATTTACCTTTGGTGCAGCTGCAATAACAGCACCAATCTCCATACGCTTAGCCAGGAAGCCCTCATGATATACCTCGGAAACCTGACCAGTAGCCAAGCCAATCTGATTACCATAGGAGCTATAGCCTGCTGCTGCCCCCAGAGTAATCTTCTTCTGTGGCAGCTTGCCCTTCAGGGTTTCGCTAATAGGACGGCGTGGATCTGCTGCGCCGGTAACACGCATAGCCTGATATACATAGGAACGGCCAGACAATGGATCACGGATAGCACCGCCCAGACAGGTAGCAGCGCCACCAAATGGCTCAATCTCAGTAGGATGGTTATGGGTTTCGTTCTTGAACATAACCAGCCATTCCTCGTTTTTACCACCAATATCTGCATTAACCACAATACTGCAAGCGTTGATTTCCTCGGACTTGTCCAAATCCTCCAGCTTGCCCTGCTTCCGCAGTGCCTTCATGCCAATAACAGCCAGATCCATCAGGGTAACATCACGATTCTGGCCAGCATAGAGATCCTTTCTATCTGCCAAATACTGATCATAAGCCTTGCGGATAGGCTCTGCATAATAGCCATCCTCAATATCCACCAAATCTACAGCTGTGGTAAAGGTAGTGTGACGGCAATGGTCTGACCAGTAGGTATCAATTACCCGGATTTCGGTAATGGTTGGATCCCGCTTCTCAGTATCTCTGAAATACTCCTGACAGAATTTCAGATCCTCAAAGCTCATGGCAAAACCTCTGGCATCCATGAAAGCATGAAGAGCAGCCTCATCCATAGTGGTAAAGCCCTCCAGCAGCTCTACATCTGCTGGAGCCTGGAATTTCATATCCAGAGTCTCTGGCTTTGCCATAGAAGCCTCACGGCTTTCTACTGCGTTAATATAGTAGTTCTTGATTTTCTCCACATCTGCAGCAGAAACATCGCCTACCAGAACTACAACTCTGGCTGTAGCAATCTCTGGACGCTCCTTCTGAGTTACCAACTGTACGCACTGAGCAGCAGAATCTGCGGTCTGGTCATACTGGCCTGGCAGATATTCTACTGCAAACATGGTAGAATTAGGGAAGCTTGGCAGCTCCTCCTCATAAACCACATCCACAGGAGGTTCAGAGAAAACGACAGCCTTTACCTGGGCATATTCCTCATCGCTAAGGCCCTCAATATCATAACGATTGAACAGGCGGACAGCCTTCAGCCCGGACAGTCTGAAGCTCTCTACCAAATCGTCATGTAGCTGCTGGGCGGGGATGTCAAAGAAGCCCTGACGCTTTTCCACAAAAATTCTTCTTACACTCATTGATCTGCCTCCAATATCTATAATAAAAAAACAAAGCTAGCTAATATTATCTCATATGGTCTATGGCAATTTTTACTACCACCTTGGTAACCTGTTGTGGGCCTCCCTCTGGAGAACCACAAGGCCGATGCACATCGGTGGGATAAAGCACAGCAAAATCTCCTGCTGCTAATTCGATGCCGCTGATAGGAATCAAATTATCAAAGAAAACAATATCCTTCTCCTGGTCATAAGGATCGCATACCTTCAGCTCAGGACTCATAGGACACCAGCCCATTTCCTCCCGACCGCTGACAATATACTGCACATCTACATAACGACGATGGGCCTCTGGCTTGCCGCTATCTGGCTCTCTGGTTTCGTATCTCTGTAGAATAGCCACGCTGTCCTCACCATGAATGGGATATTTACCATCCTCCATGGTGGTAAAATCATGGCTGCGGAGGAACTCCAATGCCTCTCTAACGGCCTCTGGGTATCTGTCAAAGCCAGAAGCTGCCTCCTTCATATTTCCAATAATCAATTTCATCTACTCCTTTGGAAAACCTTTTCCATCATCTCCAAAAAAAAGACTATACCAAGGATATTTTATACAAAAATCCCATATTATGCAAATTATATCAGAGGTAAATTACAAGGAAAAATATTTTGCAGAAATTCTAGGATAAATCAATATAATTTAATATATTTTCTTCTCAAATGATTAATCTTTTTCTTTTCATTTGCAATTTTTTCTTTTATATGGTATAAAGATTAATACTATTGAAAAAAGGAGCGATGAAAAATGCGTGAATTGTTAGAGCTTTTGGAACATGATGCCCGTCGGCCAGCCGGTGAGCTGGCGGCCATGCTGCACCGCAGCGAATATGAGGTTGAACAGCAGATGCGCCAGCTGGAGCAGGACAAGATTATCCTAAGCTACAACACCCTGATTAACTGGGAAAAAACTGGCAGCGACACTGTAACCTCCATTATCGAGGTAAATCTTACACCTCAGAGAGAGACAGGATTTGATGCCATTGCGGAGCGCATCTATCGCTTTGACGAAGTACGGACTGTTTATCTCATGTCTGGCAGCTTTGACCTGCTGGTAATCATTGAGGGTAAATCCCTGCAGGATGTGGCTAATTTCGTAGCTACCCGCCTGTCCACCATTGAAGGGGTTACTCAGACTCGCAGTCATTTTATGCTGAAGCCATACAAAAAAGATGGCATTATTATTGAGGATAAAGAACAAGATCGAAGGCTGGTGATGACTCCATGACAGAAAATATAGATTGGCAGAAAAGAATTTCTCCTGTAGTACAGGCTATACCTCCATCTGGCATCCGTCGTTTTTTTGATATTGCCGCTGAAATGGAAGATGTTATTTCTCTAGGCGTAGGTGAGCCGGATTTTGTTACCCCTTGGTCCATTCGGGAAAGCTGTGTCTATGGCTTGGAGCAGGGCTATACCTCCTATACTGCCAACCGTGGTCTTTTGGAGCTGCGAGAGGAAATCTGCGCCCTGCAGAAACGCAATTTCAATATTGACTATGATCCCAAGACAAATGTACTGGTTACAGTAGGTGTCAGCGAAGCCCTGGATATTGCCATGCGGGCTATTCTCACTCCTGGAGATGAGATTCTTATCCCAGAGCCTTGCTACGTATCCTACAAGGCCTGTGCCGCTTTAGCCGGTGCTGTACCTGTTGCTGTACCAGCCAAAATCGAAAATAATTTCAGCATTACCCCAGCAGATTTGGAGGCCCATGTTACCGACAAAACCAAGGCTCTCCTCATTGGCTATCCTAACAATCCTACTGGTGCTATTCTCACCAAGGAACAGCTGATGGATGTTGCCAAATTTGCTCAGGAACATGATTTGATTGTTATTTCCGATGAAATCTACGGTGACCTGACCTATGGCGGTGAACGCCATGTATGCTTTGCTGGTCTGCCTGGTATGAAGGATAGAACCATTCTGCTCAACGGCTTCTCCAAGGCCTATGCCATGACTGGCTGGCGCATTGGTTATGCCATGTCCAATCCGGCCATTATTTCCGCCATGACCAAGATACATCAGTACACCATGCTGTGTGCTCCTATTACTGCCCAGATTGCTGCGGTAGAGGCTCTTCGTCACGGTGAGAAGTACATGAAGAAAATGGTTTCTGAATACGACAAGCGCCGCCGACTTATTTATGATGGTCTTACCAATGCCGGCCTGAAGTGCTTTGAGCCAAAGGGAGCCTTCTATATCTTCCCAGATATAACTTCCACCGGCCTTACCTCTGAAGAATTTGCTGAACAGCTTCTTATGAAGGAGCATGTGGCACTGGTGCCAGGTACTGCCTTTGGTCAGTGTGGCGAGGGCTATGTACGCTGTTCCTATGCCACCTCAGTAGCCAAAATCTCTGAGGCCATTGCCCGCATTGAACATTTCGTACAGCACTGCAAAAAATAAATAGAAATACAAAGGCCATATCAGCTCATATAACTGGTATGGCCTTTAAAATTATGTACAAAAAAGGACTGCTCCCGGCAGTCCTTTCAATTTCTCTATGGCGGAGAGGGTGGGATTCGAACCCACGGTGCCTTGCGACATCACTGGTTTTCAAGACCAGCTCCTTAAACCACTCGGACACCTCTCCATAGCCATATTAGTTTAACAAAAAATCATCTATCTGTCAAGATTTACTTAGCTGCTTCCTGTGGCAGAGCCAACTTGCTAACATCCAGGTCAACCATAATACCCATAGCCTTATCCAGAGCAGCCTTGCTGGAATTGTAGTTATAGAGGGCAGTATAATAATTGGTCTGAGCCTGAGCCAGCTTCTCCTCTGCATCCATAACATCCAGATTGGTACCTACACCAGCTGCATAGCGAACCTGGGCAATCTTATAATCCTCCTGAGCCTTATCTACAGCCACCTGAGTAGTATTAATGCTCTTCTCCGCAGCCTTCAGGTTCAGATAAGCAGTACGCACTTCCAAATCCCCAGACTGACGGGTATTCTCTGCAGCAGCCTCAGCCTTGGCTACAGCAGCCTTGGACTGATTTACCTTGGACTGGGTAACATTATTGTCCCAAATATCCCAAGACACTACCAAGCCAGCAGTCCAATTATTACTGGACTGATAACGCTGATCAGTTTCCTCAGAACCAAATGGAGAATCACCAGCCCAGCTCTTGGAGGCCTGAGCACTTACCTTTGGCATATAGCCAGCTTTAGCCTGCTGTACACCAGCTTCGGCAATAGCCACCTGATAATCAGCCATCAGCACATCAGGACGGTTGCTGCGGGCATAGGCAGTACATTCCTCCAAAGGAATCTCATAAACATTGTAATCCAGACTATCTGTAAGGTTCAGCTCTGTATCAGTAGGCAGTCCCATAACGTTGTTCAAGCTGGCAATAGCCACATCATAGCTATTATTGGCATTAATGAGATTCTGCTCTGCATTGGCCATCTGCACCTGAGTTCCCAGTACATCAGATTTAGCTACTGTACCTACAGTGTACTGAGCGTTAACATTTTTCAGATGCTCAGTAAGAGTATTTACAGAATCCTGCGCTACCTTAATCTGATTCTTGGCCTGCAAAGCCTGATAATAAGCACTCATGGTGGCAGCCTTTACCTGCTGCTTGCAAAGCTCCAAGCCCAGCTCATTGGCATTCATAGCCAAATCTGCCGCTTTAATAGCCCCCTCTAGCTGACCACCGGTATAAATAGGCATGGTCAGGCTAAGGGTGTTGCCATAGTTACGGCTCAAATGCAGCATATCCTCATAGTATTTGCCACCCATCTTGGTAGCTGTGCTCTGCCAGTTTACAGTAGGGCCAAAGCTGCGGCGAGCCTGATGGCGAGCCCATACAGCACTATCGTATTCAGCCTCCTGCTGCTTAATGGTGTAGTTATTATCCAGGGCAGTACGAACACTTTCCTCCAAGGTCATGTCCACAGACTCTGCCATAGCGGCACTTGCCATAGTTGTGGTCATCAAACCGCCCAGCACAAGAGCTGTCAGTTTTCTCATATAATTCTTCTTCAACTTCGTTTCCTCCTACATATACATCTATCAACCATTTATACTAAAAGCTTCGGCGCAGACCGAAATATGTTGCTCTGGTATCAGCTTTATTTATATCATTAACCTGGGTAAAAATATAGGTATCCTTGGCAATTTCATACTGCAAACGGGATTTCAGCTTGAAATCATTGGGATCATAGCCATCTACAGACAGCTGCAGCTTGTTGCCCATATCCAAGCCCAAACCAGCCTTGCCATCAATAACTCCGGCTCTAGCCCCTAGGCTGCCATTGTACATACCACCCTGAAGATTGAAGTGATTGTCCTCCCCAATATCATTCAGGCCCAATCTCAGCAGACTATTTTCTGTTGGGCGGATATCCACCCCCATATTAGTCTGCCAGCGATTCTCCTTACCGCTGTACATGGTTTCCAAGCCAGCATTAACCTCAATATCTGAAACGGTATTCATCATATCGTCAGCCCGCTGACTAACATTGCGCACATTATGCAGAGTAGCCTTCAAATCATCAGCCACCTGAGGATCTGTTACTACTCCCTCCAGAGACGCCGCCATATTATCAATACGCTTACTGGTAGCTGAGAGATTGGCAATAGCCTCCTTCAAATTAGCTCCGGTTTCTCCATTGCCATTAAAGGTTGCTACCAAAACCTCCAGACTATCTGCAGCCCGCATCAGACTGCCGGTCATATGATTCAAATTCTGAGCCATCTGGCGAATATCTCCCTGATTAACCTGGGCCATATTAGCCAAGGTAGCTGTCAGGCTATCTATATTGGCCGTAATATTGCGCATATTTATGGATACATCCTTCAATGCCTGCTGGGTTTCCTTATCTCCCAAGAGCTGATTCATGGAATCCAGCAGTGTCTGTACCTTCAAAACAGCATTATTCATATTGGCCATCATATCATCCATAGTTGCCTCCTGCAAACCATAGATAAAATCCCCTGGCCCATAGCAATCCTCAAAATTGGCATCCTTGTCTGGCACAATATTGACAAACTTGCCTCCCATAACGCCATTGGCGGTAACAATTACAGTGGATTTACGAGGAATCTTTACCTCACTGTCAATATGTACCTCAGCCACTACTCCCACGCCAGATGGCTCCACACTATTCACCTTGCCTACAGCCACACCGGCATAACATACATCATTGCCGGCGGTCAATCCCACGGCCTGAGGAAATCCTATGCTAAGGCTATAGCTCTGACTGCCACCTAGCTTTATGCCGCTAAGCATTACCATGATAGCAATCAGCAGTCCCCATCCCAGCAGGGTAAAGGCTCCTACCTTGGCTTCCAACTTCATTCTGCTTGCTCCCTTCCCATGTACATACGCTGCATAAAGCTCTGCACTCTTTCATCCTTGATATGACAGAAATTCTTCACTGTATCTATTGCTATTAGCTCCCCTTCATAAATCATGGCTATTCTATCTGCAATATTGCAGGCACTAACCATATCATGGGTAACTACCACACTGGTAGCCTTTTGCTTTTTCTGAGTTTCCTTCATCAGCTCATCAATCTTCACTGTAGTAATAGGATCAAGACCGGAGCTAGGTTCATCATAAAAAATAATCTTGGGATCAAAGGCTATGGCTCTGGCCAGCCCTACTCGCTTCTTCATACCACCGGACAGCTCTCCCGGCATGGTGGATTGAATCCCCGGCAAGCCTACCTGCTCCAGCTTGCGGGCTACAATAGCCTGAATTTCCTCCTCAGACAAATCCGTATGCTCCCGCAGGCCAAAGGCTACATTCTCCCCCACAGTCATGGAATCAAAGAGGGCAGAATACTGAAAAACCATGCCCATATCCATCCGCAGCTTATCCAGCTCTGCCTCCGACATATGGGAAATAGCCTGCCCCATAATGTAAATTTCCCCACTGGTAGGCCTATCCAAACCAATAAGGAGCCTTAGCAAGGTACTTTTACCAGAGCCGGAGCCACCTATAATAGCCAAGGTTTCTCCCTCACGGATTTCCATATTTATATTTTTGAGAACCTGCTTTTCGCCAAAGCTTTTACAAATATTTTCTATTCTAATCATATAGTTCTCTATCCTTTGTTAATAAAGCATCCAGGACAAAATCACGTTCAACAGGAAAATGATGATAATAGAGGTAACTACGGAACGAGTAGTAGCCATACCTACACCCTGAGCACCTTCTGGCGCCCTCATGCCATAATAACATCCCACAGTAGCAATTACCATGCCAAAGACCAAGGCTTTCAGCAAGCCTCCCGTAAAGTCACTGCCGTCAGCATACTGCTCAATGGAATGCCAATATACATAATTGGAAATCCCAAAGTACTTACTGGACACCAGCCAGCCACCCAAAACACTAATCATATTGCCATATACAGTCAGCAAGGGCACCATAACCATACAGGCCAGCATTCTTGGGCCAGCCAGATATCCTACTGGATTTACAGCCATACAGCGCAAGGCATCTATCTGCTCCGTTACCTTCATGGTACTGATTTCCGCTGTCATGGCAGAACCAACCCGTCCAGCTGTTACTACACCTACCAGCACCGGTCCCAGCTCTCTGCCAGTGGCAATTGCTATAATACCGCCTAATGTAGACTCAGCACCAAATTGAATCAGCTCCCCTGCCATCTGCAAGGTCATAACCATACCCGTAAATAAAAGTGTCAAAGACACAATAGGCAGGGTATCCACCCCTAGATGGGACATCTGCTGCAAAATATGCTTAGGCCGCAGCTTTTTGGGCAGCTGCTTGAGGATTTCTAAAAGCAGCAAGGTCATATCCCCTACCAAAAAAAACAGCTTCAGCACCCAACTGCCTATATATTCCAAGAATCGGATAAACATATTGTGTTTTCCTCCATATAATTTCAAACTACCTTCTATTTTAGCAGGAAAAAACAAAATTTAAAAGGCTGTCCCAAAATTTCAGCCATATTACCATGCACAATCATAGTAAAATTATGTGAAAATTAACTGAAATTGGACAGCCTCTTTGCTTATGGAAGTAAACTACTTCTTCTCCAGCACTTTAACGCTGGTATGAATAACATTTTCAATAATATAATCCGTAGCCAGCTTATTGACTACTGGTTTTTGGTTAGGTTTCTTGACAGTCTGAGGATTCTTTGCCAGCTCCTTAGCTAATTTCTGAGCCTGACGAATGCTTTCCTTCAGCTCTGCATCGTTCTTAGGCACTACTACTGTTGATTCAATGATAATATCATTGTTGCAATTGCTGGACAGCATATTCTGCAACTGTACCTCAACTGGTGGTTCCTCCTCAACAGGCTTAGCCCCAGCCTCAGTGGCCTGCTGCTGAGCCAACAGAATTTTGGCCACATTAACCAGTCCGCCACCGTGTACATCCAGAGCCAGCTGGCCTGGCTGCTGATGTTCAGGCACCTTATATGGTACAGACAGCTTTATCTTTTCCCCACGATAAGGCTTGATGGTGGTATCAAAGGTAATCTCCTCGCCTGGCAATACCTCCTGCTTGCTAGGCACAGCAGATACCAAAGTAGCAGTTTTGCGGCCCCTATCAATGGTTACATCCACCTTCAAGTCCAGCATATCTGCTTCCTTTTCCTTGTTGCCCAGAATAACCGCCAATATGTCGTTTAGCTCTGTTACCGCAACCTTGGCCACATCCTCACCATCATAAAACATATTGCGACGGCTAATCAAACCATCCTTGCCATAGCTGCTCCGCAGAGAAAACTGCAAGCTGGCAGTGGAAGCATCCTGTCGATCAAGAGTGGTATTAATAGAGCTGTATACCACTACTGGCGCCAAAGCTGCCAGCACCTCCTCATCATAGGCTACCATGGTATTGTAAGTTATATCTCGACCAGTATCCTTGTCATGAACTGTAACAATCACAGGCACGGTCTGGGGAAACTGGCCTAGAATACCCCCTATGCCATCCTGTCTATCCTGATTGACTCTGCCAATAATTCCCTGCACATTGCCCAGCTTCATACCAGAAGTGGGACCATGTATGGTACTGATAACATCAGCGTCTGTCATAAAATAATTTACATTGCCTCTATGGGTATAGGAATGACCAAAGGCCAAAACTCTATTGCCATCTACCGCTGTAACAGTACCCATGGAACCAAAGGTAAAATCACCTATGGACATGGCCACACCTACAGGAGAGCCGGGCTGCAAAACTGCGTTGGGACGAACAGACATCATGGAGGCTCCATTGTCCCAGGTATTATCATAATCTACCTGAATCCCCAAAGGAGACAATTTGCTCTGCAGCATCTTCAAGCCCTGAGCACCAAAACCAGAAGCAAAATAAGTGCTTTTATGCTCTAAAGGAGCTTCACTGCCACTTTCCACCTCTGCTTCTTCGTCAGTGGCTGTCTCTTCCTCTTCGGCAATCTCCGCCCTAGTCTGATAATCTCCGGCACCAGCAACTTCCTGTGACTGCTGTTCCTCTACCAGAGTTTCATCCTGAGCCTCTGCTTCTGCCTGCTCCTCATGAGCCTCAGACTGAGCCACAGCTTCCTCAGCAGCCTTTTCCTCAGCAGGTTCCTTGCCTTCCTTAGCCTTGGCCTCCTGCTCAGCTTGGAACTTTTCCCGCTCCGCCTTCATCTGAGCCAAATCCAGCTGAGGCATACGGGTTTTATTTCTGGTATCTGGATAATCCCAGATTTTCAGCATATCCTCAATAGGAGTCAGCATAATCCGCTGGGTAGGATACATATCTTTGTAGCCAGCAGACAACGCACCTGCCAACCTGCCATTAAAATAAATGGGACTGCCACTCATGCCGGAAATGGCTCCTCCAGTCTCCTCAATCAAAGGTCCAGAC
>ERZ1026856.367-NODE-367-length-29719-cov-15.390574_pt1 | contig 29719 bp, 29 predicted proteins | sample MGYA00380158_ERZ1026856 | MGnify/ENA primary metagenome ERZ1026856 (study PRJEB33269, sample SAMEA4719794) | human gut metagenome | biome: human-associated habitat; feature: organic feature; material: feces | place: Cameroon | collected 2013-10 ...
ATATTAAAAGAAAGGAAACGTGTGATAATTAACTTCCTAATTATCATACAAGGATTATAATGATCTACTGGTGTGAAAAGTGTAGCGAACCGGTATTCGATAAGAAGTTGCACGAATTAACATGCAAAGGAAAATTGAAAAAATTATCTGAAGGATCTATTTGCAATCCAGTATTTGTTCAAGAAAGAAAATTATTGAGCAAAATTGTGGGAGAAGATTTAACGGATAAAAAGGTATGGTATTTTGGATCCAGTAGATATCTTTACGATGGAGAAATTCAGAGAATACCATACATAGAATGGTACAAGAACAAGAGCCATCTTAAATATGCAGACGAACTAAGAAACAATATTGAAATAGAACGTGACTACACACCATATATGGGAGTAGTAAAAGCAAATGAAGCATATATTAAGGGTTTAGTTTATGAAGCTGAAAAATATATAGTAGACATTTATGAAAAATATTCTACAGGAGAATATGCCGAAAATAAGTATATTCCTACCGTATCGTTTTCAGGTGGAAAAGATTCTACAGTTGTTAGTAGATTGGTAAGAGATGCATTACAGGATAATTCTATCGTACATTTTTTTGGTGATACAACTTTGGAATTTAAAGAGACATATGAGTATGTGCAAGATAAATTTCGAAGAGAAAATCCGCAAGTACCAATGATTCCTAGTGAAACAGAAAATGATTTCTTTAAACTGTGCAAAGTGTTTGGACCTCCTAGTCAACATGAAAGATGGTGCTGTACAATTTTTAAGACGAGTAATCTTAATAAAGAATTGGAAAACTTGCCAGGTAACAGTCTTTCTTTTTTGGGAATAAGACATAGTGAGTCAGCGGCGCGAAAAGGATATGAAAGAACACAAGAGCATTCAAAGATATCCACACAGGTAAATGCAATGCCAATTATTGAATGGACTGATTATGATGTATGGATATATATATTATATAAAAATATATTGATAAATGAATGCTACGAGTATGGTTATAAGAGAGTTGGTTGCTGGTGCTGTCCTAATAATTCAGACTGGTCAATGATGTTGACGGAAATATATCATCCGGAAGATATGAAAAAATGGAAAGACATGGTGCTAGATTTTGCAGTGCGTGCAAATAAATCAGATCCGGAAGATTATTATGAAGATGGTAAGTGGAAAGTTAGGAGAGGTGCAAGCGGTTTAAAAGTAAAAAATGTGTCTATTATGGATACAGCTTGTAATCTATCTGATAAAGCGAGAAATATTATAATTGACAAAAAACTGAATAGAGACGTAATTGAGCTATTTAAACCATTTGGGGATTTGAAAGTCGTTGAAAAAAAGGATGCTACATATATTTCAGTATTTGACAATGACAAGTCAGGTGAGTATAGGAAATGTTTTGAATTAATAATAATATATGGAACAAATGTTGTGAAAGTATTGCCAGAAGAAAGAATTGATGTAACAAACCTTGTTAATAGACTGAAATGCCAATTGAGAAAATATCAGTTTTGTATTCGCTGCTCAGCATGTGATTCTGTTTGCCCGCACGGAGCGATAGATACAATACATGGACAATATAAAATTGATGAGAATAAATGCGAACATTGCAAAAAGTGTATTGCTAAGTTTTACAACGGATGCATTATTTGTGATAAGGTTGCAGGAAAGAAGGGATAACGTATGATTAGAGAAGATAGACCTAAAGAACTTCCAATTGTAAGATTACTCGCAGGAATAAGGAATATGGGGTATACATTTGAAAGTGCTATATTAGACATTGTGGATAATTCAGTTACGGCTAAGGCAAAAAATATACACATACTTATTCAAGGTGAAAATAAAGTAGATAGTAAAATTGAAAAAGTAATTATATGTGATGATGGAAAAGGAATGAATTGTGATGAGGTTTTTAATGCCTTAGAATTGGGGTCGCCAGAAAGTGTTTATCACGATAATTCACTTTCAAAGTATGGATTTGGACTTAAAAGTGCAGGTTTGTCACAAGCAAATGATATTTACGTAGTTTCAAAACACGATGATGAAAATGATTGGAACAAGGCATCTATTAGTTGGAAAGATATAAAAGAGAACAATAGATACATTGTGGATGAAAATCTTGAGCTCTCAGAAGAGGAAAAATCATATATTAAAAAGTTCAATTTATCTAACGGAACAATTGTAATTTTGGATGAATTAATAAAGGTAAGTAAGGTAAAAAAGAATTTAGCTGTAAAGAAGATTTCTGAAAAATGTGCAATTACTTTTCATAGGTTTATGGAAAAGGATGATTTAAAGATATATGTAAATAGTGATAATGCAATAAAACCATATGATCCATTATTTTGTAGTGAAATAGGTGATAATTTGATGACTCATTATGATGGAAAACATGTATGTAATTATTTTCCGTCAAGTTATCCATTAGTAATTAATCCAAAGACAAAATCAAAAGCTACTATAAGGGCAGTCTTATTGCCAAATCCTCCATTATACGAAAGGGAGGGATTACAAAAGAAAATAAATCAAGAATATCATATACTGCAAAAAAATATAGGATTTTATATTTACAGAAATGATAGGCTGATTGTAGAAGCTACAACATTATCGTTATTTTCAAGAAGTGAACCAAGGTTATTGGCATCAAGAATGAGCATTGATTTAGATACAAATTGTGATGATGATGTGAATCTTGATGTTAAGAAAACTCAATTAGTATTTCCAGAGCATTTTATGGAACAATTGAGAGATTTATTAAATCCGTATTTACGAAGATCAAAAGATTTATGGGATGAAATGAAAATTAGAAAAGCCAATGAGTTACAGGAATCACCAACTGATTCAGATACATTGCATTCGAGAAGTAATGAGATGCTTAAAGGAGTATCTCCAGTTGTTTGCGATCCTCAAACAGGTGATGTTAAACCTATGCAGGACGCAGTTGTTAATAATATTGCGGATTTGAAGGAACAGTACGGTATAGATGATACGGTCATTGAAGAATTAAAGAGGAAAAATAAGCAGAGAGTAGTTACTGTGAGTGAATTACCAAAAGGAATGTTATGGAAACCTGGAATTGGAGGAGAAAATAATTGTCAGGTTATTGTGGAATTATCACGACAGCATCCTTTTTATGAAAAGATATATAAAAAATTGGAAGTTGGCTCAGACGCGGTTGTAATTTTGGATGCATTCTTTTTGAATATGGCTATGGCAGAAATGGGAATTAATTGTGATGACAACAAGTATGCAAAAATATTTGAAAAACTGCGCCAGTCGGTATCACATCAATTAGAGAATTTTATTGATTTAGAACTAGATGAGGATGATGAAGATGATGAAAGCTTATGAAGCAATGGTATCGTCTCCATGTATAGCTAACAGACATCCCTTTATTTACATTTTATATACTACAGTAGATGATAACGCTTTTTTATATGTGGGAGAGACTGAAGAACGCAGTGGAGCAATTGGAAGATTATCTGGACATTTAAATTATAATCCTCCGGGAACATTTTTATCTAAAATAATGGAATATTCTACATATCAAGTTAGTGAAATAGGTAAAATAAATGTAATTGCATTTGATGTTAGTGAATTTAAAATTTTTTCCGGAGATATTAATAAAACTAAAAGAAGAGCGTTAGAATATGTAATTCATTTTGAAATGTTAAGGTATTCATGTGCGGATGAAGTTACTATTCCGTATACTGTTATATCACATGTACAAGCACAAGAAAGATATATTAATGATAGTAAGATTAGAGCTATATCACAAGAAATTTTAAAAAAGATTATAGATATGATACCATTTAATAAATAGTGAGGTAGATATGATATATTTAGATAATGCTGCGACAACTAAATATAAACCGGAAGAAGTATATAATGCATTTAATTATTATGTGAGAGAGATAGGTGTAAGTCCAGGACGAGGAAGTTATAAACTGGGTATAGCGGCATCGAGAATGCTTTATCAGGCTAGAAAAACAGTGGCAAAGTACTTTGGTTTGTCAGAGCCAAATGTGATATTTACGAAGAACTCAACAGAAGCCATTAATCTTTTTTTTAGAGGATTGTTAAAAAATGGTGATCATGTGGTAATCAGTTGCTATGAACATAATGCGGTCTTGAGACCACTACATGAAATGAAACAAGAAGGTATTATTGATTATTCTATAGTTAGTAGAGAAGATTTAGAGCTTACACCACAAGAAATTTACGATAAATATGTAAAAACTAATACAGTCCTTTTTGAAACAACCTTAGCAAGTAATTTAACTGGACGAATAGTATTTAATCCCGATATGCTTCGTTATATGCAACAGAAGGGAATTATGACTTTTGTTGATTCTTCACAAGGTGCTGGAAAGATAGAAATTTCAATGTCTGAAGATGGAATAGATTATTTGGCATTTACGGGGCATAAGGACTTGTTAGCATTACCCGGGGTAGGAGGACTCGTATGCTTGCAAAAACCTATATGGAAGCCATTATTGCAAGGTGGAACAGGAGTATTAGGTGATTCGTATGTGAATCCATCGGTGTTTCCAGAAGCATATGAGGCAGGAACACTAAATATGCCAGCTATATGGTCACTTAAAGTTGCATTGGATTGGATAAATCAAAATAAAGAAAGCAATTTAAAAAAAGAAAAAGAACTAACTGATTACTTTATTGAAGAATTAGATAAAATTAGTAATGTAACAATATATGATAAAGATTTTCGACGTGTAGGTGTTATTGGTATAAATATAGATGGTATGAAATCAAATGAGGTAGTGCAGTATTTAGATGAAAATGATGTTTGCACTAGAGGTGGAATACATTGTGCTATATTAGCACACGAAGCATTAAATACTAAGGAAATAGGCATAGTAAGATTCAGCTTGGGCATGAATGTTGTTAAAACAGATATTGATAAAGTCTTAGAACTTATAAAAAGTAGGTGATTAGAAATGCATATTGTTTTTTTCAGTACAAGCCATGTGTTTGAAACGGAAGAAAGATTAAATAATCAAGGTATAGAGTGCCAAATTGTACCAACGCCAGTGACAGATAAAGCATACTGTGGAGTATGTATTGAAACAGAAAGTAAAGATATAGAGAATTACATTGAGGATATGGAACATAATATCATAGATTAGAAGGTGGGTGAGCGTAGTGGCATTTACAGATTTAAATTTATTAAAGCATTATAAGACATATAAACATAATATTGTGAAAGAATTTTATACGCCTGTATTACAGGAATCTGTATTATACCAACGCTCAGTAGGCTTTTTCTCTTCTACTGCCTTAATTGAGTTGACAAAAGGAATTGCAGGTATTGTTAAAAATGGTGGAAAAATACAGTTTATTGTTTCTCCGTATTTAAGTGAGGAAGACGTGGCGGCAATACAGAAGGGGTATGAAAAAAAGAAAATTATAGAACAAGCACTTTTAAGAGAGTATAAAGAACCAGAGAATTATTTTCAGGAGGAAAGATTAAATTTATTATCTCACCTTATTGAAAATGGAAATTTAGAAATTAAAGTAGCGTTTACACCACCCAATAAGTCAACTGGAATGTATCACGAGAAAGTCGGGATTGTAACAGATGCGGAGGGGAATAAGATAGTATTTACAGGTTCGCTTAATGAGACAATAAATGCATTTTACAATAATTATGAATCTATTGTGGTATTTACTTCGTGGGAAGAATCAAGGCAATATGCGGAGGAAATGCAAAATGATTTTGATACATTATGGAACAATGAGGATACAGACTTAGAGATAATAGAATTTCCGGAAGTAGTAAAAGAAAAGATAAAACTAAATCAAAAACCAAAGATAAATTACGATATTGATGAAGAGGAAATGGTAGAGGAAAGTCCTGTACAAAAAGGGGTACCTCGTATGCCTCCCGGATTTGATTTGCGTGATTATCAAAAGGATGCAATAGAAAAGTGGGAAGAAAATAATTATTGTGGAATTTTTGATATGGCGACAGGTACAGGGAAAACATATACGGGACTCGGTGCTGTAACAAAACTTTATGAAGCGAAGAAGAGATTGGCAATAATTATTGTGTGTCCATATCAACACCTGGTGGAACAATGGGTAGAGGATATTGAATTGTTTAATTTGCTACCAACAATAGGTTATTCTTCGTCAAAACAAAAAAATTGGAAAAAGAGATTAGAGGATGATATCTTAGATTTTTCAATTGGTGTCATAGACTGCTTTTGTTTTGTGACCACAAATGCAACGTATTCATCAAAATTTGTGTGTGAACAGATGAAGTATTTAGGAAAAGATACATTGCTTCTTGTTGATGAGGCTCACAACTTTGGCTCACCTAATTTGAGAAATAAGTTATATCCGAACATAGAGTATAGATTAGCATTATCGGCTACATTAGATAGACATGGTGATGAAGAGGGCACGGATTGTCTGAAAACTTACTTTGGGGAGAAATGTATACAATATGATTTGAAAAGGGCTATTAAAGAGGGAAAATTAACACCATATTATTATTATCCAGTAGTAGTATATTTGGATGAAGATGAGATGGAACAATATCGAGATATATCATATAGGATTTCAAAGGAGTGTCATAAGGATAAGCATGGTAATTTGAAAATTACTGATAAAGGCAAGAGACTTTTACTTCAACGTGCTAGAATTGTAGCAGGTGCCAAAAGCAAATTAGTAGAGCTAAAGAAACTTATGCAAAATTATAAAAATGATACACATATTTTGGTATATTGTGGCGCAACAAGAGTACAGACATTTGAATATGATGAATCTGAACATGACGAAGAAGGTGAACGTCAAATAGTAGCTGTGTCTAAAATATTGGGAAACGAACTTGGAATGAAAGTAACGCATTTTACTTCAAATGAGTCTGCTGAAGAAAGAGAAGTGATAAAAAGAAGATTTGCTTCAGCAGATCCATATCAAGCTATAGTTGCTATAAAATGTTTGGATGAAGGGGTAAATATACCAAGTATCAAAACAGCATTTATTTTGGCAAGTACAACTAACCCTAAAGAATATATTCAAAGAAGGGGAAGAGTTTTACGTTTAGCAAGTAATAAGCCATACGCTGTGATATATGATTTTGTAACATTAGTAAGACCATTGGAAGAAGTTAATCCATATAGTGCAGATTATAATTGTGAGAGAGCTTTAGCCAAAAGAGAATTAGCAAGAATAAGGGAATTTGGAGAAATAGCATTGAATTCTCGTGATTCTGATGAATTAATTAATGATTTGGAATGTGCGTACGAATTAAGCATTAAAGAATTGGAGGATATTGATGATGGATCAGAATTTAGATGAAAAAAAATTGGATACTATTAAACTACGCATTTTAGAAATGGAAACAGACAATATTGTGAAAAAAGAATCTAATCCCGCTATGGAGAATAAGATCCGAGGACTCATAATGACGGAGGTAGATAAAAAATGATTTTACAAAAGTTAGAAATGAATAATTTTAGACAGTATATTGGGGAGCAGACTGTTGAATTTTCAACAGATTCCGAAAAGAATGTTACAGTTTTAATTGGAGTAAATACTTCTGGTAAAACCACGATTGTACGTGCATTTGAATGGTGTCTTTATGGGAAAAATGGATTTGAGGATCCTGTATTACTTAACAGCGAAGTTAGAGATAATATGAATGAGGGAGATTCTCAATCAGTGTCTGTAGCGGTTACATTTGAGCATAATAGTATGGTCTACACCTTAAAAAGACTATATAAATACTTATGCAATGAACGAAAATGCGAAGATGGGAAAGTGGTTGTTAATTTAAATAAAAAACCTGAAGAAAAATTGACATTAGAGTATCTTCAAAGTGATGGACAGACAAAAACACCAATTGATGCATCAAATATTGCGGAATCTATGGATAGAGTATTACCAAAGGATTTATCGGATTATTTCTTTTTCGGAGGAGAGCGCATATCAGGCATAGCAAATAGAACAGATTTGTCTAAAGCGGTAAGAGGTTTGATGCGACTGGATGTTCTTGAAAATGCAAAAACACATTTAAACAGTGTTGTAAAAACTTTTGAATCGAAAATTGACACGACTGGTGATGCAAATGCACAAAAAGCAAAGGATAGTTTAGAAACTTACAAAGTAAAAAAAATACAACAGGAACAAGAAAAAAAGAACTTTGAGGAGCAGAAGAAGTATTGGCAAGATAGGGAAAATGAGTATAATGCACAACTTGCTAAAAGTAATATAGAACAGGTGAAACAGGCAAAAAAAGATCGAGATAGAGTAGAGGCAGCATTAAATGCAGAAAAAGCCAAACTTGAACGGGCGAAAACGGATATGGTTAAAAAATTTAATAATAGACCATATGCGTATTTTGGGTTACCAATAATTAATAAGACATTGGATATGTTGAAAGAACTACAAGAAGAAACTGGTCCTGTGGAATGTGTTCCTGATATGGAGCAAGGAGCGATAGACTTCTTGATCAAAAGAGGCTATTGTCTATGCGGGACTCACCTCGATCAGGGCTCTATACCATATTTAAAAGTAATGGAAGAAAGAAAAATATTACCTCCAGAGTATATAGGTACTGCTATTCAGGCATATAAAACAAAAGCAGAAGGATATTTGTCAGGTTCTGAAGATTTCAAGGACACTATTGAAGATAAGTATAAGGAAATAAGAAGCCTTCAAAGAAATATTGGAATTCTTGAAGATGAAAGAAAAAAACAATCAGAACTTATTATTGATGATACTGATGCAAAGGTAATAGAGAAGAAGAGAAAAGATGCTCATACAAAATATGTAGAAGCAAGTACTGATTATGATGCATGTGTGTCTAAAATTGGAGAATATGATGCAAATATCAAAAATTGTGAAAATGCAATTGCTAAATATGCAAAGAGTAGCACTAAAAATGCAAGAGTGGCACGTTACATTATGTATGCTCAAAAGGTATATGAATGGCTGAGCGATACATATAGAAGTAAAGAAGTGGTGGTAAGAACAGAATTACAGAGGAGAGTTAACGAAAACTTTGCAAAGATGTATCACGGAGAACGTTCGATACTTATAGATGATAAATATAGAGTTAAATATAGTGATGTTACGACAGAAGAGTCAGATGGGTTAAAGGCTGTAAAGAGTTTTGCGTTTATTGCTAGCTTGGTATCAATGGCGAAGGATAAAATATTAGATGATGATGAACTGAAGCTAGGACAGGTATATCCATTAGTTATGGATGCACCATTTTCAAATGTTGATGAAATACATATTGATAATATTTGCAAAATCCTACCCAATACGGCAAATCAGGTAGTAATGGCAGTAATGCAGAAAGACTGGGAATATGCATCAACAAACCTTCAAAAGTATGTTGGAAAGAGTTATAAGATTGTAAAAGATAGAGATGCAAATGGTAAAGAAATAGATACATCTACACACATTAGGTAAGGAGGTATTAGAATGTTTAATAGTACATTTAGAATTTCGGGAAAACATGCCAATTACTTGAAGGATTTATGTGAACTGCAAGCTAATGTTCCTGATAGAGATCAGCATACTAATTTTAAAGTGTTTAATGCCTATATTGATGCATACATACTATGTCCATTAATTGGATATCAATATAATAGAAAGGCAGTAATAGATAACAATGTACCAGGTGGAGATGCTGGTATAATGGCTGATATGATTTTAAAAAGGCAAAAAGAGTTAAAATTTGTTTATCAGATAATAATGCTTGCAGACGAAGAATCAGAACCAGATTCAGAAAAAAGAATTTATAGAGCTACTACTTTTTCAGAAGAAACAGAAGAAAATAAAGAAATGATAAAGAAAAATATGAAAATATATAATTCTTATTTTTTAGGTGGATTAGAGATAATGCATGAACAATTTGTAGAACAGTGTATCACAGATGACGATTATCTGAAAAAGATATTTGATTTTGTTAGACATTTTGAAGAGGAACAGAACGGAGAGGAATTAAAGGCTTCAATTGATAGGATTCTTAATAAGTGATGGTGAAATTTTATGGTAAACTTTAATGGGGGTGCCGATAAAATTCCTTTCTATGAAATTTTTGAATTTACCGAAGAAGATATTGCACATGTATTAGAATGTATGGGGCTAGTGAATGCACAGGAATCATGTCAAATTGAGCCTATGGATAAATTTATTTTTCTTCATGGTGATGAACAGGAAGTTTACAATAAAGAGGAAAGGGATTTTATTGAGAATGTAGGAGAGATATACATATATAAAGAATTTTGCAAAAAAGCTAAACGCGGAATAATAACGTGTAGAATTATAGCAGCAGAAGTTAATGGTGTCAATGAGATAAAAAACTCTCTGTTTTTTATGAAAGAAATAAACAAAGCAATAGGCGGATTTACTATATTTTTTATTAAAGCAGGGGTTAATTTCTATATAGGAATTAGGGCGTTTAACAAAGATGAAAATGATGATTGTATAATTTCAAAACCAATAGTGCTGGTTGAAGAAATGGCTGATAAATTGTCTTATGTGACAGATTCAGATGATTTTATTGACTACTATAGAACATTAGTTGATGCAATAGAGGAAAATAACTTAGCATTAACAGATTATGATAGGCAGATAGAAATTAAGAGAGGAATACAATATTCATATCTTAATATGTTGAGTGAAATTTCTAATATATATAAAGTTAGTTTTTCCGGGGAAATAGAAAGATATTATAAATCATTTGAAGGTATCGAGGAAAATAATTATTTATCTATTGTAAAAGAGAGCATTGCAGAATTAAGTTTTATTAAATCCTTTAAAGCAAATACTATGGAAATGTTATTTGAGGCAGATGAAATGATGGATTTGGCTAAAAAAACAGAAGAAGAGAATGAGATATTTATTGGAAATCAAAATGAAAAGAATCATAGCGAGGAGAACAATTCTGATATGATGAAATATCTTGATAATCCGGAACTCATGATAAAAATGCTGAAACAACGAAAGGGAATATAATATATGAGTGGGTACGATTTATCAGAAGGTGTGTTTAGAACTGGAAATTATTCAGAAGAGCAACTATGGAAATCATTTAGAAATGTTTTTTCTACTAAAACACAGAATAGTTCTAGCTATAAATTTGTATTTTTGAAATCAATTATTGATTGTATGCATCAATGTAATAATAGAACTGAGTATACTTTTTTTGAATTGTTTGAGCAATTTACTAAAATATACTGGATATTAATAGTTAAATATAGGCTAGCACAGAATAATTCAAGAACCAAAGAAACGTATATAGAACAAATTTTGAAAGAATATGTAGGTTTTACAAATGGAGATAAAAAAGTTACTATTCGCTTTTCTGATTTGACTATCGAAGCAAAAAATAAGCTTGTACATCAAGTGATAAAAAAATGTAAGAAATATGTAGTGGGTGCTCTATATGGAGATACAAATGAATTAATGTATTCTTTTTCAAAGAAAAAAGAGATAATACAACTGAATCCACAGATGAAAGAATTTGTATTACGGCATGAAGGTTCTATTGAAGAATTGAATTATTTTGAATTGGCAAAATTTTTAGATAAAGTAAATTCTAGAGACAAAGTTAATAGCATTATTAAAGATAACAAATATAATAAAAAGGATTCATTAGAAGCGTATAGACAACTATTATATGATGAATTTGAAACGGAATGTGCTAGCAGCGACTACACTTTGCAGAATGTAAATACAATTGAGTTATTAATTGAATCAGAGGATAAGTATTCTCAATCAAATATAGTAGAGAAAGAGAATGCATATTATAAAAAATTATATAATAGGGAAGAAATTATAAATAAAGACACTGAATACATGAAATTATATCTTGATGATCCAGAAAGAGTTATTAAGATGATTAAAGTGAGACATGGGATAAATTGTTAATATAGATAATGTGACAGTGAACATATAAAATTTTAAGTCATAACGATTTACGATAAGGACTTTAGAGATTAAGTACTTAGACTATGAAGAAACAGTAAATTTCTAAGTATAAGAGTGGGATAAGCAGTTCAGAGTTTATACTATTATTTTGCATATATTTGAAAGGATAGGTTTATGAGTAACGAAAAAAATATGCAACGGAAATGGGATCGAGAAGAGGTTATTATTCTTGTTACAGAATATTATAAGAATAGAAATCTATCGGCAGAAAAAATTGATGAATCCTATCATAGAATTAGCAAATTCTTGCGGCAAAGAGAAGAACTTTGCACTGGAAAATCGGTTTCAGATATGTTTAGAAATTATGCAGGAATACGTATGCAATCAGCACGTATACGATGTCTAGATTCAGAAAGTAATTTACATGGTATGCAGGGGACAAGATTGCAAAAGGAGATAGTAAAGGAATTTTTACAAGATCCAGCATTAATGTATGCAGAAGCAGAAACAATATATAAAAAATACTCTAGAGAATAGATATATTTATCAGAAAACAGTAAAGTATTTGATAAGTTAAAAGGACAATTATACGATAGAAATTTAATTTGAAGATGATTAGGTAGATAAAATGAATTCAAGTGATATTTATGTGGGGGGGACAGTCTGAATTTGCGGAGTTGTATGGAGACAAAAGATGGTAAGATTTTGTGATCCATCAGGAAATCTTATAGAAGTGCGAATATCAGTTAAACGTAACTGATATGAAGTGGATTTGAGGAAAATATGCAGATATTTGTAGATGCAGATACGTGTCCGGTAGTGGACATTGTCGAGACAATAGCAGAGAAATACAATATTTTCACCACATGCTGTGTGATACGAATCATATTTTGTATTCTGATTACAGCGAGGTGATTGTGGTAAGTGCTGGAGCAGATGCAGTAGATTATAAACTAATCAGCATTTGTCATAAAGGGGATGTAGTAGTATCACAGAATTATGGTGTCGCTGCTATGGCTCTTGGAAAAGGGCTCACAAGGTCCAGTGGACCTTGGCTTTGAGCCGACCGAAGCGGAGCGTAGACCATATGCTATTCACCAATCCGGTAAGTGGTACACGAATGTGAACATAGATCAGATGCTTATGGAGCGACATCTTAATAAGAAGGTAAGGCGCAACTCTCATAAGAATCATATGAAAGGGTGCACGATGTCCGGTGGACATCGGTTCTGCACCGACCGGAGTGGAAACGGAGACACGAGAAAGCGTACAGAAGAAGATGATGTACGCTTTGCACAGTCCTTTGAAAAACTTATACTGATGGCAAAATCAAAGGAAGGTGCTCAGAGTGGGACTATTTAAGAAAAATATAGTTACAAAGACATATGATAAAGAAAATAAGAAACCAGTAATCAAGGCGAGCATATGTAATGGCGAGCAGGTTGCCGGATTTAAGAATATTCATACAGGTAAGATAGACGAGGTTATGCTGATTAAGAATCAGGCAGACCTTGATGCATTCAAGAAAATGTATGGAATAGATGGCGAAATAGAGAAGGAATATTAAACAATGTATTTGATTAAAACGATAAAAGGTGACATAACAAAAGTAACAGATGTGCAGGCAATCGTTAATGCTGCAAATAATTCTCTGCTTGGCGGAGGTGGTGTAGATGGAGCGATTCATAGAGCAGCAGGACCGGAGCTTTTAGCCGAGTGCAGAACACTTCATGGATGCGAGACAGGAGAGGCAAAGCTCACAAAGGCATATAATCTGTCATGTGATTATGTAATTCATACTGTTGGACCAGTATGGAATGGTGGCAGGAATAAAGAGGAAGAACTTCTTGCAAACTGCTATTTTAATTCTATGAAGCTGGCAATGGAGAATGGAATCAGAACAATTGTATTTCCATCTATATCGACAGGTGTGTACAGTTTTCCGGTAGAGCTGGCAGCGAAAGTTGCAGTTCATACAGTTAATAGATGTCTGCAGGATAATCCAGACAGCTTTGACTTGGTGGAATGGGTGCTGTTCGATACACATACTGAGGCGGTATATGAAGCTGAGGTTGATAAGCTGTATAAAATGGGATAATAAAAGAGTAAAACTATGACACATAAAATAAAATAAAATAAGGAGAACAAGGTATGAGCGAAGTTGAAATTGCAGGCATATTTGATGATGTGCTTGGAATGATTCATTCGGCAAAACAGAAAGCTGAGTATCAGGTTAATTCTACAATTATAGATTTATATTGGTCTATCGGTGAATATGTTTCAAAACAAATTGATGTAAATGGTTGGGGCAAGTCTACTGTGAAGGCTTTGTCTGAATATATATTGAGTAAAGAACCTGGAATTAGAGGATATTCATCACAAAATATTTGGAGAATGAAACAGTTTTATGAAACTTACAGGGATAAACCAGAACTCTCAAAGCTGTTGAGAGAAAATACATGGTCTAATAATCTGCATATTATCTCTAAAACAAAAAGCTATGAAGAAAAAGAATTTTATCTAAAACTTGCGTCAAAGGAAAAATATAAGGCAAAAGAACTGGCGAGACAGATTGATAGTGGATATTATGAGAGGTTGCTTTTATCTAATGGAAAAGCCACATCTGCAATCGAAAGTAAAGATATGACAGGTGTTCTTAGGGATATGTATATGTTAGAGTTTCTTGATTTGCCAGAACCGTATAAAGAATATGACTTAAAGAAAGCAATTTTGAAAAATATGAAAAAATTTCTTCTTGAATTTGGAAGAGATTTTATTTTCATTGATGAAGAATATCATGTCCAAGTGGGAAATAATGATTACTATGTAGATCTTCTTTTTTATCACAGAGAGTTACAGTGTTTAGTTGCAATCGATCTAAAAATTGATGATTTCAAACCTGAATATATGGGAAAAATGGATTTTTATTTAGAGGCATTGGATAGAGATATTAAGAAGCCTCATGAAAATCCGAGTGTAGGAATGATTCTTTGTAAAAATGCTGATACGGATGTCGTTGAATATTCTTTGAGTAGAAGTTTATCGCAGACAATGATTGCTGAATATAAAACTAAGTTGATTGATAAGAGTATTCTGCAGAGAAAACTAGCTGAGTTATATGATATTGCAGAGGAAGAGGTGAAAAACTCTCAACAGGATTGAGAGTTTTGAAAATGTGAGAAATAGGAGTGTGATGTGATTGGAGAGATTGTTCAATCATCAGATATATGCTTCAATACATGCTGGATAATGACATTAATAATTGGATACATTATTATGCTTATACATTCATAATACCAGTAGCAAAAGGAGAAGAAAATGAAGCCGTAAATGATTTAAGTGAATTATATGCTTTTGTTTTGACGGGTTACATTTTAGACACATTCCGTGAGAAGAGAATAGATATAAAGAATCTTGTTGAAGGGCAAGTTTTGGCACACAAAACAAACCAGTATGATTTGACGGTGGTTGAATTTAAGCGAGATTATTTTGTGTTTGAAGGGAAAGCCTATCTGTACAGTATATTAACCAATACAAATACAATGCGGTTTGGGGATACAATGCAAGCGTTTGCAAGAATAATCACTGAGCAGGTAAAAGATGGGAATATTTTATTAAGGCTAGATGAACGATTGGCTTTGCCCATAAATCAGGCAATATCATATTCAACTTTGAATTTGAATTGGAGACACTTCCATACAGAGTTTTATCTTGGCAGAAAATTTCGATATTTAATATGCGCAGGCACCCATAATATACGACTTATTACAGTTGGTAATGAAGAAAGTGCAATCAATGTGCTGCCGAATGATCCACTTTTTTTAATGGTTCCTAACAGAGTATCATTAACTGAGATACGAGATATTTACTCTGAGACAAAATGTTATTTGTGGTTGAAATATGTGTTGACAGACCTAACCATTCCCAGCGAATCAGGTTGATTAAATAAGAAACTTACAACAAAATTTCTGTTTGACTTTTCCCAAAAAGAAAAATATAATAATTCCTGAACGAGTAGCAGACTAGCGTAAATCCAGTTATGTTACTCGTTTTTTTATTTTAAAGTGAATAGAACGACATGAAAAAAGTGTGTAGCCTATCAGCGTAAGTCCAGCTTATTGTGATAGGAACACACTTTTTTTGTGCCGCAAACAAGGAGGCTAAATCCTCTCCTCACTCAAGGGAGTTCGGATTTTTCCTTCGGAAAAACAAGGAGGCCAAATCCTCTGCTCCTGCAAGGGCAGTCGCATTTGCTTCGCAAACAAGGAGGATTGTATGTCAGAAAGTAACAAAATGAAGGAGATGCCGGTCAATAAGCTCATGGTGCAGATGGGAATACCGATGATCTTATCGATGGCATTGCAGGCGGTCTACAACATTGTGGACAGTGCCTTTGTTGGAAACATGAAGGTGGGAAGTGAAGCGGCGCTTAACGCGCTTACACTGGTGTTCCCGGTACAGATGCTTATGGTAGCAGTAGGAATTGGAACGGGTGTTGGAACCAATGCACTTCTCGCAAGGACACTCGGACAGGGAAATACAAAAAAAGCTGCAAAAGTGGCGGGCAATAGTTTATTCCTCGGAGTAATTATTTATGTAGTATGTTTCTTATTTGGAATTTTTGGAGTGAAAGCATACATTTCATCACAGACCATTGATCCGGAAGTGATTTCAATGGGAATGAGTTATTTAAGAATATGCTGTGTGGTTTCATTTGGAATCATTTTCTTCTCATTATTTGAAAAATTATTACAGGCGACCGGACGTTCCCTTTATTCTACGATCGGTCAGGTGGTAGGTGCGGTCGTAAATATAATTCTAGATCCGATCATGATTTACGGTATCGGACCGGTTCCTGAAATGGGCGTGGAGGGCGCTGCCTATGCCACGGTGATTGGGCAGGTCGTATCGGCTGCATTATTATTTATTTTTCATATGAAATTAAATAAAGAATTTGAACATGGTGTGGGATACATGAAGCCTGATACCGGAATTATAAAAGAAATCTATGCGATCGGACTTCCGGCGATCATTGCACAGGCATTGATGTCTATCATGGTTTATGTGATGAATCTGATCTTAAAATTCAGTCCTTCTGCACAGACCGCATATGGATTGTTCTATAAAGTGCAGCAGTTTGTATTGTTCCTCGCATTTGGACTCAGGGATGCGATCACACCGATCATTGCGTTTGCCTACGGAATGCACAGCAAAAAGAGGATTCAGGACGGAATCAGGTATGGACTGATTTATACGATCGTACTTATGGTCGTTGGTGTGGCGATCACGGAAATTTTCCCGGGTGCTTTTGCGACATTATTTAATGCGGGACAATCCAGAGAGTATTTCATCGGAGCGATGAGAATCATCTCCATCAGCTTTATTTTTGCGGGAATCAATGTGGCATATCAGGGAATTTATCAGGCACTGGACGGTGGTATGGAATCACTTGTGATCTCGCTGCTCAGACAGCTTATAATGATATTACCGCTGGCCGGCATTTTCTCTGTTTTTGTCAGAAACGGTCAGATGGGAGTTTCGTTGATCTGGTGGGCATTTCCGATCACCGAGCTTACTGCATGTCTGGTGGGATATGTATTGTTGAAGAGGATCAGAAAAAACAAGGTAGAAAGTTTAAGTTAAGGAGGAGTCAGTTATGGAAAAGAGAATCATAACGATCAGCAGAGAGTTTGGAAGCGGCGGCCGCTTTATCGGTGAAGAAGTGGCAAAGAAACTTGGGATTGCCTATTATGACAAGGATATCATCGGACAGATTGCAGAGCAGTCAGGATTTGCACCGGAATATATCCGGGAAAATGCGGAACTGTCTCCGAAGAAAGGCTTATTTGCCTATGCATTTTCCGGACGTGATATCACAGGAAAATCCGTGGAGGATATTGTGTATGAGGCACAGAGAAAGGTGATTCTGGAAATTGCAGAAAAAGAAAGCTGTGTGATCATAGGAAGAAATGCGGATTTTATCTTAAAAGACAGAGAGGATGTGCTGAATGTTTTTATACACGGGGATATGCCGGAAAAAGTGCAGCGTATCTGCAAGTTATACGATGTTACAGAAGCTGATGCCGCAAAAATGATAACTGATACAGATAAAAGGCGCAGGACAAACTATAATTTTTACACAGACCAGAAATGGGGAATGGCAGGTAATTATTCGTTATCCTTGAACAGTTCACAGCTGGGATATGACAGGTGTGAGAAAATCATTTTGGAGTGTGTAAAATAGAGAATAGTATGGATCAATAAAAAAAACTGGTTTTTGAGGTGTCCCCTCAAAAACCAGTTCTTTTTTTATGATGTCTGAAATTCTGTTAAATTAACATTTCTCAGGTTCTGGATAATCAACACCGAAAGTTTCAACAGTCACGGTTTTCATTACCTGTGGCTGTAATGGACGGTCAGAGTAATCAGTTGCTGTTTCTGCAATTTTATTGACAACATCCATGCCCTCGATCACTTTACCGAATGCAGCATAAGCGCCGTCTAAGTGTGGAGAGTTCTTGTGCATGATGAAGAACTGGGAACCGGCAGAATCCGGGATCATAGTTCTTGCCATGGATAAAATACCTTCAGAATGTTTTAAGTCATTTTTGAAACCGTTTTGGGAAAATTCTCCTTTAATTTCATAGCCCGGACCGCCCATTCCGGTTCCGTCCGGATCGCCGCCCTGGATCATAAAACCGTTGATGACACGGTGGAAGATGACACCGTCATAAAAACCTTTTTTTACTAAACTGATAAAGTTGTTTACAGTATTTGGTGCGATTTCAGGATAAAGCTCTGCTTTCATGATATCGCCGTTTTCCATCTCGATTGTAACAATTGGATTTGACATAATAATTGATTCCTTTCATTGAATATGATTTGTGATTTTTCATATACACACCATATTGTAACGAAAAAATATGTTTTCGTAAAGATGAAACACAAAAAATCAGATCGTTGTATCCTGAAAGCAGACTCGGATCTTTTGTGCAATTTCAGCATCAATAAAACCTTTATCTGCCATATCATCAAGAATATCGCAGGTTTTTCCATGCGAAAATCCCTGCTTATAAGGGCGGCTTTCGGTGAGCGCCTGATAAATGTCGATACATGCCATAATACGTTCCGGCTCGTTTAATTCGGCGGCAGTTTTGCCGAAAGGATAGCCTTTTCCGTTCAGTTTTTCGTGGTGGAATGCTGCCCAGTCACGGATGTCTTCAAAATCGTTGATATTGGACAGAATCAGATAAGTATATCCTGCATGGTTTTTCATTTTTGAAAATTCTTCATCGGTCAGCTTATCCGGTTTTTCCAAAATATCATTGTCGATTGCCATTTTGCCGATATCATGAAGTGCGCCGGCCAGGTACATTTTCTGAACCTGTGTGGAATCGTAGCCGATGTACTCTGCAAATGCGGCTGCTTTCTCAGCGACACCGATGGAGTGTCTGCTTGTAAAAGAAGATTTATAGTCGACAATCTGTGCAAAAAAGTCGGCAATATTTTTGCAGATTTCCCAGTCAAAGGTCTGTTTTTCTCTCGGAACGATCTCCCAGAGTTTATCTTCAAAGGCGTCATCTTTGAAATCTGCAAATTCGTTTTCTGAAAATGCATGGAAAAAAGCGTCCACGCATGCGGCATCAAAAATTTTATCCGTGTGTCTGATTAAGTACTGCTTTACGGTATCCCATCTCTGCGTTTCAAATGCACCGCTGTGCCCGATGATGTCCACCACATCGGCAAGGTGGATAATGCGCGCAGACAGAGGAATCTCATCCCATTTTTTATGAAATGGTCCAGTGCCGTCCGCGTGCTCATGATGGTATAGGATTGCATTGGTAACGTCAGTTTTAAAAGGGATTTTTGCAAGATTCTGTTCGCCGTAGATGCAATGCAGGTTTGTGGTATTTGCCACAAGGTCAGCGGTCAGGTCTTTTGCAGAATGCTTCTGTAATTCCTCGGAAATATATTGGGTGAGGGCATTGTCGTGCAGCAGGGCGCAGATCGCGAGATCCTGCAGGGCATCCTCTGGCAGATCAAAATACTGCCCCATGCGCACACTGATATAGGCCACTCGTTTTCCGTGTTTATTTTTAATGTTTACCAGTTCTGCCTCGATGCAGTCGAGAGCATAGGAACAGGCACTGATCAAACCGATAATATCTATCTCCATAATTTATTTTAATGAAATCGTACTGCGTACAAAGCGATGCCTTGCGATTTCATAACCTCCTTAAATTAGTAATAATTCCTGTTATTGAATTATAGAATCAGTCCCCCCTATTGTCAATATGTTACAGTTCACAGGTTACCCTGCGAACTGTAACTTCGCAGCCCCATATAAAGTTTTGCTTCGCAAAAGAGGGCTGCTCACACCCACATCACGTTCATACGCACCTGAACAGTAACGTCAATATTTGTTACAGTATTCATATGACCATGATTAGTTTTAGCAGGAATGGCAGAAGTTTCATATTCATAGGAAGTATACCGAAAAACTTCCTTGTAAATTTTTTCGTTTTATGGTTTGATAAGTACAGAAAAAGAGTATCGGAGAACAAAGGAGAGAAAAAGTATGCCAGTTTTTGATTTCAGCAACGCTTCAGAGGAAAAAGAAGCGTTTGTATGTACATATACCGCATTTGCATCAGACAGTTCCGAAAAAACACCGGACGATCCGATCCTGGTGTTAGACAATCAGCAAAAAAAGTGGAGCCATCATTCCACCGGAGTATTTTGCAACCAGAGCCAGTGGACAGCATTTGAGTTTAAGGAGGAGGACGAGACATTCCGTTCCAATATTCTGCGGATCGATGCACGTTTTGTGAATCTGATCAAATGGCTTGGGGAGAACCATATCAACGTTCTTTTGTCCGGGGAAAACAGGGCAGATGGCTATGCCGTGTATAAGATCAGGGAAAATGCTTTTCATGGCGGCACGAAACTTTCCGCAGCGGATGGATTTTTGCAGTATGTGATGGAGCGCCTTTTATCGAGCAGTGCACCGGAGCAGGAGGATGAGGACGAAGAGTTGGACGAGAGCGGCGACAGCATGAAGCTTACCAGTATCCAGAGCATTTCGGATTTCTTAAACTGTGCAGGAAGAACCATGCCGGACAATATCAGACTGTGGGCGAGAAGAAATTTAGCAGTTGCACGTTCCAGTGAAGTGTCTGCCGAGGAACGCCGCCACGCGCAGCGTGCACTTTCCATTATGACCAATATCCAGTGGAAAAATAATTATTTTGAAGCCATCGATCCGGTGGAAGCGCGCAGAATTTTAGATGAAGAACTGTACGGAATGGAAAAAGTAAAACAGCGTATCATGGAGACCATCATCCAGATCAACCGCACGCACACACTTCCAGCCTATGGACTTCTGCTTGTCGGACCGGCAGGAACCGGAAAATCACAGATTGCCTATGCGGTGGCAAGAATTTTAAAACTGCCGTGGACAACACTCGACATGAGCTCCATCAATGACCCGGAGCAGTTGACCGGAAGCTCCCGTATCTACGGAAATGCAAAGCCGGGTATTATTATGGATGCATTTTCGATGGCAGGCGAGTCAAACCTTGTGTTCATCATTAACGAGCTTGACAAGGCGGCATCCGGAAAAGGAAACGGCAATCCTGCGGACGTGCTTCTTACCTTATTAGATAATCTCGGATTTACAGACAATTATATGGAATGTATGATCCCGACCGGCGGTGTCTATCCGATCGCGACCGCCAATGTAAAAGAAGATATCAGCGCCCCGCTGATGTCACGTTTTGCTGTGATCGATATCCCGGATTATACGCAGGAAGAGAAAAAAATCATTTTCTCCAAATTTGCACTGCCAAAAGTATTAAAGAGAATCGGATTGCTGCAGGGCGAGATCGTTCTGACCGGGGAGGGACTGGACGAACTGATCGAGCAGTATAAGAATACATCGGGAATCCGTGATCTGGAGCAGGCGGCAGAGCACCTGGCAGCCAATGCACTGTATCAGATTGAAGTAGACCATGTAAAACAGGTTGTGTTTGATGCGGAAATGGTAAAAAAATTATTTGCATAATAGAATTTTAAAGAACGTTTGAAGACCATCTCATGAAAATTATTTGTGGGATGGTCTTTTTCTGTCCGAATTAATGGACAGAAAATATGGATAATGGGAAGCAGCAAGAGGGCAAAATGACGGAAAGTGAGGAGCATGGCAGATGAAAACGGAATATCAGATTATTGCGGTAGATTTTGACGGAACACTTTGTACGGACTGCTTCCCAAAGATCGGACAGCCGAATACAGCACTGATCGAACTGCTGAAAGGATTGAGAAGGCAGGGACGCCAGATTATTTTGTGGACGTGCCGCTGTGGAAATCAGTTAGAGGAAGCAGTGGAATGGTGCAGGAAGTGGGAACTGGAATTTGATGCGGTGAATGAGAATCTGCCGGAGATTATCGAAAGGTACGGATCAGACGGAAGAAAGATTTATGCGGATGTTTATATTGATGACAAAAGCTGTTTTCCATGGGAGGTAAAAAAGGATGAGAAAGTTGGATTATGAATTTATTTTTACATGCGGTATTGTTGCATTTATCGCAGCGCTTGGAATGGTAGCTGGCATTGTTGTGCTGGCTGGGGCAAAGATTTATGTTTATAACCTGCCTTTGATCGTGGGAAGCTTTCTGGCTATCGGAGGACTTTTGTGGGGATTATTGTTAGTTTTGAAATAGGGCTACCGCAATCCCACTGGCTTTAGACGGTGGGTTAAGGTAGCCGGAAGCGGAGGTTTGTGCTATACTTGCGTTATGGGAACGTGGAAATCAAAAAACAGACACAAATATTTGTTACAGTATCATATTATTTCCGTATGCAAGAGTATAGAAAGAAATTGCTGATGTCAAAACAAATATCAGATGATATAAAGCAGTTTTCTTATGAGATATGTCAAAAGCATAAAGTCATTATCAGATATATGGAGACAGATAAAGATCATATTCATTACATGATAGCAACAGAACCAACAATGTCTATCAGTAAAATAGTAAATCTGATGAAGAGTTATACAACATATCATATTTGGAAAAGATATCCGGATTATCTACGAAAACATTTCTGGAAAGAACATACTTTTTGGACGGACGGATATTTTGTCTGCAGTGTAGGAAATGTTTCAGAAGAGATGTTGAGAAAATATATAGAAAATCAAGGGTAGGAAGGTGGCGACAGTGGGTGTTAAAAGCATATAAATACAGGATATATCCTAATAGCGAACAAAGAATTCAGATTGCAAAAACATTTGGCTGTTGCCGTTTTGTTTACAATCAGACATTGGCATATCGGAAAGAAATATACGAGAAAGAGAAAAAGTCAGTTAGTAAAACGGATTGTAATAATTACTGTAACAGAGAATTAAAGAAAGACTATGAATGGTTAAAAGAAATAGATAAATTTGCTCTGACCAACGCAATCTATAACATGGACGTTGCATATCAAAAATTCTTTAAGGAGCATGCAGGATATCCGAAATTCAAGAGCAAACACGATAACCATAAATCATACACAACAAACTTCACAAATGGAAATATTGCGGTAGATTTTGAGACAGGGAAGATAAAACTGCCAAAATTAAAAGCAGTAAAAGCAAGGTTACACAGGGAATACAGTGGGCAGATTAAGTCAGCGACCGTTTCGCAGGTTTCCAGTGGAAAATACTATGTATCCATACTTGTAGAAACGGAGCATAAGGAACTGGCACATACAAATCATAACATAGGAATCGATTTAGGAATTAAAGATTTATGTATTACTTCCGATGGGAAGGTATATGAGAATCTAAAAATCATAAAAAAATACGAGAAACAGCTTGTAAAGCTGCAAAGGCAACTGTCACATAAAGGAAAGAGAAGTAAGAACTATTATAAAACAAAGAAAAAGATAGCATTATGCCATGAGAAAATAAGGAATATAAGAAAAGATTATCTACATAAAGTTTCACATGAGATTATCAGCGAAAACCAAGTGATAGTTTCAGAGAATTTACAGATAAAAAACATGGTAAAAAATCATCATCTGGCAAAAGCCATAAGTGATGTATCATGGTATGAGCTGACAAGACAGTTAGAGTATAAGGCAAAATGGAATGGCAGGAAATACATCAAAATAGATACATTTTATGCCAGCAGTCAATTATGTTCTGTTTGCGGGTATCAGAATCCAGATACAAAAGATTTGTCAGTGAGGACATGGATATGTCCGAAATGCGGAGCGGAACATGACAGGGATATCAATGCCGCAAAAAATATACTGACAGAGGGATTAAGACAAATAGCATAAAGAAATATATAGGGCAGGGACTGCCCGAATTAACGCCTGTGGAGATAGTAGGTTACGAGGTCGATGAAGCAGGAAGCCCATTGGCTTAAGACAATGGGTAGTTCACCAATGATAAGGTGGAAAAAAGGACAAAACATCGTTACTGCTCAGGCAGTATCTGAGCACTTTGCTGTATCATACATATCAGTTACCATATTTACCAGATTAAGGTTGACGCTCTATCGTGAATTACATATAATAAGCTTGATTTACTGTGTCTTTTGGGGGAATACCGAAGGCATCTGGAGGAAAAATGAGAAGAAACCTTAATATAAAACAGAGAAAATGGCGGAGCCTGATTTTTGCAACGGTTTTTGGCGTGGCAGCAGCAACAGCTACGATAGCGGTGAAGCCGGTGGAAAGTTATGCTTACACGGAGACGGCAGGAGTGTTGAACGATGGACCGGTGCAGATGCGGAAATCTCCGGTGAATGGCGAAAAAATCACATCTCTGGCGGCTGGAACAGCCGTCCGCGTGATCGATGAAGAGGACGGTTCGGATGGAATGAAGTGGTATAAAGTACAGATTTCCTACAATGGAATGTCATCGACCGGTTATATCAGGTTTGATTTCATCACGCTGTCATCCGAGGATACTTCTGCGGGAAGTACGATCACAGATAATTCAGCACAGGGTGCAGCTGGAGTTGTCACCAACACGAACGGCAATGTCTATGTGAGGACAGGTGCGAGCACGGCATATTCTCCGGTCACGACGGTAAAAAGAGATCAGACAGTCAATGTACTCGGACAGACAACCACAAATGGAACTGTGTGGTACAATGTGACATTTAATAAGAATGGTGTGGATTATGCAGGCTGGATCTGTGGAACCTATCTGGCAGTATCCGGACAGACTTCTGCGGATGGATCGCAGGGAGACACCACAACGGTGACGGATGATGAGTATGTTGCATCCTTAAAAGCAGCGGGATTTCCGGACAGCTACTGCAATTCGCTTCTGGCATTGCACCAGAAGTATCCAAACTGGCAGTTCGTTCCGGTACAGACCGGACTGGACTGGAATACCGTCATTGCAAATGAGAGTGTAGTCGGAAGAAATCTGGTGCAGAGTTCTTCCAATGATGCAAGAAAATCCACGGAGGCAGGAGCCTACGACTGGGCAACAAATAGCTGGTATGGTTATGATGGAAAAAGCTGGGTGAGTGCTTCTTCCAATTACATAGCGTATTGCATGGATCCGAGAAATTACTTAAATGATACTTACATATTTCAGTTTGAGACATTGGAATATGCACCATATCAGAATGTGACCGGAGTTGGAAACATTCTTTCGGGCAGTTTTATGAGTGGCAGCTATACAGACACAGATGGAGCTTCGCGAAGCTATGCGGACACCTTTATGGAGGCAGGACAGAATTTAAGTGTCAGTCCTTATCACCTTGCTGCCAGATGTAAGCAGGAACAGGGAACGAAAGGGACAAGTCCTCTGATCGCTGGAAATTATTCCGGTTATAATGGATATTATAATTATTTTAACATTGGGGCATATACGACATCGACAGCATCCGCTACGGTCAACGGATTAAATTATGCAAAAAATAATGGATGGAATTCTATTTATAAATCGATCAACGGCGGAGCTGATATCGTGGGAAATAATTATGTAAAAAAAGGACAGAACACCCTTTATTTCCAGAAATTTAATGTTGTGAACATGAACAGCATTTATTCCCATCAGTATATGACAAATGTTCAGGCGGCAATGTCAGAGGGAAAGAGCATGAGTACTGCCTATGCAGATAAATCCCAGGGATTTATTTTCTGTATTCCGGTGTACAGCAATATGCCGGAATCGGCAGTGACCTTTTCTGACAGTGGCAATCCGAACAACTGGCTTTCTTCGATCAGTGTAACCGGATATGGCCTGACACCATCGTTCCAGGGAGCGGTGACCGATTATTCCGTGATCGTTGGAACAGAGGTGAGTTCCGTGACAGTAGGAGCCTCCGCGGTGGCTTCCAAAGCAGGTGTGTCAGGAGCCGGAACTTATGCATTAAACTACGGAAATAATACAATCAATATTACCTGTATGTCACAGAGCGGTTCGGCACGGACTTACACGATCAATGTGGTAAGACAGCAGCCTGCAGCAGACAATACCCAGACACCGGAAAGTGGTGGAACAACGGTTGCGGATGGCGTATCCGTTTCTACTTCCTATAAACTGGGAGATACCGTGATCACAGGTATTGCACCGGGAACAGGCGCTTCTTCTGTACTTGCCAATATCTCAGCGGGCAGCGGTACGGTCAAAGTACTGAAAGCAGATGGCACGGAGAATACGGGTGCAGTAGGTACTGGAAATAAAATTGCAGTCTATGCAGACGGAGCCGTGGTCAAACAGTATGATGTGGTCATTTATGGCGATATCAATGGAGATGGTAAAATCTCTGTGGTCGATCTGGTTATGATGCAGAAGCAGATTCTTGGAACATCACCGCTTTCCGGTGTGTATGCAACGGCTGCGGATATAAGCAGAGATGGAAAAGTTTCCGTAAAAGACCTTGTGCTTTTGCAGAAACATATTATAAATGTAGCACAGATTGAACAGTAACAGGGCTGTGTGGATAGAAAGAGTTATTTTAGTGAGAAAATACAATTTTCACACATAAGAATGGAGAGTAAAATGAAAAAGAAATTAGGTGTGATCATTACACTGTTAACATTATGCATCTGCCTTATGACACCGCAGATGCATGCCAAGGCAGCTTCCGGAAAAACAACGATCGCTGTGTCTGCCAGTTCCCTGAATATCGGACAGACTGTGACGGTAACTGCAAAAGCACTTGGAGCATCCGGAGAGAGCGCATATGCCAATATGGTTTTGACTTATGATGCCAGTATTCTTGAATTTGTGAGCTGTACGGCGACTTATGGTGGTGGCGGCGGAAGCATTTCTGTTGCAAATGACAGCTTTAGTGTTACTTTAAAAGCGATTGCGGCAGGGAAAGCATCCCTGTCACTCTCTGCTACAGATGGAGTTATTTTCAGTACGGCAGAGGAACTGGAATCCATGGCAGGAAGCAGTACTTCTGTGACGGTAAATAACGAGGCAGCTGGTGGAAACAGCACGAACAACGGAAGTTCCGGTAACAATGGAAGCTCTGGCAACAATGGAAATGCGGGAAACGGAAGCAGTTCTACCGGCAATGGAAGCAATGCGGCAGCTTTATCCGCAGATAACTCCTTAAAGGCACTGACGATCTCACCGGGAACATTGTCTCCGGCTTTTAAGGGAAGCACCACAAAATACACGGCAGCTGTTGATAATTCCGTGACAAGTATTGCTGTGAGTGCAACACCGGTCAATGAAAAGGCGACGATCGAGTCCGTGACTGGCAATACAAATCTTGCAGTTGGGGCAAACGTTGTTAAGATAGTTGTAAAAGCAGAAAATGGTACAACAGCCACTTATAAAATCACTGTGACAAGACAGGCTGCAGGAACCACCGGAAGTGAGACGACAACTACAGGCGGTGAAAACGGAGACGACGGAAATGGTGACAGCGAGACTCCAGAAGATACCGAGGAAGTGGATGCAACGGAAACTCTGGTGCCGGCGGCAGACGTTGTGATCAATAACACGACCTACCATATCGCAGACAATTTTACAGAGGAACAGATTCCGGCTGATTTTACAGAAGCAATGGTTAATTTCCGGGGAGCGGAATGCAGAGGTCTGACATTTAACAAGGGAACAATCTCTCTGATCTATCTGGAAACAGACAATGTGGATGCAACAACCGGCAGGTTCTTTATCTATGATGAGACAAGGGATGTTGTCTATGACTTTATGAAGTTTACAGCAGGGGAGAGCAGTTATGCGATCCCACTTCTGGCACCGCTCGATTCGGTACTGCCGGAGAGTTATGTGCAGGTGTCTCTGCAAATGCCGGAAAATACCGTGATGACCGCTTACCAGCTTCCGGTAGAGGATGGAGAGGAAACATCTGATTTCTATATCTTTTATGGAGTGAACCAGGATGGAACCGAAGGCTGGTATCAGTATGATGCAGCAGAAGGCACTTACCAGCGTGTGAACGGAAATATTACAGAGACAGCGGATTCTTCTTCGGATGATCTTGCAGCATTGCAGAGCGAGTATGATGAACTCTCAAAGAAATATAAAGATGCAAAATCCTTTTCCAGAAACATGATCGCTGTGCTTATCTTTGTATTGGCGATCGCAGTTGTGATCATCCTGAATATCGTTCTCTTTGGCAGAAAGAAAAAAGGAAAAGACGAACTCTTAGAGGACGACGATCCGGAAGTTGACGAGCCAGAGGACGAGAGCGATGAGGAAGATGAAGAAAACGAAGAAACAGAAAACGAGAAAAAGTCTCTCTTTGGAAAATTCCATGGATTCCGTAAAAAAGAAAAAAATGAGGATGACTTCCTTATGGATGACGACAACGAAAAAACTGAAGAAACAAAAGAAGCACAGGAGCTCGACGAGGATGAGGACGATTATTTTGATGACGAGGAAGAGTACATCGAGGAAGATCATCCAATCAACAGGGCTTACCGCGAATGGAATGATTATGAGGATGAAATTCCATCTGCTTCTGAGAAACCAGTGACAGAAGAAATGTCCGAGAAAAAATCACCCATAGAAAATGAAAAAATGGATGTGCCGCAACAAAAAGAAAAAGGATTGAAAGTTTTCGACCTGAATGATTTATAATATAAACAATTTTCGCACATAAATTTCGGCTATCCACCTTGAAAATTCAATAGCTGGCAGTCCAATTCATGCCGGGAGAATGGATGGAATCAAGACTCCAAGTCTATGACAGATTTGGAGTTTTCTTCTTTTATGCAATTTCCAAATATAAAAATGGATTGTATAAAAGAAATGGGTAAGCTATAATATGGGTGTGGTCAGATGCCTTTTGGGGATGACTATATCTGTTACAAAAAGGAGGAAGACCAGTGAATACGGAATTGAAAAATGCAGTGAAAGCAACAGACTCAAAAGCACAGTATGATACGAGTGCAAAGCGTCTGTTAGGACAGAAAAGCATACTGGCACATATACTGGTAAAAACAGTTGATGAGTTTAAGGGTATGAATCCCAAGGATGTGGTGGACTGCATCGAGGGAACACCACATATCAGTGCGGTACCGGTAGAGCCTGGACTCACAAATGCGGTCAGCGAAAAAAATGGTGAAAGGTTGGTCGGTTTCAACACAGAAAATGAAGAAATCAATGAAGGTCTGGTAAGATTTGATATCGTTTTCTATGTGCGTATGAGAGACGGACTGTCACAGATGATTATAAATGTAGAAGCACAGAAAGATAATCCTACGGGATACGAAATCTTAAATCGGGCAATCTTTTATGTGAGCAGACTGATCTCATCACAAAAAGAGCGTGATTTTGAGAACTCCAGCTACGATGACATTAAGCGTGTATATTCAATCTGGG
>ERZ1026856.368-NODE-368-length-29687-cov-6.742508_pt1 | contig 29687 bp, 27 predicted proteins | sample MGYA00380158_ERZ1026856 | MGnify/ENA primary metagenome ERZ1026856 (study PRJEB33269, sample SAMEA4719794) | human gut metagenome | biome: human-associated habitat; feature: organic feature; material: feces | place: Cameroon | collected 2013-10 ...
GAACGACTACCAATACCAAAATCAGTCGATTTTGAGAATAAATAAAAAACCAAATCGAAGCCCAACGAAGTGGGTTCGATTTGGAAAAGGAAGAAGGAGCTAACATAGTGCAGTTTTCGCCGCAAGGCGGAAACGGAACGGTGTTTGCTCCTTCTGACGTTGTGGTGGAGAGTGGCGGACTCGAACCGTCGACCTTCCGCGTGTGAGGCGGACGCTCTAACCAGCTGAGCTAACCCTCCATAGCTCGTTAATGATAGCACATCGTTTTGGAGATTGCAAGCACAACTTTTTCAAAGCGGATAAAAAAACCTCCGTTTTTTTCAATTTTCTGTTGACAACCGGTGCTTTCTCTGCTAAAATTCCTATTGCTGTTCAGGCAGTACATGGCGGCATAGCTCAGTTGGCCAGAGCATTCGGTTCATACCCGAAGTGTCCCCGGTTCGAATCCAGGTGCCGCTACCAAACAATGGCGCAGCGTCAATAAGCACTGCGCCTTTTATATGGCCCGTTGGTCAAGTGGTTAAGACACCGCCCTTTCACGGCGGTAACATGGGTTCGAGTCCCGTACGGGTCACCAAAACAGATCAGTCCACCGAAGGTGGGCTGATTTGTTTTGCACATTCTCCGCGGGACTCGAAACAGTCCCGCACAGACAGCACCGCCGCAAGTGGTATACGCTTGCGGCGGGTTTTTATCATTTCTCGGTATCGTTTTCCGCGCTCTCCGGCGCGTTTTTTAACTCCTTCATTATTTTCCCGAGCGAATCGAGATCTACTGGCTTTGCTATATGGGCGGTCATGCCCGCGTCGAGACATTTTTGAACGTCCTCGCTGAAGGCGTTGGCCGTCATCGCGATGATGGGTATGGTTTTCCAAAGCGGATCATCCCCCGCGCGTATTGCACGCGTGGCTTCAAAGCCGTCCATCACCGGCATCTGGACGTCCATCAGGATCGCGTCATAGTCGCCCTCATTCGCCCCTGAAAAGGCCCGCAGCAGCTCCTCACCGTTCGGATAAACGTCGCACTCCGCCCCGCGAAGCTCCATCATGGCCCTTAAAACATCGGCGTTCAGCTCCACATCCTCCGCGCACAGGAAGCGCATACCGGCTATCCCCGGGGCCGCCGGCTTTTTCTCGCCGGGGTCCCCGCTGCCGCGCGCCTGTCTGACCGCTGCGTCTATCTCAGACAGGAACAGCGGACGCGCGCAGAAGCTGTCTGTATCGCAAACCGCCATATTCTCGGAATGGTATTCGGCCGGCGTATGACCCATGCAGAGGACGGCCGCGTTTCCCGCGCGGCGGCGCAGGTCTCCCACGGCTCCCGGCTGCTCTTCACCGGGTAGGTCCGCGGACAGCAGCACGGCGTCCACGGTATGCTCCCGGAGCAGTATTTCGGCGGTGCCGGCATCCGCGGCGCAGAACAGTCCGACTCCGGCCCCGTCGGTCATGGCCCTCAGCTCATCCGCAGGTCCGCGCCCGCGCGAGACGAGGAGTATCCCCCGTATCCCACCGGAATACGCGGCGCCTTTATCGACGGGAAGGCTCAGCTCGACGTCAAAGCGGCTGCCTTTGTCCGGCTCGCTCTCCACAGTGATCGAACCGTCCATGAGGTCGACGAGCTTCTTTACAATGGTCATGCCCAGACCCGTGCCCTGCACCTTGCCTGCGCGCGAGCTTTCCGCCCGTGTAAACGGCTCGAAGATGTGCGGGAGGAACTCCTCGGATATACCGCAGCCGTTGTCGGAGACGGATATGCAAAACCGCGCGTATCCTGCCGGCGCGCCCGGAAGCTCCGTGATGTCGAGCCGGATATCACCTCTGCAGGGCGTATACTTCACGGCGTTTGACAGCAGGTTTATGAACACCTGATCGAGCCGGAGGATATCGCCCATCAGGAACTCATGAGCGATACCGTGGGTGCGGACCGTGTAGCTCTGCCCCTTCTTGTCCGCCTGCGGACGAATGATACCGTCGAGCTGCCTTACCAGCACGGCGATACTGAACGGCTCGCAGGCTATGCTGAATTTAGAGGCCTCTATCTTGCTCAGGTCGAGTACGTCGTTCACCAGATCCATCATGAGCCTGCCGGAGGACTGAAGTCTGCGAATGTTGTCGCGCATTCTCACCGAGAGGCCCGGCTCCTCGTTCATGACGGCAAGCAGCCCCGTAATGGCGTTCATGGGAGTGCGGATATCATGGGATATGTTGGAGAGGAACTCGCTCTTGGCCCTGTTCGCCGCCGTCGCCTCCCTGTTGGCCTCCTCCGCAGACGCCACCGCCGCGTGCAGCTCGATGTTCTTGCTGTCAAGCTCCCGGTTTATCTCCGAGAGCTTTTCGTTGTTATCGCGCTCGATGACGAGCGTCCGCTTGTGGCTCACCGCGAGGATGACGGTGATGACCGTCGCGCCGGCCATGAGCAGCACGGCCGCGAGCGTGAACGCCATGCGCATGGTCGCGTCAACGAGCGACGCGGTGTCCTGCGCGACGCAGTCGGCCGGCACAAGGAGCAGGAACGTCCAGTCCGAGGCATCTATCCTTTTGAGCGCGTAGTAATATTCCTTTCCCTGCAGCACCGCATCGGAAAAGGCTATGCCGCTCTCCTCAAGCTCGCGCTCCACCGTCACGAACGAACCGCCGCTCGGGTACGCGAGGTTTTTGAGGACCGCGTAGGCGTTGTCTCCGGTCAGCAGCTCCTCTCCGCTGCCGAACACCCGTCCGCCGTGCCGGTCAAGTACATACACGCTGTTTTTATCACAGCACACGTCGCCGTGAAAATGCGTCGTCAGCTCATCCATGCGGCACAGAATGCCGAAATATATGAGCCGCACGGTGCCGGAGCCGCTCTCAAGGGCCATCGGCTCAGCCATTCTTTGCAGGAAGAATATGCCTCCGTCGTTCCCTTCGCTCCCATGCACGGCGAGAGACACATTTTCCTCCCGCGCCGCCAAAGCCCCGCTCGCCGGGAGCTTCCCTTTACGGCCCTCGTGCGTGATATAGCCGCCGGTCTCGTCGACCGCGACGAGGCAGCGGCGCATATCGTCCGCCTTATACAGTCCCGCAAGCAGCCGCAGATATTCGTACAGCTCATCCGTCGAAACGAATTTCCTGCTGTCTACCGCGGAGCAGAGCATGTCCACATCGTCCCACCGCGCCTGCGTTGCGTTCTCCATATCCCGAAACAGCAGCGACGTTATCTCCTTCATCTGCTGCCGCCGCTCCTTATGCAGGCTCTCGGCGATATGTCCGTTATATATCCGTATGAACATGAAAAGCCCCGTGCAGACTATCAGCACGAACGCCGCCATGGCAAAAAGCAGCGCCCTTTTCACCGGGTTTCTTGTGTGCGCTCGGCTTTTATTACTCAGTGCTGCCACCAGCAAACACCGTCCCCCTGAAAGCAAAGTTAACCGGGGCAGCTCTCGGCATGCCCCGGTCAGAGCATCCGTGCGATAAGCCCGACGACCCGCGTATATTCGTCCGTAACGGCTTGAAAGTATTCCCCGTCCGGCGGTGCGCCGGTCAGGCGCGCCCTCTCCGCCAGCTCGTCCGCGGCGAGAGCGAGCTTCTTCAGCCCAAGCACGGAGGCAAGGCCCTTGAGCGCGTGCGCGGAGCGGTATATCTCCTCCGCGCTCTCCCGCTCCCTTGCCTCCATCAGCTCGCCGTATGTAGGATCCGAGGGAAATCTGAGCAGAAAGCTCCCGATCAGCTCATCCGACGGAATCCTGCGAAAGGCCGTGTTGTAATCACCGCCGGCGGCATCATAAATGCTTCTGATATTCATCGTCTGTTCCGGCCGCCTCTCCCCCGCCGCTAATCGGCAAATAGTCCGCCCAGCGTCGGGGATTCCACCGATCTCGAAGCTGCATACTCCATATATGCCAGTCGTATCGGCTTTATCCCGCGCTGACGTATCGGAACGGCGTCCCCGTTGGACATGACGAACTGCTTTTCGACCTGCTCCACGTGGTCCATGTTTACGAGAAAGCTCTGATGGCAGCGCAGGAACGACTGACAGCCAAGCTCCTTTTCAACGGTATTGAGCGTCTTGTACACCGTGTAGACCGCGCCGGGGACGGTGTGTATCAGGCACTTTGAGTTGCAGCTTTCGACATACAGGATGTCGTGGTGAGGGATCCTTATGACGGTGCCTCTGCGGCAGACCTGATAGCTCTCGGGATCGTATCCGTCCATGATACGCCCCATGACGGTCTTGAGCCTCTCATGCTCCACGGGCTTTAGGAGATAGCCGACGGCGTTCACATCGTAGCCCTCGATCGCAAAGTCCGGCGACGCCGTGAAGAACACGAGCTTTCCCTCAAATCCGGCGGCGCGCAGGCCGCGGGCTATTTTGTTGCCCATGGTATCCTTCAGGTATATATCCAGGAACACCGCGTCGTAAAGCACCCCCTCTTCCACATCGTAGAGCAGATTCATCCCCAGCTCGTAGGGAGTCACCTCCAAAGAGATCGAGTGTTCCATCGCGCAGCGGTTGAGCATGTGAGTGATTATCTCGCGATGAAGCTCGTTGTCCTCGCAGACGGCAATGCGCATTTATACCCATATCCTTTCCAAAAAATTGCATCCTGTATACGGGGGTCTGCAGGATGCCGGAAAAGAGCGAGCCCGTGGAAAACGCCGGCTGCAGTTGAAGCTCCTGCAAATCTCTGTGCTGTATCCGATTCAATCCCGCCGCCCGCAATAACGACGCCGGGCAGCGCGACCATTTTTTCCCAACACATATTTTACACCTTTTTAACAAATAATCAATACCTTTCTGCAAAAAAGCTAATTATCTGCGAAAAACTTAACGCCAAACTATCAAAAATTGACAAATTCACCTTGTAGTCTGACGTATTCACAGTCGGTAAACATAACTCTGCGCCTCTGCTATAATGGCCTCGTTGCACGCTGCTCATCTTACAGCTGTCCGGGCGCATGCCTGATCCTATATTCGACTATGAGCGAAGCTTCGCCCGAATATATAAGGAACTTTGACGCCGGTACGGCTTTGCCGGCGTTTGAATATAAAGGAGCGCAAAAGTAAAAATGAACAGCAGAATCAGCGTCATCTTAGCAGATCCCAACGAGGACTACCGAAGAGTTCTGCAGCAGACCATGCAGAGGTCGGGCGAGTTCAGCGTAGTCGGCAGCAGCGGGAACGGCACTGAGGTCTGGGAGCTGGTCAAGCGCAGGGCGCCGCAGCTCGTCGTCATGGACATGGTCCTGCCGGGGCTGAGCGGCTTGGAGCTGCTTGATCAATTTTCGGCCATGCCGCGACGACCGAAGGCCATCATGGTCTCCGCCTTTTGTCAGAAGCAGGCAGTCTCACGCTCGCTGGAGCTGGGTGCGTCGGCTTTCATCTCAAAGCCGTGCGAGACCAGGACGGTCCTCAGCCAAATGCGCCGCGTTATACGGCAGTCGGACCCCGGCGGCACAGAAAGCGCCGCCATTGAGAGCCACATCGCCTCCATTCTCCACGATCTCGGCATTCCGAGCAGCGTCAAGGGCTATGTGTATCTGCGCGAGGCGATAGCGATGATCCGGAAAAACATGAGCATGATAAACGCCGTCACCAAACGGGTCTATCCGGAGATCGCCGCGCGTCACGGCGCCACGCCCTCCAGCGTCGAGCGGGCCATCTGCCATGCCATCGAGGTCGCGTGGGACCGCGGCAACAGCAGTACCCAGCAGGAGCTGTTCGGCTGCACCGTCTCCGGCGCGAGAGGCAAGCCGACCAACCGCGAATTCATCGCTCTGGTCGCGGACTGGATCAATCTTGAATATAAATTCCGCGCCGTCAGGTAGACTTTTTTCAACGCGGCTCCCTCCTTGGGGAGCCGCGTTGGCCTTGAATGGCAGAGGCAGGCCGTGGAGAGTGCGCTTATAGCCCCATCCTGCGCCTCTCGTGTTTTATTACTCAAATCTTAATCTGCCCTTAATGGCTTTTATCTCGCGCAGATGGTAGCAGTTGACAAGGACACACCCGGTTTTGACGGGCGGAAATGTGTCCAAGCTGCTTCAAAGCCCTTGCCTGTACACCAAGTATCGGCAAGAGCTTTTCATTGTCCGACTTATGTACTTCAAAGAGCGCGAAGCTCATCGTCGGCAGGACCTTCAACGGCAAGGTGAGCGAGGAACAGCTCGCCGCGTGGGCCGGGAGCCTCGGCGTCTGAGCGGACTTTTGACCTCTACCCTAAAAGCAAAGGACACACGTCCTTCGCTTTTTCTTTTGGCGGAAGACCCTTCCGCTCCTCCCCTCCTATCCTTCTTTTTGAATATCTGGAAAAAGCTGTTGACTACGGGAAATTATTATGATATCATTTTGATATCAGGAGGCGATAAGCTATGACAGAAAAGATTTTGACTACCAAGAAAAACGGACTCAAGGTACTGATACTCTCCGTTGCGCTCTACATCCTCGCGATACTTTCGTTCCCCGCCGCCGAGACGCTCATCTACACCCGGCTCTACTTTCTGGCCGTGATACTGCGCGTGCTTGCCATCGTGTGGCTGTGCGTGGGCTGGTTCCCGTTCCTCGGTCTCAAGGTCCTCAAGCCGCAGGAGGCGCTCGTCCTCACCCTCTTCGGCAATTACATAGGCACGCTCAGGGAAGAGGGCTTTTACTTCGTAAATCCCCTTTGCAGCGCGGTCAATCCCGCAGCCAACACACGTCTCAGCCAGAGCGGCGACGTGGACAGCGGCGGCAGGTCAAGCTCCCTCGCCGCGGCGCTCTCCTCCGGCAAGAACCCCGCGCAGGACACCGCCAATAAAAAGATATCTCTCAAGATAATGACCCTCTCCAACAGCCGCCAGAAGATAAACGACTGCCTCGGCAACCCCGTCGAGATAGGCATTGCCGTCATGTGGCGCGTCACCGACACCGCGAAGGCCGTTTTCAACGTCGATAACTACAAGGAATACCTCTCTCTCCAGTGCGACAGCGCGGTGAGGAACATCGTCCGTATCTACCCCTACGACGTCGCGCCCGGCATAGACACCACCGGCGACGGCATTGCCGACGAGGGCAGTCTGCGCGGCTCGAGCGAGCTGGTGGCGAGCCGTATCCGCGACGAGATACAGCTCAAGGTCGAGAACGCCGGCATAGAGATCATCGAGGCCCGCATAACATATCTTGCCTACGCTCCCGAGATCGCGGCGGTAATGCTCCAGCGCCAGCAGGCCAGCGCCATCATCGACGCGCGCAAGATGATCGTCGACGGCGCGGTCGGCATGGTCGAGATGGCTCTTGAGCGCCTCGGCGAGAGCGGAGTCGTAGAGCTGGACGAGGAGCGCAAGGCCGCGATGGTCTCCAACCTTCTCGTGGTCCTCTGCGGCAACCGCGACGCCCAGCCCGTGGTCAACTCCGGCTCCCTGTACTGATAACCATGGCGGAAAAGAAGCAGGTGCCGCTGCGCCTCTCCGCGAAGCTGTATGACGCCATTGCGGCGTGGGCGGAGGACGACTTCCGCTCCGTCAACGGCCAGATAGAATATCTTCTGACGGAGTGCGTCAAGCAGCGCAGGAAGAACGGGAAATACGTTTCCGATACCATCGACGAACCCATTGAGCTTGACATTGAATGATTTAAGAGGTAAAAGCATGCTCCGCATAACCAACTTCACCAAGACCTATGGCGACAAGACCGCCGTGGACGATCTCTCCCTGCACATCCGCAAAGGCGAGATATACGGCTTCATCGGCCACAACGGCGCCGGTAAGTCCACCACCATCAAGGCCTGCGCCGGTATCCTCCGCTTTGACCGGGGCGAGATACTCATCGACGGCATGGACATCTCAAAGCAGCCCATCGACTGCAAGCGCGTCACGGCCCACATACCCGACAACCCCGACCTTTACGAGTTCATGTCCGGTATGAAGTATCTCAACTTCATCGGCGACGTGTTCGGCGTCTCCAAGGCCGACCGCGAGCTATGCATAGAAAAATACGCCGGTATATTCGGTCTCACCGGCGATCTCGGCCAGCCCATATCCTCCTATTCCCACGGCATGAAGCAGAAGCTCGCCCTGATCTCCGCATGGCTCCACCAGCCCAAGCTCATCATCATGGATGAGCCGTTCGTGGGTCTTGACCCCAAGGCTGCTCACCAGCTCAAGGAAATGATGCGCGAGCATTGCGATAACGGCGGCGCGATATTCTTCTCCACCCATGTTCTCGAGGTGGCGGAGCGGCTCTGCGACAAGGTCGCCATTATCAAGAACGGAAAGCTGATCGCCAGCGGCAGCATGGACGAGGTCAAGGGCAACTCCTCGCTGGAGGACGTGTTCCTTGAACTGGAGGACGGCGGCAATGCTTAAAATTCTGCTGCGCCAGCGCCTCGAAATGCTGGGCGTATGGTTCACTGGAGCCATGCGCAAAAATAAAAAGCAGTCGAAGGGCAAGCTCATCGCCTTTTCGCTGCTGATGGTCTACGCGCTCGGCGCGCTGGGCTTTCTTTTCTGGCACATTTTCGACACCCTTGCCCAGCCGTTTCATATGTTCGGGCTGGATTGGCTGTACTTCTCCCTCGCGGCGGTGATGTCCTTCGGGCTGATGTTCGTGGGCAGCGTCTTTACCGCCAAGGCTCAGCTATATGAGGCGCGGGACAACGACCTTCTCCTGAGCATGCCCATAAAGCCCAGTCATATACTCCTCAGCCGGCTGTTCCTGCTCTTTGTCATAAACTTTGTTCTGGATATGCTGGTCGCCGTGCCGGGACTTCTGGTATGCTCTCAGTACGGCATGCTCAGTGCGTGGGGCTGGGCGGCGTATATCATTCTGTTCCTGCTGCTGCCGCTGCTGACGCTGGCGGTCGGCGCGCTGTTCGCGTGGCTGCTGTCTCTCGCGACGGCTCGGGTGCAGCGCAAATCGCTCGTCACGACGCTGCTGTCCTTCGCGTTTCTCGGTCTGTACATGTATTTCAGCATGAACATGAATAATCTGCTGCTCTCCGTCGCGGCGGACGCGAGCGGCCTCGCCGTGTCTCTCGGCGCGGTGGCCCCCGTGTACTGGATAGGTATCGCCATCGCCGACGGCAGCGTCCCCGCCCTTCTCGGCGCGGCGGCGGTCATGCTGGGCGCGTTCGCGCTGATGTATGCGCTGCTGTCCGCGACCTTTATAAAGACCGCCACCGATAAACGCGGCACACGCGTCAGGCCGGCTGCCGAGGCCGCGTCCTTCGGCTCCGCGCGCTCGGCTCTCCTGCGCCGCGAAATGACCCGTTTCCTAAACTGCCCGCCCTATATGCTCAACGCCGGTCTCGGCTCGATAATGGCGCTTGCCGCGGCGGTGCTGCTCATCGTCAAGTGCGCCGACGTCATGCAGCTGCTCGCCATGATACCCGAGTCTGCGGAGCTTATAAACGCGCTCGCGGTGTGCGCGCTGTGCGGCATGGCCTCCATGGCGCTCTACACCACGCCCTCCGTCGCGCTCGAAGGCAAGAATATCTGGATAGTCCAGTCTCTGCCGGTGGACTGCCGCGAGGTGCTTCGCGCGAAGCTCCGCCTGCACAACATTTTCAGTATCCCGCCCGTTGCGGCGGCTGCCGTCGCCGCCGCCGTGCTGCTCAAGCCCACGGGCATAATGCTCGTCTGCTTCATCGTGCTGCCGGTGCTGTTCTGCCTGTTCATGGGACTTTTCGGTCTGGTCGAAAATCTCCGTCATCCCGCGCTCGACTGGACGAGCGAGACGCAGGCGGTCAAGAGCGGCGTCGGCGTTATGATCACCATGTTCGGCTCATGGGGCCTGATCGCCGTGCCGGTGCTGCCGGTCGTGCTTGGGGCCGGACTCTCGCCCACGGCCGTCGCCGCGGCGTTCACTCTCGTCGTCGCGCTGCTGTGCGCCGCCCTCTACAGACTGCTGATGAGCTGGGGCGTGCGGCGCTTCATGTCCCTGTAAAAAATGCGCGGAAATTTTCATAAAAAGTGTTGACAAACGGGAAGTGATTTGTTATTATAACTGAGCCGTGGCCGAGTAGTTCAGTCGGTTAGAACGCCGGCCTGTCACGCCGGAGGTCGAGGGTTCAAGTCCCTTCTCGGTCGCCACTATATGCCCCGTTCTTCGGGGCATATACTTTGCTGCTGTAGCTCAGTAGGTAGAGCGCATCCTTGGTAAGGATGAGGTCGGCAGTTCGAATCTGCCCAGCAGCTCCAGTAAAAACCTCGAAATCTCAACGGTTTCGAGGTTTTTGCTTTTCTTCAAGTCGGTTCAAATCGCCCCAAAATCCCCCAAGTTTTGAGGGGACTAAAAAGGGGCGTAAAATCCCTTTGAGGGGACTTCTGGGGGGACTAAAATCTCGTATCGAACAACACAGGAGCGCCTCACCGGCGCTCCTGTGCTTTCTGTTGAAGATTTTTTAAGAGATTTTCGCTGTAATTTGCCTTTTTACCATCAAAGCGAAAAGAACCAAAAATACCTTGCGTACTCCATGCAAAGCCCAGCGAAGCGGGTTTGCATGGAAAAGGAAGAAGGAGAGAGCGCAGTGCAGCTTTTGCCGCATTGCGGAAGCGAAACGGCGCGAAATTCTTCTGACGTGTCAGGCGTGTCTTTTTAGTGCTTTTTGTTCTTTTCGCCTTAAAGAATTTTCCCGTATACAAAGATAAGGATCGTCTGTTATAAACCTTAATACTTTTTTAGAAAATTTAAATTTGCGCCCTTTTTCATCCGTGCATATTGTGCTTGACCCGACCCCGCAGGCCCCTGTCTGCATGTTTCACTATCGAAGCCTAGTGCAACGGGTCTGATTTGGAAAGAAGAAGCAAAATAACGCTAAAAAACCAAGCTGCGAACCCAACGAAGCGGGTCGCAGCTTAAAAGGAAGAAGGAGCTAACATAGTGCAGTTTTCGCCGCCGGGCGGAAACGGAACGGTGTTTGCTCCTTCTGACGTCGTGGCGGAGCGGGTGGGATTCGAACCCACGGTACCGTTGCCGGTACACCTGATTTCGAGTGTTGTAAGACTTTGGCAGATTCACCTCTGGAGCAGGTCGTTTCAGGCCGCTTTATGAAAGGCCGGAAACCCAGACGCCGCAAGGGATTGCGGACATTCCGACCCGTTTCGGCCAGAGCTGATTTGAACCAGCCCAGAGTTCAAATAAAACCGCGTTCTTGCGTAAAATGCCTCCGTTCTTGCGCGTTTGCAAGAAGTCAGGCAAGAAAACAGAGACCCCGGCAGCGTCAATGAAGCACCCTTTCGGACCGAAAAAACGTAAAGGAGCTTCGTCATGACATACGATGCAAAGGAACTCGAACAATACCCGGAGATCATGAACAAGGAGCAGCTGCGCAAGGTCTGCCATATCAGCAAGCGGACGGCGCACTATCTGTTGCAGTTCAATCTGATCCCCCATGTCTGCACCGGGAAGAAAACCCGCTGTTACGCCATCAAGAAACGCGACGTCATCGACTTTATGATCAACCGGGAGGTCAACCCCAGCCGGTACATCGTACCCACCAGCTGGTACAAATACGGAAACGAGGAAGTGAAGCCCTACAGGATTCGCATTCAGCCGCCTCTCCCCAACGATCCGCAGAAGACGCGGCGCTACTATGAAAGCAAGCTCGCCTCCTACCCGGACGTGATCGACGTGTCCGCCGTCGTGGAATTCACCGGCTATAACCGCCATACGGTCTGCGAGTGGATTCGGTTCGGAAAGCTCCGCGCTCTGGCGCTGCAGCACAAGTACATGATCCCGAAGTGCTATCTGATCGACTGGCTCTCCTCGGACGAGCACAACGCGACCCTCCGTAAGTCCCGCCGCCACATTGACCGGCTCTGGGAGCTGCAGAAATGGAGTGACGGGCAATGAGGGGAAACATCATCGAGGAGCTGTACTACGGTAACATCGACCCGCAGGATCGCGGCTATTGCCCCAAGAGCCCCGTGAAAAAGGCGTCCGACTCGCTGAACGATCTGGAGGAAAAGCTCACCGAGCAGCTCGCCGGTGAAAACAAGGACCTGTTCCTCCGCTTCTGCAACGCCTACGCCGAGTTCATGGGCGAATGTGAGCTGGACACCTTCATCACCGGCTTCCGCCTCGGCGCACGGTTTATGCTGGATACCTTTTTGAGCGACGACGCGCCGTTTGAGAGCTTTCTTGAGAGGTAGCATCAGCGGCAGAATTTGAAAAGTGCGTTTTTCAGAACCGTTTTTCTATTAAAAAGTGTGATTCGCCGCTTCTGCAACTGAAAATTCGCCGAATATTCACCGAAAATTCGCTTTATTCGCTCTTCAAGGGTGAATAAAGCGAATTTTTCGAATCAAGTGGGCTGGAAACCCATTCTATCAAAATCATATGCTCCTTTTTACGCGAGCAATCTTAACAGAAATGCTTTACAAGAATACTTTGTAGCCGTTGACTGTCCGATGGTGCTATTGCTTCCCCGTCCAATGTAGTTGCTATGGCTACTCGAACACGCTCTTTAACCTTGGCATTTTTCGCTATCTGTTCCAACGTATGCGGATAAAGGTTTAATAGCCATGAAACGTCAAACCGGCTAAAGTCAAATTTCGCATATTCGCAATAGAAGTCAAACGCCTCACTATTGCCGAGGAACTCCTGGAAGTCCTTTGCTTTGAGAACATTGAGAAGACACCAATAACCGACCTGATCTAATTCTTCATATGGTTGTTTAGTTGGATATACGACTACGCCATTGTTATTTTTATTTTTAGCCGCATCTATTCTTTGCTTAAGGTATACCTTCAGTTGCGTTTTAGCTGCTTTACTAATACGCGCATCACATTGCACAAGCATTTTAAACAAATCAAAGCTAAAATTCATTTGTATTAGTTTGTTAGCCCATGTGATAAGTTTTTTCTGTTGATTCTTTGAAACATATCCGCAGTAGTGCTGAGTTATCTGATAATACATCTGGGACAGATTATTATTTATAATCTGCGAGATTCTCATAGACAGTCTTCGCGAATAGTATTTCTCCTCTGGTGCAGAAATGTAATGGACAAGATTGCAATAATTGATACCCGTGCTTGCTGAGAACAACTCAAACCTCTCGCCCTTTTTTAAGGCAGCAATATGTTTATTCAAATACGAAATCAGAGTATTCTCTACGATTTTGCTCGTTGTTTTGCTGTACATTTTCCTGTGCACCAGTTGGCGATCAAGGAATAGGACCTTATCATTTATCAGTATTTCCCGAAACTCTTGTGTAAGGATGAAGCCGCATATCTTATCAACCAAACCCTGTGAAATGCTAACATATCTGAGTAATGCGAGACAATTCTTGATTTGCGTTTGTAATCCAATAACATCAATGTTATTTTTTGAAGATTTGACCGCATAACTGTAGTAATCCAGCAAGTTGTTTACAGCGTTCTCTATCGAAGCCATATTCTGAAACTCGATTGTTTCAATATGGTATTTGCTTAATAGTGCGATTATTTCTTTGGCGTCAAAATACTCTATGAAACAGTGGAAATCAATTTCATCAAAATAAACATCATTTCCATCAATAAAAGGAAATGGCTGCTCATGTAATACTTTCTTTCCCTGTGTGGAGTATTTGTATACTAACAGAGACATCAGATTCTTCACTGCACTTCTATACTCGGAGAACACATCCGCTATGATTCCATTTCCGAGCAAGAAATGCAAATAATCGTTTACTCTGCAAATCGCCTTACCGCTGCTTGTCATGCCAAATTCTGTTGATCCAGACTCAATCGCTTTTTGAAGCTTTTGTCCGTCAGTAAAAGCCTCATACGAATATTTATATAGCATATTCGCACTATGAATATCTCTGAGGTTGTCATATATATTTCGGAATTCTACCGGAAGGCGTCTAAACAAGTTTTCAGCCTCTGAGTCATTTGGAGACAATGCTTCGACAGCATCAAGATCATAGCAGCGATACCATGTATTTACATTCTTGATTACTTTCCGTAGGCTGATGCAGTTGGACTCCGCAAAATAGTACAGCAGATAGTCCGAATCCTTAAAAGCTTGCTTTGCGATCTCAGAAAAGTGAAAGAACGCTTCGTCATAACGCCTTAGCCGAGATAGATAAAATGCTTTTTTATAGTTTTTATCCAGTGATTTATATGTCTTTTCTGAAAATGCGTGCATAGCAGAATAATCGAACAGAATACAATTCTTATCTGCAAACAGCACCTCGCCAGCAACAAAACGCCTGTATTTGTGACCATCTTCTACCTCAAGTATTCTCGCTTTTCTGAAGACATTGAGAATGCAATGGTATTTTCCCAATACATCTTTTGTAAGGTTATTCTGTTGAGAATTTGGCATTAGATTAATGGCAAAGAATCTCTTTAACAAAAGATCGTCCCTTTGAGATAAGCCAATAACTCCGTCGTCGCGTATTCTGATATATGGATACAGTCGTTTTGAAACGTCCTCGATTCGAAGGGCATTCAAACGGTCTAACGGTTGAAGCAAATTATACAGGATCTCAAATGCTTCGTCCTCTGATTTCCCCTCCAATGACAACTTAGATTGATTCTTTAGTGCAGCAAAGATCGCATTGTAGCGATCTAAATAATCGTCGGTTGAAGTAATGAGTTTATTCCATTCGACAACTGTGAGCCCCTTCGACTGCTGATAAATAAGCTCAGTATCTGTAAGGGCTGAGCTGCCAACATAAAGGAAGATAGGCTCTCGGAAGCTACCCTTAAGTAGCGTTTTCGTCCAGTTAAGAATCAGTTTAATATTATAATCATTCAGGCTGTATCCTATAAAAACAACGGTGTTGGTGGAAAAAATGGATTTCACCAAAGTTTCAATTAATTTAAAGTTCTCACTATAGTTGAGGTAATCCTCTTCTTTGAGCACAAAATTATTGTGCTTGAAATCTCCGTGTAGTTTTAGTATAAATCTATCTCCAAAGATAGTCGGAACATCTTCATCTTGTGAAACAACCTTAAAGCTTTGGCAATACTGGACTGCTGCGTCTTCCAATAGCGTGTCATAGTTGGTGGTAATAAAGGATACTGGATTTAGGTTTAGCATTTCCCGATGGATGGTATTGGGCAGCAAGGAAGCAGAGTACAGCTGTTCTTTGACAAACCTATAGTATTCTTCCTTGTTTTCCCCTAAAGAATAATAAAACATCTGCGGAATTTGAAGATTCTCATCGGAAGAGTACTCATCTTTTCGAGTTCGTCCCAGTTTATCGCTTATTGCGTGGATCAGGGCTTTCCAGGTTGGTGCTCCGGAGAGTGCCGATACGCCTGCACCGACGAAAAAAGTAAGCGCATTGTTTTGTGAAGCATTCAGTATTCTCTGTAGTTCTTTCTCATACATATACTAACCCTCATGCCGCAGCAAGTAATCATCTTGTTAGAATACAGTTGCTTATCCTTCCAGTCGGTGCCGGATATCGTTCAGCCATTCGCCCTTGTATTTGAAATAGCGGGGGCCGGCGACGGAGTATTTGCTGCCAGTGAGAAGCTGGGCTAAAGAAGAAAGCGAATAGCTCTGCCCCTGATAGCTAACTGTCTTATCATCTACGACGGTGCACTTGATTTCTGGGTTATTGCAGTATTCGATCTCTTCGCCGGGCTGGATATTACACATAGAAAAGCGGAAGGGCGACTGGCGCTCTTTGTGCTCGGCGTCGATCTCCTGGGCGGTTTCCTCTGCCTGCTTCTGGGCCTCGTCCATATCGATCCGTTTCAGCTTGTCCGCACAGCCGTGAATCTCTGCGATGGCCTCCAGGATGGAATAGGCGTCCTCCGGCGACATGGCGTAGAACTCACGCACGCGCTGCTTTCCGTTGAAGTTCTCGATGGAGCGCAGGTTTGGATTCAGCTTATCGATAATGCTATGGATTTTCAGATCAGAGAGCCGGGAATTGACCTCATATGTCGCATAGACGCGGAAGGCGAAGGGAATACACTCGCTCCGGTTCAGCTGCTGCAGCCGCTTGTCAATATCATCTGCATACCCGATCTTCACATATTCAGGGAAGGACGGGTTGGTCAGTATGTAAATCACGCCTGTTTTATCCATCTTGGACACCTCGCTCTCACATAGTTAGTCGATTATTATATGAGAATACTCACAACTTATAATAATCAATTAGGCGGCGCTTTATCTCATTCTGAAGCGTTTGGTAATCTCCATTAAAGCGGATTTGCTCAAACATTCTGATATTGGACGGGATGTGTTTTTCAGCCTCTTCTGATGTTCCGTTATGTACAAGAATTAAATCTTTTTTTAACCCCATTGCGTAACCAATCTCGTGCGGGACATTCAACTTGCCACTACTAAGATCGGCTATGACTAACCCTGCGCTCTCAATGTCTCGAAAAATCCGATCTGAAATCTGCCCAGTCGTACCTTCATGATGCTCATCTACCCTTATGAGCATAATACCTGTCTTTTTTTCGTTGTTTATTTCATTAATTGCACGACGAATTGCATTTTCGGTCTCATTGTATTCTGCCGAAAAACACCTTGACATGAAAATTGTCTGTTCTGTCGAGCGAACATACCGATTGAAGATGGCTTCAATACATTCTGCGTTGCTTGCAGCATTTTGTTCAGTGTCTATCTGCGCATCAGTAATCTGGTATTTTTCTGACCATGTTAAGAGCCTATCCTTGTATTGAACAGCGTCAGCAGAAGGAGAGGATATTTCGATATTGTAATACAAAGCCACAAGCAGGAACAACAATCCAGACGATATTAGAAGTGTTCCGTTCTCTCCTGGCTTTGCATCATTGAGAGCATTGCTCAACGCAATTCCAAAAGCCTCTTCATGCTCTGCTGTCTGGATATTGCCGAATCGCTTTTGGATGCTTTCTATTATGTCTATAAGCGCAGTTATTAGATCTGATCGAATCCAAGGAATAGCTTTTAGCTTTCGTATTGCCAGAGGCTTGTTTTTCAACACCTTCCTAGCGAGCAAGTATTCATGCCCAAAGCTATCATCTAGTTCTTTATCAGAAAAAGAGAGCTCATCTTTGCTGTCTACAATAATACCTTCCAGCAATCGTTCCGAACGGATGGGTACAGCTTTTGAATTAATATTGTGAAAGATGATCTTTTCATCTTTTATACTTACATTATCTGGGAAGACGATAATGCAGAAGGGAATTAGATAATTGCTGCGCATCTGCCCTTCGGCGATGAGTTTTTCGATGGCTAAAAGTCTATGATTACCATCAACTCTACGGAAAGGCTTATCCTCAATGCGATCGTATTTTTTGTCAGGGATGGAAAGGGTGTACAAGAAGCCATTACCTGCCGCCTTTTCCTTTTTGAATGCTATACCATCAACATTCGATGTAAAACCTTTTCCGGATCGAATATCAGCTAGAGCATCCACCTCAGAAGATGCTCCTTGTGCGTAATAGTTGTACTTTGCCGTGTATGCGAGGACAACTTCTGGACTAAAACTATTAGATCCGGATGTAATAAACGAGCTAATCTCGGCAACGTGTTCATCCTCTGCTGGACGCTGGTATCCCGGGTGTGGATACGACAGTTCAACGATTTCATTGTACTTGGCGTATCCTCGAATTGTACAAGTCCCGCCCAAAGACTCACTGAAGATTCCGGAAAGTTGAATCATTCTCTATCCCTCGCAATTCTCTTTCTTACAAACCCGCTTCATCAAGCTTGTACATCAGCATACTGGCAAACATCAGCCTTCTCAGGGCTTCTTCTGCTGTCAATACTTCATCATTTGAATGCGCTTTCGGATTGCGCAAAGCAGACATGGCACCAGCTGTCATAAAATGAAATCCTTGCTGATAGTTATTCCCGCTTTCTGTGCCGGTATCGCAAACAGGGCAGAGAAGCGGATTGCTGCCAAACAGCTTATGCATTAGATCTGTTCCGTCTGGAACCGTTGCAGCACTGGGGACGAGCTTTTTGTAAATTGCCTTGGCTCTGCTGTTTAATTCAATGAAGGCATCCTCTGCCGCGTTTGCGAAATGACCGTCCTCAAACAGTTTCTTTGAAGATTTCTGTATTAGTGGATGTATGTAGGACCAAATCTCAGCAGTTGTTTGCTTCTCTGCAGATGGTGCCTGGCCTTTGGCCGCAAGATAATCCAGTCCGAAGAGGATTTCCCCGATAGCGTATGGATTAATAAACGCTTGTCCGAATTGGTTAACAGCGAACAGGATATCCTTTGCTGCGAGCAGCTGTCGGGCAATCTGAGGATCATCTGCCTTGCACTCATTCGCGATTGTGATGATGCTCTCACGAATACCGGCAACATCAACAGCCGAAAACTGCATACTCAGTACGTTGGGAGTACCTGCAATCTGTCGGAGTCGTCCCGAGAGCTGGTTTATCTGCATGTTTTTGAATAACGAATTCATTATCTATTCTCCCAACAACTCTTTCTCAAACTGCGCTTTGGCATCTGCCCATTCCTTGATAGCCTGTCTGCGAAGAACATTAGCCTGACTACGACGCTGCATCAATTCAGCTGCGATCTGATCCTGTATTTCTTTCGGGGGGAGCGGGATCTTTACCCTTTTCAGCGTATCCGTATTGACACCAGCTTGATTGTTGAAATTCGTGCAAAGCAGCTTCCAGTAGCCAATGCTGAGCAGCACATTAAAGAATGCTGCAACGTAATACGGATTTACACCCTCTTTTACGGTTATTCTTGTCATGTGATTAGATGCTGCGCAAAGAACATCTGAATCAAATACGGTCGTTTTGCCAACAAGATCCGGAGAATTAGTATTGTTGAAGATAACCTCGTTTTTTTTGCAATAATCTTCGGATTTTAGTCGGCTCTTAGGCACATACTTCTTTGTTTCAAACGACAGCTCGCCTTCAGGTGTTATGCTGAATGGGCGAAGATGAGGAACTCGCTGATCCTCCGGCAAATCATCGGCTTGATCCTGTTTTCCTGCAGCAAAGCCGGATACGATTTTCTCACTGATGTCATTTACACTGACAGTCCGATACGGTAATGCTTCAATCTGCTTTCTAAAATGAGAAAATTTCGGTGAGTAGTAATCAGCATCAATACGCCCTTCTATGTTCTCTACGGTTGTTGCATAGGTGATTTTCTGCGTTGCAGAAAAGTCAAACGTCAGCCCCAACCTATCAATGAGATATATCGGGGTTTTGTGGAGTAATTCATATGCCCGTTGAAGCTTGCCATTCAGAAGATTTAGTTTATCCTCCAACTCCGCAACCAACCTGACTTGTACCGGGTAATCAGGTAATACAGCAGGGAAATTTTCAATAAAAGACGCTGACACTCTCTGCTGCCCGGCAGATCCGCTAAATGTAGCCTGTGCTGCTTTCAAGACATCGTCGCTTGACAGAATTGCCCAGACAAACGGCATATATACATTCTCGTTGCGTTTACGAATAACATGAAACTCGGTTGATCCGAAACCGATCTCTGTGGGCATTTTGTCAATAATACAGGATTTCCCATTCTGCATGCAAGGAGTAATTTTAGCCCAAATCAAATCGCCCCGTTGGAATACGGTAAATCCTTTCTTTACGGTCTCATACGCAACCATGTCATAGGAAACAACATTCGTCTTTTCCTGAACATTTGCCATCGGTACGAAACTCACTTCTGAACTATCTGACAATAATGAACAATCTGTTTTGGGGTTAACAGCAACATGGTTGTTCAATATTCCATTTGCATATGGACTGTGCTGATACTTTTCGACAAGCGAGAGATAAGTCGGATACAGCGGATTACAATATATTTCTTTACTTTCTATATACCCCCGTTTGACAGCGAAGACGCAAAGGTCATTCGCATCGGGGGTCACGCGAAAAAAGGTGTTGCGTCCTTTTGAAATTCTTCGTACTTCTGAATGATCTCATCGAGCTGAGAATTGGTTTTGCGTCCGGTGGCGTCATAGCCGATCAGCGCCGGCGCTGCCATGAAGATGGCTTCGTTCTCGTCCGGTTTTTCATCGGCTTTACGCTTGCGGACAAAGATAATGGACGCCTTTACACCGGCACCAAAATGGGCAAAGGCACACTGAGGCAAGCTCACAACTGCAAGCAGTTGGAACTTCTCCAAGATGAAATCGCGTACATACTGCGCGGAGCTGTTTGTCAGAACGCCGTCGGGAAGTACGATTGCCGCCTTGCCGGTTCCGGGCTTCAGGAACTCCCAAATGCGTTCAATAAACAGTATTTCGGAGCTCTGTCGGGGACGATCTTTATATTTTCCTTTAGCGTCCTTTGTTTTACCTAATTCATAATTAGCCAAATAGGGTTTTTCCGCCTTCGTGATTGTGGAGCCAAACGGCGGATTGGTCAGAATCAGATCGAACTTTCCAGCTTCAAATCCGCGGTTATGGTCGTGCATCTTGTCAATGCTGTCCAGCGCGTCAAAGCTGATGACGTTGGTGTGCCCGTCATCGTGAACAATCATGTTCATCTTAGCGACACGGGCAATTTCGTCATTGATCTCGATGCCGTACAGGTGCTTGGAAGCAAAGTCGTGCCAGTAGTTGTAGTACTCGACAGTACCGGGATCAAAATAATCCGCTGCCTTTGTACGCATGAAATCAAGCGCATGCAGAAGGAAGCCGCCGGAGCCACAGGCAGGGTCAAGCACATCCCAATCATGTTCCGGCTTCATCATTTTTACCGCAAATTCGATAATGGGGCGAGGGGTAAAATACTGACCAAAGTCGCCCTTGAAAAAGCCGTCCATAAACTGCTCGAAGGCGACACCCTTCACATCGAGGTCGGTTTTATTCAGGTTTATAGACTCAAGGTGAGATACGACTGTACGGAGGACGCGGTCATCGACCTTGATTGAATCCGTGAATACTTCCGGGTCTTTGACTTTCTGCTCATTGTAAAGCGCGTTGATACGTTCCGCCAGCTTGGAAGAAGGCTCGTGCGTTTTGATCTGGAACTGATACGGTTCTCCTTTTTTCCGGGGCTTTTGCTCATCACTAATTTTGACAAATATCAGTTTGCAAAGCTCACCGAAGGCCGTCGGTGGTGACAGCCTGCCGCCGCCCCAAAGCGTATTGTGGCATTTCTTGATAGCAGTAATCAAATCTTCTCTGGCAACCGGCTGGATATCAGGGGCCTTCTTTTTCTTGCCGTCTACATCTGTATATTCTCCACCTCTGTAAAAGCGGAATGCTTGCGGTTTTCCATAGGCTTTTGGAAGATCGGCAATGATATTATTCTCTCGTTCGAGAATGCCGGTACTATCGTCCGAGAAATCCAACACCCGACGAGTAGCGCCAGCAATAATAACCACATAGCTTGCACGAAGCTTTACCCACGTTGCGTTGCCTACACCCTGCTCAATTGCCTGCAAGAACTCCGCATCTGTAACGCCATCTCGTTTGCACTCTACAACCGCATACGGTTTTTTGCATTCATCATCAGAGAAAATGACAATATCCGCACGGTCCGTCGGTACACGATCCGGGATCGTCACCTCAACCTTAATGCGATGTGCTGGGTAGTCGTATTCGTAGATCAGTTCCGCCCAGAATTCAGCCCGAACTTTTTCCTCGGGATCGTTATAGTTTTCTGTGTGATTATCAGACGTGACATAGATGATCTTCTGCTTATTTTCCGGGCCGGTAATAATGGCATATCCATCTTTAATTGCCCTATCAAGGTAAGTCATATTTGCTTCCTCCAAAATTCTCTGTATGTTGGTAGCGTATTAATTCATTTCTTGTTGCGTTGGCACATTTTCCAAAAACATCACATCATAAATCGGCAGATACGTGATCTTGCCGTTCGTCGTGATCTCGCGGGCGTTGGACAGAACATAGGCCTTTTTCACATGATAATCGTCGTTCTTTACGAAGGTATTCAGGGCGCTGTGGACGGTGTAGTCCTTACCGGACTTGACCTCAATGGGAACGGCGGATAGGCTGTCGTAATCGTCGATCAGATAATCCACCTCGCCCTTGCTGCGGTTATCGTAATAGAACAGCTTGAAGCCGTGCGCGACCAGCTCCTGGGCCACCACGCTTTCATACACGGAGCCGAGATTGATCCCCGTCTCATCGTCCAGGATCGCACGGATATTGCTGCCATACAAAACGTCCGTCAAAAGCCCTACGTCGTTCAAATAGAGCTTGAGCAGGTTTTTGCCGATGGACTGCGTAAGGGGAAAGACGGGGGTGGTGATCGCGTTGACGTCCAAGGCGATTCCCGCCGAAATCAGATATTCAAACTCATCCTGATAGTCGGAAAAACGCTTGCCGCGCTTGTCCTCGATATCCTGAAAGACCACCCGCTTCTTCTTGCTCTCCAGATTGGAGGGGATCATATCGTAGATCCTGCGGATCTTCAGCTTCTTGTTATTGTCCGCCTCGTACTTCGACGCGTCATCAGCATAGAACGCGCGGATATCGCGATGGATCGTCCTGACCTTCACGATATTGGTGTCTGCAATAAAGGTGTTCACGGCGTCGGGCAGCCCGCCGATCAGCAGGTACTTCTTAAAGAGGTCCATCACCTTCCCGTGCATAGCCGCATCCAGGCTCTCGCCGGCAAGGAACTTCTCATGCATCATATCGATGGCGAACCGATTAAATCCGTTTGCCAGCAGGAACTCCTCAAAATCCAGAGGGAACATGCGCTTGATCTCGATACTCCCGATGGGGATCGAGGTGGTCTTCTTCAAGGTCACGCCGAGCAGCGACCCGCTGGCAATATAGGTGTACCTATCGTCCTGCTTCAAAAACTTGAGCATGGTCAGCAGGTGCGGATACGCCTGGATCTCATCAAGGAAAATCAGCGTGTTTTTCTTCTCTCCCATTTTCTCGCCGGCGATGGTGCTGACCTGGAAATAGAAGTCCTTGACCGTGCGGACCTGCTCAAACAGCCGGGGGCCGTTATAATCCTCCGCAAAGTTCAGCTCGATATAGTTCTCAAAGAGCTGCTGTCCGACGTGACGGATAATAAAGGTCTTTCCAATCTGCCGCGCTCCGTCGATAATCAGCACTTTGTTTGAGTCTGACTTCAAGTAGCTTTCGATATACGGCTGAATTTTCCGATATAACATAGCGCACCTCCGCACTTTTCAGCATAATCAACGCGCCGGGAAACACATAATTCAACTGGTTGCACATCTCGTGACAAACACATTTCAATATCTATTATACTCACAAAAACGCACAAATCAATAGCCGGTGCAAAATAAATATATCCCGTTGTCAAGACTGCAAATCCGATTATTGCACATTGGACTCTAGTGTAGCGCCGGGCTATCATATACGCGAAGGGAAACCAAAAACAATGCGTATATGAAGGAGGCGCGGCATGGAAAACAGATTTGCAGCAGCGCGGAGGCGGTATCTGCGCACGCACATGGACGGTATCTACACAGGGATGCTGCTGACGGGGACTCTAGAGCCGCATCTTGCCGAGATCGGCGACACAGCACAGGAGATGTTTGATCGGCTGGTCGCGCAGATGAAGGACGCTGAGGGTGTCACTGAGCGGCTGAAGGCCGAGAATCAAATGGAATGGGTGGGACGGATGAACAGCATCTGCAGCCGTGCGGAGGAAGTTGTCCTTTCTGAGCTGGTTTATTGCTGAGGTGTGGTGATGTTCAAGTATAGAAGAAATCGAGTGTTAGCACTCTGCGCCGGCGAGCGACGGCTGCTGACAATGGCCCTGTTGTCCTTTCGGAACAAGCTGGTAGCAAGCGGCAAGCCCACCGAGGATATCAATGAGCTGCTGATCCGGCTGCTACGGTAAAAACTGAATACGAGAAATGAGCGTCTGCTTCTGAAAAGAGGCAGGCGCTTATTTTTATGGCATCAATTTTGCAGCCACACCGATGAAATCCGGAATGGACATGGCATCAATTTTGATGCCATAGACGAAAAATGGCTCCATTTCGGAGCCACGAGCAGTCCTGCATAGGAAAATGGCTCCAATTTGGAGCCAAAACAAAAGAATTTTTCAAGGGGGTTAATTTTTCGGCCTTCTCGCTGCCTACCAAGTGAGGGGAACTTTGAAAAAGCTCTGCACAAGCTCGGCTTTTTATAATTTACCAGCTCAAAAGAAAAAATTTTGAAAAGCAGCGGGAAAATCCGAAAAAAATTCGGCAAAGGGAAAGTGAGAGGAGCTTCTAAGCTTCCCCCGTGTACCTGGACAACTGAATAGCTGTTACCGAGACAGATATGACTGTGCGACGACCTCGAAAGAGCGAGCACGGCAACGCCGCGGAGACCCCGGGGCAGGCATATAAAAACGATATCGGAAGTACGGTGCCAAACCAAAAAACACAATTACCAGCGAAAGAAAGAAGGTGAAACACATGAACAAGCTACAACTGATCGATGCCGATACCCTGTATTACAAACCCCTTGCCCACCCCAAAATGCTCATCGACGGTGTTCTCTCCGACGGGCTCGCCATTCTAGCGGGAGACTCCAAGATCGGCAAGAGCTGGATGGTGCTGTGGCTGTGCCTGCAAATCAGCCGCGGCGAGGCGGTGTGGGGGCTGCCCACCAGAAAAACTGATGTGGTATATCTGGCCTTGGAGGACCGGGAATGGCGCGTTCAGCAGCGTATGCAGGAGCTGACGGATTCTCCGCCGGAGAATCTCCGCTTCGGCTTTTCCTGTGGGCGGCTGGGCGCGGAGCTGGAGGGGCAGATCAAGGAGACTCTGCGGGAATTTCCCTCCACGGGCCTGATATTCCTCGATACCCTCCAAATGGTGCGGGACAATGCTTCCGCAAAGGTCAATGCCTATGCCCAGGACTACAAGGATCTGTCCGGCCTGAAAAAGCTCGCCGATGACCACGGCATTTGCATCTTCGTTGTCCATCACACCCGAAAGGAGCGGGACAGCAGCAATATCTTCAATGATATGACCGGTTCCACAGGCATTTTGGGCGTGGCGGATACGGGGATGATTCTCCGCAAGGATGACCGCTTCGGCGATTGTGCCACCCTCTGCATTACGGGCCGGGATGTGGAGGAGAAGAAGCTGAAAATGCAGATGCGGGGCGTCCGATGGGAGATTACCGAGGCGCTCAGCGCCAAGGATTTGCGAAAGGAACGCATCCCGGACTTTGTTTTTCAGGTGGCGGATTTTCTCTTGGCGCACGGGCGGTTTCGGGGTACGGTGTCCCAGCTGCTTGCCGCCGTAGGTAATACGGAGCTGAAGCCCAACCTCGCCAGCAAGCATCTGACCCGCCATTACAGCGATGTGCTGCTGCCCCTGGGAATCACCTACGAGTATCGTAAAACGGCGGCTGCCCGGTTGGTGCTTTTGGAGCTGCATGACGGTGCTGACGGTCATGACGGTTCCTCCGGGAGCGAGAGACTTGCGTCACTGCGGAAACAGAATGACGGAACCTTCCGGCTTTCCCAAGCATCGTCACAAGCGTCATCTGCGTCATGGGAGGAGGCGGAGGATGATGAGGAATTGCCGCTTTAAGGGGTGCGGGGCTATACACCGCTTTTTTATCCGTAAGGATAACGAGCATGGGATTTGTGTAGCCCTGCGGCACCCAATTCCCCCGTATCTGCCGATACGAAAGGGGCGCGCCCCTGTAACCCCGCTGAAAGGATGTGATATCTATGCGGAATCGAACAGAGGAAATCAATGTGCGGGTCTATAAAACCGAGAAGAATACCATTCGCAGAAAGGCAAAGAAATGCGGTATGAATATGTCGGAATATCTCCGAACCTTGGGAACCGGCGCAGCGGTGAGAGAGGCTCCGCGCCGGGAGCTGATGCTGGCGTATCAGAAGCTGACAACGCTCCACGATACCGTCCGCTACGAGCTTGCCATGAGGGACTTTGACGAGGCACTGACCGAGATCGAGAGCCTGCTTCTGCGCGCCTATCACGGGAAGGAGGATGACAATGGCGGTGACGAAGATCTGGGCAATCCATGACAGCGTCAGCCGTGTGGTGGACTACTGCACCAACCCCAGCAAGACCAAGCTGAGCGACCTGGAGCAGGTGCTGCTGTATGCTGCCGACAAAGGAAAAACCCTGGATGAGGGGGAGCAGCAATACGCCGTCACCGGAATTGGCTGCAGGGCGGAGTCTGCCGCAAGGGAGATGGCTGCCGTGCAGAGGCGCTTCGGCAAAGCCGGCGGCAATGTGGCCTACCACGCCTATCAGTCCTTCAAGACCGGTGAGGTCACGGCGGAGGAATGCCATCGCATCGGCGTGGAGACGGCGCGGCGGCTTTGGGGGAACGACCGGCAGGTGCTTGTTGCCACCCACTTCAACACCGGCACTTATCACAACCACTTTGTTGTGAATCCGGTGAATATGTGGACGGGCAAAAAGCTGGAGGCAAAATACGAGGTTTACTACAAGCTACGGGATATGTCCGACCGTATCTGCAAGGAGCATGGACTGTCGGTGGTGAAAAATCCCCAGCGGCACAAAACGGCGCGGTCAGTCTACTTTGCCGAAAAGAACGGCGAGCCTACCCGCTACAACCTTATGCGGCGGGCGCTGGACGAGGCACTGACGATTTCGAGCAGCTGGACAGAACTGAGCGCCGTGCTGCGGAAGAAGGGCTATGTGTTCGTGTGCGATCCCTACCGCAGGTACGCAACCATCCGTTCTCTAAGCTCCAAAAAGTGTATGCGTACCTTTCGGCTGGGAGCCGAATATGACAAGGAGGCGCTGCAGGACAGGCTGCTGGAGAACCAACGAGACATCCGCGTGACCCGGCGCTATTTTGAATTCATGAGACCCTACACACGGGAATATGCCAGGAAAAATCCGCCGACGAAAGAATATTGCCGGCAGCGGGATTTCTATCTGCATTTGCCCCGCGTCACCGGGTATTTGAGCTTTTTCCGCTGTGTGGCAATCGTGCTGGGCGTTGCGCCGCTGTACGAAAAGGAGTATCGGCAGCCCCTGTCGGCGGAGTGCCGGGAGGCTTGCCGCAGGCTGGATCGCTTCACCGCCGAGATAACTCTGGTGTGTCGGGAGCATTTGGACACGCCGGAGGATGTGCAGAGGTTTCTTGCACGAATGGACAGGGAGATGGATGCAATATCCGCTGCACGCAGCAAAATTCGCAATAAGCAGCGAGGCTGCGCCGATCCTGCGGAGAGGGTCGAGCTGAAAAAGTCCTGCGCCGCCTGCACCGCAGAGCTTTCCCGGCTTCGGAAGCAAAAGCAAACCGCCTATAACATGATTGAGGATAACCCAAAGCTGAAAGACCTCTTGGCGTGTGAATTGGATGCGTGGGTGGAAAACGACCCCTACCTCTCCCTGCGGGAGAAGCAGGCGCTGCGAAATCAGCAACCGTCCCAAGAGGAAAAGACGATTATACGATGAAAGGAAGGATTCGATGAAGAACGACCGATTGATTGATTTGGGGCTGACCGGGTACGAGGAGCTTTTTATGAGCACGGAGGAAAGGCTCGACGCGAAAAAGCCAAAGGTGGAGGCAATCCCGCTGGCTGCCCTCACACCCTTTCAAAATCACCCCTTTAAGGTGAAGGAGGACGAGGAAATGGCGCAGCTCATGCGGAGCATTGCCGATGCCGGCGTGCTTTCTCCGGCGCTGGCAAGGCCGCTGCCTGACGGCGGTTATGAGTTGATCTCCGGCCACCGGCGGCTGGCAGCGTGCAAGGCACTGGGGATGGACACCATGCCGGTGATTATCCGTGACCTGACGGACGAGGAGGCTGTTATCACCATGGTGGACAGCAACCTGCAAAGGGAACATATTCTCCCAAGCGAAAAGGCGTTCGCGTACAAAATGAAAATGGAAGCGCTCAGCCATCAAGGTAAAACCTCTCGCCAAGTTGGCGAGAGGTGGAGTGTTTCTCAAATCAGCGAAGCCGGAACTGATAGTGAGCGACAGATTCACAGATACATCCGCCTCACCCACCTGCTCCCCGACATCCTGAAGCTGGTGGACGAGGGCAAGATCGCCCTGACTCCGGCGGTGGAGCTGTCCTATTTGCTGCCGTCCGAGCAGGAAATGCTTTTCTCCGTGATGGACAGCGATGAGGTAACGCCGTCCTTGTCTCAGGCCCGACGGCTGCGGCGCATGAGCGAGGCGCAGACTCTCACGAATGACGCGGTGCTGCAGCTTCTGTCCGAAGTCAAGGGCAATCAGGTGGAATATGTCAAGGTGCCGGTGGACAAGCTCCGCAGTTTCTTCCGTCCGGACACCTCTATGAAACAGATGACCGAGACGCTTGTCAAGGCTATGGACTTTTACAACAAACATTTGGAGCGTCAGCACCGAGACCGCGACGCCCGCTGAAAGGAGATTTTACAATGAAAGAAATCATAAAAGAAATCATTGAATTCGATTTGGACGAAGGAAGAATGGACTATCTGGATGATATGATTGACGTGTTTTCCAAAGACGGCTGTGAAATGGTGGATATCCTCTTCGACAGATTCCTAAAGAAATACTACGCTGATATTGATGTCAGCAACGAACGAATGGCCATCAATCTCACTGACGAAGAAGGACATGTATTGTCCTTTAATCTGAGCCAAAGCGAGGTCCATTATGTGCTTCACATGGTCGAAAGAAGGCTCAACAGCTTTATGCGCGACGACGGAGGAGGTGGTTTCGGTGACGAAGACTGAGCTACAGACCATGTATGAGGTGATGTTCACGGACTACCCCGACATTGTAAATGTGGCGCAGGTGCAGGCGATGCTGGGCATCAGTCGTCATCTGGCCTATGCACTGATCGGCGACGGCGACATCCCCGGCATGAAAATCGGCAACGCATACCGCGTACCGAAAATCAATGTGATCCGCTACGCGCTCTCGGCGGGAAATCCGCAGCCGGCGGCGTAGCAGGGATTTGAACTTGTATGGCACATTGGACGGGCATTCCCGCCGGGCGTATAATAAAAACGGTCCGAAAGGGTGCCCGTTCATGTGCTATCCGCAAAGGAGGCAGAATTTATGATAGCAGGACACCTGCAAATAAAAAACGACAATTACTACATGGTGCTGAATTACACGGACGCCAACGGCAAGCGCAGGCAGCCGTGGATTCCCACAGGACTTCCCGCAAAGGGAAACAAGCGCCGCGCCGAGAAGCTGCTGCTGGACACCCGCAAGAGCTTTGTCCCGCCGGTCGTGAGCAAGGAGAACGAGGACATCTCCTCTGATATGCTGTTTGCCGACTACATGGAGCTGTGGCTGGAGATTATCCGCAGCTCGGTGGAAAAGACCACCTTTTCCTCTTACACGCAGATGGTAAAGGGGAAGATCGCACCGTATTTCCGAAACACCGGGCTGACGCTGGACGGAATCCAAGCCAAGCACATTCAGAGCTTTTATCTGCATGAGCTGAAAACCGTGTCGCCCGGTACGGTCATCCACTATCACGCCAATATCCACAAGGCACTGAAATACGCCGTCAAAATGGACTTGATTCCCTTCAACCCCGCCGACAAGGTGGAGCGCCCCAAGAAGCAGCGGTACATTGCGGACTATTACCGGCAGGAGGAGCTGGAGAGGCTGCTGGAAGCGTCCAAGGATCATCCGTACTCCCTGCTGATTCAGATGACCGCCTTTTACGGCCTGCGCCGCAGCGAGGCGCTGGGGCTGAAATGGGACGCCATCGACTTTGAGCGGGACACCATCACCATTAAGCACATTGTAACCAACGCAAAGATAGACGGCAAATGTGAAATCGTCTGCGCCGACCGTGCCAAGACGAAATCCAGCCTGCGCTCCCTGCCGCTGGTCAGCAACATCCGGGAAAAGCTGCTGGCGCTGAGGGAGCAGCAAAAGGAGAATCGG
>ERZ1026856.370-NODE-370-length-29518-cov-4.963072_pt1 | contig 29518 bp, 21 predicted proteins | sample MGYA00380158_ERZ1026856 | MGnify/ENA primary metagenome ERZ1026856 (study PRJEB33269, sample SAMEA4719794) | human gut metagenome | biome: human-associated habitat; feature: organic feature; material: feces | place: Cameroon | collected 2013-10 ...
ATAGAATACAAACTGTAAGGAGAGGAACAATAATAAATTCTATAATTCTTGGAGGTAAAAGATGATGAAGAAGAAAACTTTGGTATCTGCAGTTCTTGCAGCAACTATTATGGGTACCGCCAGTGTAACTATGGCAGCTGAGAATATGTTCTCTGATGTGCCATTAGATCATTGGGCATATGATGCCGTTAATAAGCTGGCCGAGGATGGCATTATTGATGGCTATGGTGATACCAATTTTGGTGGTGACAAGCCTATTACCCGTTATGAGATGGCACAGCTGGTAGAGAAGGCTATGCAGAATCAGGAAAATGCCCGGGCTGTAGACAAGGCTGCTATTGAAAAGCTCCAGAAGGAATTTGATAGCGAGCTGAAGGGTGAGGTACAGAGCCTCCGCAAGGATGTAGATGATTTGAAGGGCCGTATGGGCTGGTATGGTGATGCTCGTGTAAGATTCTTTACTAACAAAAAGCAGAGCGGTAATAATGGTGGCAACCCGGGTGAGGCCTCTCAGTTTGAAAAGAGATTACGTCTGGGGTTCTGGGCAAATCCTGCTGAGAATTTAACTGTGGATGGACGCTTGAAGTATGAAGATGAAGCTTGGGTAAAAAATGGTCAGTGGAGCAATGGTCATCAGAACTATAATAGTTGGGATAATTCCTATAGAAATCAGAACAGCCTTCGTCTTGACAAGTTGAGCTTAACTTGGGATCATGCAGGTACCAAGGCTTCTGTCGGACGTACAGAGGTTAAGTTAGGAGAAGGCCTCCTGTGGTGGGAAAACCAGGTAGATGGTGCTTATGTAAAGCATCAGTTTGGACCAAAGGTTACTGCTATGCTGGGTGTAGGCGATATTTCCGCTGAGGGTTGGCATGAGTCCAATATTAATGCTCAGTTTGGCGAGATTGCCGTACAGACTTCTCCTGCTACTAAGATTGCTGTGTCCAATATGCGTACATTGACTGATGTGAAATATTGGGGCTGGAATGCAGTGGCAGGTAAATATGACTTTATAAATTCTAATTATAGATTGAATCAGTATTCTCTTTCTGTAAATACACAGATTGCTCCTAAGTGGAATGTTATTACAGAAGCTGTTACCAATAATATTGGTAATGAGACTGCTACTGACAAGCATGGTGTATGGACTCGCGTAACCTACGGTAAGATGGATTGGAAGACTGCTAAGGATTGGCAGGTATATGGTGAGTTCTTTGCATTGGGTAATGCGGCAGTAGATTCCAAGTATTGGGGGCATCGTTTGAATATAGCTGGTGGCGATTCGAATGGTACGAGTAACTGGGGGCATGGTACTCGCGGATTCGGTATTAACCTGGATTACATGATTGCTAATAACACCTGCCTTGGCCTGAACTACTACAAGCTGAAGCCATATGATGAGGCAGCTGCAGGTTTCTCCAAGTATAATGATGTAGCTACTGTAGCCCTGTCTTACATGTTCTAATTAAAGGTATAAATTCTGACAAATGAATAGATGATATGAGTTCTTCCTTTTGGCTATATTCCTATTATAGCAATGTGCTTGAAAGGGAGAATCATACCATCTATAGGTGATTGAAAATACCAATATTTAGGTATATTTATTATAGAGGTAAGGGGAATAATATGAAATCTTTCAAGAACAAAAAGCTAACTGCCTATGTTATGGCAGCCTTAATGGCTGGCTCTGCCATGCTGGGTACCAGCTTTGGTGCCAGTAGTGCTGAAGCTGCTGTAAAGGTAAATCCAATAGCCGGTATCAGTGATGATTTTATCAAGGGTGCCGATGTATCCATGTTGCCAGAGCTGGAGCGTCTGGGAGGCAAATTCTACGCCAATGGGATGGAGAAGGATTGTCTTGCGATTTTGCAGGAAAAAGGTATTAACTGGGTTCGTGTCCGCATTTGGAATGATCCATATTCCTATGGCCCTAACGGCAACGGCGGCGGTGTTACCGATGAGAAAAAGGCTCTGGAGGTAACCAAGCGGGCCAAGGCTTTGGGCATGAAGGTACTGGTGGACTTCCACTACAGTGACTGGTGGGCAGATCCAGGCAAGCAGTATCCACCAAAGGCTTGGGAAAACCACAATGCCAAGCAGCTGGCCAAGGATGTGTATAACTACACAGCCAAGGTTATGAAGGATTTCAACGAAGCCGGTGTAACTCCTGATATGGTGCAGATAGGCAACGAGCTGAACAACGGTATGCTGTGGCCTGTTTGCAAAACCGATACCCCAGAGGGATATAAGGCTTTAGCAGATGCCATTGCTCAGGGCCTGAAGGCTGTAAAGGACAATGATCCAAACCATCAGGTAAAGCGCATGGTGCATTTGGCCAACGGCAACAACAATGCTCTGTATCGCAGCTTCTTTGATGAGCTGATTACCAACAACGGTGTTAATGATTTTGATATTATCGGCTTCTCCTATTACCCATTCTGGCATGGCAGCATGGAAGAGCTTTCCTACAATATGAACGACATGGTAGACCGTTACGGCAAGGATGTTGTCGTAGTAGAAACAGCTTATGCCTTTACCAATGAGCAGGGTGATGCTCAGAAGAACTGTGCCGGCCCAACTGAGGAGGCTATTGCAGGCTATAAGTCCACTGTTCAGGGACAGGCCAGCGGTCTTCATGATGTAATGGAGCACGTTTCCAATGTGAAGGACAGCCGTGGCAAGGGTATCTTCTACTGGGAGCCTGATTGGATTCCTGTAGAGGGGGCTGGCTGGAAGGCTGGCCATGTTCGACTTCCAGGGCAATGCTTTGGAATCTCTAGATGTGTTCAAGATGGTTAGCGACCAGTCCCTGCCAACTCAGCAGTACAAGGTAAAGACCATTGAGGCTGAGCTGGTAACAGGTTCCGTAGGCCAGCCAGTAGAAATGCCAAAGAAAGCCAGCGTGGTATTTGAAAACGATGTAGTCAAGACCATGCCTGTAACCTGGGCAGATGCTGCTCCTGTTTTTGATGCGCCAGGCAAGTACACTGTCAAGGGTACTGTTCAGGGTGTTGATGGCAAGACCGCCATTGCTTCCATTGATGTTATCAAAAAGGTAAATCTGGTGAAGAATGGCAATTTTGAAAATGGTGATTTGAATGGCTGGACCATTACTGGCGACAAGGATGCTGTCAACACCGTATCTTCCGCTGGTGATGCCCGTGGCAAGTCTGCTATGCATTATTGGGCAGACAAGGGCTTCAAGTTCCAGGCAACTCAGAGCTTTGAAGGTCTAAAGGATGGCAAATACACTGTTTCCTGCTGGACTCAGGGCGGTGGCGGAGAGCATTATTATACTCTCATGGTACGCACCTCTGCCGGTGAGCAGTCTGCCGTAATCGCAGACTCTGGCTGGAACAATTGGCAGCAGTGGACCATCCGTGATGTCGAGGTGAAGGATGGCAAGGCCACCATCGGCATTGATATGGTAGGCAACGCCGGCAACTGGGGCTCTATTGACGATGTAGAGTTCTATCTCCAGGAGTAAAATCCTGTATTCTCCCAAAGAAACATACCCTTAATAAAACTCATATAAACAACCCTCCCATCAGACAGCCTGTATCCCAGCAGGCTGTCTGTATTTTTATTGCGGGCAAAGCGGTAATTATTCAAATCCGGAAGCACTTTTGCAGTGCCTTGTACTCACCCAATGCTAAAACAGTTATATCATCGGATAATATTGTATTAGACATGACAGAAACATCAGTTTTTCCTGCTCGTTTGATGCCGAGAATGTTGATTCCGAATCTTCTGCGTACATCCAGCTCGCCAACGCTTTTTCCAATCCACTCCTTCGGTACTTGTACTTCAAATATGGCATGCTGTTCGTCAATCTCTATGTAGTCAAAAATATGGTCTGCGCTGTACCGGATCGCTGCCCATTTTGCCATCTGTTTTTCGGGGTAGACTACATTGTTTGCACCGTTTCGGAGTAGAAACTTCGCCTGCACATTGCGTTCAGCGCGGGATACCACGGATTTTGCCCCCAACTCTTTCAGCAGCGAGGTGGTTTCCAGGGAATTTTGGAAGTTACTGCTGATGGTTACAAAGCAAACGTCAAAATTTCCAATTCCAAGGGTACGCAGAAACTCCTCATTGGTGCTGTCACCAATCTGCGCATTAGTGACAAAAGGAAGCACATCATTGATTCGCTCCTCATTTATATCGACTGCCATGACTTGGTGCCCCAGTTGAGAGAGTTGCATGGCGATATGCCGCCCAAAACGACCTACTCCAATCAATAAAATATTTTTCATGAGATAGATGCTCCTTTGCTTATCCTATCGTGATTCTTTCCTGCGGCAGTTTTCCGTTGCCGTTTTTCTTACTAGACACCGTTGCATAAATGAGCGTAAGTCCACCGACTCTGCCCAAATACATCAGCGCGATTAACACCATTTGCGAGGGAATATGCAAATGTGGTGTAATTCCCAGACTCAACCCCACCGTGCCTACTGCCGACGCGGCTTCATACAGGCAGGAGGACAGAGGAAGATTCTCATATACACTGATAAAAAGACCTCCACCAAAGAAGAGCACAAGGTACATCGTTAGAATGGTTGCGGCAGTTTTGACAGCGTCGCAATCTACCCTGCGTCCAAAGAACTGGACACTGTCCCGCTGGCGGAAAGTGGCAACAACATTGCCAAGCAGGACAGCCAGTGTTGTGGTTTTCATACCGCCTGCCGTGGAGCCGGGAGAACCTCCAATGAGCATCAGGAAGATCATCACGGCCAAGGACGAACTGGACATCCCCGGTAGATTGACTGTGTTGAAGCCCGCCGTTCTAGGTGTGACCGACTGGAATAGCGCTGCCTGAATCCGCTCTCCGAGGGGAAGGGTACCAAAGTCTACAAAGAAGAAAAAAAGCGCTGGCAGGACGATCAGTGCTAATGTTGTGACCAGAATCACCTTGCTCTGCATGCGATAACGGTGGAAGTGCAGCTTGTTTTCGCAAATATCATCCCATGTCAAGAATCCGATGCCGCCGGTTATGATCAACAACATGATCGTGATATTGATCACCGGATTTTGGACATAACCGACAAGGGATGGATACAAATTATCGTTGGTTCCCAGAATGTCAAAACCTGCGTTACAAAAGGCAGAGACGGAGTGAAATACCGCCAGCCAAATCCCGTGCCATCCATAGTCGCGACAAAACACCGGCAGCATGGCAAGCGCACCGATTAGTTCAATCAGGAAAGTTCCCCGTAGGATGAACAGTGTCAATCGGACGATTCCTCCGACTTTCGGTGCTGAGATGGCATCCTGCATGGTACTGCGCTGCATCAAAGATATTTTTCGCCCTGACATAAGCGCAAAGGATGCTGCCACGGTGACAACACCAAGTCCGCCTATCTGAATCAGCATCAGAATCACCGCCTGACCAAAGGTTGACCAATAGCTGCCGGTATCCTGCACCACAAGCCCTGTTACACAAACAGCGGATGTTGCGGTAAAAAGCGCTTCATTGAATGGAGTTACGCAGCCCTCTGTTGTAGAGATAGGCAACATCAGCATCAGCGTCCCCAGCAGAATGACTCCGGCAAAACCAAGTATGATAATTTGAAAAGACGAAAGGCGAAACTTTCTGTAATTTATTTTTTCTGACATTGTCCCCACTCCTACTTTTACGGTATGGTTATATCATAATATTGTCAATATCATTAGCCACATCAAGAAATCCTTTCAGTTTTGTATGGTCTATTTATATTTTTTATTGTACGCGATTGTATAGATAAAAGCAATACATATAGTGCATGGATAATCCGCCTTAGGGCACTTCGCGCAATAGAAAAACAGCCATTGATGAAATTTTCAATGACTGTCGTAGGTGTATTGTTGATAAGGCTACTGTTAGATATTATCTTAGTATCTTGATTTAGGCAGGACTAAGGGTAAGGTTCAGTCCCAGGGATTGGGTGATTTTTAACAAAGTATCCAATTTAGGAACAGTTTTATAGCTTTCGATACGGGCTACAGATGATTGGGGCATATGGCATATTTCGGCCAATTCTCAGATTTTCCTCATCATGAAAAGGTTTTCATGGTTGGAAAACACCTGCTGAAAAAATAACGTATAATAATAAATGTAAGGTGAAGGGAAGAGAGTACCGAAGCCTGAAGAAATTATAACGTATGATAAATCAATTTTTACTTAGGGGGTATAAAGCAATGGCAACATTGAAGAAGTTTCCCAAGAACTTCATTTTTGGCGGTGCCACAGCTGCCTATCAGGTAGAAGGGGCTACCAAGGAGGATGGCAGAGGGCCATGTGCTTGGGATGATTATATGAACCGTCCCGGCAGCCGGTTTACCGCTGATCCAGCTAGTGATTTCTATCACAAATACAAGGAAGACTTACAGCTGTCCCACGACTTCGGCGTAAACGGCATCCGGATTTCCATTTCCTGGACCCGCATCCTGCCAGAGGGCAAGGGCAAAATCAATCAGGCCGGTATTGATTATTACAATGACTTGATTAACGAGTGCATCAAGCAGGGGGTAGAGCCTTTTGTAACTCTCCATCATTTTGATACACCGCTGCCATTCTTCAACAATGGCCACTGGCTCAACAGAGATTTGATTGACTACTTCGTAGATTACGCCAAAATCTGCTTTGAGAACTTCGGTGACAGAGTAAAGAAATGGGCAACCTTCAATGAACCTTGGTCCATTCCACAGAATGGCTACATTGCAGGCAACTTCCCACCACACAAGCAGTTCGATATGCCAACTGCCATTCAGATGATGCATATCATGATGGTGGCTCATGCCAAGGCCCTGAATCTCTACAAATCCATGAATCTGCCAGGTGAAATCGGTATTGTCCACACCCTAGAGGGCAAGGTGGCCATTTCCGAAAAGCCAGAGGATATGCATGCTAGAGATTTGGATGACGCTATGGCCAACCGCTTCATGATGGATGCCTGCTTCCACGGTGGCTACGATGACGAAACCATGGCTCTTATCAATGAAATTCTTGACAAGAACAATGGCCAGCTGGTAACCTATCCAGAGGACTTTGAGGAGTTCCGCAAGGCTGCTGAGCAGATTGATTTCCTGGGTATGAATTATTATTCCAGCCACTTCCTGCAGGCCTATGAGGGTGAAAGCAGAATCTACAGCAACTCCACCGGCGATAAGGGCACTTCCGTATTTGCCCTGAAGGGAGTAGGAGCCAGAGTTTGCAACCCAGAGGTGCCAACCACCGATTGGGATTGGCCAATTTATCCAGTAGGTATGTACAATCAGTTGAAGCGGATTGCCAAGGACTATCCGAATTACAAGAAGATTTACATTTCCGAAAACGGCATGGGCTATAAGGATGACTTCGAAAATGGCAAGATTGACGATACACCTCGTATCGAATATGTTACCCAGCATTTAGAATATCTGCTGAAAGCCGTTGAAGAAGGAGTTAATGTATGCGGCTATTACATCTGGTCCCTGATGGATGTGCTTTCCTGGTCCAACGGCTACAACAAGCGTTACGGCCTGTTCTATGTAGACTACAATGATCAGAAGCGCTATCCAAAGAAGAGTGCATATTGGTACAAGCTGATGGCTCAGCGAGGGGAAATCGTACCAATTGAAGATGTTGAATATTAATAGGGCATATTACATATAGAAAGAAGAGAGTATTATGGAAAAAATTATCGCTGCGGTTGATAGAATGAAGCCTTTCTTTGAAAAGGTTTCCAACAACCCATATCTGAGAGCAATTCGGGACGGCTTCGTAAGCTGTCTGCCAGTAATCCTGTTTTCATCCCTGTTCATTCTGGTTGCCTGCATTCCAGAAATCTGGGACTTCAAGTGGGATGATTATGTAAGCGGTCTTTTGTGGCAGGCTTATGGTTATTCCATGGGCATCCTGTCCGTATTGATGGTTGCTACCATCGCCAAGAGCTTGACTGACAACTTTAACCACAAGCTGCCAAAGCTCCGTCAGATTAACACCGTATCCGTAATGATTGTATCCATCATCTGCTTCCTGCTGCTGTCTGTGGAGGGTGTAGATAAGGGTATCGCCACTGAGTTCATGGGTACTAAGGGCCTGCTTTCCGCTTTTGTAGTAGCCTTCACCGTACCAAATATCTACAAGTTCTTTGTAGGTCGTGGCATTACCATCAAGCTGCCTGAGGAAGTTCCTCATTACATCGCTCAGACCTATGCTGACCTGTTCCCACTGGCTGCTTCCATTACCTTCTTCTGGGTATTCAGCTTCGTATTCCGTGATGTAACCGGCATGCTCTTTGGTAACTGGATTCTGGAGCTGTTCAAGCCACTGTTCCAGGCTGCTGACGGTTATATCGGTATCGCTCTTATCTATGGCGCTATGGCCATGTTCTGGTTCGTAGGTATTCATGGTCCTTCCATCGTAGAGCCTGCCGTAACCGCTATCTACATTGCCAACATCGAGCTGAACCTGCAGATGGTACAGGCTGGTGAACATGCAACCGCTATTCTGACTCATCCAACTTCCTACTTCGTAGCTACCCTGGGTGGTACTGGTGCAACCCTGATGTTCTGTGCTATGTGTGCCTTTATCGCCAAATCCAAACAGCTTCGTACTGTAGGACGCAGTTCCTTTATTCCTGTAATCTTCGCTGTTAACGAGCCAATCCTCTTTGGTGCGCCAATCGTATTGAACCCAGTTCTCTTTGTTCCATTCATTCTGGCTCCAATCGCTAACGTATGGCTCTACAAGTTCTTCGTTGATGTTCTGGGCATGAACGCCTTCTCCTATATCCTGCCTTGGACTACTCCAGGTACTATCGGTTTGATTGTGGCCACTGGTTTTGCCAAGCTATCCTTCTTCCTGGCTCCATTGCTGCTGGTTGTGGACGCTGTTATCTACTATCCATTCTTCCGTGCTTATGATAAGCAGTTGGTAGAGCGTGAGGCTCTGATTGCTGAGGGTGCTGAGCTGGATGACGATGGTGTACCTGTAGAAGAAGCTGTAGCTGTTAAGGAAGTTGAAGTAAAGAAAGAAGCTCCAAAGGCTGCTGTTCCAAAGACTGAAAAGAAGGTTCTGGTTCTCTGTGCCTCTGGTGCCACCAGCTCCATGCTGGCCAAGGCAATTGTCAAGGGTGCCAAGGCTGCTGATGCTCCTGTTGATTCCATCGCTATGGCTTATGGTCAGCACAAGGATTGCATTACCGACTATGATTTGATTGTTCTGGCTCCACAGATGGCTTCCATGTTTGATGAATTGAAGCACGACTGTGACGAGAAAGGTGTGCCTGCAGCTACCTGCTCCGGCAAGGAATATGTAGGACTTACCCGTAACCCTGCTGGTGCATTGGAATTTGCTCTGGCACATATTGCTTAAGTTATCCCTGTCAGTGCATTGATGTAGTATTAATGTACTTCCTCCCAAGGGGCTGTGAGTGCCAATTAGCCTCACAGCCCTATTTTACTTTTGTTAATCAAGGAAAAACACGCAAAATACAACATTTTTCCGTATATACGTAACAGATATGGGTAGCGTGATACAGGAAAAAATATTAAAATCCTATATAGAAACAGCGAAATGATGTAAAACAATAAAGAAAAACCGTTGTAAATTCCGTTTATGTCAGATTTTTTGATGAAAAACCAAATTATTATGACAATTTCCTCGCAACAAAAGTGTGGATACGATAACTATGGCCGGAATTTATCCAGCGGTGGGGGTAAGAATGCTGTATCAGAGGAGGAAGTATTATGAGTGGAATTCCCGTAATTACCATTAGCCGTCAATATGGTGCTGGTGGCCGTGAGATTGCTGGCCTGGTGGCCGAAAAGCTTGGTGTCAAGCTCTATGACCGTCAGATTGTCCATATTGCCGCAGCCAAAATTGGTCTTGATGATCTCAGCGAAAAAGATTTATTAGAGCTGGAGAACTATGTCAAGCCTTTGTCCATGAGCTTTTTGCCATTCCGTTCCTTTGGCATGAATATGACTGATTCCAGTCAAAAAGTATTCATGACTGAGTCTGCTGCTATTCGCAAGCTGGCAGAAGATGGCCCTTGTGTTATTCTGGGCCGTAGTGCTGACTATGTATTGCGGAAGTTCGAGAACAAATTCTCCATCTTCGTCTGTGCAGATGATGAATTCCGTGAGGCTAGAGGCAAGGAAGTCTATGGTGGCAAAACCTTGAAGGAGCTGGACCAGGAGGACAAGAAACGTGCTCGTTATTACAACTACTATACTGGTCAGAACTGGGGAGAAGGCCAGAACTATGATTTGGTTGTCAATACCAGCCGTGATTCACTGGACAAGATAGCCGATGCTATTATCGACTATATCAAGGTTGTTAAGGGGTAATTATTTCGTAAAAGAGGGGAAGTTAATATTATGTCAAACGGTAAAAATCGTATCTGGCAGCGTATAGCCTATGCCTGCGGTACTTTCGGTCATGATGTGTTCTATGCCATGATCGGCACATATTTCATGATTTTTGTTACCAGTAATCTGTTTAACTCAGATAATCCAACTAACGATGCCTATATGATAGGTATTGTTACCACTATCATTCTGGTATTGAGAATTGCGGAGCTTTTCGTAGATCCATTTATTGGTAATATTATTGATAAAACCAAAACCCGTTGGGGCCGTTTCAAGCCTTGGGTTCTGGGCGGTGCAGTTATCGCAGCTGTTACTTTGGCTATGCTGTTTACCGATTTTGGAGGCTTAACCGTAAGCAATCCAACTCTGTATCTCGTTATCTTTGCCATTGTATATTTCATCATGGATATTTTCTACTCCGCTAAGGACGTAGCTATCTGGTCCATGATACCGGCTTTGTCCTTTGATTCCCATGAGCGTGAGGTTACAGCCACTATTGCTCGTATTGGTTCTGTATTCGGTGCTCAGATGGTTACTGTTATCGTAATGCCAGTGGTACTGTATTTCTCTGTGAATCAGAATGGCGGTGCCGGTGACCCAACAGGCTGGTTTGCCTTTGCCTGCATTGGCGGCGGTATTGCTACCCTGGGTGCTATTATTCTGGGCTTGGGCACACATGAGCAGGAAAATGCTCTCCGTGAAAACAAGGAAGAAACCTCTGCCAAGGATGTACTGAAGGTTCTCACCAAGAATGACCAGCTTCTTTGGATGGCTATTGCTTATCTGGTTTATGGTATCGGTATCAATATTGTAAACAACTTCAACCTGTATTATTTCATCTATGTAATTGGTGATGCTACCAAGTTCTCTATTCTGGGTGTTATCAACACTGTTATTGGCCTGCTGGCTGTAGCAGCTTTCCCAATTCTCACCACCAAGTTCAGCCGTCGCAAGCTGTTCTTCTCTTCCATTGCTGTTATGACAGCTGCTCTGGTACTTTATGCTATGAGCGGTACTAATGTTACCTTGGCTCTGGTGGCTGCCGGTCTCTTTACTCTGCCACAAGCCTTGATTTTCCTGGTTGTTCTGATGACCATTACCGACTCTGTAGAGTATGGCCAGCTGAAGCTGGGCCATCGTGATGAAGCAGTTTGCCTCTGCGTAAGACCTTTGGTTGATAAGTTCGCCGGCGCTGTTTCCTCTGGTATTATCGGTTTGGCTGCCATCTGGGTAGGCATGACCGGCGGTGCCAGTGCCAGTGGTTTGACTGCTGACAATATGATGCGCTTGCAGATTGTCATGTTTGCAGCACCTATCGTATTGATGGTTGTGGGCGCTCTTATCTACCGTGCCAAGGTTACCTTGACTGAGCAGGAGCATGCCCGCATTGTTGAGGAACTGGAAGAAAAATGGGAATCCATGAATAAATAAAAAATTAGTCCCCCCTTTCGCCACAGACGAGACGGGGGACTAAACAGTATAACTAGGTTGATTACAACCGCCAAAATTAATAATAGGTGAAAGACGGGGGTATATTTATGTCAATTCAGTTTAACGAAAAAACAAAGCAGTTTCATTTGACCAATGGCAATATCAGTTATGTGTTTGAAATCATGCGGAATGGACAGCTGGGACAGCTGTATTTTGGCAAGGCTCTGCCTTTGGAGGGAAATTATTCTCACCTCCAGGACAAGGTACATTATCGTTCTATGCTGGCTCAGGTTTATGAAAATGAATATAGATTTTCACTGGAGCAGATAAAGCAGGAATATCCATCCTATGGAACTACAGATTTCCGTGATGGAGCTGTGGAGGTACTGCAACAGGATGGCAGCAGGCTTTCTGATTTCTGCTATGTGTCCCATGAGATTGTCCCTGGCAAGCCAAAACTGGAGGGATTGCCTGCTACCTATGTGGAAAAGGATGAGGAAGCAGAAACCCTGCTGGTGAAGCTCATGGATGTCAAGGACGGCATGGAGCTGATTCTGTCCTATACAATTTTTGCTAATTTTGATGCCATTGCCAGAAATGCTTATTTCAAGAATACCGGTGAGGAAGTAGTCAACCTTACCAAGGCTATGAGTCTGAATCTGGACTTGCCAGATGATGACTATGATATGGTGCAGTTCTCTGGCTGGTGGACTAGAGAAAGACATAAGAAAACTGCTCATTTGCGTCAGGGTATCCAGTCCATTGGCAGTATGAGGGGCCAGTCCAGCCATACCCACAATCCTTTCCTGATTTTGAAGCGTCCTAATACTGATGAAAATCAGGGCGAGGCTATGGGTTTCTCTCTGGTGTACAGTGGCAATTTCCTGGCTCAGGTAGAGGTAGATACCTTTGATACCTCCAGAGTAATGCTGGGTATTCATCCTCAGTCCTTCTGCTGGCAGTTGAAGCCAGGTCAGCACTTCCAGACACCAGAGGCTGTTATGACCTGGTCAGATACAGGCTTGAATGGCATGAGCCATATTTTCCACGAGCTGTATCGCAGCCGTTTGGCTCATGGCGTATGGCGGGATAAGGTTTGTCCTATCCTTATCAACAACTGGGAAGCCACCTACTTTGACTTTGATGAGGACAAGCTGGTAAGGATTGCCAGCAAGGCTCAGGAAGCTGGTGTAGAGCTGTTTGTTCTGGATGATGGCTGGTTCTCCACCCGTCGGGATGATTATCATGGTCTGGGAGATTGGTCACCAAATAAGGAATTGTTGCCAAATGGCATTACCGGCCTTGCCCAGCGCATTAACGACATGGGCATGAAATTTGGCCTGTGGGTGGAGCTGGAAATGGTAAATAAAGATACCCCAATCTACAAGGAACATCCAGATTGGATTATCCATGTGCCAGGCCGTAAGAGCTCTCATGGCCGTAACCAGTATGTGCTGGACTTCTCCCGTCCAGAGGTGGTGGACTACGTCCATGACGATATCTACAAGGTCCTCAGCACCGCAGATATTTCTTATATTAAATGGGATATGAACCGCAGTATTACCGAATGCGGTTCCGCCGGCTGGCCAGCAGCTCAGCAGGGGGAAATCTTCCATCGCTATATCCTGGGAGTATATGATTTGTACGAAAGATTAACCTCAGAATTCCCCCATATACTCTTTGAATCTTGTGCCTCAGGTGGCGGTCGTTTTGACCCAGGCATGTTCTACTATGCACCTCAGGCGTGGGCAAGTGACGATAGCGATGCCTGCGAGCGTCTCTTCATTCAATATGGCACCAGCTACTGCTATCCGCTGTCCTTTATTGGCTCTCACGTTTCCATTACCCCAAATCATCAGGTATTCAGAAATACCAGCCTGAAATTCCGTGGGGATGTGGCTTACTTCGGCAGCTTCGGCTATGAGCTGGATCTGGGCCGTTTGTCTCCAGAGGAATTTGAGGAGGTAAAGGAACAGATTAAGTTTATGAAGAAGTACCGCCAGCTGATTCAGTATGGCACTTTCTACCGTATCAAGGATCCATTTGCTGGCAATGAAGCAGCCTGGATGGTAGTATCTCCAGACAAGAAGCAGGCCATCTTCGGCTTCTATCGGATGTTGTCCAAGTCCTGTATGCCATTCAGCCTGACCAAGCTGCCGGGACTGGATGAAAATGCTACCTACCATGTCACCATAGACAATGTAGAGGAAATGGGTAGCTTCACTGGTGCCGAGCTGATGCGGGCAGGCTTGGTAACTACTGATGAAGCCTGTGGCGAGCAGAAAACCGAAAAGAAGGTATTCTGTGGTGACTTCTATTCCCGCCTCTTCCTGTTGGAAGCTAAATAATATAGTCAGCAGAGAATCAGACCTCCTCCTGAGATTCCTGCCGGCGCATCTTTCGGTAGGCAGAGGGGCTCATGCCCTTCTGCCGCTGAAAGGCTCTGGTATAGGAGTCGCATTTGCTATAACCGCAGGAGTAGGCAATGGTCTCAATGGAAAGCTTGGAGGAATCCAGTAGATGACGGGATTTGTTAATCCGGCACTGCTGAATATATTCGTGAGGAGACATACCAGTTTTGGACTTGAAAAGGGTGGTCATATAGCTGCGGTTCAACCGTAGGTAATCCGCCAGTTCCTGTACTGTAAAGGGTTCGGCCAAATGTTTGCGGATATACTCCAAGGCGCTGGTTATATAATCATCGGTTCTGGTCTGAGGCATACTGTCAGTCTGAACCTCTGCCATAACGGCAAAGAACTCATGGAGCAGGGAAAGACGGCGGAAGTTGTTGACCAGCTGGGCATCATGGTATTTCAGCATGGTGGACACGCATTTGTCCAGCTGCTGGCCCTGAGCCTCTGTACAGGAAAAGATAGGATTGTCATGGCTAAGGCCTAGAGAGGACACGATGTTTTCAGCATCGCTGCCCATAAAGGCAACCCAGATATAGCTCCAAGGCTCTTCTAAATCGCTTTCATAGCGGATAACCAGCCCCGGCTCAATCAGGAAGCCTTGACCAGCTTGTAGATTGTACACCTTGTTTTCATCATAGAAAGTCTTGAAGGTGCCTTTGCCGGAAAGAATGAAATGAATGAGATAATGGGGCCTCATACCTGGGCCATAGTAATGACCGGGATGGGTATGAGACTTACCGAAGGTGGTAATGGACAGGGCGGTGTCCTGAGCCGTAAGGACAATCTTTTCTGCATCTTCCATATGTATTCCTCCATTCGCTGGCTAAAATCATAAACATCATTTTATTCTATCATATTCGGTATACTTTGTTAAATCTGAGGGAGTTTTGAAAAATGAGCGGATTCGAGATAAAAAACTTGGCAAATCCATTATATTTTGAGGAAAATGTCCTGCCTCCTCACAGCGACCACAAGTATTATGGTTCTGAGGCAGAGCTGGCCAGTGGCTGTTCCTCCTTTAAATATTCCTTAAATGGTCTGTGGCATATTCATGTAGCCCGCAATCTGGCAGAGCGCCCAGAGGGCTTTGAAGCCTCTGACTATGATTGCCGTCATTGGGATACCATAGCGGTGCCTGCCCATATTCAGATGGAGGGCTATGGCAAGCCTCATTATACCAATACAACCTATCCTTGGGATGGCCATGAGGCCATTGTGCCGGGAGAGCTGCCTCAGGAAAATCCTGTGGCCTCCTATGTAAAGTATTTTGCTGTGCCAGAGGGCTGGCAGGATCTGCGGATTTCCTTTCAGGGAGCAGAAACCGCTTTGGCTGTATGGTTGAACGGTCATTTTGTAGGCTATAGCGAGGATAGCTTCACCCCATCAGATTTTGATTTGACTCCTTACGTACAGGCTGGGGAAAACAAGCTGGCGGTGCAGGTATTCCGCTTTGCCAGTGGCAGCTGGCTGGAGGATCAGGACTTCTGGCGGTTCAGCGGTTTGTTCCGGGGAGTTTATTTGTACACCGTTCCTCAGATTCATGTAGAGGATATGTTTGTTCATGCTGTACCTACCAAGGCATATCAGTCTGGCCAGCTTTCCTTGGAGATGAAATGGAATACCCCTGAGGCAAAGAAACTGATGGTAAAGCTCTTTGACAGCAACGGGGAGCTGGTGCTGGATGACTCCAAGCTGGTACAGGGCCAGGAAAGCACTTATGAAGCAGAACTGGAGAGTATCAAGCTGTGGAGTGCAGAGGAGCCAAACCTCTACAGAATGCTGTTGGTGGTAGAGAATGCCGCAGGCGAGGTTCAGGAGCTGATTCCTCAGCAGGTAGGCTTCCGTGAGTTCAAGCTGGATGGCAATATTATGAAGCTGAATGGCCAGCGGATTGTGTTCAAGGGCACCAATCGTCATGAATTTGACTGCTATAGCGGCCGGGCCTGTGACCAGAAGCTGATTGAGCAGGATATTATTACCATGAAGCAGAACAATATCAATGCAGTGCGCTGTTCCCATTATCCTAACAGCAGTCTTATCTATGAGCTGTGTGATATTTATGGCCTTTATGTAATAGATGAAACCAATTTGGAAACTCACGGCACCTGGATGAAAAATGGCGGAGATTTCCCTGATGAATATACTTTGCCAGATGGTCATCCTCAGTGGCAGGGAGCTGTGCTTCAGAGAGCCGCCAATATGTTGCAGCGGGACAAGAATCATCCAGCTATTATTATCTGGTCCTGCGGTAATGAATCCTTTGGCGGTGAAACCATCTTCAAGATGCATGAGTATTTCCACAAGGCAGATGCTTCCCGTCTGGTACATTATGAGGGACTTTTCCATGATAGAAGATTCAACGCTTCTAGTGATATGGAAAGCCAGATGTACACCCATGTGGCAGATATCAAGAAATTCCTGGCAGAGCATCGGGACAAGCCTTTTATCTGCTGTGAATATACCCATTCTATGGGCAATTCCAACGGCGGTATGAGCAAATACACCGATTTGACTGAGGAAGATGAACTGTATCAGGGTGGCTTTATCTGGGACTATGTGGATCAGGCTATAGCTGGCAAGGACAGTCATGGTGAGGGTGCCCTCTTCTATGGCGGTGATTTTGGGGACAGGCCAAGCGACTACAATTTCAGTGGCAATGGTATTGTCTTTGCTGATAGAAGCATTACCCCAAAGATGGAGGAGGTCAAGTTCAACTATCAGAACTTCTCCCTTTATCCAGAAGCCAAGGGAGTAAAGATTGTTAATAAGAGCCTCTTTACCAATACTGACAAATATGCTTTGAAGCTGTCACTTCTGAAGGATGGCCAGCAGGTTTGGGAAATGTCCACCTCTGTGGAGATTGCTCCTGGGGAAGAAGCCTTTGTAGATTATCCTTATCCATCCTTTGGCGCTGGGGAATATGCCTTTAATGCAGCTCTGGTACTGAAGGAGCAGGAAAGCTGGGCACCAGTTGGCCATGAGGTAGCCTTTGGTCAGGGAGTGGCCAAAGTTGAAGCAGAAGGCGGTATCAAGGAATGGCTGGCAGGGAATTGTGTTCCAGCTATGCCGGCACAGGCTTTGGCTGGGTGCTCTGCCATGAGAATCTGCAAATCTGATATTAACATCGGTATCTATGGTCAGGGCTTCAGCGTGATGTTCTCCAGTGCGGCAGGAAATATTGTTTCCTATAAGTACAATGGGGTAGAGCTTATAGAGGAACAGCCACAGCTGAACTTCTGGCGCGGTCCAGTGGATAATGACCGAGGCAGCAGCCGTCATATTGACTGCGCTCCTTGGAAGCTGGCCAGCCTCTACCGCAGAGTCAAGACCATTGAGCTGTGGGAAAATGGCCAGTGGCAGAAGGTAGAAAGATTCTTTGGTGCCAATGGCATTGGTAATTATCAGGCTGATGAATTCAAAATCCGCTTTAGCTATATTGTGCTGGATAAGCCAGAAACTGTAGTAGCTGTTACTTATACTGTTACTCAGGATGCCGCTGTGGCTGTGGAGCTGGACTACCAGCAGATAGATGGCCTGCCAGAACTGCCAGACTTTGGCATGATTTTCACCCTGCCAAGGGAATACAGCCAGATTGCTTATTATGGTCTAGGGGCCAGTGATAATTATGCTGACAGGCAGAATGGTGCCAGATTGGGCATCTTTGCCAGTGATACAGCCAAGGAATTTGCCCCATATCTTAGACCACAGGAATGTGGCAACCATTGCGGTATCCGCTGGTTCAAGGTTATGGACAAGAAGGGCAGAGGCATGGAGCTTTTAGGGGATGTACCTTTTGAGGCCTCCGCACTGCCATACAATCCACATGAAATCGAAAACGCCCGTCATCCATATGATCTGCCTCAGGTGCATCACACCTATCTGCGGGCATCTGCCGGACAGTCCGGTGTAGGCGGCGATGATACATGGGGTTCTCCAGTATTGGATGAATATACCATGAAGAATATTAGCAGAAAATTTGTCTTTAAGTTTAAGGGAATTTAATTTATTGAAAGCGGGGAAGTAAAAATGAAGAAGGAAGAATTGTTGCAGGGAATCCAGGCAGGTAAATATGATGAAATGCTGGTAAAGCTCTATGGTCAGGAGGCTCTGGCTGCTCAGAAACAGCGTTACAGCCAGGCTGTAGAAAAGTTTGCCACTCTCTATCCTGAGAGAGGAGATATAGAAGTATTTTCTGCTCCAGGCCGTACCGAGGTATGTGGCAACCACACTGACCATCAGCATGGCAAGGTGCTGGCCGCAGCCATCAATCTGGATGCTGTAGCTGTAGTAGGCTTCCATGAGGATGGGGTTATCCGCCTCCATTCCGAAGGCTATCCTGCCATTACTGTAGAGCTGTCTGACCTGGCTATCAACGAGGCTGAGCATGGTACTACCAAAGCTCTGATTCGTGGCATGGCTGCTCAGTTTGCCGACAAGGGTGTTAAGATTGGCGGTTTTGATGCCTATGTTACCTCTGATGTATTGGGTGGCAGTGGTCTTTCTTCTTCCGCAGCCTTCGAGGTGCTGATTGGCACAATTCTGGATATTCATTACAACAAGGGTGCTGTAGGTGCTGTGGATATTGCCAAGATGGGCCAGTTTGCTGAGAACAAGTATTTTGGCAAGAACTGCGGCCTGATGGACCAGATGGTTTCCTCTGTAGGCGGTTTTGTCTTTATTGATTTTGCTGATCCAACCAAGCCTGTTATTGACAAGCATGTCTGCGATTTTGCTGCAGCCGGCATCAGCCTGTGCATCACAGATACCAAGGGAAGCCATGCTGATTTGACTGCTGATTATGTTTCTATTCCTGTAGAGATGAAATCTGTAGCAGCTCACTTTGGCAAGGAAGTGCTTCACGAGGTAGACGAGGCTGATTTCTTTGCTGAGATTGGTGCGCTTCGTGGCAAGGTAAGCGACAGAGCTATTCTGAGAGCTGCTCATTTCTTTGCTGATGATGCCAGAGTACCACAGGAGGTAGCTGCTCTGGATGCCAAGGACTTCCAGAAGTTCTTTGACCTGGTCAAGGCTTCCGGCAATTCCTCTGCCAAGTGGCTGCAGAATGTTTACTCCATTCAGAAGCCAGAGGAGCAGGGTGTCAACATGGGCCTGATGGTCAGCGAGAAGGTATTGGATGGCAAGGGAGCCAGCCGTGTACATGGCGGTGGTTTTGCTGGTACTATTCAGGCCTTTGTACCAACTGAGCTGGTAGATAAGTATGTGACTGCTATGGAGAACCTCTTTGGTGAGGGAAGCTGCTATAGATTGAATATTCGTCCTCTGGGCGGCGTTCAGGTTATGTAAAAATTGCAAGGGAGTGCTATTATGAATCGCGAGATAAACCGTCTGCTGAATTTTGGGCTTCAGCAGGGCTTGATAAACAAGGAAGATTATTACTATGCAGCCAATCGTTTGTTGGCTGTGCTGAAAATTGATGAATTTGAGCCTGAGCAGGTGGAGGAAGTTTTGCCTGTGGCAGACGGGATTCTTGACAAGATGCTGGACTATGCAGCAGAAAAGGGCTTGATTGAGAATACAGCCAATGAGCGTGATTTGTTTGATACAGCCATTATGGACTGCCTGATGCCTCGTCCATCAGAGGTAATTGCAGGTTTCAAGGCTGATTATGCCAAGTCCCCAGAGCTGGCTACAGACAATTACTACAAGTTGAGTATTGCTTCAAACTATATTCGCAAGAGCCGTATTGACAAGAATGTTATCTGGAAAACAGCTACTGAGTACGGAGATTTGGATATTACCATTAATCTGTCCAAGCCTGAGAAGGATCCACGGGACATTGCCAAGGCCAAGCTGATGAAATCCTCCAGCTATCCCAAGTGCCTGCTGTGCCGGGAAAACGAGGGCTATGCTGGCCGGGCCAATCATCCAGCCCGCCAGACTCACCGCCTGATTCCTTTGGATTTTCACGGCAAGAGCTGGTTCCTGCAGTACTCCCCATATACCTATTACAATGAGCACTGCATTATCCTCAACGGTGAGCATGTGCCTATGAAGATTTCCCGCAGTACCTTTGAGAATCTTACCCAGTTTGTTACCATCTTCCCACATTATTTTGCTGGCTCCAATGCAGATTTGCCAATTGTAGGAGGTTCCATTCTGTCCCATGACCATTATCAGGGTGGTCATTATACCTTTGCTATGGCCAAGGCTCCGGTGGAAAAGGAATACAGCTTTGCAGGCTTCCCAGATGTTCAGGCTGGCCGGGTAAAGTGGCCTATGAGTGCTCTGCGCCTTACCTCTGAGAATCTCCCGCAGCTGATTGATTTGGCTGAGAAGATTCTGACCAAGTGGAGAGGTTATAGCGATGAAGCTGTAGGTATCTTGGCAGAAACCAAGGGTGAGCCTCATAACACCATTACCCCAATCTGCCGGAGAGCAGGCAAGGCTTATCAGCTGGATTTAGTATTGCGCAACAATCGCACCGATGAGGAGAATCCTCTGGGTATCTTCCATCCTCATGCCAATGTACATCATATCAAGAAGGAGAATATCGGCTTGATTGAGGTTATGGGCCTGGCTGTACTGCCACCTCGTCTGAAGGAGAATATGGCTCTGATTGCTGAGGCTTGGCTGGCTGGCAAAGAGTCTATTGAGGATAATGAAAAGCTGGCTGTACATGGGGCTTGGTACAAGGAAATCAAGGCCAAGCATCCAGAGGTAAATGCTGATAATGTGGAAAGTATTATCAAGGATGAAATCGGCAGGGTATTTATGCAGGTGCTGACAGATGCAGGAGTATTCAAGAGAGATACAGCCGGCATGGAGGCATTTGATAGATTTGTGGAAGCCTGCCAGTAAAAACTTGCAGATATCCACAACACATTAAGCCATGCTATAGTGCTATTGCCGGCACGTTCGCACTATATATATGAGCCTCACGCTGCTAAACTCATTCAATCTCGTTAGAAGCTATCACATCGTTCAGCTTCTAACGGCTTGCATTCGTTAAGAAGCGAGGCTCATAAATATGCCTGTAATAGCATATAGCATTTCTTTGGTGTTGCGTATCATACAGTATTATGCATACTTGCACAAATTATATATAGGAGGAAAAAGATGGCAGTTTTGGTTTGTGGTGGAGCTGGTTATATTGGCTCTCATACAGTTTATACTTTGATTAATAAGGGTGAGGAGGTTGTGATTGTAGATAATCTCCAGACTGGTCATATAAAGGCTGTGCACCCAAAGGCAAAGTTCTATGAGGGAGATATTCGTGACGCATCCATTCTGGACAAGATTTTTACTGAGAACAAGATTGACAGCGTGGTGCATTTTGCAGCCAATTCCTTGGTTGGTGAATCCGTTACCCAGCCATTGAAGTATTTTAACAACAATGTATATGGTATGCAGGTACTGCTGGAAGCTATGGTAAGAAACGGTGTGGACAAGATTGTCTTTTCCTCTACGGCTGCTACCTATGGCGAGCCTGAGCGGATTCCTATTATGGAGGATGATCGCACCGAGCCTACCAATCCATATGGTCAGTCCAAGCTGATTATGGAAAAGATGATGAAATGGGTAAGCCAGGCCAATGGCATCCGCTATGTATCCTTGCGTTATTTCAATGCTGCTGGTGCCATGGAAGATGGCTCCATCGGTGAGGATCACAACCCTGAGACTCATTTGATTCCTTTGATTCTGCAGGTGCCACTGGGCAAGCGGGATCATATTACCATCTTCGGCGATGACTATCCAACTCCAGATGGAACCTGCCTGAGAGACTATATCCATGTACTTGATTTGGCAGATGCCCATGTACTGGCTGTAGAGTATCTCCGTAAGGGCGGGGATAGCAATATCTTCAATCTGGGCAATGGTCAGGGCTTCTCTGTAAAGGAAATGATTCAGGCAGCCAAGGAAGCTACCGGCGAGGAAATCAAGGTAGAAATGGGTGCCCGCAGAGCCGGGGATCCTGCTCAGCTTATTGCCTCCAGCGAAAAGGCCAGAAAGATACTGGGTTGGAAGCCACGTTTCACCGATGTACACGATGTTATCGGCACCGCTTGGAAATGGCATCAGAACCATCCAAACGGCTATGAGGACAAAAACTAAGTCCAGCTAAAAATTAAAGATATCACACCCTAAAACGCAAATCCCCTAAAGCAGGTCAGGAAAAGCCAGCTTTAGGGGATTTTTGTGGTAAATAAAAGCTCAATAGTATTTAAATATTCAAATTATGGTATAATAAAACAATATTCTAGGTGTGGATGGGAGAGGAATGGTTATGGGAACCTTGTCATATTATAGTGAAAATGCGGAGAATTTTATTCTATCTACTCAGGATGTAGATTTTGAGGCAACGCAAAGACATTTTTTGCAGTATCTAAAGCCCAAAGCACATATATTGGATTTTGGCTGTGGCAGCGGTCGTGACAGCAAATTTTTTCTTGAACAGGGATATGAGGTATCAGCCAGAGATGGCTGTCCAGAATTTGTAAGATATGCAACTGAATATACAGGTATAGAGGTTAGACAACTGTTATTTGATGAATTAGACGAGGTTGAGGTATACGATGGTATATGGGCTTGTGCCAGCATTTTGCATCTTGAAAAAAAACAAATTGAAAATGTGTATAAAAAAATAGCAGCTGCTTTGAAAAAAGGGGGGTATTGCTACTCCAGCTTTAAATACGGTGATTTCTCTGGGGAAAGAAATGGCAGATTTTTTACAGATTTTACGGAACTTTCCTTTGCTGAAATAATAGGCAGAATTGATAATTTGGTTTTGGTAGAATCCTGGATAACTGGCGATGTGCGTGATGGAAGAGGTAGCGAGAGATGGCTGAATGTGATAGTAAAAAAGATATAGTATGGCAGAAAGTCATTACAGGCAATGATGATTATCAAAAATATCTGCTATATCAGATAAGAAACAGCATAGCTAAAGCCTCTGGTATAGATATGATAGTTTCATTTTTGATGGAAAGCGGTGTAAAGCTTTTAATCAAGGCTTTGCAAGAGGCCTTGGAGCGTGGTGTTTCCATTAGAATACTGACAGGTAATTATTTGGGTATTACTCAGCCAACTGCACTGTATATGCTGAAAAAAGAATTAGGCAGCAAGGTGGATTTGCGTTTTTATAATGACAGTACCAGATCCTTTCATCCCAAAGCATATATTTTTTATTACGAAGATGGTGGAGAAATCTATATTGGCTCCAGTAATGTATCCAAAAGTGCGCTGACAAATGGTATAGAGTGGAATTATAGACTGGTTAAAGATGTAGATGAGGAAAGCTTTAGTTCTTTTTGTGTTGCTTTCAATGAATTGTTTGAGGCTCATTCCATTGTTATAAATAATGAAGTGCTGGCGGATTATTCACGCAATTGGCATAGGCCGGCTATTGCTAAAGAGCTGGATGATCAGTCCGACGAAGATTGCAATGTTAAGGTGCTGTATGCGCCAAGAGGGGCACAGATAGAGGCGCTGTATGCCTTGGAGGATACTCGTGCAGAGGGTGCCAATAAGGCTTTGATACAGGCAGCAACAGGCATTGGCAAAACCTATTTGGCTGCCTTTGATAGCAAGTCCTATAAGAGAATTTTGTTTGTGGCTCATAGAGAGGAAATTCTGCAACAGGCGAGAAAATCCTTTACCAATGTTCGGGTAGGCGAGGGGTACTCTGCCGATACATATGGAGAGTTTACCGGCAATGCAAAGGATACTGACAAAAGCATTGTATTTGCTTCTGTGGCAACTTTGGGCAGACCGGAGTATCTAAACGAGAATTTTTTCCAGCCAGATTATTTTGACTACATTATAGTTGATGAATTTCACCATGCTGTAACCAAGCTTTATGATAATATTTTGCAATATTTCAAGCCACAGTTTTTGCTGGGGCTGACTGCTACGCCAGAGCGTATGGATGGCAGGGATATATACAAAATATGTGATTATAATGTTCCTTATAAGATTACTCTGCAAGAAGGCATTAATAAAGGAATGCTGGTGCCATTTCATTATTATGGTATTTATGATGAAGTGGATTATTCTGCTATGAAGGTACTGCGGGGAAAATATCAGGAAAAAGATTTGAATCAGGCTTATATCTATAATTCCAAGAGATATAATCTTATATTTAAGCATTATCAGAAGTATAAATCCCAAAGAGCCTTGGGATTCTGCTGCAGCCGGGAGCACGCAGAGGCTATGGCTCAGGAATTTGTCAGCCGTGGTGTTAAGGCTGTGGCAGTATATAGTGGCAATAAGGCTGTCGGGCTGGGCAAAGATGGTTGTCAAGAGGATAGAGATAAAGCGATTAGTAAACTGGTAAAGGGAGAAATACAGGTAATATTTTCTGTGGATATGTTTAATGAGGGTGTAGATATACCCAGCGTGGATATGGTAATGCTTCTCCGACCGACAGAAAGTTCTGTGGTCTTTTTGCAGCAATTGGGGCGAGGCCTGAGAAATGCTAGAGATAAGAAGTTCCTGACTGTATTAGACTTTATCGGCAATTATAAAATGTGTGGCAAAATACCATATATTTTGGCAGGAGCAGATGAATATGAGTTAAACGGTGTGCTGAAATCCTGTGGGGATTTGGTATTTCCTGATGATTGTCTGGTAGATTTTGATTTGAATATCATAGATATGTTTGCTGAAATGGAGCATAAGAAGCAGACTGTAAAATCTATGGTATATAAGGAATTTGACCGGGTAGAGGACTTGCTGGGCAAGGTACCAAGCAGAGTTGAATTAATGCTGAATATGGATGGAAATATATATGGTTTAAGTCAATCAGACAGCAATGCCAATATATTTAAACACTATTTGGAGTTTCTGTTTGAACATGAACTGTTGAATGCTGGAGAGGGTAAGATTTGGGCCAATAATTTAAGGGAAATTTTGAATCTTGCTGAAACCACCAGCATGACCAAGGTGTATAAAATGCCTGTGTTAATGAGTTTTTTCAATCATGGAAATATACGCACAAGTGTAACCTTGGATAATGTATTGGAAGCATGGAAAAATTTCTTTGGGGAAGGGCGAAATTGGAAGGATCTGCCAAAGGTGAAAAGCAAAGGGGAATATGCTGCGATGCCGGATCAAAAGCATATTCCCAATATAACGAACAATCCAGTTAAGTTCTTACACAAAAGTGGCAAGGGGTTGTTTGTAAAGCCTGATATTGATGGAAAAGCAAAGGGTGAAGATGTAATTCTATCCTTGAATGATGAATTGGTGAAGAATATCACAGAATTGAGCAAGGAGGGGAAAGGGGCCTTTGTATACCACTTTGGCGATATAATTGAATATAGAGTGTTGGACTATTATCGGAGAAGATGTAAGGAGTAAAAAAATTACCACTTCATTTTAGCCACGCAAAAACGCCCTCACGGCCAGGTGAGGGCGTCAGACTGTAGACATGGGAAATGTCAAATATTGAATAAATATTATCTTCTATTGTTTTAGACTTTTGGCAACAGAATCCAACTCCTCTGAAGTATAGCGACCTGTAGCACGCAACTTATCTATAGTAGTAAGTCCATCTAAGATCATATTTCTTAAACTATCAAGTCTGCCTTCAAGTCTGCCTTCAAGTCTGCCTTCAAGTCTGCCTTCGCGCACTCCCTGCATCCTGCCTTCTGTGGCAGCTTTTTCCCACAGTCCTAAACTTAAATTACACATATCGCTCACCTCCTGGTCGATTTCCACAGTCATAGGAAGCTGAAATTCTTCCTGTAATTTTTGTTTCTTTGCTTTTACATCCATTTCACTCAGCAATGTGTCCAGCATACCAATAAGCTGATTCTGACTGCACTCAGGATTTCCACTAAGATGGACAACAACCACGCCTACATAATCATAGGTATAATCAATATTGAGGCGATTATTGCCTTGATAAAGAATTTCTGGTTTTAGAGAATATGATACAATAGAGTCCTTTTTATCCTCTGGGCAGTCCATGCATATCCAAATGCTATAGACCTTTTTCATATTGTCATATTGAGCTGAATCGGAACCATTATTGGTAAATTCAGTGTTTAATTGTGCAGAAAGCAGTCTAGCAATATAAAATATGCCTCTATTGACAATACTATAGCCAGGATTGCTTTTCCGCTGAGCTTCAACATTGATAATAATCTTGGTCTTTTCGCCATCGGGCAAATTTACTTCAAAACGCAAATCATATACAATACGTCCCTCACCTGAAATATCATCCTCCAACTGCTTACTAATAATCTTTGGATTACTCAGCCCAGGCTCTACAAAAGTCTGACCAAGCATAACACTATTACTGTCAATACAACTTTCTATTTGCTGCAATGATAGTGTAGACAGCTCGTTAACCGTGAATTTGAGAATCCGTGCCAATATAGGTTTATTTGCCAGAACCTTTTTGATGCTCTTGTCATATTGAATGAAAAGATTTTCCTTATCAATATCTGAGGCAAGTGCTGTAGGAGTATTAACCAAATTCACCACTTCCTTATGCTTATTCTACAAGAATTATATCATTTTCCAAACATATAATCAATCGAACATCGATTATAAGCAAAAATATAAATGGTACTAAACGATATTCTGTAAGCCTGTTGCGGAGGCTTCCTGATTGTCGTATCTGAATATATTCCAGTTCAATAAGAATACGGCGGTGGCTGTAGAGAAAGCTGGCAGAATTGTTGCCTATAAGGCAGGTCAGTTTTGGTAATTCTTGTTGGTGGTAACAATAGTCCGGAATGTGGCAAAGAAGCATATGGATTTTGTGACGAAAATCTTACAGGGATATGCAATCATTGCGGTGCAAAGATAAAGATTTGCTCTCATTGTCCTAGTAGCTGTGTATTACCTACCCCAAAATAATACTTCTATCGGCGATTTGGTTTAGCTGTTGGTGGTGGGAGGTGAAGATAATGGTTTTGCCAGCTGTTTTTAGGCTGGTGAGGAAGTCTATCAGCCAGCTTTGGGACTGGCGGTCAAGATCGTTCATAGGTTCATCCAGAATCCAGATAGTTGGATTCATGGTTAGGATGGCGCCTATGGCGGTCTTTTTTTGTTCCCCGCCACTTAGGGTGTAGGGGGTGCGTTCTCTGAGATGGTCTATGCCTAGAAGTTCCAAGGTATCCTGTACCCGCTGTTGGATTTCTTCTTTGGTTAGTCCCATTTGCAAGGGGCCAAAGGCCAGCTCTTCTTCTACTGTACTGCAAAATAGCTGGGACTCTGGCTTTTGCCAGAGATAGCCGATTTTTTGATGAAAGGCTTTGGACCAGCTTTGCTGATGTAATAGCTTCCTGCTTACCTCTGTGCCCTGAAAGATGTACTGTCCCTGCAGGGGCAGTAACAGGCCGTTAAGGAGTTTTAGCAGGGTGGTTTTGCCACAGCCGTTATCTCCCATTAGGTGCACTGTTTCGCCACCATGAATTGCACAGCTGAAATTCTGCAATATTGGGCTGGCTCCCTCGTAGCCAAGGGTAATATTTTTTAATGTAATTATAGGCAGCATAGTCAAAAACCTCAACTAAATTTTTTGTTTCGTATTTTTCCTTTGGGCGCTAATACTCTAAGTATATATGTAATGCCATAAGCAGAATGCACATAATGGCAGGGCATATATCTGCCAGCCCAAAGGGCTGTTGATGCCGATGGAGATATTGGCCAGAGAAGCCTCGGCAGATCATGGCCTGATACATTTCCAGGGACATCTGCTGGGATTTGAGATAGACAGTACCTAGAATATTCAAGGTACTGCTGGTTTTGTGAGGATTTCGGCCGACGGAGCGGAGGCTTAGAGCGGTAAGGGAATCCTGAGCAATACCTCCCAACAGATAAATATATCTAAGGGTGGTGTCCAGAATAAAAATAAACATATGTGGCAGGTGCAGCCAGCTAAGTGTACAGCTTATTTGCTGAAAGCTGTAGCTGTGGATAAATATCCCTGTAGCCACCAAGGAAATAAAGCTTTTGTAGGGTAATAGCATTAGCAAAGGGTTGGGGGTGAGATAGAGGGCTGGCAGTATCAGCACCATAGTAAAAATTCCCATCAGCAGGGCTGGTCTGAGAATCTGCCAAATGGTTTTCCCTTGATAGAGGCAAAGGAGGCACAGCAAAATACAGCAGATACTGTGAAGCAAAATGCTGTGATGGCTTAGGGCACAAATGAGCAGTACCACCAGCCAGGAAGCCATAGCCCCCATAGGGGATGGCTTCAGCCTGCTGTGAGGCTTTGGTTGGAGGCTGGGCTGATAGCGCCTTAGTACGCTGGTTATTTTCAGCAGGGATTTGGCTAGAAAGTATTCTCTATCTGTGGCGGGGGGGGAATTTTCCTCTTTGACAATCCATTCTGGTAATTTCATTTTGGTTTATTTGGCAACGGCAGCGGACATTAGCTTGAAGGCTAGAATGACAATAGCTGTACCCATAATGGCAGACAGTACATAGCCAAAAATATCTGGCAGTCCACTAATGGCGTAATCTGGGAAGAATACCTCCAGATTGAAGCCCTCTAAAAGTCCCTGAGGGGTATAGCCTAGGGCGGTGCCGGTTTCGGTCAGCTCTGCTATTTCCTCTGGTGCCCATTCTCCCCAGGCAGTGCCTTCAGCCAGCAGGCCCAAAGGACACAGTACAATCATGGCAATCAGGACGGCATAAAGGGCGGAAATAGGGTTGCTTTGACCAGCGTTGGTGCCAATCTGCTGGCCTGCCTTGGCCTTGGACATATAGAGTACCAGTCCTCCGGTGAAAATGGCTTCTGCCAAGCCAAAAATTGTTAGATGGCCTGCCATCATGGCTGGAATGGAAATGGACAAAGGATATGGGCAATAAAGAGCCTGTCCCAATTCATTGGTAAAGAGGAGAGGCTGCAGGCCAAATTCCACAGCGGCTGCAAGGGCGGCTGCGTTAATACCCACATAGCCTCCTACAGCGGCAGCTAGGGAATCCGGCAGGTGCTTGCGCAATATCTGGTAGAGGCTATAGCCTGCCATTGGCAGGACAAAGGCCATGTTGAAGCAGTTGGCCCCTAGAGCTAGAATACCTCCGTCTCCAAAGAAAAGTGCCTGTACCAATAGAGTTGTGCTTATGGCTAGACAGGCTCCCAAAGGCCCCAGCATAATTGCGGCCAAAGTACCGCCTATAGCATGACCGGTGGTGCCTCCTGGCAGAGGAATGTTAAACATCATGGCTACAAAGGAAAAGGCTGCAGCAATGCCCAAGAGAGGTAGTTTTTCTGCAGGCATTTTTTCCTTTACCTTCTGAATGGATAGATACCAAATAGGTGCCATAGCGACAGCCAGCACGCCACAGGTGCTGGGACTAAGATAGTTTTCTGGAATATGCATGGTGGATTCTCCTTTTATTTATAAAATCTTATAAGA
>ERZ1026856.371-NODE-371-length-29505-cov-14.738710_pt1 | contig 29505 bp, 24 predicted proteins | sample MGYA00380158_ERZ1026856 | MGnify/ENA primary metagenome ERZ1026856 (study PRJEB33269, sample SAMEA4719794) | human gut metagenome | biome: human-associated habitat; feature: organic feature; material: feces | place: Cameroon | collected 2013-10 ...
GCAGTTTCTTCCAGAAACAGGTCCGATATATCAGATTGCAAAGTCTGCAATGGATAATTCCTACGTGGACGATATCGATTATCATGGAGAAAATGTTCTGGTGATAATGGAAGGACTTACGATGTATTTGTGTGAGAAGGACATCAGAAAGATATTTTCTATTATTGAAAAATCATTTCAGAAAGTAACCGTAATGGTCGAAACCATGTCACCATTTGTTGTGAAACATGTGAAGGAAAAATCTATAGAGGGCAGCAATGCAAAATTCACATGGGGTGCTAAGAATGGAACAGAATTACAAAAGATCGTACCGAATTTTTCTATCCTGCAGGAAGTCAGTCTGGTTGAGGGAATGAAAGAACTTATGCCGATTTATCATGTGATAGGAAAGATTCCGATCATTCGGAATATCTCAAACAAAATAATAGTTTTAGAGAAACGTGGCTGATAATAAGGAGATGATGCAGATGAAAAAAAGACATTTTGATGTGGAAACAGATGGATTTTATGGTGCATATTGGAAATGCAAAACAGGCTCAGACTGTGCAATGATCGCCATGATCGGAGATGACCCGGAGGATTATCTGGCGCGTACATCCGTGAAATGGCTGCATAAACTCGGTGTGAATGTGATGACGATGTCACCCGGAAGAAAGGATTATGGACATCATAATTATCCGCTGGAACGCATAGAGAAAGCAATCAATTGGTTAAAAGTACACGGTAATCAGAAAATAGGAATTGTCGGGGCATCTACTACAGGAACACTCGCTTTGACTGCCGCTTCTTATTTTGAAGATATCACATTGACGATCGGTCTGACACCGAGTGATTTTATCTGGCAGGGATTTATGCAGGGCAAAAAAGACGGCTGTAAGGAATGGCCGATCGAGGGAGAATCTCTTTTTTCTTACAAAGGAGAACCGCTTCCGTACATGCCATTTTGTTACAAACATCCGGACTATTGGCATGTGATTGAGAAAGAAACAAAACGGACCGGTGATATGATCAATTCAAGAAAACTGTTTGATGATTCGGAAACGGCTCACCCAATCACAGAAGACGAGATGATCAAGATTGAAAAAATCCAAGGAACATTATTGCTGATCGGTGCAGAAGATGATGTGTTGTGGGATACTGCAAAATATATCCGTCGAATGAAACAGCGAATGAAAGAACATCCACACACATGCAGGTTGGAGTCTGTCATTTATGAACATGGAACCCATTTCGTTTTTCCAGAGAGCATGCTAAAGATAATGCTCCCGGTTGGTTCCGGACTTTTTGTGAAACTGGCATTTCAGGCAGCAAGAAAATATCCGAAGGAATGCCGCAGTGCACGCCTTGATATTGACCGCCGGGTGAGAAATGCGGTTGCAGAATGGAAGAGTGCAGGAAGAGACTAACATAAGTTTTGACCGCTTATTTGAAATTGAAAAAGAAGCCAGATTTCTAGGAGAAGATTGATTTATGCTACAGACGTGATCGGAGGAAGAAAGAATGAAAAACGAAGAATACAAAAAATTGTCAATCAGCGAATTTACAAAAGCAGCAGGAAGATATGAAAGTAACCATGCTGGTATCTACGAAATGTGTAAGAAGGATTATCCGGATATTCTGGAAGAATTAGAAAAAGAGCCATTTAATGATTTATTGGATGCAGGATGCGGACCTGCTCCAATGATTTCTTTATTATCAGAAAAATATCCGGATCGGCATTATATAGGGCTGGATCTGACTCCGGCCATGATCGAACAAGCAAAAAAGAAAAAGATTCCAAATGCAACATTTGTTGTGGGAGACTGTGAAAACTTTCCTTTTGAAAACGATTCATTTGACGCAATTATTTGTTCTATGAGTTTCCATCATTATCCGAATCCACAGGCGTTTTTTGACAGTGTGAAGAGATGTCTTCGTCCAAATGGAAGATTGATACTGAGGGATGTGACAAGTGATAATAAAATATTGATATGGCTGATGAATACACTGGAAATGCCTCTGGCAAATATATGTGGGCACGGAGATGTCCGGGTTCCAACAAGAGATGTGGTCATGGAATGCAGCAGAAAAGCAGGACTAAAAGTGGAAAAATTTGAAATCCGTAAAGGTATGAGGATGCATTGCGTTATGAGAAAAGCCTAAAGGAGACCAGCTATGAAATTTTATGAAAGTGGAGATAATCGTAAACCAGTGATATTTTTATTTCCCGGCACCTGCTGTCTGTATAGCAGTTTTGATCATGTACTGGATGGGTTACATTCTTATTTTTACACGGTAACAGTTTCTTATGATGGATTTGATCCAAACGAGAAAACCGAATTTTATTCGATGGAAGATGAATGTGAAAAAATTGAGCAGGAAATCAGGAAAAAGTATGGCGGGAGAATTAAAGCAGCGTATGGGTGTTCCCTTGGAGGAAGCTTTGTATCCCTTCTGATCCAGCGGAAAAGAATCCATATAGATCACGGTATCATTGGGAGCAGTGACATGGATGAGGCAGGACATCTTGTGGCTAAAATTCAGTCATCCATGGTAGTGCCTTTTATGTATAAAATGGTACATACAGGTACTCTTCCAAAATTTATGCAGAAAAAGCTGGATAAGACAGACGGTGGCAAAAAAGAATTATATAATGGATTTTTAAATATGTTTGGAATCGGTAAGGGAGGAAGTCCATGGATTACGAAACAGAGTATTTATAATCAGTTCTATTCGGATCTGGTTACGAAAGTCCAACATGGAATTGATGTGCCTGGAACAACGATCCATGTGTTTTACGCAACCAAGATGGGTGAAAAATACGAAAAGAGATATTGTACGTATTTCAAAAATCCGGATATCCGGAAGCACAATATGCAGCATGAAGAACTGTTTTGCTGTCATAGTGCAGAGTGGGTGGAAGAAGTAAGAAAAGCAGTGAAAATGCTATAAAGAAAAATTAATCTGAATAATATGATAAGCAGGATGAAGTAAGTGAGAAAAAAAGTTTGATAAGACAGCGTGTATATTATTGACAATTATCAGTAGAAACGCATAATATAACAGTGTGATATAACACTGTTATATTTTTGAAAAACACTGGAGGATGGAATCATATGTCAGTAAAGGCAGAGAAAACCAGGGAAAAAATACTGGACACGGCACTCAGACATTTTTTGAAGGATGGATTCAGTGGAGCATCTTTAAGGAATATTGTGAAAGATGCAGGACTTACAACAGGAGCATTTTATAAGTACTATCCGACAAAGGAAATGCTCTTTGATGCACTGACAGATCCCTATATGGAACATATTTATCAGATTTATGACCAGATCGTTGAGACATTTGAAAAGCTTTCGGCCAGTGATCAGACAAGGAATATGTCGGATACATCCAGTGATGGGATGGAGCAGATGGTTGATTATATCTATGATCATTATGATAATTTCAGATTATTGTTGAAATGCGGAGACAGTGGAAAATTTGAATTATTCATACACAATATGGTAGAGCGGGAAATGAAGTCCAGCCTGAAATATATGGAAAAAATGAAGGAGGCCGGTGTAAAAATACCGGTTGTAGAGGAAAGCCTTATGCACATGATCTATACGGGATTTTTTTCATCCGTATTTCAGATTATTGAGCATGATATAGACAAAGAAACTGCAAAGAAAAATGTAAATCAATTAAGAGAATTTCAAACTGGTGGCTGGGAGCGATTGTGGAATATTGAGTTTCCGGTATAACTGATGCAGGAATTTTGAATAGGTTATATGTGCAGCAGGTTCAGGATTTCTGACTGAGGTTTCAATCAGGTTATAACATCAGGTGGCGAATGCCGGTAAGCCACCTATTTTATTATATACAAGTTAGGATAAACTAACGAAAGAAACAACAATAAAACGAAAGTGAGGAGTGTGTTTACATGAAAGAAAAGAAGAGGTCTGCTTTCAGTTGGATACTGGAGTGGGCCGGACAAAAAAGAAGTGCTTATGTATGGAGCGTCGTGCTTGCGGTAGGAAGTGTTATTTTTAAAGTAATTCCGTATTTTATGATTGCGGATGTGGTCAAGATGTTTCTGGATGATAACAGGGAGTTCAAGGCGTATCTGGTTAAGGCAGTATGGATCGCATTGTCTTTTATCCTGGCAGAACTATTACATTCACTTTCGACAGCACTTTCGCATAAGGCCACATTTACAGTGCTTGCAAATATAAGAAAGACCTGTTGCGAAAAACTGGCACGGGTGCCATTGGGATACGTAAAGGATACATCCTCCGGTACATTTAAGAATATTCTGGTAGAAAGAATCGACAGTATTGAAACGACACTGGCACATATTGTGCCGGAATTTACTTCCAATCTGCTGGCACCGGTCATTATCCTGATCTATTTCTTCCTGACAGACTGGAGGCTGGCACTCTGGTCCTTAGTGCCAGTTGTAGTTGGATTTCTTTCTTATTTTGGCATGATGCTCGATTATAAGCCGAGTTTTGAAAGAACGGTTCAGACAACAAAAGATCTGAACGATGCGGCAGTGGAATATATTGATGGAATCGAAGTGATCAAAGCATTTGGAAAAACGGAAAGCTCTTATGCCAAATTTACAAAGGCAGCCATGGCATATGCAGATTCCTTTATTTCGTGGATGAAACGCTGCTCCATTTTTCATGCCCTGATGATGGTTGTGACGCCTTATACCTTGCTTACAGTCCTGCCTTTTGGAGCACACTATGTGGAAAACGAAACACTGACGATCCCCAATTTTGTTATGTGTATCATTTTATCCCTTGGAATTGTAGGTCCGCTTATTACAGTCGGTTCTTATACGGATGATCTGGGCAAAATTGGTGTGATCGTCGGAGAGGTAGTGGGAATCCTAGAGCAGCCGGAACTTAAAAGACCTGCAGAGAGTACAGCGGTTCCAAAGGATAATTCCGTTACACTTACCGATGTGAAGTTTGGATATCACGACAAAGAAATCCTGCACGGAGTAACTATGGAGCTGAAAGCAGGAACGGTCAATGCAATCGTAGGACCATCAGGAAGCGGAAAATCAACCATTGCGAAGCTGATCGCTTCTCTATGGGATGTAAACAGTGGAAGTATAAAGATTGGCGGCACAGACATAAAGCAGCTGTCGCTTACAGATTTTAACCGAAAAATCGCATACGTTGCACAGGACAATTATCTTTTTAATGAATCAGTCCGTGAAAATATCAGACAGGGAAATCCAAATGCCACGGATGAGCAGGTTATTGAGGTGACAAAAAAGAGTGGATGCTATGATTTTATCATGCAGCTTGAGAATGGATTTGATACCATTGTAGGTGGAGCAGGCGGACATTTATCGGGTGGTGAGAGACAGCGTATCTCGATTGCAAGAGCCATGCTTAAGGATGCTCCAATCGTGATCCTTGATGAGGCGACTGCATACACAGATCCGGAGAATGAGGCAATTCTGCAGAACTCCATTGCAAAGCTTGTTGCAGGGAAAACACTTATCGTGATCGCGCACAGACTGTCTACCGTCAAAGACAGCGATCAGATTTTCGTCATAAATGAAGGAAATGTAGCAGCACACGGAACACATGAGGAACTTCTTGCATCGTGTCCGCTTTATAAGGAAATGTGGAATGCACATATTTCTGTAAAAGATACAGCAAAGGAGGACGAGTGATATGTTTGAGATTCTGGCAAAGTTTTTTAAATTTTCCGGCAAAGAAAATGGAAATAAATTCAGGCTGTCTATTGCAATCGGTCTTGTAGAGGCACTTGCATCTGCGATGAAGATACCGGCGATTATGTATATATTGAGCGGACTGTTAAGCGGGGAAAGCATGGGAAAATACATCGGCGGATCGATTGCAATCATGGGAATTGCCATTGTGACCGATATTATCTGCAAAAGATTTTCGACTGTGCTGCAGACGGAAGGCGGATACAATGCAAGTGCATTTATGCGGATAAAGATTGCGGAGCAGCTTCGTTATCTGCCGATGGGATATTTTAATTCCAACAGCATCGGTGAGATTTCTTCCGTTACAACAAATACCATGGAAATGCTTGGTGACATTGCAGCGAGAGTAGTGATGCTGACAACCCAGGGAATTTTAGAAACAACGATGATTGTTCTTATGATCCTCATTTTTGACTGGAGAATCGGTCTCATCGCAGCGGCTGGTGTAGTCCTTTTCTTTATGATCAATACGGTCATGCAAAAGGCAGGAAAGAATGATTCAATGGAAAAAGTCCGGTGTGATACCGAGCTGATCAGCCAGATCATGGAATACATTCAGGGAATATCGGAAGTGAAGTCCTATAACCTGCTTGGGAAACAGGCAAAAAGGCTGAATGATGCAAACGAAGCGTGTGCTAGGATCAACACAAAGATGGAGCTTTTGTTTGTGCCATATCATTTCCTTCAGGGAGCAGTGACAAAGATCACTGGAGCAGTCATTGTGATCTGCAGTGCAGCGTTTTATATCCATGGAACGATGAGTGCTGTTTATGCGATCGGTATGACCATTGCAGCATTTATGCTTTATTCAAGCCTGGAGTGTGCAGGAAACTATTCCTCACTTTTACATGTGGTAAGTGTGTGCGTGGATAAGGCAAATGCAATTCTAAAGCTTGATACAATGGACATTAACGGAAAAGAGATCAAACCGCAAAAATATGACATTCAACTGGATCACATTTCATTTTCCTATGATAAAAGAAAAATCATTGATGATGTATCGCTTTCCATTCCGGAAAAGACAACAACAGCAATCGTTGGTCCATCCGGTGGTGGAAAATCCACCATCTGCAATCTGATCGCCAGATTCTGGGATGTAGATGCAGGTGAAGTCACACTTGGCGGAGTAAATGTGAAGGATTACAGCATGAACAGTCTGATGAACAACTTTTCCTTTGTGTTTCAGACAGTCTATCTGTTCGCTGATACAATTGAAAACAATATTAAATTCGGTCGTCAGGATGCAACTCATGAGGAAGTTGTAGCGGCTGCAAAGAAAGCATGCTGCCATGACTTTATCATCCAGCTTCCGGATGGTTATAACACCGTGATCGGAGAAGGCGGAGCCACACTTTCCGGTGGTGAGAAACAGCGTATTTCGATAGCCAGAGCAATCATGAAGGATGCACCTATCGTCATTTTAGACGAGGCAACAGCCAACGTTGATCCGGAGAATGAGAAGGATCTGATGGATGCGGTAGATGCACTTACGAAGGAAAAAACGATCATCATGATCGCCCACAGACTGAAGACAGTAAGGCATGCAGATCAGATCATAGTCGTCGATAAAGGTCAGATTGTCCAGAAAGGAACGCATGAGCAGCTGATGGAGCAGGAAGGTATCTATAAGAGATTTGTGGATGCAAGGCAACAGGCAGTGAGCTGGAAACTGGCACACTGAAGATCATTCTGGCTTCCAGCTTTTTATAACGCAGAAATATTTTATAAAATGAGCAGAATTGTACTTTTTCTGGTTAAAATAGTGCAAGTTTTTCAGGGGAAAATAATATAAAATAGATTGGATAAGTATGAACAGAAAAAGGAGATAACTTAAGATGAAACAGCTCACAAGACTTTTTATCCCAATCTGTCTGGAAACACTATTTTATATGCTGTCCGGTATGGTTGACACTCTGATGTTATCCGCAGTTGGAGACTATGCAGTCGGGGCGGTGGGAACGGCAAACAGTTATATTGGAATTTTTATCATAATGTTTTCTATCATATCTTCCGGCATGGTTTCGGTCATGACGCAGAATATTGGCGCAGGCAGACCGGGAGTTGCCTATCAGGCAAGGCAGCTTGGATTATTATTTAATGCTGTTGCAGGCGTGCTTATGGCTGTATTTTTATTTTCGGGAGCAGGAGCAATCCTTCGTATGGTAGGAATTGCGGATGCATTGTATGAACCGGCGTTGATTTATCTTAAAATTGTCGGGGGTGGGTGTATATTAAATGCGGTCATTCCTATCTTTTCAAGCTATCTGCGCGCATTCGGATATACAAAGCAGCCATTATATGCCACGATCGTTGGAAATATCGCAAATTTTGTGATGAATGCAGTATTTCTTTTTGTATTGCACAAGGGTGTTGCAGGTGTCGCCGCAGCAACTGTGATCTCCAAGATCCTGAACCTGTGTATTGTACTGTATTTTTCACATAAGCTGATCTCTGCAAAAAACAGCACAGAGAGGATCGCAAATAAGACAGTCTTAGGGCAGATCGTGAAAGTCGGACTTCCATCTGCATGTGAGACGGCACTCTATAATGTTGCAATGATGCTTGTCATCCGTTTCCTGAATCAGATGGATGCAGAAGGACTGAATGTGACAGCCAGATCTTATACGGCAACAATCAGTAATTTTTCCTATTGTGTCGGTGCAGCACTGGCACAGGCAAATGCGATCATGACAGGCTGGCACATCGGTGCTGGGGAACTCGAAGAGTGTGACAGAGGGACAAAGCGGGCGGCATTTGTCGGAGTATGTGTGGCAGTCTGCATGGAGACAGCAATTGTGCTTGGTTCCGGTTTTATTATGCCGCTCTTTACAGACAACCCGGAAATGACTGCGCTGGTTCGCAAGTTGCTGGCGATCGATATTGTACTTGAGATTGGACGCGTGACGAATCTTGTGTTTGGACAAGCCTTAAAAACAAGCGGAGATGCAGTGTTCCCGGCAGTGATCGCAGCCGTTTTCATGTTTGTTTTTGCGGTGGGAGGCACATGGCTGTTTGGAATTTCCATGGGACTTATGGCTGTGGGAGCGTATATTGGGCTTGCAAGCGATGAGTGTGTGCGGGCTGTCGGCATGGTATGGCGTTGGAAAACCGGGAAGTGGAGAACAAAGAAGCTTGTGTGAGCAGGAAGCGGAGTTGATTTATGTTTAATTGAAAGTGATGAGGTCGTGGAATGCGACCTCATTATTATATGTGAACATGAAATAGCAGTAGGCAGAATGAAAGAGTTGGGATACAATAAAAGCATAGATTTTGAAGCCTAAAAGAAATCATTTTGAGAGACTAATCTGGAGCTTCAAAATGGAAAAGCGGACTATAGCAAAAAAACTATGAAAAGGCTATCATCAGAATTAAAAGAAAAATATGGCAAAGGCTTTGACTTTAGCAGTCTTTATAAATATGTGAAATTTCATCAGGAATTTCCTCAAATTTTGGACTCACTGCGTCCAAAGTCTGGGCGTCCTTTGTCATGGATGCATTATAGAATTTTGCTTCAGGAAACATCACCAGAGGCACGAGCATGGTATGCAAAAGAGGCACAGGAGCAAGCTTGGTCAGTTCGGACTTTACAGAAAGTGAATTGGAGCAGAGAATTATCACGCATATTCAAAAATTTCTTATGGAGCTGGGGAAAGGGTATGCGTTTGTAGCAAGACAACAGCATATTAGAACTGAAAAAGAAGATTATTACATTGATCTTGTTTTTTACAATTACATTTTGAAGTGCTTTGTATTGATTGATTTAAAAACGTCAAAAATTACACATCAGGATGTGGGGCAGATGGATATGTATATTTGCATCTAAATATAAAACCTGCCTTCCATCAGAAGAACAGCTTCGGGAAGAGATTGAAATTCAGAAGCGATTTTATTATTTACAGAAAGAAGAAGACAAAGAAAATAAAGATTTTTAAAATATGAGTAGAGAAAGGCGTGAGTCATAAAAATATGGCTTGCGTCTTTTCATGTCTGGAAGGGAAGTGATATAGAATGGCACAAATCTCACAGTATGAGCTTGTGCTTCATAAGGACGATAACTGGAAGATTGTAGGATAAAATCAAAAGGCTTGCTTTCGTATAAACTACTGACAGCAAGCCTAAATATTACATTAAATGTATATCACTCCATTTTTTCATATCTTGAAGAATCGGTACAAAACTTTTCCCTAAATCAGTTAAAGAATATTCTACTTTCGGTGGGACTTCTTGATATACATATCGTGAGATAAACCCATCTTGCTCTAATTCTCTAAGCTGTTTCGTCAAGGTAGACTGTGTAATATCGCCTAATCTTCGGCGTAGTTCCCCGAATCTTTGGATTTCATATTCTGAAATATACCACAAAATAGTTATTTTCCACTTTCCACTTAAAATATTTTGGATACGAACCATGGACGCACATTGAGGAAGTGGCGATTTCATATTACTCATAAAATCCCTCCTTTAATGGTATTATATCTTTTTAGATTCATTATTACAAGGTACTATTATTTTTTATACTTAGTATTATTTTTAATACTATAAACAAAAAAAGACAGTACTTTTCAAGTTTTACATACTTGCTATAATTTGAAATAAGAAAGGCGGTGACAACAATTAACACATCAATCAATATTGCAGGAATTACATTTAAAAATCCAATAATGCCTGCATCTGGAACATTTGGCTCTGGACAAGAATATAGTGAATTTGTGGACTTGAACCAACTAGGTGCAGTAGTTACCAAAGGCGTTTCATTAACTCCGTGGGAAGGAAATCCAGCCCCCAGAATCATGGAAACAAGCAGTGGAATGATAAATGCTGTTGGATTACAAAATCCTGGAATTGACGTATTTATAGAGCGTGATATTCCCTTTCTTCAAAAATTTGATACTAAAATAATTGTTAATGTGTGTGGCAATTCAGTGTCTGATTACTTACAAGTTGTAGAAAGACTATCTGAAACTGTTGTCGATATGCTGGAAATCAACATTTCATGCCCAAATGTTGAACATGGTGGCATTGCATTTGGGCAAGAGCCAAAGATGGTGGAATACATTACCAGTGAAATAAAAAAGATAGCCCAAAAGCCTATATCCATGAAATTAACACCTAATGTAACTGATATAACAGAAATAGCAAAAGCGGTTGAAGCAGGTGGAGCAGATTCTATTTCTCTAATCAACACAATTACAGGTATGAGAATAGATGTACAGAAAAGGAAATTCTGTGTTGCAAATAAAACAGGTGGTTTATCCGGTTCGGCAATAAAACCAATTGCACTAAGAATGGTTTATCAAGTCTGTCATGCAGTTAAGATTCCAGTAATCGGTATGGGTGGAATTGCTACAATAAATGATGTTTTGGAATTTATCATGGCTGGAGCTACTGGTATCGCAATAGGAACAGCAAATTTTAACAATCCTTTTGTTATGCCAGAAATCATATCGGAATTAAGTAAATATATGGAAGAAAACAACATTGAAACCTTAGATGAAATCAGAGGTATTGTTGGTTAAAAATTAGGAGGAAATTATTATGCATTACACAGGCACAATATGGCGTCCACCATATGAAGCATACTCATTGTTAGTTCAAGTAACAGCAGGTTGCACACACCATTCATGTAAATTTTGTACACTTTATGAGGATTTGCCGTTTAAGTTCAAATTATCTCCATTTTCAGAAGTTAAAGCTGACTTGGCAGAGGCAAGTAAATATTATAGAAAAATACCTCGTATATTTTTTACTGGTGCCAATCCATTTGTATTAAGTACAGAAAAGTTAAAAACTTTAGCAAAAATGGTCAAGGAATATTACCCCTTTTATAAAACAATCGGGTGTTTTGCAAGAATTACCGATATAATGCCAAAAAGTCTTGAAGAATTGAAAGAATTAAGAGCCTTAGGGTATGATGGTATTACGATTGGTGTGGAAACAGGTGATGATGAATCTCTTACCTTTATGAATAAAGGCTTCCAGTCGAAAGATGTATTAGAACAATGTAGAAAATTGGACGAAGCCGGAATCACCTATAATTTCTTTTATTTAACAGGAATTTATGGAGCTGGTCGTGGAGAGGTCGGTGCGAAAAAGACAGCAATGCTTTTCAATCAGTTAAATCCTAAAATCATTGAATCTTCTATGTTGACGATTTATAAGACATCTGAATTGTATCAAGAGATTCAAAAGGGAAACTGGAAAGAAGAAAGCGAAATAGAAAAACTTATTGAATTAAAGACACTTGTTGAAAATCTTACAATAAACACAAGAATTGTGACTGATGGTGCGTCTAATTTAATACAGGTTCGGGGTAATCTGCCAGCCGACAAGAAGAAATTGATTAAGCATTTGGAATATCAGATTTCCAATGCCGATGAAGCGTCTTTAAGAGAATATCGTGTGAATCTGCGACATTTGTAAAATCGAAAGGGTTCTTTCGACAATATTATAGATAGGATAGTTCGGACATGTTTATACTTCATGTTATGTGATTAAAACTCATATTTTATGCACTACAAATTCGATAAAAATATTACTTCGTTCGGTAAATAAAAAACCGTTCCGTGGGTAATCTCTTTTATAATGCCCCAAAATATAGGGATGGTTTTGGTATAATCAGAGCTGTCCTTTTCTATTTTCACAGGATTGCTCTGGTCAAGGAGCAATTTGTGATTCTAGTAAGAAAATCAGACAAATATATTTTCCAAAGAATTTGTCGTAAAAATGTGGTCAAATCAAGAAAATCGAGTGAGAAAGAGAATGTTACGCCATGCACAGCGAGGGAATAAATTCCCTCGCTGTCGGGCTGTCGCCCTATATATTTCCATGAAAGAAACCTCCTTTTCAAGCAAGCTTGAAGGAGGTTTTTCCCTGTAAATATGCATGGCTTGTAGCGTTCACAAATTCTTCACAAAAAAATTAGCACTCTACTATTGACAGTGCTAACAAACGGGTGTATAACATAGTCAGAACAAAGGAAGAGAACAAAAGAAGAACCAAGAGATTAGAAAAGATTTCAGAAGTAAAAGTTCTGTGAGTTCTCCGAACATCCCAGTTCCAAAGAAACAAGGTAATAAAGCATGAGATATCCACGAGAAAGCGGATACCGTAGAAAAAGGAGAGATGACTTATGTTGATGCCTAGTATTTTTGGAGAAGATTTATTTGAAGATTTGTTTGATTTACCATTTTATGATGACAGTAAGGTTGAGAAGAAATTGTATGGCAGACATGCAAAGAACCTTATGAAAACGGATATCAAGGAAATGGATAACGGCTATGAGCTGATTATTGATTTACCTGGATTCAAGAAAGATGAGATCAAGGTATCGTTAGACAATGGATATTTGTCCATCGCCGCTGCAAAAGGTCTTGACAAAGATGAGCAGGAGAAAGATACCGGCAAGTACATCCGGAGAGAACGTTATGCAGGTTCCTGCGAGCGTAGTTTCTATGTTGGTGATGATATGACAGAGGAAGATATCAAGGGCGAGTTCAAACATGGTATCTTAAAACTGTTTGTTCCAAAGAAGGAAGCAAAACCGGCAGTACCGGAACGTAAATTCATCGCAATTGAAGGATGATCATTTTGCACAGAAAGTAACCTACAGACCGGAAAGCCTATAGGCATTGGAAAGGAAGGATACATTATGGCAGACAAAAATCCAAAACATATGTTAAAAAAAAAACAGGTAAAGGCAAAAGATAAGAAAAAACATGTTTATGAATAAACAGGCAGGAATGCGAGAGGCATCACACTTTGGTGTGATGCCTTTTCTGCTTTATAGGGAAAAGGAGGACAAAATGAAAGAAAAACAGAAACAGCCAGCATCCTTTCAGCCGGATAGGATTCTGTCCTACTTTAAAGCGGAATGGAAAGTACTTCTGGCGGTGATAATATCCGGTCTGATCTATAATGTAGGACTGCTTGCAGGTCCGTGGTTCGAGGGAAAACTGACTGGCTGTCTTGTGGATATTTTAAGAGGTGCCGGACAGTTTGGCGATATGCTGATTCTTGTGTTAAGCTATGTGGCAGTGATCGCCATTGTGCAGGGTTCGAGATATATCAAGCGTTTTTATGTCCGCCGTTTTGCCAATAATGTTAACCGCAGGATGAAGGAAATCCTCTATGGCAGTCTCATTAGAAAAAGCAGGGCAGCTCTTAAGGAAGAGGGCGAAGGCAATGTCATGACCAAAGCGATCCTTGACGTGGATGATTGTGTGGAAGGAATGCGGAAATTTACGACGGAAATTTTTGATACAGGTGTGGCGCTCGCAGCCTATGCCGGAATGCTTTTGTGGTATGACTGGCGGCTGGCACTCTTATGTATGCTGTTTCCTCCGATCTCTTATATGACAGCAGAAAAAATGAAAAAAATGATCCAGAGAACCGGGGCTGCCTACAAGGAACAGTCCGGTGCGCTGAGCACGGCAACGTTAGACCGTGTAGAAAATGCGATCACATACCGTGTTTTCGGGCGTGAAAAAGAAAGACAGAATGCGTATGAAGAAAATTTGTCTGCGTATGAAAGATCAGCCGTGAGGGCAAATATCTGGAACACGGCAATGCCACCGGTGTATCGCGTCATCTCCATGGCAGGTGTGCTGTTCATTTTGTATTTCGGACAGAAAAATGTATTGGGAACCGGATGGTGTGTCTGGAGTATCGCAGCATTTACCACATTTTTGTCGTGCTTTGTGAAACTTTCCGTGAAGTCGTCAAGCGCTGCGAAGCTGTTCAATGCGGTACATAAAGCACAGGTTTCATGGAACCGTATCAAACCACTTCTGACACGAAAAGATGAGAGAACTGCGATCGAAGATCAGACAGCAGAAAATCATGCCAGGGAGTGTAAGGAAAAAAACGACACAGTCCCAGCAGGCAAAACAGAGACAACAGTGCAAAAAATACAGATCAGTCATCTGAATTTTGCTTATTTGGATGGAAAGAAAATTTTAGACGACATTTGTCTTTCCGCAGAAAAAGGACAGATCATCGGTATTACCGGGGCGGTCGCATGTGGTAAGTCAACGCTTGGAAAAGTATTTTTGTGTGAATATCCTTATGTGGGACAGATTCTTGTGGACGGCACAGATTTGCAGGCTATGGACGAGGCAGACCGCACGAAGCGGATCGGTTATCTTGGACATGATCCGGAGTTGTTTTTTGACAGTGTGGAAAATAATATTTTGCTCGGTGAGAAAAAAGAGGCAGACGATTACTTAAAGGCAGTGTGCATGGAACAGGAAGTTGCAGAGATGGAGGATGGAAAACAGACCGTGGTTGGAAATGGCGGAGTGCGTCTCTCCGGAGGTCAGGCAAAGCGTCTCGCACTTGCAAGGACACTCTGCCACAAAAAGCCGGTTCTGATTCTGGATGATCCTTTTTCGGCACTGGACAAAAACACGGAAAAACAGATTTTTGCCAATTTGAAACAGCAGACGAAAGACAATATTGTTTTCTTAATTTCCCACCGCTTATATCTGTTTCCTCAGATGGATCAGGTCATCTGGATGGAAGATGGAAAGGCGGTGGCCGGTACACATGAAGAAATTCTGGAAAAGATACCGGAGTACCGCAGTCTGTATGAGACACAGAGCGATGAAAGAGAGAATGCGAAAGTGGAAACGGAAAATAGAAAAACAGTTTCTGAACATACAGAGGAAAGGAGGAGTGACAGATGAGACAGAAAAGACAGGTAAAAAATGTGATCCTGGAAACAATCCAAAAACAGAAAATGCTGTCTGCCGGAATCCTGACCGCAGTGATCGGAGCAGTTGTGGCAGCGCTGATCCCTCCGCTGATCCTTGCAAAAATCATTGATACAGTGACAGCCGGTAATGAGGCGGCGTTTTCTGTGATCCTTCTCTATTTTGTCCTGCTCGCACTTACCGGAATATTGGAAGCTGCGAGGGAAGGACTCCTGACGGTGTTTGGCCAGAAAATCACACATGCACTAAGAAGCAGCCTGATGGATAAATTTGTAAGTCTGACGGCAGACAGCGTGAATAAGCAGGAGCCGGGAACACTGGTGTCACGGTTTGTCGGGGATGTTGACACGGTGGAAAATCTGTTTACCTCCGGGATTATCAGTATGTTTGCGGATGTATGTAAGATTATCAGTATCCTTGTCGTGATCTGGTTTCAAAACCGTGGACTGACGCTGGTATTGCTGGTGTTGCTGCCGTTTTTATTCTGGTTTACCAGACATGTCCAGAAAAATATGCTGGCGGCGCAGATTGAAAACCGAAAGGCTGTCGGACGGGCATCCGGTCATGTGCCGGAGACGCTTCACAATATCCGCACAATCCATTGTCTTGCAAAGGAAGCATACATGGAAGAGCGTTACGACACTTATATCGGGGAGAGTTATGCAGCGATGGAGCGCACCAATTTTTATGATGCGGTTTACTCCCCGGTGATACTGATATTGAATGCGGTGGTTGTCGCAGTTGTCATGCTGCTTTCCGCGTCCGGAAACCACATGGTACTGACCTTCTTTGGAATGTCTGCCGGAACTGCGGTTGCGGTCATCAACTATATCTCACAGATATTCTCCCCGGTGGAGAGCCTCGGAATGGAGATTCAGACGATTCAGTCTGCGATTGCCGGAATCCACAGGATCAATGAATTTTTTGCACTTGAGGAGAAGCAGATAGTGGAAAAAGACAGCGAGACAGCAGCAGAAGAATGCGTGGAACAGATGGCTGGGGGACACTCAGAAAATAAAACAGCAGATGTTCCGTTTGTCGAGTTTCGGGATGTGACCTTCGGTTATGATGAACATGTCGTTTTAGACCATTTGAATTTAAAGGTCATGGACGCGGAGCAGGTAACACTCGCAGGACGAACCGGGGCAGGAAAAAGTACGATTTTAAAACTTCTCTTAGGACTTTACGAACCGCAGGGCGGAGAGGTTTTGATCCACGGAAGACCGGCAGTGACAGTCCGGGAGGAAGAGAAACGGAAACTGTTCGGCTATGTAGAACAGACCTTCCACATGGTTCCGGGAACGGTGCGCGATCAGATCACGCTGTATGATGAAACCATTCCGGCAGACCGCGTAAAAGCAGTGGCAGAGCTGACAGGGTTAGACGATGTGATAGAAAGCTTTGAAAACGGATATGACACGAAATGCACGCCGGAGTTATTCTCGCAGGGACAGTGGCAGCTCTTATCCATTGCAAGAGCCGCAGTGGCGGAACCACAAATGCTGCTGTTTGATGAGATCACGGCGAATCTGGATGCAGAGACGGAAAAGGCAGTGTTACTGGCGTTAAAGCGTGTAGCGAAAGACCGCACTGTCATTTCCATCTCACACAGAACTTCAGCAGAATTAGGACGTATTATTTATCTCTGATTTTTCTTCACAAAATATCCAATCAGGTAGCAGACGACAGCAACCACCATGCCAATCATTAACGTACTGTCCGGAACCAAAACGACATCATTCCAATGCTCCATGAGCTCCTCCTTTTGTATGCAATCATTTTTTCACTGCCAACTATTATAGCTTGTGTTGCGTGGTTATGCAATGAAATCTTTCTGTCCCTGGCGCATATGTTTCTGGTATTGTTTGGGAGAAACATGCAGGTATTTGGCAAACTGTTTGATAAAGTAACTTGTGGTACAGAAACCGACCGCAGATGCAATCTCCGTCACGTTCTGGGTAGTGGAGACTAACAGCTTTTCCGCTTCCCGGATGCGGATCTCATTCAGGTAATCACTGAAATTCATATGCAAAAGCCGGTTGAAACTTCTGGAAAAATAGCTGTAGCTCAAATTACAGAGTTTTGCCATGTCCGCTGCGCTGATAGATTTTTCATAATTGGTGATCATGTAGGTCAGGGCTGGGGAGAGCTGCTGTTTTAACTGCTGGTTTTCAAAATCTTCTAGAAGCGGTTCTTCGCCATTTGCATGCCAGTAGCGCAGCAGCCACAGAAAAATACCGCCAATGTGATTTTTGATCGCAAGCTCGTAGCCGTATTGTTTTTCCTCGGATTCCCGGATAATCTCGTTCATAAGTCCGGGGATGGCAGAGTGTTTTGCATTTAATATGGAAGAAGAAATTACTTTTTCATAAATGCTGTTTTCGGTGATAAATGGAAGCAGATATTTTAACTCAAAGTGGCTCTGCGTCATGCCGTCGTAAATGAGTTCCGGGAGAAAACGAACCACGATATAAGAGCCGCCCTCTGACGAGAGCGCGTCGATCTGGTGCACTTCCCTGGAATTGATCAGTACAAAATCCCCTGCCGCAAATTCGTGGTAAATTCCGTTTAAATAAATACGGAAATGACCGGAAAGCGCATAGAGCATTTCAATATAATAATGAAAATGAGCGGAAAATACATTGCCCGGTTTTTCTGCTTTTTCAATATGACACAGATACTGGCAGGCGATGCCGTCAATATATTGTTTTCCTTCCTCCGGATAATCCATAGAAAACCTCCGATGACAAAATTGTTATATTTTTGAATAGAAAAATTATAGCATGGAAGAGCAGATTTTACTAGAATATGTAATGTGAAAGAAAACATTTAAAAATAAAAATAGAAACGTATTTGGAGGAAGCAGATGAGTATGAGTAAAATCGGAGTACCATTGGAAGGATTTGGAGCATATTGCAGGGCGGCAGCCGCAGAGGGAGCCGTTTTATTGAAAAATGAAGGTCACATGCTCCCGTTGAAAAAAGAAGAGATGGTGTCTGTGTTTGGAAGATGCCAGTTTGAAACTTACCGCAGCGGAACCGGTTCCGGCGGAGCTGTCAACGTGCCTTATGCGGTGAATATTTATGATGGAATGAGAGAGAGCGGCAGCTTTACTTTGAATGAGGAGCTGGCAGACATTTACAGAGCGTGGTTAAAAGACCATCCGTTTGACAACGGCGGTGGCGGCTGGGCAGCAGAGCCGTGGCACCAGAAAGAGATGGTGATCACGGAGGAGCTGGCGGCAGCCGCAGCAGAAAAATCAGAGAAAGCGATTTTTATTATCGGACGTACTGCGGGCGAAGATAAGGATTACGCAAATGAGGCGGGCAGTTACCTTCTAACACCGGAAGAAATTGAAAATCTGAAAGTTCTGACAGAGCATTTTGAGCAGGTCGCAGTGCTTTTGAATGTGTCGAATATCATTGACATGAGCTGGCTTAAGAATCCTGTATACAAGGATCATATCCGTTCCGTGCTCTATATCTGGCAGGGCGGCATGGAGAGTGGAAATGCAGTTGCGGATGTTTTGAGTGGAAAAGTGTCTCCAAGTGGAAAACTCACGGACACGATCGCATGTTCACTGGCAGATTATCCGGCGGCGAACGATTTCGGAGACACTGTGCGCAATTTTTACACCGAAGATATTTATGTGGGATATCGCTATTTTGAGACATTCTGCCCGGAAAAAGTCATGTATGAGTTCGGGTTTGGACTTTCCTATTCGAAGTTTGACATTGAAATTTTAAAAGCAGAGACGGTTACAGAAGAATCCGAAGTCGGAGGTGACTGGGGCAGTCACGGAGTATCGATTGATAATGGAACATGTGCAGGAAAAGAAGTGCAGATTACCATCTGTGTGAAAAATACAGGAGACTGCAGGGGAAAAGAGGTCGTACAGGTCTATGTGCAGGCACCGCAGGGAAAACTTGGAAAACCGGCGAGAGAATTAAAAGCATTTGCAAAGACAAAGGAGCTGGCTCCGGGAGAAAAACAGGAAATGACACTGCACATTCCGGTAAAAAATCTTGCTTCATATGATGATTCCGGTGTGACAGGCCACAAGTCCTGCTATGTATCAGAGGCAGGTGCTTACGTATTCCATGTGGGTAATAGTGTACGGAATACGAAAATCGCAGATGTGGATGGAAAAGGAGCATACATCGTAAAAGAACTTTGCGTGACGGAAGCCCTGCAGGAAGCACTCGCACCGACGGAAGCATTTGAACGCATCCGTCCGGGAGAGAAACGGGATGATGGAAGTTATGAACAGGAAAAGGACGCAGTGCCACAGCAGACGATCCGGTTGCAGGAAAGGATTGAAAAGCATTTACCGAAGCAGCTTGCAATCACCGGAGACAAAGGAATCCGTTTTGCGGATGTCGCAGAGGGAAAGGCAGCTTTGGATACATTTATCGCGCAGTTTACCAAAGAGGAGCTTGCCACGATCGTGCGCGGGGAAGGAATGAGCAGTCCGAAAGTAACACCAGGTACGGCATCCGCATTTGGAGGTGTCAGCGACAGCCTGCACGAGTATGGAATCCCGGCTGCCTGCTGTGCAGACGGACCTTCCGGTATCCGTATGGAGAGCGGATTGAAGGCAACACAGCTTCCAATCGGAACACTGCTTGCATGTTCGTTTAACATTCCAATGATGGAAGAACTTTATGTGATGGAAGGAAAAGAGCTGGTTGCAAACGAAGTGGACACTCTGCTCGGACCTGGAATTAATATCCACCGCTATCCGTTGAACGGACGCAATTTTGAGTATTTCAGTGAAGATCCTTATGTGACCGGATGTTTTGCGGCAGCAGTGACAAGGGGAATCAAAAAAGGCGGCTCTTTTGCAACGGTGAAGCATTTTGCAGCCAACAATCAGGAGACGGCAAGACATACAGTAGATTCTGTTGTGTCAGAGCGTGCACTGCGTGAGATTTATCTGAAAGGATTTGAGATTGCAGTCAAAGAAGGGGAAGCATCCTCTATTATGACATCCTATAATCCAATTAATGGACACTGGACATCGTCTAATTATGATTTAAATACCACGATCTTAAGAGGAGAGTGGGGGTATGAAGGCATTGTCATGACCGACTGGTGGGCAAGTGTCAATGATGTTGTAAAAGGTGGCAAGCAGGATCATCATGCACTTTCTTCGATGGTGCGCTCCCAGAATGACCTTTATATGGTAGTCAACAATAACGGCGCGGAAATCAATGCCATGGGCGATGATATTTTGGAGGCACTGGACAATGGAAAGCTGACCATTGGGGAGTTGCAGCGCTCTGCAAAAAATATCTGCCGGTTTATTTTAAATGCTCCGGTTATGAAACGTCCGCTAAGACCGTTGGAGGAAGTGAAGGCATATGAGCCGTTGCAGGGGGATATCACGGAAGTGTCAGATACGAAGGAAAAAGATAATGAAATGCAATTGGTGAAAGACAAAGAATCTGAAAAAATGATAAGAATCGTCCCGGAAGATAAAGTACCACAGAAAATTTATGTAAACCAGTCTGGTGTATACAATGTTGTTGTAAAATTTATTTCTCCGCAGTCAAATCTGGCACAGGCAGCCGCAAACCTCTATCTCAACGATGAATTATTCTACACATTGCAGACGAGCGGCACGGAAGGCAGACCGAACACGCAGAAGATTTGCCGTGTGGAATTAAAACAGGGATACTACGAGATCAAAACAGAGGTTGTGAAACCGAAGCTTGAGATGGAGTGGATTCAGCTATGGTAATATGGAAATGATAGCAGCTCAATTTTTGAGGAAATTTAAATATGTCCGCCCCGGGAGCATGAACATCTGAGCCGGCATAAAAAACGTTGTGAAAATTGCGTAAATTTGTCAATGCTGCTTTTAAGCTTAAAGTTTGTGTACATTCCCAAATGGACTGTCGCGAAAGATTGTACGTCTATGAAATTCTTGCTGCTCATGAATCTAGCGTAAGTAAATACAGCCTCCCAGCATTGGTTATTCAGTGCAAAAATCAAATGTAAACGAATGATTTTTGCATTGCCTTCTGCTGGGAGGCTGTATTAACTTACACACGATTCAATCGCGAAGCAAGAATTTCATAGACGCACAATCTTTTGTGACTGTCCATTTGTTGAATGAACACAGACAATCAAAGAAGCTTAAAAGCAGCATTGACAAATTAGCAATTTGATACCGTTTTTTATGCCGGCTCGGATGTTCATGCTCCCGGGGCGGACATATAAACTGTCGTTACAAAAATTGAACTGCTACGCTTCCACAAGCTGCAGGTCGTACAATTTCCGGTAAAGTCCGTTCTGGGCGAGAAGTTCCTGATGGGTGCCGGCTTCCTTGATCTGTCCCTGATGCATGACAATGATCTTGTCGGCATGCTGGATCGTGGAAAGTCTGTGTGCAACCATGATCGTAGTTCTGCCCTCCATGAGTTTTGCCAGAGCACTTGTGATAAGTGCCTCGGTCTCCGTGTCAATGTTGGCAGTTGCCTCGTCTAAGACAAGGATGGTCGGATCGTAAGCTAAGGTTCTCGCAAAGGAGAGTAATTGTCGTTGTCCGGCGGATAAGGTGCTTCCGCGCTCTGTGACAGGGGCATCATAGCCACCCGGCATTTTTTCGATAAAGGAATCTGCGTGCACGATCTCTGCGGCACGTTTCACGTCCTCAATGGAAATATTCTCATTGTCCAGTGAAATATTGCTCTTAATATCCCCGGTAAAAATAAATACATCCTGCTGTACCTGCCCAATCGCAGCGCGCAGCACGTCAGTATCAATGTCTTTGATGTTGACGCCATCGATTAAAATCTCACCTTTCTGGATGTCAAAGTATCGTCCGATCAGATTTAAGATGGAAGATTTTCCAGCCCCGGTAGCACCGACAAATGCAACTTTTTCGCCCGGTTCGATGACGAAACTGATGTCTTTTAAAATATAATCGTCTTTCTCGTAGGCGAACCATACATGACGGAATTCGATGCGTCCTTTGATGTTGACTTCCACCGGGTGCGTTGGTTTTACAATGTCCGGTTTCTCGTCTAAAATGGAGAAAATTTTTCCGGCAGAGGCGAGAGAGGACTGCAAGGTACCAAACTGTTCCGCAAGTTCCTGGATCGGATCAAAAAACGAGGAAATATAGGTGATAAAAATAAACAGCGTTCCGAGCGAGAGCGTCTGGTTTAACACCCCGGCACTTCCGGTTCCGATCACAAGCATCATGGCAAGCACGGACACCAGATAAATGGACGGACGGAAGATCGCAAATGTCATAACCTCACGCCAGTTTGCCTTGTATAAATCTTCGGATTTCTTTTCAAACTGTGCATATTTTTCCTCTTCCCTTGCAAAAATCTGGATGAGTTTCATGCCGGAGAGGTGTTCCGATAAAAATGTGTTTAAGTCGGTAATGCGGTTTCTTGTAAGCTCGTATGCCTTCCTTGACATAAAACGGAAAAAGAAGGTCAGCACTGTGACAAGCGGCAGCAGTGCAAAGGATACGAGAGCCATTTTGACATTAATGGAGAGCATGACAACGGCATATCCGATAATTTTTACAATGTTTTTAAAGAGTTTTACCAAAATGGTGGAGAAAAGTTCATTGACCGCCTCGGTGTCGTTGGAGACACGGGTGACAAGTTTTCCCACAGGCGTATTGTTGAAAAAGTTTAACGATAAGCTGTGAATGTGGGTGAATACCTCCTCACGCATCTGGTAAATAATCTCCTGTCCCATTTTCTGCAAAATCCAGGTGTCTAATGCATTTAAGACAAATCCGGTGAGCAGAAGCAGCAGATAGAGGGCGGCCGCTTTCAAAATGCCGGCAAAATCATAATGCCGCAGATTTTTTAAGTCGTCCCCTGTAAGCAGTGTTGCATTTTGGTTTACATAAGATGAAAGCGTGGCGGCATCTGCATTTTTTAATGCATCACATTCTTCGGATGAAAGATTTTCTGCCATATAATATTGATTATTATATAGAAGAATCTGATCGTAATTCTGTCCGTCTGCCGCTTCAAAATCTCTCGTCAGGTAAGTGTCATGATAAGGAACAGCACCCGGCGCATCCGCAGTGGTTTCGATGTACGGTGCGTAATAGCCGTTGATATAATCATCGATCGCATCACCGATGACGATCGGGCGGTAAAGTTCTACCACGATGATAAAGAGGACGAGGACTGTCGCAGCAGTCATAACCCATTTGTGCGGTTTTAAATAAGCCAGTAAACGTTTCATAGTTATGCGTCCTCCTTTCCTGTTTTTGCAGCTGGATGATCCTGTCTGATGAGTGCTTTTCCGGCTTCACCATGGATGGCTTCTAACTGCTGTTTTTCAAACATATCGTAATAAATGCCGTGTTTTGCCATAAGGGAATCGTGATTTCCGATTTCGGCGGCAGTGCCGTCCTCTAACACCATAATGATATCTGCATTCTGGATCGTCGAGATGCGGTGCGCAATGAGAATGGTCGTCATTCCTTCCCGGTTTTTCTTTAAATTGGTTAAAATGTGTTCCTCGGTGTCGGTATCGACAGCGGAGAGGGCGTCGTCTAAAATCAGGATCGGTGCATTTTTCATCAGTGCCCTGGCAATGGAGCTCCGCTGTTTCTGACCGCCGGATAAGGTCACACCACGCTCACCTACAATTGTCTCATAACCGTCCGGGAACTGGACAATATTTTCATGGATGCAGGCAGCGCGTGTTGCGGACTGGATGGCTTCCATATCCTCATTTTCAGCGCCAAATGCGATATTGGATTTCAATGTGTCCGAGAACAGGAAGTTATCCTGCGGAACGTATCCGATATTTTCACGCAGTGTTTTTAAAGGAATGGTGTTAATGTCCTTTCCATCAATGAAAAGCATGCCCGGTTTCGTGTTGTAAAGGTGCAGCAGGAGATTTACCAGTGTGGATTTTCCATTTCCGGTGCGCCCGATGATCGCAAGCGTTGTTCCTGCCGGCACATGCAGGGTGATGTCGTTTAAAGTCGGTTCGCTGTGACCGCGGTGGATGAAGGTAAGGTGATGAAAATCAATTTCGCCCTTAATGTCGTCCACATCCTTTGTCTTGTCGGTGTCTGCAATGGCAGGTTGTTCTTTGAAAATCTCCTGGATCCTTCGGATGGAGGCAGCGCCCTGCGAAAACATATTGACGGAATCCCCGCAGGCTAACATCGGCCAGACAAGCATGTTAATATACTGGTTAAAAGCCACAAAGCGTCCGAGCGTGATGTCGCCGACCAGCGCAAGATAGCCGCCGTAAATGAGCGTAAGCAGCGAGGAAAGCCCGATGATGACATCCAGAAGCGGAATGACGATGGACTGGATCTTTGCAATGCTTAAGTTCTTTTCCATGGTGTTTTCGTTTTCTTTTAAAAAGTGGTAACGCTGTGCCTTCTCACGGACAAACGCCTTGATGACACGGATACCGGAAAAGCTTTCCTGTACGTAGTCGGTGAGATCGGAAACAGCCTCCTGTCTTGCAGTAAAGCGCGGACGGATGATTTTTCCATAATAAATCTCGCCAAATAAAATGAAAAGCATTGGGATAACTGCGATCAGTGTCAGCTTCACGCTGACATAATACATCATCTGGAAAATGACCATAAGGGTCATGACGGAGGCGTCAAACACACAGATGACGGCAGGTCCGATCGCCATGCGGATCGCATTCAGATCGCTGGTAAAACGTGTCATCAGGTCGCCGGTCTTGTGTTCGTTGTAATATTCCACATCCATTTTTTCCAGATGGGAAAACATGTCGTTTCTCAGCTCTTTTTCGATGGAGCGGGAAGCTCCAAACAGGAAGTACCGCCAGAAGAAACGGCCGACCGCAAGCAGCAGTCCAAGCAGAAAAAGGTAAAGCAGATTTAATTTGACTCCGCTCCAGTCAAGGCTGTGGGCGGTGAGTCCGTCGGTGATGACACCGGTAAGTTTCGGAATAAAAATATTGGCAAAGTCTACCACAAAAAGCGTGATGATACCAAGCGTATACTGGACTTTATGCCGTTTGATATACTGAAAGATAAATTGGAAAGCGTTCATAAATAAATCTCCCTTAATAATGTCCTGCGGTAAACGGTTTTACGGAACTGCCATAAAACCGCAGAGTATCTTCTATTCTATACTTCTTAAAGCAAAGTTGCAACCTGTGAAAATAAAATGATATACACGGAAACAGCAGTGTGACTGTCTGGATTTGTAAGAGGCAGGGGAAAAGAGCACATAAAAAAAGTTTTCCTGCAAAAATCCTGAAAACAGATATTTCTACAGAAAAACCTCTTTTTTATTTATACATCGCACAGATCAGATTGTATCACAGGAAACAAAATACTTAATCACATCCGAGCAGAATGTCAACCGCATGCTGTAACTCAGGGCGGTTGCGGTAGGCGTAGATGATCTCACGCTCATGATAAGTCAGGGAGGCTGCCGGATCATCAGGCTGGCCGTAACCGAAGGAGTTCAGGATGTCCGGGATTTTGTATATCTCGCACAGTAAGAGCAGTGTGTCCGCCGTCGGCTGTGCCTGTCCGCTTTCCCAGCCATAAATCGTCTTCGGTGCAACATCAATATCATGTTCCATCAGCCTGATCGATACGTCTTTGACTGAGTAATGATTTCGTTTTCTATATTCTTTTAACACCTTTGGAATTAATTCATTTCGCATAAAAATCCCCTGTTTCTGAAATTTAAAAAGTTATTATGGTTATCATATCTCACATATTTTAGACCGTCAATTAATTCTGACTATATGGGAAAATATGGTTGAAAGTCTTGAATTATAAGAATATAATGTGCGTATGCAATGAGCAGTGCCAATCGAGAATATGTAGACCGAACATGCTTGCATGATGAGGTCTGCATATATCGGGAAGAACACATGAGAAAAGGAGCGGAGCGCATGAATAAATCCAGAGTGACAGAATATATCCTTGCTTATATGCAGGAAAAAGGAATTTCAGCATCTGAGATTTCAGAACAGACACAAGTTCCGGAAGAAAAACTGCATCCGGATTATAAAGAACCTCTGCTTGCCGAAGAGTTTTTAGAGCTTTGTGTTTTTTTACAGTTATCACCGGAAGCGATTGCAAAAACGATAAGAAAATGATGAAAAAGAGAATAAGAAAAACTTCCCTGATCCATACTAAAAGAAAAAGAAAGTGTGGATACGAGTATGCAGAAGGGAAAACAGAGCCTCTGTTTTACAGAGGCTCCTTTTATTATCAGCACGGCAAATATTGTTGGAAAAAAGGAGGGAGAGGGACCTCTGGCAGGTCATTTTGATGTGATCGGTGAGGACGATAAATTTGGTCAGAACACATGGGAAGAGGCAGAGAGCACGCTGCAGAAAGAAGCTTTCACCATGGCGGTCGGCAGAGCCGGATTAAAAAAAGAGGACATCCGGTATCTTTTCGCAGGCGATCTTTTGGGGCAGACCATGGCGACCTCGTTTGGGGTGCTGGATTTTCAGGTACCGCTCTTTGGACTTTACGGAGCCTGCAGTACCTGTGGGGAATCGCTGTCTCTCGGTGCGATGTGTGTAGCGGCCGGCTATGCGGATCACGTCGTGACCATGACTTCAAGTCATTTTGCCAGCGCAGAAAAACAATTCAGATTCCCGCTCGAATATGCAAACCAAAGACCGAAATCGGCCACCTGGACAGTGACCGGAAGCGCTGCTTTCGTCCTCGGAAAAGAGATGGGAATGGCAAAAATCACAGGGATCACAACCGGAAAAATTGTTGATTTTGGGATCAAAGATTCCATGAATATGGGGGCAGCCATGGCACCTGCAGCCAAAGAGGTCATCAGACAGCATTTTGAGGATTTCGGGAGAAGTGAAAAAGAATATGACAGGATCATCACAGGAGATCTCGGAACGGTAGGACAGAAAATTCTCATTGACCTGTTGTTAAAAGACGGTTACGATATCAGTAAGATACATTCGGATTGTGGAATTGAAATTTTTGACGCTGAGCGCCAGAATACCGGGGCAGGTGGTTCCGGATGTGGCTGTTCGGCAGTGACGTTAAGCGCTTACTTTTTAAAACAGATCGAAGATGGAACATTAAAACGGATATTGTTCGTGCCGACAGGCGCATTGCTTTCAACGGTGTCTTTCAATGAAGGAATGACGGTGCCGGGCATTGCACATGCAGTTGTCATCGAACATGCAGATGCATAGACAATGGATTTTCAGAAAGAAAAGAGGATGAAAAATGGATTATATCAATGCATTCTGGGTAGGCGGACTGATCTGTGCACTTGTCCAGATTCTTATGGAAAAAACAAAAATGCTTCCGGGCAGGATCATGGTTTTACTCGTATGCCTTGGGGCGGTGCTTGGCGCATTGCAGATTTATCAGCCATTCATGGAGTTCGCAGGAGCCGGTGCAAGTGTGCCACTGCTTGGCTTTGGAAATACACTCTGGAAAGGCGTAAAGGAAGCAGTTGACGAGAATGGATTTATTGGCATTTTTATGGGGGGATTTAAAGCGTGTGCGGTCGGTATTTCCGCAGCACTGATTTTTTCCTATATTGCAAGTATCATTTTCCAGCCGAAAATGAAAAAATAGTAACCGGAATGGAGTGGTGGATATGGATAAAGAGAAATTGAAAGCCTATGGCGTTGATTATGAAAATGCAGTGAAACGTTTTGCGGGAAATGAAGCTTTATATGAAAGATTTTTAAAAAAGCTGACCGAGGACGATCATCTTGCAATCGGGGAACAGGCAATGAAAGAACAACGGTATGAGGATGTGTTAGAGGCTGTTCACGCCTTAAAAGGGGTTGCTGGGACCCTTGGAATGACGGAACTGTTCCAGGCTGCCTCAGAGGTAGTCGCTTCCATACGGAAAAATGAAATCAGCCATCTGCAGGAGCAGATGGCTAAGGTACATACAGAATTTGAAAAAGCCTGTGAGGCGGTTTTATGACGGCAGATATTATTTAAAATAATACCGGGCGTGTGGAGTCTAATTCGCGGATCAAAGCGGCAAAGTCGGCATGTTCTTCCGGAAGTTTCCAGCAGAGGATAGAAGGGTGATAAGCGTTCTGCAACACATATTCTGTGAGCAGATTCTTACAGTCCTCCTCGTCTGCAGCAATGTCGCAGAGTTCTTTTAATTCCACACAGGCAAAACTTCCGTCTTCGTCCATATCGTCATAGACAAACGGATCAGATTCCAAAGTGTGGATAAGATCCTTTTCCGGGACACAAAGACCGTTTACGAGGACAGAGCCATTTGACTCCATGGACAGATCGCGCAGCCCAAAAGGAAGAACAATCTGATCTTCTGTGGCACCATTAACGATCAGTCCTGCCACGACCACATAAAGCTTTGGAGAGGTTTTTCCATTCCAGAGGCATGGGTTCGTCAGATGACAGATATACTCTGGTGCCGAGGTCGGAACACTTTTATTTGCAAGCATTGTACCTGTGGTAGTAAGCACAGTGTAAGAGATCATGGCATCTTTTGGAAGATTTTTTGCATGGGCAGTGATACGGATACTTGCAGAGGAAGTGGAAATTTCCTCTGGAATCACGGTAAGTCCTGCATCACCAAAGTGGTCTAATGAAAAATGATGTTTTCCAACAACGATAAGACTGGCGTCTAAACAAGGAACTTCACTGTCACATACAATGTCTAATTCGTTGTCGCCATTTACAATCTGATCGGTGACATCCGCACGGTAAAGCGTATAGCTTCCAGTGTGGACACCGATTTTTTCCTGATTCACAAATACTTCCATGGAAGGCGCAGCACCTAACAGTTCCAGATAGTAACAGTACTCGTTTTCCTTATTCAAAGGAAGGATTCTTTTGTGGACAGCTCTGCCGTCCGGAGTCTTTTCCGTGGATAATATCCAGTCAGAATTTATATTCAGAATATTTCGCATGTAAAATCTCCTTTAAGATAAAAATTCTTTACAGTTAAAATTATTATAATGTAAAACTTGCCAAAAGAAAAGAAAAAACCGGAGTTTCACTAGCGTAGTGTCGCAGATTTTGTGGTGCTTTCTTAGGTTGTGAAGGGCAGATATAAGCGTCCTCTCGCAAGTCGTGATTTTATAGGTTTATGA
>ERZ1026856.372-NODE-372-length-29447-cov-14.889051_pt1 | contig 29447 bp, 24 predicted proteins | sample MGYA00380158_ERZ1026856 | MGnify/ENA primary metagenome ERZ1026856 (study PRJEB33269, sample SAMEA4719794) | human gut metagenome | biome: human-associated habitat; feature: organic feature; material: feces | place: Cameroon | collected 2013-10 ...
GCAGACATTGCGATTTCAAAAGACAATGTAATTGGATTTTGAAATCACGATGGATACTTTCTTAGTACCGCTGCCAGCGACAACAAGCGGAAGCGTTCCTGAAAACAAACAGTTCTATTTTTTATGTTTATAAATACTTTATAGGCATGCAATTAACATAACCTACGAAAATCCGTAACACCACCTGCAAGCGGCAGTTCATAAGTTAAACTCTGGTTTAATTTTTCTTTCCAAGAGTAACAGAGATTGTCTGCTCCTCATACTGTCCATTGGATGATCTTTCAATCACAACATCTACCGTACTGCCTGCTGCATAGTACTGCAAATTGTAAGAAAGTTCCTCCATAGAAGTGACATCTTTACCATCAAATTTTGTGATAATATCACCTTTCTGGATACCAGCCTGCTCTGCGGCAGCTCCTTCAATTACCTGTGCTACATAAACACCAGTTGGCATATTATATGTTTTTGCAACATCGCTTGTGACATCTACACCTGCGATACCGAGATATGCACTGTTGGATTCATCTACTTTTTCTTTTGTGATAAGTTCTTCAATAATTGGTTTTGCTGTATCCATTGGGATTGCATATCCAATACCTTCAACAGAAGTGTCTGAATATTTTACCGAGTTAATTCCGATTACTTCCCCTGCTGTGTTTAATAATGCACCACCACTGTTACCAGGGTTAATTGCTGCATCTGTCTGGATCAGTTCTGCCGTATAATTGGTGCTGCTGGAGGAATCTGAAACAGAAACTTCACGGTTTAATGCACTGATCACACCGGTAGTTACAGACTGTCCGTAACCAAGGGCATTACCGATTGCGATACAGGATTCACCCACTTTTAATGTATCAGAAGAACCGAGTGTTGCAACCTTGATTGCACTCATAGTATCATCTTTAATACTTCTCAGAGCAACTTTTACAACTGCAAGATCCGTAGAAGGATCTGTACCTTTAATCTCTGCACTGACCGTATCATCATTTGCGAAAGTTACAGTAAGACTGTTTGCGCCGTCAACAACATGATTATTGGTTGCCACATAAAGATACTCATTATCCTGGCTTACAATAATACCAGATCCACAGCTTGTGCTCTCATAAGTCTTGGATTGTCCCCAGAAACTCTGATACTCTGTCTGACTTACATTTGTAATTGCTACGATAGAAGGCATTACTTCATCGACAATATCTGAAACATCTGTTGCTACATAGGAAGATGAGATTGCTGTCGGCTGTACGGTAGAATCATCTCCGGTAGTCAATGAAGCCTGTACATTTCCTGCATTGGTTGTTCCAAGAACTTTTCCGGATGCATAATTAACGCCTGTCATGACACCGCCTGCAACCAGTCCAAATACAAGTGCAAGTGCTGCACATTTTGCAAGCTGTTTTCCAAATCCACCCGGTTTTCTTTCTTTCTTTTTCTTCTCCGGTTTTGGATTGCTGCCATATGCATAACTCTGATAACTGGTATTGCTTCCATATGTTCCATAGTTACCGTTCTGGTTTCCATAGCCTGTACTCTGCTGATTGTTCTGGGTGGTTCCGTATCCAGTGTTCTGCTGGTTGCTCTTTGTATTTTCGTATCCAGCGCTCTGCTGATTATTCTGGGTACTACCATATCCATAACCCTGATTGTTGCTCTGGGTGCTTCCATATCCAGTGCTCTGATTGTTGCTTTGAGCATTTCCATATCCTGTACTCTGGCTGTTATTCTGTGTCGTTCCATAACCAGAGCCATAACTGTTGTTCTGACCTCCATAAATAGAACTCTGTGTGGAGCCATATCCTCCTGCCTGGGATCCTGTACTGCCGCTCTGTGCATTGTTCTGATTTCCGTTATTCTGCTGATGATTATATGAGTAGAAAGAATCAGAAGACTGATTACTGCTATTATTATTGTTGTAATAATTGTTATCCATAACAATTTGCCCCTTTCTCTGCAGCTTCTTACTATCCACTGCCTTTATCTTTATGACTTTAGTCTAGCGTCAAATTGTGTTCGAATTGTGATAAAATTATCAAGAAAAAATGTTTTTTGAAAATAAAAACTTCCCATCTCTCAAATTTTCCTAAACCAGAGAAACAGGAAGTTCAAATTTTTCATTTGTAAATGAATGTTACAGTTTTAATAGCATGACGGAATACTGCGATAGGAAATTTGCAACGCCAAGAATTACAACTCCTGCAATGAATAAATTTTTCTTTTTTTCACTATCCATGCGCATTACCATCCATAAAATAATAAATAAATACATGAGATCCGTCAGATAATAAACACGGGCACCCGACGCATAAATCGTTGGCGAGAAATGTAACACTGCCTCACTGGCAATTCCCCCAAGAAAAACCATGCTGATAAAAACAGAATGTCCTGTCACTTTCCACAATAAAACCAGAGTAAAAAGAACTGCTGCTATCCACCAGAAAACGGCAATCCGATTCTGTGTGGTCAACGTCTGCCATGTCGGCAGTTCAGTGAGGCACTGCTCGATATCAATATCTCCAATACCCATCTCTGAAAAAAATGTAATGCCGGCATAGGGAAGAATCGCTGCCACACTGAATACTACTGCTAAAGACTGATAAACTTTTGCTTTTTCTGACTTTACCAGTAAAAGGAACCCTGCTGCCCACATTGCAATAAAAAATGCCTTTCCCTCATTTGCAAAGGAAGATAACATCCATTGAATGGTCATAAATAAATGATTTCCTACAGACAACTCTTTGTACCCAGGCATCCAGGTTGTAATTTCTGATGCTACACGCATCTCATTTCCAGGTGCCATAAAAAGAATTACAAATGCAACAAATGTAATGGCTGTCTGAATCCATATCACCGCCGGTATTCTTTTTTTCTGTATCAAAAGACTTAAAATTGACAGTCCTTCAAATGCGAGTAAAACTGCTCCCATCTGTTCAATTGACATCGCCGCAATGACACTGCATGGAATAGCATAAATCAATTGCCTGTTCGAAAACGCCCCTGTATCAAACACAAGATCCGCAAGAGGCATCATCGCCCAGACTCCTGCTGTGAATGTCCATGTATAAAATATGGAACCATTCACCCAGACCGCAGAATATCCCAATGTCATGACACTCATCAACAGATATCCACTCGCAAGTAAAACCGGATACCGGATGCTTTTCCAGATATTGCGCCACACGTTTAATTCTTCAAAATTGCGTTGCTCTGTGCCAACTTCCACACACTCCTGATACTCATTCAGCAAAGCTGTATATCCCGTATAGCCTGCCGTCTTGCATCCCAATCTTAAAATTCCGATTGGAAGCAGCACCATCATAACCGCATCTGCAACTCTCCAAAATCCAAGTCCAAGATTAAATGTAATATATACAATTGCTTCTGCAGCCATTCGTCCTACCCACGTCTGATATCGCCAGGATAAGTACTCGAAAAATCCCATTGTGGTAGAATAATGGTAAAAATAGGTATCATCGCCATCGGAATAACCCATCTGCTTTAAAACCAGAAAAATAGCGATTGCCATGAACGCCCAAAATATCCATACTATTTTTTTTTGATTTGTCTTGCTCTTTTCTTTGTCTGCACTCATATCTATAATATTTATAAATCCCTTAATGTCTTTTTTCTCTTCTAAAAAATCCAGCAAAATTTGTTGAATTACCAAAGTTCATTTTTTACAAATTACGGTCTATGCTTATATCCTTGTCATCTAAAATCACCGACTCAATAATATACTTTGGTCTTTTTTTTGTTTCCAGATATGTTTTGCCGATATACTCACCGATAATACCGATTGCAAAAATCTGCAAGCCGCCAAGCACCCAGATTGAAACCATAATACTTGCCCAGCCTGGGACAACATTTCCATTAAAATAATCCACAAAAGACTTAATTAGCATTATCAGACTGATCAGGCAGATCAGTAAACCGCCTATTGTAATCATTCGAATCGGTTTTACAGAAAGGGATGTGATTCCTTCAAAAGCAAATGTGACCATCTTTCCAAGCGGATACTTACTCTCGCCAGCAAAACGTTCTCCCCGCTCATACTCCACAGTAGTGCTCTGAAAACCGATCATTGGTACGATCCCGCGCAAAAACAGATTCACTTCATCAAAATCTAATAAATTTTCTGTCGCACGCTTGCTGAGCAGTCGATAGTCTGCATGGTCATACACAATATCTGCTCCAAGGAAACTCATCAGCTTATAAAAAAGATGTGCTGTTCCCCGTTTAAAACAGGTATCCTTTTTTCTGGAGGAACGCACTCCATAAACCACATCATTTCCTTCGTAATAAGCATCAATCATACGGTCAACCGCATTAATATCATCCTGCAGATCTGCATCCATCGTGACGATCATATCTGCATATTTGACTGCCGTAGCCATACCCGCTAAAAGTGCATTCTGATGTCCCCTGTTTCTTGAGAGATTCACACCTGCAAACACAGAGCTTTCTTTACATAATCTCTTTATCATACTCCATGTCTGATCCTGCGAACCATCGTTTACAAACATAATACGGCTGTTATCCGCTATTTTATTTTTCAAAACCAAAGACTGCAGTTTTTCTAATAATCTTTTTGCTGTCTCCGGCAAAACTTCCTGCTCGTTATAACAAGGTACCACAATATATAATGTCTTACTCATGAACATCCTCTCTCATATCCCAGTATCCCGGATTCATAGTATACTTTAAAATCTGTTTTCTGTTAAGCTTCTCATAATGCCTGCCCATCCAGAAACCTGCATACTTTCCAACACACTGCATACCAAAATGAAAAATAAGCCATGGCTTTCTTATTTTAAAAAGATACGCGATCGTACTCTTCACAAGCTTCATGCCCTCGGCTTCCGAACTCACCTGCTCGAAAATCTCCGAATGTTGTTTCTGTGAAACTGCAAGATCAAAATTCCTGTGGAACTGCTGCCCCATCGTATAATTGTGCGAATGTACTACTTTTGCATCCGCAGCATACGCAACACCATATCCATGTTCGATGGCATTTGCAGCAAAAAACATATCCTCATTAAAAATTACCGGTGACTCAAATCCACCCAACGCTTCAAATAAATCCCTGCGATATGCCGCACAGACGTCCGAGCAGAAAAACGTTTTGATTCCAAGTGTTGGAATATCCGCTTTTGTCTTAACACGGCTTTGTTCTGGATAATTAAACTGCCTCGTATACTGCTCGACAATATGGCAGTCATTTTTTGGAAGCTGTCTTGCGTAAGCTACTGCTACCAAGCAATCGCCTTTTGCGCTTTTTTCAGTGCCTTCCACTTCCATTCCATTCTGCTGTACCCGCGCAGACACCTGATCTTCCTTTAAAAGCAATGACTCCACTAATTTTTCTACCAGAAACTCATCCGCCGGAACTGCATCCTGCGTCATAAAAACCATCACATCCGCATCCGAATGTTCTGCTCCAAACTGCCTTGTTCCACCATGATCAAAATCTTTCTTTGCAATATGAAATACCTCATACTCACACGGAAGTTCTTTCAATACCTGTTCAATTGGATAAGAGGCTATTGCCTGTTTCCAGAGTTTCTCTTCTGTATTTAAAATAATTACCCTATGAACGACAAAGGTCTGCCCCTGCAATTTATGCAAGAGCAGACATAATGTTTCATCCGGTTTATAAGTTGGAATGATAATATCTACTGTCATTTATCTGTATCCACTTCCCTCATTCATACCTGTGTCACTGATAATCTTCTTACTATTTGCAAGAACAGTATCCGATGGTGTGTATTCCTCATCACCGAACAGGAACTGGTGTAATTCGATTACGTTTGATTCCAATGTACAAGGTACAACCACACTTCCTTTGGATCCAAGAGTTGTTGAATCCTTACTAAATGGGAATCCGGATGATTCACCAAGCTTGTAATTAAATACCTGTGCTGCCAGCGCAACCAAATCTGTATTCGAAAAGCTTGTCTGAATATCCCCAAATACAGCATCGATCAGCTTATTAATCGTAACAAGATCAGATTTCTGTGCCTTTGCAACCATTGCCGCAAGAACCGTTCTCTGACGCTCTGCACGCTTATAATCATCGCCTTTGGTATAACGGATTCGTGCATATGCGCATGCCTGTACGCCATCTAACTGTACATTTGTTCCTCCACCGGAAAGATACTTGGAATTATTCTTGGTAAGTTTATTGATCTCATCCATATATCCCTGCATAAGAACTGCTTCTTCATCTGTCACTTCATCCAGAGTAATACCACCGAGCAAATCTACACATTCGACTACGGCATTGAAATCCACCGTTACATAATCCGTAATAGATAAATCAAGATTTTTATTCAACATATTAATGGCCGCCTCCGGACCACCTTTTGCATATGCGGCATTACATTTCTTAAAGCTTCCATCTCCTGTATCCAGATAAGAATCACGGAATACAGAACATAATTTGACTTCTTTAGTGTCATTATTGATATTGGCGATCATAATGACATCACTGCGTCCCTTTGACAAATTACCATTAGAGCGGTTGTCCAGACCAAATAAGGCAATGGTAGTATAATTCTTCATAATCTCCTGGGATTCCTCTGAAATACCTTCGTTCACCTCAATATTTTCAAGTGGAACTTCCTCACGTTCGATACGTGACAATTTGCTGACCATAAACAAAACACCGGCAAGAATTAGTAAAACTAAAATTTCAATGACCAACAAGACAATTTTTTGTTGTCTTTTTTTCTTCTTAATTGCCATTCTCTGCTGCTTTGTTAATGGTCTTTTTCGAACTTCTTTACTCATCGATTATTTTCTCCTAATACGCATTTTTATTGATAAATCCCTTGAATACAGTAAGGAACAGAATTTTAAAATCTAATCCCAAAGTCCAATTTTCGATATAATATAAATCGCATTCAATTCTCTTTTGAATGGAAGTATCGCCGCGATATCCATTTACCTGTGCCCATCCTGTCATCCCCGGCCGTACCTGATGTTTAATCATATATCTTGGAATTTCTTCCCGGAACTTCTCCACGTACTGTGGTCTCTCAGGTCTTGGTCCGACAAGACTCATGTCTCCTTTTAATACATTGAATAATTGTGGAAATTCATCCAGACTTGTTTTTCTAAGAATTGCCCCCACTCTCGTCACACGGGGATCATTTTTCTGCGTCCATCCCTTTTTCTCTTCTTCTTCTGTCTGAACATACATAGTCCGAAACTTGTACATTTTAAATGGCTTATTGTGAAGTCCTACACGCTCCTGTTTGAAGATCAATGGTCCTTGCGAAGTTGTCTTCACCAAAATAGCAGATGTTAACATCACCGGTGAAAAAACAATAATACAGATGACTGCCCCGATAATGTCTGTCAGCCGCTTGATCAATGCATTGAATGTATTACTTAAAGGTACATAGCGGATATTGATAACCGGAAGCCCCAGCAGATCCTCCGTATATGGTCTTGTCGGTATAATATTCCCGTAATCCGGGATAAACTTTGTATGCACACCTGATTTCTCACATTCCGCAACGATCTTACTTAATTTATAATATTCTTCCAATCCCAATGTGATCGCTATTTCATCAAGCTTATTCTGTGGCAATATATATTCAAGATTTCCGATACTTCCAATCACTTTAACTCCTTTGTAGATCGTTCCTCTTGCTATATTGTCATCTAAAATCCCCTGCACATCATATCCCCATTGAGGGTTCTGCTTTATTCTGTCAATATATTGTTCTGCTGCCTTAGAATATCCTACAAGTAAAATATGCTTCTGATTATACCCTCTTCTTCGAATACTCCTCAAAAATGCACGGATAAACAGTCTCTCTATCTCTTCGAACACAATGTTAATAACATAGAAATAGACAAACATTGAACGTGAAAAGTTTTTGGCGTCTTCTGAATAAGACAGGACAAGGAAAAATCCTGCGAATACGATCAATATTCCAATGGTATTTGCCATTATGATATTTGACAACTCCAAACGTCTTCCCTGTACCCGCTTTGGAGCATACAAATTAAATGCATAATACAAGAACAGATAGAGCGGTACGATCAAAATCAGTGCCTTCATATAAAATTCAAATGAAAGAACACCGATTTCCCGATCTACAATACCACTTGCAAACTTTAACCACCAGGCAAATGCATATGACAGAACAACAACAATCGCATCAAAAACAACATGCAGCCTGTTAAAATGCTGTTGATTATTCTTTATCATATTGTCATCCTTCAATTTTCAAGTTATCATAAAAATAATGATACAATAATTTCCAACAAATCACAATCTCTTTTTATTAATATATTTGTCTTTAATTCTTAATATTTTCTTATCATTTGTAAAATGATATTAATAATTCAATACTATTTTCCACTTAACACTCTGAAAATATTAATCCATAATTCAATTTGTATATAAATATAATTCCATAAATTTTGTTTGCGATACCTGACTTTCCAACATTTTTTACAATCGCGGACGCCTTCTTTCATTCCTCGCCAATACTCATGTACAAATCCTTTTTTCATAAAAAACAACGTTTTCACAAAAACACCCAACAAAATAAACGGACTATTCAAGACGATCTGGATCAACGGCATATTTTTATATACGACAAAAATAGTATTCCTTGCTGCAAGAAATACTTTCTTTTCATTATAACGCGTACCTGTTGTTGCACTTCCCACATGGTATACCTTTGCTTCTGGTGCATACCAGTTTTCATATCCAGCAATCCTTGCACGATATCCAAGATCCACATCTTCCAGATATGCGAAATGATGCTCGTCCAATCCACCAATCCTTTGTAATACATCCATACGGTAAATAGCCGCACCTGCACAGCATGAAAATACTCTGACCGCCCGATTATAATCTGCACATCTTTTGCCTTTGCCTCTGGCAACTGCCCATCCAAGTGCTGTATACAAATCTCCTGCATTATCAACGATCTCATGATTTTTAAAATCGATCATCTGTGCTCCACAGGAGAAAATCTGTTTCGATCTTTGAATTGCATTTAGCAGAGCTTCTACAAACTGTTCATCCACTTCCGTATCATTATTCAACAAAATAATATATGGTGTCTTTGTCTTTTGAATCCCAAGATTCACTGCTCCACAAAAGCCTAAATTTTCTGTCAAGGAAACCATTTCCAGATTCAGAACCTCTGACTTAACACTCGCACTTCCATCTGTAGAACCATTATCGACAACAAGAACCTTAAAGCCCTTATATGTCTGTTTTTCCAATGTTTTCAGACAATTTTCCAGTAATTTTTTTCCATTATAATTTGGAATTACAATTGTCACATCCTGCATGAATTCATCCTAATTCCTTTTTGTTTTTCCTTTGCTGTGTATGTACATCCAGGCCGCCGAATATTCCTCGCGCTCTTTTTCTGACCACGAAACATAGGTAGCAAAATCTACCTTGGCAAGCGTCATATCCTGTACACCACATTTGTAACATTCTACATTCTTACGTCGCGAAACCATACGCATCCACCCACAGTCCGGACATATATATACTCTCATCATAAGCATTTGTCCTCTTTTTCATCTTTGCGATAAAAATATTATAGCACAAGACAAAAAAGCTTCCCACTTATTTCACATGACAAATGCCGACATCTTTCGCATCTAATCTTTATTTTCCAAGTAAATACTGATTACTTACCAACGAAAAGTTACGATTATAATAAGGATCTCCATCCTTTAAAATATCCTTCCAGAATACACGAAATGTATCTATTTCCCCCTGAAAACGCCGGACTTTTTCAGGCGTATTCTCTGCCCCTCTTGATTTTGATTCGTAATGATACCCCTCAACTTTGGGATCATACATCACCAAATAACCCTGTTTTCGTACTTTCAGGCAAAAATCCACATCATTGAATGCCACCTGTAACTTTTCTGTAAATCCATCTACTGCATCAAATACGTCTTTCTTTACCATCATACACGCTGCGGTAACCGCACTGTAATCTGCCTGCAGGGAAGCCCTGTTTTGATACCCATGTTCCTCCCGTGGCAGTCCCTGGAACATATTGGCTGCAATCCCCCTCTTGCTTCCACCAATCCCAATAACGATCCCAGCGTGCTGCACCGTATCATCCGGATAATATAACTTTACACCGGTAACTCCCACTTTATTTCTATGGCAGTCGCCTGACATTCTTAAGATCCAGTCCGTGCCAATCATTTCAACATCATTATTCAGGAAAATATAATACTTACCAGTTGCAAACTGAACACCAAAATTATTCAGCTTTGAATAATTAAATTCATTTTCCCATACAACCACTTTAATATCAATGTTGTGAGACAATTTTCCCTGAAATGTCTGAACGCCATGCACCATTTCTTCTCTTGGTGCAATTCTGCGGTAAAACGAAAACGTATCTTTACAACTATTATTTTCAACAATGATAATCTCACAATTGTCATAATTTGTCTTTTTAATTCCATCCAGACATTTCTGTAAAACTTCTATTTCATCTTTATTTGGAATAATAATGGAAACTCTCTCGTGCTCTGCGACATAATATTGAACGGAACATGCCTGCAATTGATTTTCTACCGTAACCTTTGCCTTTTCTCCCATACGCTGTAAATGCTGCTCTACAAGCTCACACTGTCTCTGCAGATAATAATCCCAATATATTGGATCCATATTCTTATTTTCCATATGATGCACTAATATATCAGAAATATGTCCTATGCACTCTGTATGTTCGATGCAGCAGAGAATAAATTCATATAATTGTATTTCTCTTTCTGCTGCCTTCTGTGTCCTGTTCTGGATTTCTTCATAAATTCTGTTTTTCCCTGTTATATTGCAAAGCTTTTCCTGTAATCCTGCCTTCTCTATAAACTCGCACTTTACAACAAATGATGTCCCAAAATAATTCTCTGTCCGCAGTAAATCCAGATTATAATCAGGTTTAAAAAAAGGAACTGTCTCTTCTTTTACATCTGTGACCTTATCATCATCATAATAAATCAAATCTTTTTCATCACTCGAACAAGCAATCCTGTACAAAGCCTGCTCTGCTAAAACATCCCCATTATTCAGGAAAAGAATCATTGCCGCTCGTTTGTTTTCCTCTATGGACCAGTGATCATACGTCTGATTTTTCAGGGAATTTAATGTTGCGGGACTGATTTCTTTTTCAGGCTCCTTGCTTATAACAATACGGAAAAACGGTTTATCTGCCCAGCTTTCTGCTGCCTTTTTCTGCTCCTGTAATTGTTTTTCCGTAAGGGAATGTAACTTCTTCCATTCATCATATGTAATTCCCTGTTCTTCACCTTTTTCCCGTAATCTGATAAAAAAATCTTTTACCCCATAGCATCTGAGAAAATGAAAGCCACGGATTACTTTCGAAACAATATCTTTCATATAATTCACTTTCTAAAAAAACAGGTGGTAGCCATTCTTTGGTACCACCTGAAAAATACTATTTAATTTCTAATTCATCCCATGAATCAGACGGAACTAAAGCAACATAGGTTTTACCTGTGTTGATTTTAATCTCATTTCCTGACATATCATAGTAACGTGTTGGAGATGTCTCTGTTGTTTTTGTCCATGTAATTGGAATTGCCTCACCATTTGTCACATAGTAACCATCCTGATTAGAAGCAATACAGTTATAAATCATGTATCCATGCTCATCCAGCTGTTCAAAATCACAGGACTGAAGTAATAAATTCTTAAATGCAAGCTGTGCGTTGTCATTACCCGGATCCACATGTGCTTTACCATACTCAGAATACTTATAAACCTGTTCTGACTCGTCATACTCTAAATATGATCCATTATGAGGAAATGGAATATCTACAGAAGCTGCTTCTATTGCATCACTTGCTGAAGAAAGATCTACAGGCTCTGACTCGCTTGCAAACTTATAATGAGCTCCTTCATAATACTGTGTATAAGTAGTAGAAACACCAGTGCTTGAAAAGTTTCTGTCTAAATCACCTGATACAATATACTCTGTATACTCTCTTGATTTTCCGTTATTAACACGTGAAAATGTTCCACTAAAATGCTCTGTCCATGGATGTGCCAGATACTCATCAATATAGTACGGACCACCATCATGGCATACAACTGCATTCCATTCTGCTGCCAGGATCAGGTTTGTAGGTCTGACACTTCGGATACTTCCTAATTGTTCAATCTTCTCCCAGTCTTTTACCAGAACCATAAATCTGGTAATTCTTCCGTTAGCTGTACTGTTCATCATCTCATATACAACATCTGCATTCTCTGATAAACCATAATGCGGTAATGCATATAACTCATTATCTACCATTGCTGCGATAGGTCTCTGATCTTTTAAGCTTTCATCGATCAATTCATTTGTCAGCTCGCTGTGATAAAATCCTTCCGGCGCATCATCCTGCACATCTTCTTCCGCTTCTGTCACAGTATCTGCCGCAGCATTATCATCTGCTGTCACATCTGCCGTGACCTGATCGTTGACTGTGTCTGCATCTTTTCCACAGGCTGCAAATGAGCTTGTAACTGTCAGCATTGCCATTATTAGTGCTAATCTCTTCTTCACTTTGTAAAATCCTCACTCTCGTTTTTTCTAATTCTTAATCTGTAAAAACATACCTTCTACCTGTATGTCCAACAAAACTATATTGACATTGTATCATAAAATTTTTGTAAAATAAATTAATATTTTTTTAACATTTACTATTTCTTTAAATACCATTGTCCATCTTTCCCCTGGAAAAGATTTTGTGGCATATATTTTCCGTCAAAATTCACACTATTTTTTCTTTCAAATCTTATGATTTTTTCTCTTTTGTTTTTATTATCTATGAGTTTTGCTGTTGCAGCCGGCGCCTGCACTACCTCGAGACCAAGTTTCCATATCTCTCTTCCCATCCACAAAGAGGCTTCTTCTATCGATACGTTGTCTTTCGAACTCTCCTTCTTCTCATTTTGAATTTCTGCTATTCTTTCATACACGCTTTTTTTGACAGCAGCAAATTGAAGAGAAACAGCCTCTACATTCTGTGTCAGCACAGCGCGTTTCTGGTATCCGCGATAATAAACAGAAAGATTTTCAAATCCACATATAATCCCATATTCGTTATCGGAATACAAACCATTCACTACGATTTTTTTCCCATCAATAATTTTTCCACCAACCATTCCAACTTCCGGCAGGCTCAGCACTCCAAGCAGTTCCTGCTTCCATCCTTCGGACAACTCGATATTTTCATCCACAAATATGATATAATCTGCCACTGAATTTAATATCTCTTCATGTCCCACTTCCGGTCTTAACATAATAACCTTTGCATCATCTTTTACCGGATAGCTGATCTGATAACTTCCAGAATCTACACGGCTTACCACCTTTGCATCACGGATTTCCTTCTTTGAAAGATATGACTCTAATGCCTTTGTTCCTCCATCTTTTGCATAAGTCTTATTAAAACTATTTCCCGCTGTGGATCCTGCACAGATCCTCCAATGATATAAAATCTTTGGTACATGGATCACTTCTGCCGCCTCATCTGTACATCGGAGCATATAATCGTAATCCTGTGCACCATCATATTCTCCACGGAGCATTCCTACACGATCCACTAATTTTCTGGAGATCATCACCAAATGACAGATATAATTATAAGAACGCAGTAATTTTTCATTAAAATCCGGTTTAAAATGCGGATCTGAATATACGTTCAAATCTTCTGACACTTTATCTTCATCCGAATAAAATACCTCTGCCTCCGGATGTTCATTCAACGCAGAGACCATTTCAAACAGTGCATTCGGCGTCAAGATATCATCATGGTCCACAAAACAGATATACTCACCACAAGCCATCTCTATTGCCGCATTCGTATTTGCTGCAATCCCCCCATTGCTCCGCAAATGTTTATAGATGATTCTTTCCTCTGATTGGCAATGTGAATCAATATATTTTTCTACTGTATCAGAAATGCTGCCATCTGCTATACACAATTGCCAGTCAGGATAAGTTTGTTCCTTTATAGATTGAATTAACTGCTCTAAAAAAACAACATTTGTTTCGTAAGCAGGAACTATAATACTGATCCTTGGTTCCAGAGAAAAACTCGTCTGCCACTGTTTCTGTATTTCCTGTTCATCCGGTAAATATTTTTGATATTCTGTGGAATATTTTTTCATCGGACTATTTATCTTTTCATATGACTTCCAGAAAAAATCCTTCACACCATACGTCCTTATCAGGTTCATTATCTGTTTCATCATATTTCCACCCTGCCAAATGCTTTTTCTACTCCATATCATACTTTATCTTGTCATGTACTGTTATCTCGTGACCGATCTGTACTTCAATGACTTTTAATTCTGTATCAGCAAGTAATGTATGCCTGCACCCTGCCGGCATTGTCAACACATCTCCCGCCTGTACTCTCTTTTTCACTCCATCGATCAGGCTCGTTCCTGTGCCGGAAACGATCGTCCAGACCTCATCCCGCCTCTCATGACTGTGATAATTCATCTTATGTCCCGGATTCAAAGTAACAATAATCGTTAAGCTTTCATCCTCCACGTCCAGAATCCGAAAACTTCCCCATGATTTTTCTGCGAACATAACTCTCTGGTCAATGGCATCTACATAAGGTTTTATATAGCTTGACTGCTCTTTATCTGAAACCAGGATACCTTCCGGGCTTGCCGATACAACAGCATCTTTTAAACCCATACAGAGAATCGGAATATTTAATTCATTAATAATATGCACATTATTACAGGTGTCATTCATTCTGGCATCGCCTATCATGCTCTCTTCCATTGCTTCTGTCAGCGTATTCCATGTCCCAAGATCTTTCCATTGTCCTGAAAAACGTATTACCTGTATTTTTTTCTCTTTTTCTACTACTGCATAATCAAAACTGATTTTCTCTAACGTCGCATATTTTTTGTAAAGATCCTCATAATCTGTAAAATCAATCATTTCATGTGCCTTATTAAGCACATATGCCATCTTATATGCAAATACACCACCATTCCAGAGTGCTCCCTGGTCAATATAGCTTTTAGCTGTCTCTAAATCAGGTTTTTCCTTAAATGTCGCCACCTCACTGATGTGTTCATTATTTTTCGGAATAATATAACCATATTTTTCACTTGGGTAAGTCGGCTCCATTCCCATTAATACCAGATTTGCTTCCCCTTTTTCTGCCTGAGCAGACAACTCTTTTAAGGCATCGAAATATTTCTCATCCACATAAGGATCTACCGGACAAACAACCACAACTTCATCCTCTGATATATGAAGCACATCTGTGAGATATGCAGTAGCCAGTGCAATTGCCGGAAAGGTGTCTCTTCTGCATGGTTCGATCGAAATTCCGACATCCTCACCTAACTGATTGTATATTGCCGATACCTGTGTTTTCGCCGTTGCAATTGTTACAGAACTATTCCTGTCTGCCTTTTTGATCTGACGATAAACCCGCTGCACCATCGACTCATAGGTTCCATCTTCTTTTTTAAATATTTTGATAAACTGCTTTGACCGTATATCATTTGAAAGCGGCCAAAGTCTTTTTCCGGATCCTCCGGATAACAATACGATATTCATATACTCTCCTTCACTATAGACCAAGTAATAGTTTCATCTCTTCTGCAGCAACTTTATCCAAAGAATAACGTCCACAAATCATTTCCTGACATTTTTCTCCAAGCTTCCTGCGAGTATCTTCCCCACTCAAAAACTTTATCTCTTCCTGTGCCATCTTATCCACATCAAGAAGTGGGCACTCTCTGACCATTCCAGCAAAGACATCTTTATATACCGGAAGATTATATGCTACAACAGGCAATCCGCATGCCATTGCTTCTGCGATTGCCACCCCCCAGCCTTCCTCATGGCTGGTAAATAAAAATGTCTTTGATTTTTTTAAAATACCATAAATCTCTTGTGAGTCTAAATAACCAAGAAGCTTTATGTTTTTTTCTTCTCCAAGGTCTTTGATCTGCGCCTTTAATCTGTTAATATTCTCTTCCGGTCCCGTACCAATAATGGCAAGTTCTGCTTCCGGAAGTCCCGCATTTACCCTCTTCCATATTTCAGGCAATTCAAAAATACCCTTGCTGTTATTCAATCGTGCCAGAAACACTGCGTCATAACCGTTTTCTGCGACCGGAGATTCACGGATAAATTTCGTATCAATTCCATTTCCTGCCAGATAAACTTTATTCATATCCCAATGATGCTTTTTCATATAAGCATACACAACTGTACTGACTGTCAGTTTGCAGTCTGCAAAATGCTTTGCAAGAAACAGACAAAAACGTTGTTGTGCATTTGATATCAAATTTGTCAAAAGTTTTCCCGGTCGTTTATAAAATGTTTCAAAAATATGATGATTCACGATTACCCAGCGGACTTTTTTTCCAAAACGTAATTTATAATAAAAACAAGGCAGTACGTCCGGCATAATATCTGTTGGCGAATATAAAATATCCCCTGCTTTCACATGCATCTTCCGCCTGCAATTTCTTGTTCTTTGCATATATGCCTGAATAATTCCTGTATTTTCTGTTTCTGCTGAATCCACCAGTATAATTGGAAATTCTGTAATTCCAGTCTGATCCAGTAATTTTTTGTATCCACTGGTTGTATAAATTATAATGTCATGTTCCTGTCCCTGCCAGCGTTTCAAAAACTCCAATGAGCGTTTATCTCCACCGCTGATTCCATTTCCCCAATAACAGTTAATTAACATATGTATTGTCATTGCCATTTCTCTCTTTCACTTTCTAACTAAAACATGGATTATGTTAACCATACATACCATTGCAAGAATGAATCCCATTATTAACAGCATTTGCATGATCGTTGCATGAAAAACACATGCTGCGGTCAAAACCAACACTGTTCCCACCGTACTGCTCACTGTAAAAAAACATACTTTATCCGTTGCAGACACATAGTTGGTAATTATGGTAAAAACAGATACCGGCACAATATATACCAGTGCAATTTTAATCATGTCATAAGATTGTAAATAAGCATTTCCCAAAAACAACTGTATAATCCATTTTCCCAATAATGCGATTCCCACACATCCTGCTGCTATAATCACAAGATTGGCCACAAGTGATTTTAAAAATAATTTCTGCGTATCTTTTCCCTGTGCAGTCTGATTCGCCACTTTCGGAAACAGCACATAAATCAGCATCGTTGAAACATACATCACAAGCCTTGCAATAATTATGGCTGCTGAATAGATTCCTGCATCTGTCTCATCAAAAAATCGTTTCACTAAAATCAAATCGCAATTTGTCAGAATGCTGATATTCAGCTGTCCGAGTGCGATCACCCACAGATCTCTGCTGCAATCCCATAATGTTTGTTTTATGTCGACCGGTATATAGTTTTCTCCGGAAAACGCCCGCTGCAGCACCAGCATGCAATAGCATAGTGTTGCCACTTGTGCGATCAACATTCCCCATAACGGACCGCCAACCTTAAATCCTGATATGATCAGTAAAACACTAAAGCCTATCTTGCAGATAGCTGTGATAAAGGACTGAAACCCATATTCAAAAAATTTCTGCATTCCCTGAATAGTTCCTGCAAAAGACTGCAATGTGATGGTAAGTCCACTAATGACGCAACAGATAACTACATATCCAGTCTCATTCACATGTAAATATCTTCCAATCCACCCAGATAAACATATTTCTATCAAAACCAATCCCAGTCCAATCAGACAGGTTGTGATAATAAATATTCTTGCAAGGCTTTTCACTGCTGAAGCATTTCCTTTTGCAAGTGCAATAGAAATCTGTTTTGAAATGATCATTGCGAGAATCGTTCCCGGCACTGATATAATACTTGTCAATGACATCAATGAATTGACGGTTCCGTACTCTTCTATTGTAAGTGTTCTCCCGATGACAATCTGAAATAAATAATTAATTCCTCCAACTCCTATCATCATCGCCATCAAAAAAAAGCTGCTATATTTATCAAACAATTTCTTTATCATTTATTTTTTACCATAACCTTTATTCTCCGCAACCGGAATTTTCAATATCTTTGCAGCCATATAAATGGCAATCCAAAAAAACGTATACTCTGCAAATATGATATGCGCCAGAAATATAATATCCCTATTCCTGATTGTCTGATAAATCGAATCGAGTAACACCGGTATAACAAACAAACAATATGGCACAAACAAATACTGTCTTCTCTGCAGTTTATCACTTTTTCCACGTCTTGTTGCAAATCCAATTGCTTCATTTTTCTCTGGAAATACGTTGTTCTTCACCCGCCATTTCAATTTATTAAAATATACTCTGGCAGTCATTCCCGGCTTATGCACAACAAAATCATCATCAAAGATTGCTGCGCATCTCGTCTCATATACCATACTGTCAAAAATTGTTGCGACAAAATTTTCTTTATTTTCCGCCTTCTCATAAAGCTCTCCGGCATATTCCATCTCAAACATATTTCCAGCGGCATCAAAAAGAGGTAAAACATCATGTTCCTTAAAATAAAAAAGGAAAGCATGTCCCTCTTTCTTATATTGATAATGTTTTGGTAAATCTTCACATCGGTTGCACCCATTATATCGATATACAAAAAAAGAAAATGGATCTGCCACATGATTTGTGTAACGTATGAGTGCTCTCTCACCTTCCTCGCAGATCATTCCGGTTGACACAAAATTCTTGATATCCTGATGTTTCTCCAAAAATTCAATTCTTCTCTCAAAAGAATGACGATCCTTCATACTTTCATCAGAATCCAGAAACATGCCATACTTTCCTTTTGCATGCAAAAAACCTATTTGTTTGGCAATTTCCGGTAATTTCTTTTCATTTTTCAGAACAATCGCTCCATATTTTTGCGCAATGGAAATAGTCTGATCGCCAGACCCTCCATCTACCACAAGTATCTCTACTTTCTCCCTACCAATACTCTGCTCCACAATACTTTTTAACGTACATTCCAACGTCTGTTGTGAATTGTAAGTTGGAATAATAACAGAAATCTTTATTTCACTCATCTAAACTTCTCTTTCTTTAATCGCTTCAATAATATGATCCAGACAGTAATCCATATTATCCCATGTAAACTGACTGGAAAACTCATATGCAGCCTCACGGACTCTTTCATATTCTTCCGGCTTTTCAATACATCTCTCCATATATTCTGCGAGATGTTTTGCATCATTTTTACTGCATAAATACCCTGCCTTTCCAAGATCAACCGCATCCCTGGAACCAGGTGCATCAAAGACAATACTCGGCGTTCCCACCGTTGCAGCCTCCGTAATAATCAGTCCCCATCCTTCCCTTATAGATGGAAATAAAAGCGCCAATGCCCTGCTCTGTAGTTCTAACTTTTCCTCTTCACTGACAAATCCACATAAAACTACATCTGCATATTGGTCATGTCCAATTTCAAGATGCAATTTACTGCATAGCGGTTTCAATACTTCTTCCACATATTCTTTGTTTTCTTTTCCAATAATCCACAATTTTGCCTTCTTATGTTCTCTTTTTACAATTCCAAGTGCTTCAATTGCCACATCAATCCCTTTATATCTGGCATACCTGCCAACATACACAAATGTAGGGTTTTCATCCTTCTCAAGCCATTCTTCCTGTGTCCATAATCTTGTATGAATCGCCGGATTGATAATAAAAATCTTTTCTGGCTGAAATCCCTGCTCAATCAATTCACACTTTGTTGAATCAGACACGGTAATTGCATAATCTTTATTCTGCAAACGAAGCATAGGATTTTCAAGTTTTCTACCAATCGTTGAAAAAATCCCATGCATCTCAATATTCCAGATTTCTCTTGTCAACTGATGAATGTAAAATATTCTCTTCTTCGCAGGTACCCAGAACCGTGTAAAAAAGCGATGCGTATTACACTGTTCTATTACAAAATCAATGTTTCTGGCATTCTTCTTATAATAAATCATGGCATACCAGATAACTGAAAAAATATTTCCTTTTCTCAGGTAATCCACGCCATCTATATTTTCTTCTTCCAGCAATCCCGGATACATAGGTGCGAAATGAATCACACGATACTTCTCATGATCGACTCTGCGCAGCATCTCATGGGTATGTGTCTCCGCTCCGCCCATCTTCGGTGAGCGGATATCACGCCAGGACAAAGCTAAAATAGTTGTTTTTGTACTATTAGATAATTTATTCATAATATCAATTGTTTCCTTATCGTTATTCTGTATTACATTATCACAAAATGATTGCATTATGTGTATTATACCATAACAATACCGTATTTAAATGGAAAAGATATATTTATTTCCACTTCACTATATTTAATAAAACCGGATACTTTACAGCACCCGGTTTTATCTATTCTGCTTATACTTATTCGCCAAATTTATCAGACAATTTTAAGTATATTCTGTGTTTCAACTCCACATCCCGTATCTCCGGTATGATATTGTCGTATACCTCCTCTTCCTTAAACTTCCGTATCAAATCATCGCTATGTTCATATGCCACACGATCACTATCAATTGTACTCTCATAATGCCTGATTCTATCTGCCAGATTGTCCATCGTCACCACCTCGTGCCCTGATTCCAAATTCAAATGGATCTGCTCATCTGTAAGTCCAATAATATTTACAATTGCAATCGCCGGAACATCTTGTCTGACAGCTTCTCCTGCCAACATCTGTACATACTCACAATACCTGCGGTTTCTTTTATCAGCATTGTCCACTCTGTGCATATGCCGTTCCCTTTTATCCGTGTTCTCTGTATAATGCCATGTTTTCGCATCTGAACTTCCGTATAATTCTACATTTTCTGGAAACTTCACTGTCTTAATCACATAGATTGCCTGATCGCCAATCACGATATGATCCACATGCAATACTTCATACATCCCTGCATCCTGATTAAACTTCTCTGTCTCATAATAGACGTTACTCACCGTACAAAATTTTGGAAAGTTCTTAATCAGATACCCTTTTGCCTGCTGTATTGCAGCTTCATGCTCCTGCTCTCTCTCCATTTCTTCTTTGGAGATATGAATATTTACATTCTCCCAATCAATTTCGCTGCAACGCAATCCCGGTCTTACCATAACTTACATTTTCCTTCCATTTCTTTCAATCTCCTTTAACAGTTTCCCTAATCCCCAAAGCATTCTGTTAAATTAATTAATTTTAATCCCATTCAGGTAAAAAGACCATTCGATATCGCGTAAATTTAAATTTACGTCACATCGAATGGTCTCTTTGCCTTCTGGAATTTACCATAATCTCAAAATTAATTGGAGGTACAAAACCATGAAAAAGAAACTTTTTGCTATCACATTATGTGCACTTATTGCAGCCGCTTCTATTGTTGGAAGTACAGGAGTTGTGGATAACTCGAATGTAGTTGCTTCTATTCTAGGTCCAGTTGAAGGAGGATATTAAATTTCAAATTCACAATTCTTTTTACACCAAGCAGTTACTTGTTGCACAATCTCTAATCTACCCATTGCTTCAAAAATAGTAACTGCTTGATGTAAATATTTTCTCGCATTCTCATGGTCGCCTAATCTAGCCAGTGCACTTCCTTTATTCAACACTAATTTAGGAAACAAAGCAAGATTTCCATACTTCACACAAAGCTCAATTCCTTGCTCTGCCATTTCTAATTCTTCTTTATAGCATTCTTTATCTTCAAACCAACAACTCAAATTGTATACTACCATTGGATATTTTGTAGTTTTCATTTTTCCATCTATAATTTTATTTTCCATATATTCTTTTAACCACATGTCCAACTGTATAGCAGTCAACAAGTCTTCATTTTCTGCATATCTAACAGCAATACTATTAATAATTGTAATTTCGTCAAATGTAAGTAACTTATTTCTCAAAGGATTCTTCCCATTAAAATCTGGTAAAGTTATATGAATTGCTTTAAGCAACCACTCCATTGCATCACTTTTATTTCCATATTTCTGTGCTGCAAGCGTTCCTTTTGCCCAAAATAAACTCTGTCTTTCCAATTCTGATGTATTTTGAGTCAGTTTCTCCACTATATCAATCTGCTCTTCAATTTTTTTCAAATCTCCATCTGTTACATTTCTAATCAATGTCTGTATCTCTATATACAACTCCATTTCTTCTCTGCTTACGAAAGAATCAAATAAATTATTCTCTGTACCCAACCGTTCAAACAATTTTTCCAGAATAAGTCTTCCCGGCTTTTGCATTCCATTTTCAATTCTCGACAAAGACGCAGGTGTACAGATTCCATAACTGACTTCTTCCTGCGTATATCCTTTTCTTAATCTGGTTTCTCTCAAAAAATCACCGACAACATATACTGCCATATTATATTTCACCTGTTTCTCTATTTGTAATTTGATACATATAATATAGCGAATTTTCAGTTATAATACAACTTTTTTATTGATAATTCTTGCAATTTTCACTTTTTTCTTAGAATTCAAGAATAATATTGAGAATCATCTAGTTTAGTATTAGATTCCAAGAATTTTGAGACTGAGTTTTATCAAATATCTAAGATGTATTCAACTCCGATTTTCAGATATTAAACTGCACAATTTTTTATGCTTTATTTAATGCACTAATCATAAACAAAATACTCTTTTGCTAGTAATTCAAACGTTTTTGCACTTGTATAAGATGCGTACTCATGATAATCATCATTTTTTCCTTGATTTGCAAAGTCACTGACAGATTTAATAGCAATAAATTTAGGTTTTGGATTTAAACTACAATATGCAGCATAGTACATTCCATATATTTCCATTTCTACTCCCAAAACTTCTCTGTCTTGATTATTAATAATGTCTTCTACTATTTGAGGGTCTGTAACCACCGAAGCTCCTGACACAATTGATCCTATTAGGAGTTTCAATTTTGTTTCTGGTTTTTTGCCATGTATATAACTTTCCTGAATTGAATTTAAAGCACTTGCATCACTTTGCAATCTTCTACAGTACCCCAATAGCGTTGCATCAATTGATTTTTGGTCAATTGAGTTCATATGCAAATGTTGATCTTCCTTTTTTACATCCTTCCCAGCTCTATAATCCCATGTTTTTGAAGCTACAATAATATCTCCATAATTCATTTTTTCTGGTTTTGCACCACCGGTAATCCCTGTCATAACAATATATCTCGGAATAAAATTATTAATCATTTTTGTAGTTAATGATGCTGCAGCAACCATCCCCATCTGACTCGCATTCGAAAATACCACACGTATTTTTTTCCCATCTTTTTCAAAATATCCCATATGATAAATATCGTCATCATATTCCACATGAATTTCTTTAACATCTCGCAAGCCTCCGGCAATCATATCTACTTCTTCCTTTAAAGCACATATCACTGCAATATCATAATCATATGTTCTACGAATAGTAGTATGGGAAATAATTTTAATAGCCGATTCGATTCTTGTTTTAAGAGCCTCTTCCCAATCTGTATTAGTAGCATCATAATCTATCGCCGTATGAATTGCACCTTCTGAATTCACAAAAGTTTCAGTGCTATCTTTATGTTCCGATACAGAAATAACATATCTTGGATAAAAAAAAGACATTGTTCTTGACTCTTTTATCTCTTTTAATAACTTCATTCCACCATCTGCAAGTGTTTGACTACAATCCGTTTGAGGAAGATGAATATCTAAAATCATTATACCATAATTTTTCTCTCTTAACTTTCGTTTTGCCTCATTTATATTTCCTGCTGCAGAAACTCCCACTTCATCCGATATATACGGTTTTAATACCCTATATATTTCTTGCCTTTTAGTTTGTTCATCATCTACAATAAGTATATTTATCATCATTTCTCCTCTAAGTCCAACGTATCTAAAAGGGCTTCAAAATTTGAAGTCCATTCATCATCTCCATAATATATTGTGCCTTTCCATATTTGACTATATGAAGTTTCAAATTCTTTATTTAATGATTCTAAAGATATTTTGTCATCATCAAATGTTTCAAACTGAGTAATCACAACAACCGGAGATAAAATATTTTTATTCAACATTCGCTTCATTATATTTTTTCCTGCGACTGGTTTCTTATCTCCTCCACTCTCTGTACTAGTTATGTTATAAGTTGGTAGGGACATATCAAGAACTACTAAATCCCAATTATTTTTAAGGACTTTATTCATACCATTATTAAAAGCATATGTTTCATCCACCTGACAACTTAAATATTTATTTTCTAGCAGATCGCGTATTTGCTTAAGTTTATTCAAATTATCTTCAATTATTAATATTCGCATGTTGTCCTCCTAAAATTTGATTTCCATATAAAATTTATCTTCCTCTTTTTTATAACCAAAATCAATAAATGGACTTTTTAACAAATCATACTTGATGATCTTGCATATCTTTGGTATTCCTGTGCCACCTTCTCCTTTCGCTTTTTCTGCATATCTTGCAGTTCTATAGATTTCTTTTGCAATTTCTACACGTCGAAGATCACTTGAAATGTCTTGTGTACAGTCAAACTCATTTTCTATATATATTCTTATATTGCCATCCAAATTCCTCAATTCATATTTAATATAAAATTTATTATTGCGTGGTGTTGCTTTCTTATAAATATTGTCAAAAAGATTATAAAATATACCATCATAGCTTTTTATATATCGTCCTGGTATTTTATCACTAATAGTATCTTCCATTTTAGAAACAACAAATTCAGCCTCAGGATGCATATTTTTTATTGTCTCTAACCCTAAATCAAAAGCAAATTGCAAATCAAAATCACTATGTTTACTTTCATTACTTCGTTGAAACCAATGACAAATATGTTCAAGGACATTTTGCATATCAATTTCAACTTCACTAATCTTCTGTTGAAGCTCTCTTACAATAGTCTTGTTACTTAAACCAGATATTGCATTCCTTAAATCTGAAAATGCATCCATATAATCTTTCTTAATTTCATTTCTTATCACATATTTTATATTTTCCAAATTTCTTTCAGTAATTGACCAAAGATATGTTATCACCATATCAAAGAATTCTTCAAATGTTTTGATATTATCTGCATAACATGCTATCTCATCATAATCTTCTTTCGTTAATCTATAATCAAATACACCTTTTTCTCCTTTCAGCTCTGTTCTCACTTGAATGTAATCAGACTTCAACTTAGATAAGATTTTCTCTGTTTTACAATGAAATTCTCCAAATGCGTTACATAAAATTTTCTTGTCATTGCAACCTACAAACTGAGTCCAATGTGATGGAACTATATATGTTTTATTAACATTATCTTTTTTTGCATAAAGCATAGCCCTTTGTAACGGACTTCTCAATTCATCTTCCAATGTACTATGCCTTATATTAAGACTCAGGTATCCATTTAAACCATATTCTCCACTAGAAACAAAAGCATCTCTTATTTTCTGTACTAATTCTTGTAATAACCGATATGATGTTTCAATAGATTCTACAAATTTATTTTCTTCCTCACCTTCTAATAGTCTAAACCATTGTTTCACTCTATCATCTTGATAAAAGATATAACGTTGAAAATCATTTTTAAGGTTATTGTCAAACCTATTTGCAGATCCTTCTGCATTGATAAGTTTTTCCTTAATTCCCTCTACATTTACATGTATCCTACTCTCATCTATAATCTTTAATTCCTTATTAATCATAAGTTTTTGAGTAAGCTCTCTGATTTCATTTTCGTATTCTTTTTGATTTTCCCCATCAAGTAACATCAACAAATTACATATTTCGACTCTTTCCTGATCTCTTTCCTGTGGATTTTCAAATACATATACAGCATCGTCCATAGTTTTTGCTATACATACATTTTTCAAAAAATATACTAACATTTTCTTTTCATATCTGTCAGCCAATTTTTTCATTTGAGACGGGCGCTCTATGTCTTCTAATTCAAGGAAATTACTAACTACTATTCCCAAATCATCTTTCTTATCTCTTTCAATATAATATGCAAACACATAATATAATATCGGTGTGCATAAATTTTTTCTTATTTCTGTAGGTCCATTATCGATAAATGAAATAATTTTTTTCCATGGGATAAATAATGCAGTATAAATATTATCAATTACTAAATTAGCCGCTATATTAAATGCTATTTCCCAATCTTCTTCAAGTTTTACCGAAGAAAGAAAACATTTCATCGTATCAATACTTATTGATGAATTATTTCCATCAATCAAATGTAAATGCGCTATTTTTTCTAATGTACTTGTATTTTTATTACGCACGTACAAATAATCTTTAATTTCTTGTATTCCACATATATCTAAAGCTGATTGATATTCCTTGTTTAACAATGACTTTCTAAATTGAACATATGGATCTTTACTATCTAGCTTTTCTACAATAAAATCCTTACATTCTTCTTCATCTAAACTACATATGAGAGTTTCTATATCAAGATGTTGAAGATTTCCCAATATTTTATGATGTTTATAGTCAGAGTCATTTCTGTCATAACACCTTGATAATATATCGCTTATGATACTTTGTGCCCATGTAGACAGACTACATGTAAGAGCAAACTTGCTTATTGTTTCCATCGCATCATCTCTTCTATCATTTAGCTTATACACACATGATAATTTTTCGAGTAAATTTCCTAAATTTGTATCTTGAAACTGGACTTGCCCATCATTAATTAGTATATTTGTTTCTACAAGTAGGCTCATTGCTTCTGTATTATTTGGAAACAGTTTTAGCAGTTCTACTGCCTCTTCTCTTGCTTCTTTTAATTTTCCTAATATAAATTTCGTTTTAGCTCCATCTAACCGACTTTTTAATATATAATTTTCTTTTCTATGTATCTTTGTATCAAATACAAATCTTATTGCTGTTAAATGATTGTCACTTATTTCACATAACATTGTGATATATGTCTGCATGCATTGATAAAAATAACTTGTCTTAGGCTGATTCATTAGTTCGTCACACACATTAATCAAAAATAAATATCTATCAATTAAAGAACATCTCTGCACAAGTCGCATTGTAAGCATTATTTTTTCCAATTCATCCGAATAAGAATTTCCGGCAATTTCATAATTATAGAATTCAATCATCTCATCCGCATTCTGAATGTATTTTTTTGCACTTGTTATTTCTTTTTCAGCAATATAATAATATTCATCACTTGTTACACTCTCTCTATTCTTCAACTCATAAAAATTCAAAACTGCATTAAATATTGTGGGTGATGAAAATTCTATCAAATCTGCTACATTTTTTCCTAATTTGCTATATAAAAAAAATCTGCATTCGGTTGACCAATAAGACACACCATATTGACCCTCAATACCGTCAATAACCTGAAGTGCATCTTCATACTTATTAAACAATACTAAATCATCGTATTTTTCTCTTTCAGTAACAAACTTATTTATTACATCCTTTCGATACATAATGCATGCTATCATCCAACGTATTTCAAATTTGAAATTATTAGAAAATCCAAAAATATTGCTAAATTCTGCATATTCTTTCATACTTTTAGGGAAAAAATTGCTTGATACATATGGTTCAGCTACCTGTGATTCAATAATTTTTTTAAAATCGTTGAAAAAAATATGGTCATCTTCATGTGTTAAAACTTCGCCAAATCTACTTTTCAACTCATTTGTTAATTGTATTTCTATTTTGTTTTTCTTTCGACCGCATCTATTCATTTCTAATCGAACAATTAGTTTTTTTATTAAATCCACAGTATTTTCCATATAATTTTCTCCCCTTCGCTACTATTCATCTATCTCTATTATGTGTCCATTTTTTCATCAGATTCTTTTCTACTTTTCACCTCGCGTGCCAGTGCCGCTATTGTTGTTACTCCCAAAAACTGATTCATAAATAATTCGCTTATCACATTATCTGTCTTGGGAATACATAAAACTACTATCGTCAAAAGCATATAAAAATATATTTTCGTATATTCCAATTGGTTCTGCACCTTCGTCCATTCGTTTTCAAATTCGATACGTCTCTCTTCCCTATGATTATCATCCTTCCATGTTGAACGCCAATTCTTTTTTGATACTTTTTTTATTTTATTCTTTTGAATCGACTTAATTATTGATTTAGTACAAATATATGCAAAAAATTTCCCAATCGCAAAAAATTCACACACTAAAACCAAAACAATGAAAAAAGTCACACTTTCGTCAAATGCTCTACTCAATTGACAATTTAAAATAACTTGCGCAATAAAAATATATGAAATAGCAACAAGAAACAAACTGATTAAATAATAAGGGAACAAATAAATTACGTGTTCCTGCTCCGTAATTTTTACGATTTTTTTTGCACAATTAATACAAAAATAATACGGTATCATACATATAACAAATATTGTTTTTATTATATGTTTTCCTTGTAATGATCCATATATACATTGAAAAAGAAAGGTATGCAATAAGGCATATATTCCTAAAATAATCAATTCCAAACCTCCTATAAAATTTTGAGGTTCACTGATCAGTAAATTCTCATGTTCTGAGTAATATAATAGTATTACCCCACTTAAAACATAAGTACTTCCAACGAAAAATGTAATCTTTTGATGCTTTTGCGCTCTGTTAATTTTTTCCTGTATTTCATTCTCTTTTTCTTTTTTACACTTTACATTTTGTTCCGTAACTATAACAGAATCAATTATCTCTTTATAGTAACTAGTCCATAAATTTTTATTTTGTTTCAAATCCATAATACCTCACATATAATCAAGTTTTTTGAAAAATCATGGTTTTGGGGTTTGTATGTCTTAGCAAATAATCCAACGCTTGTTTTACCCTTAAATTATATATCTTTATATCATTCATGCCATGCGATATGGTGTAAATTTTCCTTTTAAAAGTAAGCGATGAATTATCTGTTGGATGGCAGATGTGAGATTTCGAACAATCGGGCAGAGCGAAAAGCCAAAAGTTATGCGATTGGGCGGAAAGCTTTCCTGTTCCACACATCAGAGACCGGTGCCGGTGCAAGTGCAAGTGCAAGTGCGGTGATGTACAGCATCGTAGAGACAGCAAAAGCAAACAATCTGAATATTTTCCAATACCTCTATACGGTACTCCTGTATATGCCGGATTACACGAATTCGTCCGCAGGTATAGAGCAGCTGATGCCATGGAGTGAATTTATAAAGGAACAATGTTCAGGACTAATTGATGTGGAATCTAATGTTCCGAAAAAAAGAATTCCCCTGCCGCATAGGTAGCAGAGGAAGTGAAAGTAAACGGTAGTCGTTTACTGCTTTAATTGAATTTAGGAATATGGTAGGCGGTGTGTTATTCATCGCTTACTCTTTTCCGAAAGCCAGAGCAGTGGAAAACTTACTGCACTGAAAAAGAAGAGTGTGTGAATAAAAGTCTGTAAATGTGATCTTCTATGATAATGATTGGGCT